>OLFV01000026.1_pt1 | contig 180702 bp, 201 predicted proteins | sample 1605551 | NCBI WGS metagenome assembly OLFV01 (sample SAMEA3888922, study PRJEB22519) | human gut metagenome | biome: human gut; feature: human-associated habitat; material: faeces | place: Denmark | collected 2011
CGTGCCCGGCCTGCGCAGCGGCCACGGCCAGCTTCGGCTGCCCGCTCAGTTTCCCGCGCGCGGTCTCCAGCGCCTTCGCGGCCGCGTCCGTCCGGGCGCGCGCCGCGTCGAGGTCGCTTCGCTTTTGCGCCAGCCGTTTGCGTTCCGCCTCCGCCTGCGCGCGCAGTGTGTCGAGCTGTTCATACCGCCGCAGTGCGTCCTCCAGCCGCGTGATGCTCTGCCGCCGGCTCTGGATCTCCGGCTGCGAGGCCGTAGCGGTGTCCAGCGCCGCTTGTGCCGCCTTCATTTCCGCCTGTGCCTCCGTCCACGCGCTCTCCGCTTCGGCGAGTTTCCCGCGCGCGGCCTCAAGCGCCTCCGCCTTGCCGAGGTCGGAGAGCACCTGCTCGCGCTGTGTCTCCGTCTCCGCGTGCTCCGCCTGCGCCTGCGTCAGCGCGGCTTCGTCTGCGTGCAGCAGCGCATCCAGCGCTTCCAGCAGCGCGTCGGTGTCCAGCGCGTCCGGGAGCGTGTCAGGCTCGGCACAGCGGATGCTCCCGGCCGCCTGACGCAGCCCGGCCTCCAGCTCGCCGCACTGCCGGTCGAGCGCGGCCGCCTCTTCCTTGAGCCGGTTTTGCAGCGCCTGATACCGCTCCGTGTGGAAGATCTGGCGGAAGATGGCCTTGCGCTCGTCCGTCTGGGCGAGCAGCAGCTTGCGGAATTCCCCCTGCGCGATCATTGCGATGCGCGCGAACTGCTCCCGGTCCACGCCGACGATGTCCGTCACGGCGGCGGTCACGTCGCGCGCCTTGGTGATGATGCGGCCGTCCGGCATCGTCAGCTCGGCGTCTGCCTTCTGCACGGTCGTGCCCGTGCCGCGCGTTTTCGGGCGCGTGTATTCGGGGTTGCGGCGCACGGTGTAGGTCCTGCCGCCGTTTGTGAAGGTCAGCTCCACGAATGTCGGCGTCTCGGCCGCTGCGTATTTGCTGCGCAGCATGGAGCTCTCGCGGCTCTCGCCGCTCGCCTCGCCATAGAGCGCGTAGGTGATCGCGTCAAAAATCGTCGTCTTGCCGGCGCCCGTGTCGCCGGTGATGAGGTAGAGCCCGGACGTGCCGAGCACGGAAAAGTCCACGGTCGTCTGCCCGGCGTACGGGCCGAAGGCGGACATGGTCAGGTTCAGCGGTCTCATGGCTGCGCCTCCTGAATCTCCTCCATGAGCTGCGCCGCGAACGCGCGCTGCTCGCCGCTCATGGGCTGGTTGTTTTGCTGCAGATACAGCGCTTCGAACAGCTCCAGCGGTGTGCGCTGCTCCATGGCGGCGGGGGCCGCCACCGCTCCGGCGGCGCGTGTGCGGGCGTTGTCGTAGTCGAGCGTCATCAGGTACGGGTAGATCGCCCGCAGCCGACCCACGGCGTCGTACACGTCCTGCTCGTCCGTGAGGATCAGGTGCAGGTAGTCGCTGCGGTAGGTCGTGTGCTCGTAAAAGCTCCGCGCGGTCAGCTCGTCATAGCTCCCGCGGATCTCGCGCAGCTCCCGCAGCGGCGTGAGCGCGACGGTGCGCACCTGCACGTCGCCCTTTTCGCCCAGCGTTACGACGGTGACGGATTTGTGCTGGCTCGCCTCGGAAAATGAGTACTTGAGCGGGGATCCGGCGTAGCGGATCGTCGGGCGGCCGATCTGCTGCGCGCCGTGCAGGTGGCCGAGCGCCACGTAGTCAAACGGTGCGAACACGCTGCTGTCCACATTGTCCGTCCCGCCGACGGACAGCTCCTCCGAGCCACTGCGCGCCCCGCCGGTCACGAACTGGTGCGTCACGAGCACGTTGCGCGCAGCAGGATCGATGTCCATGTGCGCGATGACTTCGGCCACGGCGTCGGTGTAGCTCTCGATCTGCGCGTCCGGGAACCAGCGGCGCACGTGCGCGGGCTTCAAAAACGGCAGCGGCCACAGGTACACGGGGCCGAATTCGTCGCGCAGCACGACGGGCGCGACCGCGCCGCCGTAGACCGGCGCGATGTGGATACCGCAGCCGTCCATGACCCGCCCGCCGAAGGCGAGCCGCTCCGGCGAGTCGTGGTTGCCGCTGATGAGCAAAACGTGCACGCCGCGCGCGCACAGCTCGGTCAAAAATCCGTCGAGCAGCTCGACGGCCTCGGTCGGCGGCACGGGCTTGTCGTACACGTCGCCCGCAATCAGCACACCGTCCGGCCGCTCGTCGTCCAGGATCGTGAGAATTTGCCGCAGGATATATGCCTGATCCTCCAGCATCGAAAAGCCGTTGACCCGCTTGCCGAGATGCAGGTCGGCGAGGTGAAGAAATTTCATGTTGGTCCGCTCCTTCCCGCGGCCGGACCGCGGTGTGGTGCTTCCATTATAATCCGAACCGCGCCCCGGCACAACGGCGATTTTCGCGCAAACCTAACAAAACCGGGAGCCTATAAAAGCCCCCGGCCCCGCTCAGGAAAAGCCTCGCAGAGTTTGCGCCCGCAGGCGGCAAATCGGATCTCAATCATTTTCTCCGGCGACATGTGCGGCGGAGAAAATACCGCTCGGCCCGCAAACGAGCGCGCATGGCGCGTGCGCTGCAGTGGGCCGCGATTTTTTCAAACGAGAGCCCAACGAAGTGGGTCTCGTTTGAGGCACACGCAAAAACCGGGAGCCGTTACGGCTCCCGGTTCCTGCTCTTGTGCGCGAGATATGCCACCAGCTCCTCCGGCGCGAGCGCGCCGAGGGCCTGCGTGTGCTCCGCCGCCCCGCGCACGGCGGCGTGTACATCGCTGACGGGCACACCATGCGCCCGGGCGACGGCCTCGAGCGCGCGGCGCGCCAGCTCCTCCGTGGTCGGTCGGGTCACTTGCTTCTTCCTTTCCTGCGTCCTGCGGTTAGTATGTCCCGGCGGCTGCTACCTATCCGCTTACCAGCCGAGCGCGCGCGCCAACGCCGTGAACGCCGCGCACAGCGCCATGCCCATCGCCGTCGGCAGCAGCGCCGCCAGCAGCGTCCATTTCGTGCTGCCGGTCTCGCGCCGGATGGTCCAGAGCGTCGTCGAGCACGGCCAGTGCAGCAGGAAAAACAGCACGGCGCTCACGGCGGTCGTCCACGTCCAGCCGTTGGCGGTCAGCAGTGTGTGCATCTGCGCCAGCCCGAGCGAATCGCCCAGACTGCCCTGCGCCAGATACCCCATCACGGCGATCGGCAGCACGATCTCGTTGGCCGGAAACCCGAGCACGAACGCCAGCAGCAGCACGCCGTCCATGCCCATCACCCGCCCGAGCGGGTCGAGCGCATTCGCGCACCACGCCAGCAGACTCGCGCCGCCGATGTGCACGTTTGCCAGCGTCCACAGGAGCATCCCGGCCGGCGCGGCCACGGCGACCGCACGCCCGAGCACGAACAGCGTCCGGTCGAGCACGGAGCGCACGATGACCTGCCCGACCTGCGGCGCGCGGTACGGCGGCAGCTCCAGTGCAAAGGCCGACGGCCTGCCGCGCAGCACGGTCACGCTCAGCAGCCACGTTGCGCCGAACGTCAGCCCCACGCTCAGCACGAGCGCCGCCGTGAGCAGCAGCGCGCTGACGAGTGAGCTGCCGCCGGCTGCGGCGAAAAACATGGTCATGAGCGCGATGAGCGCCGGGAACCGCCCGTTGCACGGCATGAGGCTGTTGGTCAGCACGGCGAGCAGCCGCTCGCGCTCGGAGTCGATGATCCGGCAGCCGACCACGCCCGCCGCGTTGCAGCCGAGACCCATGCACATCGTCAGCGCCTGCTTGCCGCACGCGTGGCAGGCGTGAAACGGCCGGTCGAGGTTATACGCCACGCGCGGCAGATACCCCGCGTCCTCGAGCAGCGTGAACAGCGGGAAAAAGATGGCCATCGGCGGCAGCATCACGGCCACGACCCATGCCAGTGTCCGGAACATGCCGTCCACCAGCAGCCCATGCAGCCAGAGCGGTGCGCGCAGCGCCGTGAGCAGCGCCGAAAACTGCGCCTGCACCCAGCCGAGCGCGCGCGCCAGCCATTCCGACGGGGCGTTCGCGCCCGCGATCGTCAGCCACAGCACGCCCGCCAGCCCCAGCAGCATGACGGGATAGCCGGTCGCCCGGCTCGTGAGCAGGCGGTCGAGCCGCCGGTCGCGCGCGGCGTATTCGGCCGTGCCGTAGGTCACGCACGCGCGGCAGATGGCCTCTGCCCGGCGCACATCGTCCGCAGGGTCTACCGGCGGCGCCGCGTCCGGCAGCGGCTGCGGCGCCGCCGCGACGGTGTCGAGCGCGTCGAGCAGGGCAGAGAGCGTTTTCTTTTTTCGTGCCGTCACGCCCACGACCGGCACGCCGAGCTGCGCCTGCAGCTCCGGCAGATCGACGGCGATGCGCTTGCGCCGCGCCTCGTCGAGCAGGTTCACGCATACGATCAGGTTCGGCATCACGCTGCGCACCTGCAGCGCGAGCACGAGCGTGCGCTCCAGGCACGTCGCATCGCATACGACGACCACGGCGTCGGCCTCGCCGCCGCGCACAAAGTCGCACGCGACGGCCTCCTCCGCCGAGTGCGGGCACAGGGAGTACGTGCCCGGAATGTCCACCAATAAATAGTTTTCCCGCGCCGAGCGGCACCGGCCGCATGCGCAGCCGACGGTCTTGCCCGCCCAGTTGCCGGTGTGCTGGTGCATCCCGGTCAGGGCGTTGAAGACGGTGCTCTTGCCGACGTTCGGATTGCCCGCCAGCGCCACGACGCGCTCGCCCGCCCGGCGTGTGCCGCCGAACGCGGCCGCGTGTGCGCCGACAGAGCGGTGCGTCAGTCCCATGCGCGCACCCCCTTTACGACATGGCCACGCGGATGCCGCGGCAGTCGCACCGCCGCAGCGCGATCACGGTGCCGCGGATGAGATAGGCGCTCGGGTCGCCCATGGGGCTGCGGCCGAGGCAGACAACGCGCGTGTTTTCGATCAGGCCGAGGTCGCGCAGCCGCCGCTGCATCCCGTCGGGCGCACACACGCTGCGCACGGTCGCGCTCTGGCCAGGCTGCAGCTCGCTGAGCGTTTGGATCTGTGTCATGGTTGCTTCCCCTTCCTCCGGAGGCGGGTGCCTCCCGTACCCATGGTATTCGGCAGGGTGCGCGCGGGTGCGGACGGTTGCATTTTTGTGCCCGGCGTGGTATTATCAGGAAAAACGAGGAAAGGAGCGGCATCATGGCAGCATTTCAGATACCGCGCACACCGCACACGACGAACAAGACCATCCGCTTTCCGGATGATGTCATCGCGGACGTGGAGGCGGCCATTGCGGGCAAGGACTGCACGTTTTCCGCGTTCGTGATCGCGGCGGTGCGCAGCGCGCTCGCGCAGCTGGCGGAGTCCCCGGAGACGTGAACGCGCCTTGCGCGCGGGCGCAGGGTGTAGTATAATGCAGGAAAATACCTGTATCAGGAGTGACCGATATGGCAGACAAACCGAAAACGAATGTGGATAAGTTCTTTGAGATTTATGATGCCGACCCTGCCCTGCAGGCGCGCGTGCAGCAGGCGATGGACTGCTATCCCGGCAGTCTCGAGATCCGGGACGTGATGACCGAGCACGTGCTCCTGCCGGTGGCGGAGGAGCTGGGCCTGCCGTTCACGCTCAAGGAGCTGCGCAATTATGAGCTGCTCAAGTGGGGCCGCCAGCACCAGGACCGCGAGCTGACGGACGACGAGATGGCGGCGGATGACGAGACGACCTACTGGCTGCTCGACCGCGGCTGGACGAACGACGAGGCTGCCTTCTGCGGCGGCGAGCATTGAGGTATGCAAAAAAATACCCGGACGGGAATTGTGCTCCCGCCCGGGTATTTTTGTGGTCACGGATGGCAATGTCCGCAGGGGGTGTATCCCTGCGCAATAATGTTGCTTCTGCTGTCGTAAACATTGCTGCGGTTTTCTGCTGCGATTTTCGGTACATCACGGCACGTTGGCCTGTGGAATTTGTGCGTGCTGGTGTTGAGAACGTAGCTCGCCTCATTTGCGGGCTGTGATGCTGTTTGACCTCCGGAGCTGGAAGCGCTTCCTGATGCGCCTGCATTGTTTTGCGTGCCTTGCTGGGTTTGTGGTTGTGATGCAGGCTGTTTGGGCGTTTCGGGAGCGGGTGTGTTCGTCGGTTCCGGGGTCGGTGTTGGTGTTGGCTCCGGCGTCGGCTCCGGCGTCGCAGTCGGGGTCGGCGATGGTCTGGAAGTGATTTTAGAGATTGGATCGGAAAGCTGGATGTCTCTCGGTTCCTGCTGCATACCCGCGATCCCGCCGATCACGAAGAAAATGCCCCAGAAGGCTACCAGCAGGCAGGCCCTTGCGGTCTTATTGAGCTTTTTTATGTTGTCGGTCTTCAAAAACCAGATGGACAAGGAAATCGGCCAAATGGCTATCGCAATGATCCAGAACAAAACCGGATATGTGGTTTTGAACGAAGTGATGTTGGGTGAGCTTTTCGTTGGTGCGCTGTTGGTAGGCGGATTTTGTGCGCCTGCTGTTTGCTGCACTTGCTGTTTTGCGGAGGCTGCTGCTTGATCGACGTTTTTCTTTTTAGACGGTTTTTTCTTGGATGTGTGTGCCTTGGATTCGGTCGTGTAGGAGATGCCAGTTCCTGGCACGCTCAACGTAGTTCTGTTTTTGCCATTGGCGGTTTTGGTGAACCGTGCGCCTTTTACTCCCCAACTGTGTCCGACGCCGGATTTGCTGAGGTTGATCCGGAAGTGTTTGCCTATCGGGATGCTTTTGCGAAATCGGAAACCCATGTTATACGCTCCTCTCTTAACTATAAATTTTAGCATAAAAGAGAAGAGCTGGCAATACTATATATTCGGACTGCAACTATAAAAATATAATCAATGAAAGACTATTAATATATAATATATTAAATCATCATCTTTGGGGATAAACTATTATTCACTGAGGTGTGATTCGTATGGATAAAGAAATTAAAATCACGAAAAAGACGCCGCGCCGCGGCGACGATGGCTATAAAATTGTATCTGTGCGCATGAAAGAGGAGATGCTGGAGCGGCTGGACCGTCTGGCCGCGCAGACGAACCGTTCACGCAATGAGCTGATCAATCTCCTGTTGGATTCTGCGATGGAGATTGTCAAAGTAGAAGAATAACGCATGTGCATCAAAGGCGCGCACCGGCCGGTGCGCGCCTTTGCCATATCCATATCTGTTTACAGTCGGCTTCGGATGTCCTCCACATCGCGCTTCACGCCCTGAATGAACAGCGCGGCGTCGAGGCTGTAGGCCATGGCATCGAAGCCCTTACGGAAGCCGTCGATCACGCCGTCGGCCGTGCCGGTGAAGAACATGCAGTACTTTCCGGCCGCGCGGCAGGCGGCGACGATGCGCGTGATGGCCGCCTGAAATTCCGGCGCGTCGAACTGCCCCGGCATGCCCATCGAGATCGACAGGTCGAACGGCCCGACGAAGATGCCGTCCACACCGTCCACGGCGCAGATGTCCTCGATGATGGCGAGCGCCTCGGCGGTCTCGCACTGCGGGAAGAGCAGGGTCTCGCCGTTGAAGTGGCGCATGGTCTCCGGCACGGAGCCGAGCCCGTCAAAGCCCCAGCCGTCCTTGCGCGACGGGCAGAAGCCCCGCTGGCCGATGGGGTAATATTTCGCGTAGTCCACGAGCGTGTACACCTGCTCGAGCGTTTTGACGTTCGGCACGATCAGGCCCTGCACGCCGACGTCGAGCAGCTTGAGCACGGCGGGGCGGCTGATCTCGCGCACGCGCGCGATCGGGCAGATGCCGCTCAGCTCGGCGGCGCGCACGAGCGCGGCGGTGGTCTCGGCCTCGATGGGGGAGTGCTCGTTGTCGATGATGGCAAAATCGAGCCCCGTGCGGCCGAGGCATTCCATAAGGCTCACGCTGGCGGTGTCAAAAAAGGTGCCGATGGGCTGTGTACCGGCGGCGAGCTTCTGTTTGAGCGTGTTTTCCATGCGAATTCCTCCTTATCTTGTCTCGATGCCCCGATTATACGTGCATTTTGGCGCAAAGGCAAGCACCGTTGAAAAGAGGAGAGGGATGCAACTTTGCATCCCTCTTTTTCATGCTGGAATCACATATAACGAGCCAATGTTTTGTGCAGCAGATCGCTGTATTGTTCCAGATCGTATACACTCGTCAGGTTGAATTTTTGGCCCTTTTTCTCCTCGTCCGGCACAATCAGTGTTTTCACTGTGTCGGTGAGTTTTAAGCGACAAATCCATTTGCGGGTATTTTTCTTGTAGAGAATATTGATATAGGATTCGGTGTCCTTATATGTAATGTCTTGCAGGTCAACGACGTCTTTCAGCAGGTTTTTGATGATGAAGTAGGCTTCCAGTTCTTCTTCCGTCGTCACGATTTTCGATTCGTTGCTGTCAGGAACATCCGCATCTTTTTCTGTACTTACCGCTTCCGCCGCGGGCTTTTCAGAAACGGAAACGCTGCCACCAGAGCCGCCGAGCGCGTTTTTAATTTTATCGTTCATCGTCTCGCTGATATAATCATTGAGCGCTTTTTTCAGGAGGGGACGGAATTTTTCAATGACAGCCTGCGTTTTTTGGCCGGTGTAGCACCCTTGCAGGAAAAGCCGTGTCAGTTCGTCGGACGGATTTTCTACCTGCTCCGCAAATTGGTTTTTAAACTCGTGTACATACTTCAGTTCCGATGCAGTGCTGAAAATGGAATCAATATCGAATTCTGATTTGCAGAATTTTTTAAGCTCACGCACCTGGTTTTCACGAATATCAAGAATATTGATGCTCAAAAACGGATCGCTATCCATTTTGTTGGGATTATCCAGATCGGTAAAGAAACGATAGATGAGACCGTTTGTTAAAATTGCGAATTTTGCATCCGTTGTGCCGAAATAGCGGAAAAGCTGGGAGTCATGACGCTCCAGATTTTCGGATATGGATTTACATTCAATCAGGATGACAGGCGCGTCGTCCTTCATGATGGCATAATCGACTTTTTCACCCTTTTTAATGCCTACATCTGCAGTGTACTCTGGAACGAATTCCTGTGGATTAAAAACATCATAGCCAAGCATAGAGAAAAACGGCATAATAATGGCGGTTTTTGTGGCTTCCTCTGTCTGGATAGAGTCTTTCAGAGTGCCCACACGCTTAGCAAATTGTTTGAGCTGGTCTATAAAATCCATAATACGCACTCACTTTCCTGTATTTGATTTTTTCGACTGTTTATTCAATTTTATCACGGGTGCGGTGGAAAGTCCATCCTTTTGAGATGAAAGATTTTTGGTGCTCCAGCGGGGATTTCCCCTATCGAGGATAAACTTCGACTCCCCGGGAGCGACCGGAAAAAATATTCCCCCGCCGAAAGGCGAGGGATATTTTTTGGTGCTCCAGCGGGGATTCGAACCCCAATAAAATCTAGTGTTTTCAGCGGTTATCTCCGTTTGACAACACTTTTGACAACTTTACGTTGCGTTTTACGTATCGGTTGACCTTGTTGTGAACCTGCTGTTTGCGCTTGTCCTCCAGGTCGGTGTAGATGTCCTGCGTCATTGCGACGGTTGAGTGCCCGAGCAAGTATTGCGCGTCCTTGACGTCGATATTCGCGCTGTGCAGCATGGAGGCATATGCGTGCCGGAGTTGATGCGCAGTCGAGTGGATGTCATGGCTCTGCTGGTATTTTTTCAGGCCGGATTCCAGCTCCGTCTTTGTCGGCAAGCCATCCGGAAAGAAGATGAATGTCTCAGGGTCGTCATAGTGCGGCAGGATCTCGATGACGTTATCCGGGAGGTCTAGGTAGCGCACGCCGGCTTCGGTCTTAGGGGATTTAAGAACCGGCTTTCGCGTGTCAGAATATGCAACGGCACGCGCGACGCGTGCAGTCCGCGTATCGAGATCAATATCTTTTTGCTTCAGTGCAGCGGCTTCTCCGCGGCGCGCTCCCGTGTATGCCATGAAATACGACATTCGCGCGAACAGGCTTTCCGTCTTGGATTCCTCGATCCTCTGCAGATCGTCCGGCGGCGTCGGCTTTCTGGGTACGCGCGGGTTTCCCTTTGGTGTCGGGATCCCGATGCAGGGGTTTGCGTCGATATCGCCGCAGAGAAAGGCATAGTTCAGAATCTGCCGGATCACAGACTTAGTATTATTGATGACCTTCTGCGAGTAGCCACGCGCGGCGAAGCGCTGCAGGAAGACGACAATCTGGTGACCGGTGATGTCCGTGACATACTGGTCGCCGAAAGCGTCCACAGCGCGATTCTTTGCTGTTCTGTAACCGCATACGGTGTTTGGAGACAGGCGCGGTTCGCACTGCTCCCACCAGTCATCGGCGACGGCCTCGAATGTCCGGCCCTTGCCAGCAGCCTCGTTCGCGTGCTTTTCGCACTCACGGATATAGTCATCACGCTTTTGTTCGACTTCTTTGTCGGTTTTCCCATAGAAATACTTTCGCTCGCCATTGATGGTGTCAGACAAGACAATGCGTCCGTCTTTGCGCAGCGTGTATTTTGTCCTTTTTCTTGCCATGGGCGTCCTCCTGTTGGGTTCTTGCATAGTGAGAAAATTTTGCAATCAGATATTTACAATCCAGAGAAAGAGTCATAAAATAGAAGTAAAGGGAACGCATTATTCTGTGCGTCTATCCCATCTGCAACATATCTACCGTCCTAGTGCTGCGGCACTGGGGCGGTTTTGTATAAAAACAAAATATGCGGACATTTATAAAGATAATAGCACGGATAAATGTTTAATTACAAAAAACGCTTGATTTTGCAATTAAACAATGATATTATGCATCAAACCGAACAAAATAAGAGGATTTTAAAGAACAAGAGGTATTTACATGAACTATGAGTCTTTAAGGACGTTATGTTATAAGGATCCTGAACTGTATCAGCAGGAGTATGCCAGCCGGCGGAACGGAAGAGCTACTATCCACATAGATTTTGATGTTTCGGGAAAACCGGCATTTTTTGAGGAAAATAATGAAGTAATTCTCCTAGCGTTTCAAATCATGTCATGCGACAAGAAGATTCTTTCGATCAGCAAGGATCTGCCGCCGATTGCGCTGCAGCAGTACAGGAAGAAGTGCCTGATCGACGAAATTGTCCTTACGAACAAGATCGAAGGTGTACACAGCAGCCGGAAAGAAATCGGTGAGGCACTTGCAGTACTCGATGAGCAATCCTCCGCAAAAGGGAAACGTCATCGGTTTATCGGGCTTGTCAATAAGTATAATAAGCTTACGAAAAGTGAGTCAGTATCTTTGGCATCATGCGAAGATATCCGGAATATTTACAATGAACTGGTGCTGGAGGAAGTCATTGCAGAGGATCCGCAAAACGCTCCTGATGGAAAAATCTTTCGGAAGGATCAGACTACCATTCGCAGCGCAACAGAGAAAGTGATCCACGCAGGCCTGACACCGGAGAGAAAGATTATCGAAGCAATGGAAAAGGCGCTCGCGTTTCTGCATGATGATTCCATACCATGGCTGTTTCGGATCTGCATTTTCCATTATATGATTGAGTATATCCATCCGTTTTATGATGGGAATGGACGGCTGGGTCGGTTTATTCTGAGCTACTGCATTGCGGAGAAATGTGAGAGCCTGAGTGCCTATCGCATTTCGGAAACGGTGAAAGAAAACATCAAGGACTATTATGAAGCGTTTCGGGTCTGCAATGATCCGCGCAATCTTGGCGATTTGACGCCGTTCCTGTTGATGATGTTGGAAATGCTCTTGAAAGCCATGCAGGAACTTGTAGATGGGTTGCAGAGACGGAAAATTCTGTTGGGTCGGTATGAGAATCTGGTGGGCACTTTTCCGGAGAGTGAAAACGAAAAAATGCACATGCTCTACATTTTTCTTGTTCGGGCAGCACTGTTTTCGGAGGACGGAATATCTACTGCCGAGCTGCAGGAGGTTTGCGGTGTCAGCTATGGAACGCTCCGGAAGCTGCTGGATAATGTAAGAGATCAAGGGCTGCTGATCCAGGCAAAGCGGGGGCGGGAAAACTGTTTTGAAATGGACTTGAACCTTCTGGATGAAAAATTCATGAAACAGAACTAAACTTTCGCGTTTGCATATTGCCCCGGTGCGCTGCACCGGGGCAATTCTTATTTCTTATTTGATATCCGGTGCCGCGGGAATTACATCTTCACCCGGCAGGACAGCGCTGCAAAGCGTTTCGATCGCGTGTGCAAGCTCTTTGGCCTTGTCGGCGCTCATAATAAGAGAGGCGACAGGCTCCTTTGTGACTTTGTCGAGTTTACCTGTGACGTCGAAACTGGGACACTGTTGTGCGAAGCAAAGCACAAATTCGTTGCCATTTCCGCTGAGAGCACAGCTAAAGCCGTTTGCGTACTGATACATAGCTACCTCCATTATTACATTTGCATCAATTCATCCGCGTCATCCAGAGTTTTAAACTCTGCGACTTCGGAAGATTCAGTGTGCCATTCGCACGGTCTGTAATCGTCAAAACGAAAGATTTGCCCCTGATTATAGTGCGGCGGAGCAGTAGTGACAAACGGGCATTGCATTGGGATTTGCAGCTTATCAGCGATTTGGGAAAGTGTATTGAGCGTGAAGTTTGTCTCGCCCTTCTCCCATTTCGACACGGTGCTTTGAGACACGCCCATATAGTCGGCGAATTCTTTTTGGTTCATGTGGAGATCAAAGCGCTTTTTGCAGATCTCTGCGGCGATTGCTCCCTGTAGTCCTGCGAGCATGATTGCGGCCGGGGACATGGATTTTGAAAGCGCATCGAGTAGTGCGTAGGTGTTAGGCGTTTTCATGGTTATCTCCCTTTCTGGCTTCTTCGAGGCGTGCTTTTGCTGGCTCGATATACTTGGTGTAGTCGGTCTTCCGCTTTCCTCCTCGCTCGTAGAAGGATGACAAAAGAATCGGCTGTTGGTTTTGCAGGAACGAATACAACACTCGTATGTTGTACCCGTTGCCTGTAAGGTGCATACTGAACAGGCCGTTGCCGATGGACTCAAACTCTTTAGACTGTACTGCTTGCGCACCGAGTAACGTCAGCATTCGTAGCTGCCGGACAAATGTAGTGAAAAACTTTCCTTCAATACCGGTTTCGGCAATCAGCTCAACCAGCTCCTGAAAAAATTCACGAGTATACAGAAGTTCACCGAGTATGCTGCATAGCCAGGATAGCACTTCTTCTCTTTTCATTCTATGTACCTCAGCACAATAATATTACTTTCAGGGAATAATATCAATAGAAATGATAAAAAAATTCGCGGATAGAATAAAATGTTTACATTTTTGGCGTAGATTTGACTTGCGGCGCTTCATTCTCCCTTAGTCAGGAAATGCCGCCTGTACAGCTCTTTCAGCTCATCGGCGGTATAGTTCGTGCCGAACCGGCGATTGATGAGGCCGCGCGTGAGGCCAAAATTCCAGCCGTATTTGTGGACCAGGCGGTACATGACGCTATAGATTTCTGTTTGTATGCGTGTCCCCTCCCAAAAACGAAATACCTTCAATTCCGCCCGGGCGCACAGCACCCGGGCGGTTGTGATTATTTCGCCTTTTCGAGGCGCACGGTTTTGGTGGTGCCGAGAGCCGATGCCTCGTAGCTGATCTCACCTTTTTCATATGTGAACGTCTTGGTATCATCGCCGGACGCCAGCAGAGCGGAGTCAGTTTTCTCCTTGTCGTTTACAGATTCCCATGTATAGGGTTCATCGGGCGTTTCCGGAGCAACGAACGTTCCGGCCCAATATAGGGACTTGGACTCGCTGTCTGTGTTGACCCAGTAGATTTCGATCGTGTCGCCGCTGATGGTGGCCGCCTGGTAGCTTTCCTTCGAGTCCGAGTTTGACTGCACCCATTCACCCGTCAGATCTGGGGGAGTGGCGACTTCAGGCGTCTTTGTGTCGCCGCCGTTCTGGCTGCCGCACGCCGTCAGGCACAATACCAGAAGCATGGTTGCGATGATGGACAATAGGCGGCTTTTTGCGAATGCTTTTTTCATAGACATTCTTCCTCTCATTATTCTCGCCAACAGGCGGATTACGACAATTCTATCATTTTATGGTCGGAATGTCTATTCTTTCTTCTCTGTAGGACTGTGGTATATCGCGTCTCCTTATACGGCGCTTTCTTCGCTGATTGCGCTGTCGATCATCTGCTGTAGCTTATCGCGATCCCACAGCAAGATGTCGTTCTTTTCGGCCAGTTGCTTTGCACCGGCGGTAAAATAATTATTTGTCATCACAACACCAACATGGCAGTTGTACATACTTTTACCGGCGCACACTTCCTGCACTGGCGTGTTCCCCAGCGCGGAAGAATAGCATTTACACTGGACGGCATAGCGCACGCCTTCTTTTTCGGCAATCACATCAACGCCCTGGTCGCCGGAACCAGGTGTCACGGACACATTGATAAAACCGTTCTTTTGCAAAACGGTGGCGCAATATTTTTCAAAGCGGTGTCCGTCCATGTGATCGACTTTCCCCATCGGGTTAGGAGAAGCAAATTTAGGTGCATATTCCTTGCAAAGCTGGCCATAGCGAATATGCACTGCCAGAGGAAGGGATGGATCACTATACTTTTTCTTTAGCGCATCAAATGTTCTGCGGCAGTCATCGCGATTATAAAGGCGGGAAAATGCAGTTTTGTAACTCTTCTGAAAATCATGTTCCATTTTGCGAATCATATCCAAATCGGATTGTTCGTTGCTGATTTGCGCATGGGGTTCTTTGCTTGGTTGTTTGGCGGTGTGGATGCTCGCCTCAGGGGCTTTTTCCGCTGCCGGGGTACGTTTCGGTGTGTTTTCAGGTACGTTGCTGGATGCTTTTGCGATGTAGGCAAACGGTATTTTTGACAGAACGAGTGACGCAAAACGTTCTGGGACAACTGGCGGTTGCTTGACAGTATCAGTACCTGCTGCGGTGGTTTTTTGCGCCATTGGTGAGGGACTGGGTACTCCTTTGGGTACAGCGTTAGTGGCTTCTGTGGTGTACGTGAGGGGTGATGTGAAAATTCTGATTCCATCTCGGGAGATCGCGGAAACAGAACCACCGATGACAAAAGCCACGCTAATTATGAGTGCGCATGCGGAGATAATCAGATAAGCAGTGCCGATGCTGTCCGCGTTTGCGTAATGATCGTTTCCAACATAGACCGCGGCAATGACAATGGCGGACACGAAGACATATATTGCGATAATTGCAAATGCCAAGGCCACATCGAAAGCGGATATACTTTTATTTTTGAGCTTGCGTTTGGCATACACATTTTTCAGGCTCGGGAAGATAAGTAAACAATCGACGATGCTGAAGAATACAAAAAGCGCTGGTTTTACAGAATATATGAACGAACACAATATGGAGATGACCAGTAGGATGATATACCGCCAACGTTTGTGAATTGGCCTTTTTATGTACGAACGATCAGTCTCCATGCTCCATCCTCCGAATCCCTTCAACTGTTTATGTATCATCCTTCTGTCATGTGGCAACATAGACACACGGCTGATAATTGAAAAATAGCATATTTCGGGCAGTATTGCAATAAGTTAGCAAAAAACGTTCGGAATGCCGAACGTTTTCAACACGCAGCCGAAAAATGTGGTAGGATTATAGCGAGGATGAAAAACAAAGTGCGGGAGTATAGAGAATACAAGGGTGTCAGCCTGCGATGGCTGGCCAGAAAGGTGGGGTGTGGGACAAACACACTGTGCGACACAGAGAGGGGCAAGAGCATTCCGAACGTCCGCCTCGCCATTCGGATCGCGGCTGCGCTGGGCGCGACGGTGGAGCAACTGTGGAGGGAAAACGATGACAGATGAGCAATGGAGGACGTACTTACGGCGTGAAATCGAGCGGCTGCTGATCCTCGCGGACACGCGGACGATGGAGCTGACGCTGGAATTTCTGCGTGTAGCAGCGTAGCAAAAGTGAACAGGCAAAGAAAGAGGAGCAGGACATCAACCCTGCTCCTCTTTCTTGCTTTCTGCGGTGATCTGGCGGGCAAACGCTTCAATGTCTGCCCAGCGCTCCTCCGGCAGACGCGCCAGCGCCAACAGGAACCGCCGCCGGAAATTGTCGTCCTCGCCCTGCATGACGTCGCCGACAAAGCGCATGATCTCCTTGTCGCGCGAGATCTGCACGAACATCTCGCCCTCGCCGGTGCGCAGCCAATGCTCGGAGACACCGAACTCGCGGCAGATTAAGGCGACGGCGGTGTCGGATGCGTTGCGGCCAATTTCATAATTGGCAATAGCTCCGCGTTTCACGCCGATCCTGTCTGCGAATTCTTGCTGTGTCAAACCAAGCGCTTGCCGCAGCTCTTTTATTCTGTTGCCCATGCATTTACCTCCTTGTGAATCAAGAATAGCACAGACGTTGCTATCCGTCAACGAAAAATGCAAAATAAACACAAAAAAGTCTTGACAAATGCGTTTTCCTTGCTTATTATTGCAATAGAAACGCAAAGCGATGCAACAAAGTGCGAGGAGGTGACGAAAATGCTGACACGCAATGAACAGAAGACGCTGGAGCGGCTGGAGACCGTGATGCAGAGCATGGACGAAATGCAGAAGGCGCAGCTGTGCGCCTTTGCGGAGGGGCTGGCGATGGCGCTGGAGCACAGCAAGCGCGCGTCGTAAGGCGCGCGCAATCCATTCGATTGGAGGTGAGGACATGTACACCCTGAAGACGCTGGTCGCCGTTGGTGTGATCTGTTACTTTATTGGCTTCCTTGTATGCCTTGCGATCTTCAATCACATCTGCAATGACTGCTTGAAATCCACGTTCGAGCGGGAGCGGGCAACCGAGAAGATGTATACAGATGCATTCGAGCGGCTGTCAGGCTTGGACGAATACCATCCACAAGGCAAAAAAACGGTGAAGTTGACGGAGGACATGCTGCCGCATCACGTTGGATTTACCCCTCTGGAATGGATGCAAGCGACGTCCTGCCACAAAGAAGAACCTGATGGAGCTGAGCGGGAAGCGGCACGAGATACTCCCAAAGAGGATCTGCAGACGGCTCACAAGACCAATATTTGATTGCCTGGTCGTACATCGCGGTTAAGAGGCAGCCGCAATAAGTGCCTGTTTCATCTGTTGTGAACGTGATACCGCCGCGCAGGTGCCTGGCGTCAAATCTCTTTAGATTGTCAGGTGCGGAGATCTGGAACACCCTTGCTTGTTCAGCGTGTTCCAAGCCCCATTTTTTGAAATCGGAAATCTGTTCAACTGCAAAAAGCGAAATGAGGCGAGAAGGGCAATGCGGAAAAAGCTGTCGGCGGACGAGTTCCACTGTGAATTCAATCAACTGCGAAGAGATCCTTCTGTTCGCGGCGGCGAGTGAATCAGCGGCGACGAAGAGCTGGCCGAGCGGCATGGACTGTATGGCAATCAGCATGGAGGCACTATCTGTGAAGTAGTTCAGGCAATGCTTTGACACGCCGCTTTGGAAATCTAAAAAGAAGCGTGAGGCAGCTATGTCGTGCGGTAAATCCGACAGCGGGTGCAGCGAAAGCTCGCCGCTTGTCGGAAAGCAGCCAGAGCGATCCATGTGGTAAAGAATCATGAGCTACACATCCCTTTGCACGTAAAATTTCCACGTTTGCCATTTGTAGTATATCAAAGCAACCCAAAGTTTTCAATATCAGCACACTTTAAAAGGAGAGAGGTACATATGCCGCGAGAAAAAGAAACCTTTCGGCTTGAGCTGGAGGAAATCTTGAAGTTTACCGGCGGCCGCCGGGTGCTGACGGTGACAGACGTCAGCAATTATACAGGGCAAAGCCGACGGGTGTGCCGCGAGCGGTACAACGTCAGCGGGAAAGAGGGCATCAGCGCCGTGGCGCTCGCCCAGATGTTGGCCAGATAGGTCAAGAGAAAGGAGAAACCAATGAAAGCAACAGGAATCGTCAGAAAGGTCGACGAGCTCGGCCGCATCACGCTCCCGAGGGAGTTGCGCCGGACACTCGATCTCCAGGAGAAAGACCCCGTCGAGATCTACACGGATGGGAAGGGCATCATCCTGCGCAAGTACGCGCCTGGTTGCGCGTTCTGCGGCAGTGTGAACGACATCCGGTACATTCACAGCACGCCGGTGTGCAATATCTGCGCGAACAACATGCAGATGCTGTACCGCACGGCAGAAGGCGGTGACGACGAATGAAGGTGTTCGGAGATCCGCGCGCCAAGGCGAAGGTGCGTCGCTACATCGTGTGGGGCGTCGAGGACGGCATCGTCTGCGCGTCCTTCATCGCCGGTATCGCACTGGCGGGGTGGCTGTTTCACATCCTCTTCGCTGCGCTCGGCGTCGCATGAGGCGGCAGGAGGTCGTCTATATGTCCACGGAAGAGCTGGCGGAGCGCCGCCGGCATGACCGCTGGGCCGCAAAAGGCCGCGCGCGGGTGGCGCTCCCGGGGCGCAAGGCCGTGGTCGTACCGTGCACATCGCCGTTCGCGGCGATCCAGTGCGCGGCGGAGCTGTGGGGCGTCCCATGGCAGGAAGTCGTCCACGGGGCGCGCGTCATGTGGGCGCCGCCGGAGACACAAAAAGACACCGCCTGCGAAGATCGTCAAACCCGCAGGCGGTGAAAACCCAATAGCGCACAGGGCGCGCTACACTATATATATTATAGCATACAGTTGCCCGCCCTGCAAGCCGAAAAACGCTGACGCCGCAAGGCGTTTTCAGCTTCGGTAAGACCAATTACTAACTCGACCGGAGACAGACAGGGAGGCAATCATGCCATATGTACATCGCACCGTCGTGTGCGGGGAAACGGTCGAGCACCGCAAGATGTATTCATCCCGTGTGCACAGCAAGGAAGTCAAGCCGCGCAAGCGATCATCCGAGAAGGAGACCTCCAAGCGTCAGGAGCGCATCAACGAGCGCGTGGCAGAGGAGCACCTGCGCTGGCTCATCAACTGCAACTACCATTATGGCGACTTCCATATGGTGCTGCACTACTGGTGCAAAACCATCACATTAGAGCAAGCCGAGCGGGACAGAGCCGCGTTCTTCCGCGAGCTGCGCAAGGCCTACGCCAAAGAGGGCAAGCGCCTGAAATACATCGCCGTGCTCGAAACCAAGCACATGACGAACGTGCATCATCACATCCTCCTGCCGCGCTTTGACGCGCAGATCATCGCCGCCGCCTGGACAAAGGTGACCAATGGCGCGGGCTCTATCAGCTTCCAGATGCTCGATGACCGGAAGAACCACGCAAAGCTCGCGTCCTACCTCATCAAGGAATCACGCTCCACCATGCGCCGCTGCCGCGAGCAGGGCATCCGCCGCCGGCGGTATACCTGCAGCGCCGGCATGGCAAAGCCGGAGATCCGCTATCAGGTGACCAAGGCCGAGACGTGGAGAAAAGAGCCGAAGGCCAGACGGGGGATGCATCTCTATCGCTTTGACGATGGGTCGGAATATAAGAGCGGCTGGCACGAACTGAGCGGCTGGCCGTGGCAGGAGTATTACGAGATCAAAGACACCGCATAGGAAGGAGCAATTACAATGGGCATCAGCATGGACAGTCTGCCGCCTCGCTATCAGAAACAGGCGGCGCGCAAGCTGGATCCCGCAGCGTATGAAAAGGCGCTGCAGTTTTTCCACGCCGAGGAGTCGGCGAAAAACCCAGCGCGTCAGGCACAGGGGAGTATCAGCCGTGCGACCGGGGAAGGCTTTGAGGCGCAGATCCTCACGGCCTGCGCGTATTACCGGGCGCATGGCATCGCGGAGATTGACAAGACGCCGGAGCCGATCAAGGTCATTTCCGGCCGGCATCAGAATCCGAGCGGCTGCTGGTCGTTCGAGGCGGTTTTCACCAAGCAGGCGCAGCCGGATTTTCAGGGCACGATCGACGGCGGCCGCAGCGTGGTGTTTGAAGCCAAGGCAACGGACAAAGACCGCATCCTGCAAAGTGCGGTCACGGAAGAGCAGGCGCGTGCACTGAAATCGCACGCCAATATGGGCGCACTGGCGTTTGTACTGGTGTGCCTGCGCGGCCGCGCGGTCTATCGCGTGCCGTGGGAAGTGTGGTGGCGGATGCGGCAGCATTTCGGCCATAAGTACATGACGGCCGAGGAGCTGGAGCCGTACCGGGTGCAGATGCGCCGGGGCGTGATCCTGTTTCTCGGCGATCCGGAGTGAGGTGGGCACATGGCAATCAAAAACTATACGACGAAAGTGGACGTATATACGTCCATCGGGGAAATCCAAGGCGCGCTTGCACGCCACGGCGCCACCAAGATCATGATTGACTACGATAATGGCAAGCCGCAGGCGATCGCGTTTGGGATCGACACGCCGGTTGGGCCGCGTGGCTTCCGCCTGCCGGCGGCCGTGGATGGGACGCTGCGGGTGTTTGCAAATCAGAAGATCAAGGCCGACCACGAGCAGGCGGAAATGACTGCGTGGCGGAACGTGCGCGACTGGGTGCTGGCGCAAATGGCGCTGATCGAATCCTGCGATGTGCCGATGCAGCAGATCTTCCTGCCGTATATGGCAGATGATCGCGGACGGACGGTGTACGAGCTGTATGCCGCCGGGCAGCTCGCGCTCGGCGCGGGGGAGGCGACATGATGCTGCGTACACAGGAGACGCTTGACGGCGAGATCATCGTTGACAGCTTTGCCGGTGGCGGCGGCGCGTCCACGGGAATCGAGCTGGCGCTTGGGCGCGTCGTCAATGTGGCAATCAATCACGACCCGGCAGCGATCCGGATGCACGAGGCGAACCATCCGTACACGGAGCATTACCAGGCATCTGTCTGGGATGTGGATCCGGAGACGGTCTGCCGAGGGCGGCCGGTGGCGCTGGCATGGTTCTCGCCGGACTGCAAGCATTTTTCAAAGGCAAAGGGCGCGGCGCTTGTTGACCGCAAGATCCGGGGCCTTGCGTGGATTGCCCTGCGCTGGGCGGCGAAGGTACGCCCGCGCGTCATCATCCTCGAAAACGTCGAAGAGTTCCAGACGTGGGGGCCGGTGCGCAAAGAAAAGCCGGTAAAGAAGCTGGCCGGAACGACGTTTCAAAAGTTCATCGGGCAGCTTCGGGCACTGGGATATAGCGTGGAATGGCGCGAGCTGATGGCAGCCGACTACGGCGCGCCGACGACCAGACGCCGGCTGGTGCTGATCGCCCGCTGCGATGGGCGTGAGATCGTCTGGCCGGAGCGCACACACGCCCCGCGAGACAGCGCGGAAGTGCGCAGCGGCAAGCTGTTGCCATGGCGCAGTGCTGCAGAGATTATCGACTGGTCGCTGCCGTGTCCTTCGATTTTTTCGACGAAGGATGAAATCCACGAGCGGTACGGCATTGCCGCCGTCCGGCCGCTGGCGGACAACACCATGCGCCGCATCATTCGCGGCGTGGACAAGTTCACGATCAAATCCGGGGCGCCGTTCATCGTTGAGTGCAACCATTCAGGAGGTGGGCACGTCACGGATAGCCAAGAGCCGTGTAAAACGATTATGGCAAAGCACACAGGAGGCATTTGCCGGCCGATTCTCGCTCCGCTGACGATGACAAATACCAGCAACAGTGTCGGGGCACCGGTCTCCGAACCAATGAACACAGTCCGTACAGGCGGAGGCGGCGGGCAGATGCTGCTATCGCCGTCACTGATCCAGTACCACACGGAGAAAACAGAAAGCGCCCGAGCGGCTGGACTGGATAAGCCCGTCTGCACGGTGGACGCCTCGAACCGTTACGGCCTTACCTGCGTGAATCTGGTGGAGTATTACGGTGCCGGCCGACCGTTGGACGCGCAAGAGCCGATGCATACGGTCACGAGCCACGACCGGGAAGCTGTGGTTGCTGCACATGTAGTCAAGTATTACAGCGGGGTGGACGGTGAGAAAGCGGGAGAGCCGCTGCCGACAGTGACGGCCATCGACCACAATGCGGTATGCGCTGCCCACATAGTCAAGTACAAGCGGGACGAAGTCGGCACACGGCCGTCGGAGCCGCTGCCGACACAGACAGCGAGCGGCGTGTTTGGATGCTGCAAGGCAGTGCTTTGTAAAATCGGCACATCCGAGCGGCTTCACTACTGGCCGCAAATCCGCGACTTGCTGAACCGGTACTGCGGCTATGCGCTGGGCGAGGACGATCTGCTGCTCCTGTCAATCGGCGGGGCGCCGTACTATATCGCGGATATCGGCTTGCGGATGCTGTCGCCTCGGGAGCTGTACAACGCCATGGGCTTTCCGCCGGATTACATCATCGACCATGATGCGGCCGGAAAGCCATACCCGAAGACGCAGCAAGTAGCCAGATGCGGCAATGCCGTCTGCCCGCCGATGGCTGCGGCCGTTGTGGCAGCGAACCTACCGGAGTATGCAATGCCCGGGAAAATTGAGACGATGGCTGCACTCGCTGATGCGGTGGCTATGTAAAAAACAAAGGAGGACAACCATGAAGATCTACATATCAGGGAAAATCGCCGGCGATCCGGACTATAAAAGGAAATTCGCCCGAGCGGCTGCACAGCTTGAGCGGCAGGGCGCGACGGTCATCAATCCGGCCACAGCGCCGGAGGGGTTGGCCAAGCTGGACTATATGCGCATCTGTTTCGCCGAGATGGAGGCGGTGGACTACGTCGTGTTTCTTCCGGACTGGGCGGAATCTGCCGGCGCGAAGCTGGAACGCGCGTGGTGCGACTATGTCGGCGTGCCGACGGCAGACTGGGACAATTTTCGGGTAGATATGCTTGTAAGGAAGTCGCACGGCTGCACATTCCGCGAGCTGCTGGTTATGGAGCATCCGGACAAGGTGGATGCATGCTTCATCGGCGGGTGTGCGGGATGTCCGGAGGAATACGGATATGAGCCGGGAAATGGTACTGAATGTCTATGCGAAAAGAACTGGAATACAAAGAAAAGCGTGCCGCAGATATGCACAGAGTGCTGGGATCGCATCGTCCCGGGGAGCGAGGCGGTGTGAAATGATGACTGACAAAGGAGGTGAGGATGTTGGACTGGAAGCGGGAGGCGGCTGATGAGCTGCGCAACTACATGAACCGAAAGGCGGCAATTGCAAACATCAGCGATCAGATCGCTGACCTGGCGACAGAGATCACAAGCATCCGCAGCGCATCGGCGGACGGCAGTCCGGTCGCCGGCGGCTCAAACGGCAGGGACGATGCGCTCGTCAACAACATCCTGAAACGTGAGCGGCTGGAAGAGGCGCAGCGCTTGACCGAGAACCGGGTGCGCCGCGTGGATCGTGCCTTGAATCAGCTCTCAGAGCGGGACCGCTGCGTGCTGCAGCGCTTTTATATCACGCCGTGCATCGGCGGCGTCGAGCGGCTGTGCCGGGAATTGGCCATCGAGAAGCCAACAGCATACCGTTGGAAAGACAGCGCGCTGCGGAATTTCACGATTATCATGTATGGCCTCACGGAGAGCTGACGGAAAGATGAGAAAAAAGTGAGACGATTTTTTCGAAAATCTGTGTTAAAGTGATATCGCGGGATTGCGAGAGAGACCAGTCCCGCAAGTCACTTTGTGATATACCTCTCTTCCTTTGATCCTTTTTGCAGAATGTACGCATGGCTTTTTCTCTTGTCTCTGTCAACTCCGGTTTTCTCATGTCTCTCAACAAAGCAAAGCACCGGCCCGGCTTCGGGTTCGGTGCTTTGTGCATTCTGGTGCGGTTATGAATCTGAAACAACTTACCTATAAACTGCAGGCGGCGCTGAACCAGCGCGGCGAGCATTACAAAGTCAATCAGTTACAGCACTACTCCGAGCGGCTTGGCCGGATGGTAACAAAATACGTGCTGGAAAAGGCAGAAACCGATGAAACCGGGAATCATATCAGCACGCGCGTACTGGAGACTTACAGCGTGGCGGATGTCGTAAAAACGCTGGCGAAAATCTATAGCGGGTGATCCCATGAATCTCACGCCAAAGCAGCGCGCTTTTGCGGATTTTTACATCGAATTTGGCAACGCGACCGAGGCGGCGCGCAGAGCAGGGTACTCGGCAAAAACCGCCAAATCCATCGGAGCGGAAAACCTGACAAAACCTGACATAAAAATCTATATAGCGCGGCGGCAGGAAAAAATCGAATCCGAGCGCACGGCATCCCTGAAAGAGATCCAGGAGCTGCGCACGGCGATCATGCGTGGGCAGGAAAAAGACCAGTTCGGCATCGAAACCTCCATCGCTGACCGCCTCCGTGCGGCGGGTGATTTGGAGAAGTCGCTGCGCATTAAAGAAGAGCAGGAGACCAGGGCGGCGGCGCGCGCATCTGCGCACTACGAGCTGCCCGCGCGTGTCCTTGGCAGGGCGTTCGTCGACATCAACCGGCGCATTCAGCCGAACATGACGTACGTCTTCGAGGGCGGCCGCGGCGGCCTGAAATCGTCATATATATCCCTGAAAATCGTCGAGCTGCTGAAAAACAACCCGACGATGCACGCCTGTATCATCCGCAAGATGGGCAACACTCTGAAAGACAGCGTGTATGCCCAGATGAAATGGGCGATCAACGAACTGGGGCTGTATGATGAATTCAACTGCAAGCTGTCGCCGCTGGAAATCGTGCTAAAAGAAACCGGCCAGACGATCTATTTTCGCGGCTGCGACGATCCGTTGAAGCTGAAATCCATTAAGCCGCCGTTTGGCTATATCGGTATTCTGTGGAAGGAAGAAAAAGACCAGCTTTGCGGGCCGGAAGAAGAACGTTCTATCAACCAATCCGTGCTGCGTGGCGGCGCGGATTCTTACGACTTTTCGTCCTATAACCCGCCAAAAAGCAAATCCAGTTGGGTCAACAAGGAGCGGCTCGTCCCGGATCCGGGGCGCGTTTTCCACCATTCTAGCTACACGGAAGCCCCGCCGGAATGGCTGGGCGCGAAGTTTATCGCCGACGCGGAACACCTGAAAGAAGTCAACCCAGCGGCGTATGAGCACGAATATGAAGGCGTGGCCAACGGTGACGGCGGCAGCGTCTTTGACTATCTGGAACAGCTGGAGATCACAGACGAAGAGATTTCACATTTCGACCGCATCTTCCAGGGCGAGGACTGGGGCTGGTATCCCGACCCGTATTGCTTCATCCGTTGCTACTACGACAGCGACCGCGAGGCGGTGTATATCTTCGCAGAACACTACGTCAACAAGGAATCGAACGAACAGACGGCGCGTTGGATCATCGAACACGGCTATGACGATTACACCATCACGGCCGATTCGGCCGAACCGAAAAGCGTCAACGATCACCGCGAAATGGGCTTACCCGTCACCGGTGCCGTTAAAGGCCCGGGGTCGATCGAACACGGCATGAAGTGGCTGCAGCGCCGGCGCATCATCATCGACCCGGTGCGCTGCCCGAATGCAGCGAAAGAATTTTCAGAATACGAATACGAGCGGGACAGAGACGGCAACGTCGTCACCGGATACCCGGACGTGAATAACCATAGCATCGACGCCACGCGGTACGCACTGGAACCGCTGACGATGCGCAGGGGGGCAAGTGCATGACTGTAAATATTTTGGGGACGGAATATGAAATCATTGAAGCCGCGGCGGCCGAAGATGCAATGCTTGAAAAATGCGATGGTTACTGCGACAAAACGGTAAAGACCATTGTTATTTCAAAAAAGGCCAAAGACTGCGACCTAAAAGACTATAGCGTCTATCAGAAAAAAGTTATGCGTCATGAGATCATTCATGCATTTCTGTTTGAAAGCGGGCTGTCCGAAAACTTTACGCATCCGGAATACGGCCATGACGAAACATACGTGGACTGGATTGCTTCGCAGTTTCCGAAAATGTGCGAAGTGTTCAAGGAGGTTGGCTGCCTGTGAAAATCAATATCCCGCTGGACAGCGTGAAAAAGCAGATCCGCGAAGAATTCCACATTGCGCCGCTGGTAACGCCGGAAATGCGCGAAGCGGAAGACCTGTGGATGCAGATCTGGATGGGCACCCCGCCGTGGGCAAACGATCAGGATCGCACCATCAATTTTGCGAAGGCCGTGACCGGCGAAGCTGCGCGCCTTGCGACGATGGGCGTCAGCGTCGAACTGTCCGGCTCGGCCCGCGCGGATTGGCTGCAGGAACGTCTGAACGAAGAACTGATTCCGTTCCTGCGTGACATGGTGGACGTTGGCTGCGCCGCCGGCATGTTCCTGCTGAAACCCACGCCGGACAGCATCGGTCTGTACACGCCGCCGGAATTTACGATCACGGCTGTGGACAACCGCAAGCGTGTGATCGGCGTCGTGCTGTATGACACGAAGGCAACGCCGGATTATTACTACGTCAAGGCCGAATACCACCGCTATGAAGGGACGCATTATGTGGTTTCCAACCGCGCGTTTCGGGTGGCGAAGGGCAAAACAGCGGCATCCCGTGTAAATCTGGATGAAGTGCCGGATTGGGTGGGCATCCTGCCGGACGCCGTGCTGGATGATACCTCGCCGCTGTTTGCCGTGTGCACCATGCCAGACGCCAACAATATCGACGGCGGCGCCTGCGGTATGTCCATCTATGCCAACGCCCTGCCGGAGCTGCGTGGACTGGATGTTGCATGGTCGGCCATGGTGGACGAAATTCAGGATTCCCGGTCGATCGCCCTTGTGGATGACCGTCTGCTGCGCGAGCCCGGCCGGAAAAATGTTTCCGTGCGGCTGCCGCGCTATGTGCAAAACGTTGCCGGCTCGGCGGCCGAAAGCTTCTATCAGGAAATTGACCGCAAGCTGAAAACAGGCGAACGCCAGACGGGCATCAATCTGCTGCTGCAAAGCCTGTCGACCAAGTGCGGCTTTTCAGAAGGCTATTTCAGCTATAACGAAAAGCAGGGCCTTGCCACCGCGACGCAGGTGGAAGCCGATGACCGCCGTACCATCCAGCGCATCAAGGACATCCGCGACCGCATCCAGGCAGCTGTGGATGATCTGATCCAGGCACTGAACGACTACGCCGACATCTACGATCTGGCGCCCTATGGTACGTATACCGTGGCGTATAATTTCGGCGACATCACGTACAGCTACGAAGAAGACCGGCAGAACACGAAAAGCCTTTGCCAGCTGGGCGTTTTGCCGTGGTGGATGTATCTGGTGCGCTTTGAAGGGTTCAGCGAGGACGACGCAAAAGCGGCCTATGCCGAAGCCAACACAGCGAAACCGGGGCTGTTCCCTGATACCGAATGATTACCCCGGAACAGTTTCAGGAAATCGGCGAAACCCTGCTGCCGCTGCTGGACGGCCTGACGGAATGGATCGCGCGAGACATGATCGAGCGCTTCATGATCCGGTTCGGCCGCGGAGAAAAGAAGCTGCTGACCGGCACGGACGAGTGGCAGGCGTGGGTGCTGGAACAGGCTGGAGGGAATCTGGATGAAATCCAGAAGGCGCTAGCCAAAAACACCGGCAAATCGCAGCAGGAAATCGCAAAGATCTTCAAGGACAGCGGTATTCAGGCGGCAAAGGCAGACGCCGAAGCTGCCGCTGTGACGTTTTCCGGCCTGTCGCCCCGCATGATGGCGATCATTACAGACGCCTATGAACGCACGGTCGGTGAAATATCCAACATCACGCGCACAACGGCCGGCGCGACCAATCAGGCGTTTATCGACATCTGCGACGCGGCGTGTTGGAAAGTGCGCACCGGCGCGCAGCCCTATACCGCCGCCATGCTCGACGGCGTGAAGGCGCTGGGGCAGGTGCAGCCGATCGTGCGCTATCCGTCCGGCCATAAGGACACGCTGGAAGTGGCGGTGCTGCGCTGCATCCGCACCGGCGTGGCGCAGTCATCCGGGAACATGACGATCCAGCAGTGCAAAGACATGGGCTGGAATCATGTGCTGGTGTCGCAGCATCTTGGCGCGCGTGTGTCCGATACCGACCCAATCGCCGATCATGCCGGCTGGCAGGGCAAGGTGTACTGCATCGACGGCAAGGACGCGCAGTTTGATAACCTGCTGGATGCGACCGGCTACCCGGAGAACCCGCTGGGCCTGTGCGGCTATAACTGCCGCCATTCTTTTACGCCGTTCCTGCCGGGCGTCAGTCAGAATCACAACAAGCCTATCGACACCGAAGCCAACCGCCGCGCATATGAACTGTCGCAGACGCAGCGTGCGATGGAACGCCGCATCCGGGCGCAGAAGCGCAAGTGTGCGGCGCTGCACACAGCCGTGAAAAACTGCGAAGATCCGGCGGCCAAGGCAAAACTGCAGGAAAAATACACGCAGTCCGCCAAGCGCCTGCAGGAGCAGAACGCGGCCTACACGAAGTTCTGCGCCGATAACGACCTGAAACCGTATCACGAGCGGCTGGCTGTTGCGGGTTGGGATCGCTCGGCGGCGTCAACCGCGTCCGCGGCGGTGCGAGAGCAAAAGCGCGTCGACAAAATGATAGCCGAGTTTAACGCCGAGCATATGGCGAAAGATCCTGCAGAACTTCTTCCAAAGCACGAATATGCGCACGGTGTAAAAGAAAAGCTGTTGAACTATTCGCTTAATATGAAGGAGGGCGCTAGTGGGCGAGATAAGGCGGTTGTATTTCAGGCGGCGCTGGGGTATAATGCAAACAATTACGAGCTGCTTATGCAGGAGATTATGGCGGGCGTTGGCAGGTATAAGGCCAGCGGGAAAACAACCACAGAGCATGGGGAGAAATTTACCGTGCGTATGCTGGTGAAGGGCGCAAATGGACGCTATGTCCCGATTAGAACGGGGTGGATCATCGCCCCGGAGGATAGGACTCCGCGCATGACGACGGCATTTGTGGACAGATGAGGAGGGAAAAATGATATGCAGAGGCCAAAAGAATATGATTGTGTTCGCTTGAAGGATGGGAGAGAGGGGACAATCGTGGGGGTCTATTCGGGGGATGTATATCTGGTTGATATTGATTATCCGCCGGAGCGGCTACACGAGATTGAGGATACAACAGAGTTCATCAAAGCGACGGATATTGAAAAGATCACTTATGTACATATCGTGGAATAAACAATCGGATAAATTTTAGCGGAAATTTATTTCACATAATAATTCGAGGGACCATCTTACCAATCGGCAAGGTGGTTTTCTTATACCCAAAATCAAATCAGGATACGCAGGGGCGGACGGGAAACCGGCTGCCCCTTTGCCATATCACGACCCCGCCGGTGGTTCATCCGGCTCAATCCGTACAGTCGACGGGCTGTTAAAAATCACGTTCAGGAGGATTACGCATGAAGAACATCGAGACCATTCTTTCCGACTTCGGTATTACGATCCCGGAAGGAAAGGCGGCGGATCTGCGCAAGGCCGTCGCCGAGAACTACAAGACCGTGGCGGAATTCACCAAATTGCAGGAACGCCACGACGCGCTGGACACATCGCTGAAAGACGTGCAGGGCAAGCTTGCAGCCTTTGACGGCGTGGATGTCGCAGCGCTGAAAGGTCAGATCACGACCCTGACCAATGACCTGCAGACCGAGCGGGACAACCGCAAGAAGGACGCTGCCGCCGTGAAACTGCGCAGTACGGTGGACACGTTCCTGTCGGGAAAGCATTTCGTCAACGACATCACGCGCGAAAGCATCACGGACAAGTTGGTAACGGCTCTGGGGTCCGACGATGCGCGCGGCAAGTCGATCGACGACCTGTTTACCGGCCTTGTCACCGATCAGAACGGCAAGGAGATCCCCGGCATCCTTGTGGCCGATCCCGCCAGCAAGGCGCGCTTTTCGTCCGATCACAGCGGCATGGTGCCGCCGGCGGGGGGCGCAAAAGAATACGTAGCCCAGAAATACAAAAACAACCCGTTTTTCAGGGGCTAAGACTACGAAAGGAAATGATGATCTATGTCTATCCAGTATGGATCCATGTATGTCGATGAACAGTACAAGGCAACTGTTCTTCCCAACCTGTTTTATAAGACCTGGCTTGTGCCTGGCGTGACCTATCAGGACGTGATGGTCGACGGCGCCGGCGGCTGCTACTGGCACAAGCTGACCTCAACCGCCGCGTCTGTCGGCACGCCCGGCCGTGACTTCACGGACACCGCTGCCGCTGACACGCTGGTTCAGGCTGTTTTCAACAACAACCTGCAGGCGTCGAAGAAGATCTACGGCGTGCAGGCTGCCGCTGTGGCGTTCCCGATTGCCGAGGAGCATCTGGCCCTTGCCACCCGTGAAGTCGCGGAGGCAAAGAACCAGTGCGCGCTGGCCTGCCTGATCTCCGAGGGTACTGCATCCACCAACACCACAAAGACCACCGCGGCCAACTTCAAAGCCCAGGTACTGGCCGAACGCAAAGCCATGGTCAAGGCGAAAGCCAACCCCACCATCGTGCTTTGCAGCCCGGACTTTTTCGCGACGATGCTGGAGTTCGCCGGTGAGAAGTATATCCCGACGTCCAACGAAATGCTGCTCGCCGCCGCTGCCGGCGGCCAGGTAGGCAGCTTCATGGGCTTTACCTGGATCGAAGTCAACGGCTTCGCGTCGTCTGCTGATCTTGCCTACTATCCGCACGGTGGTACGAAGGCCAGCGTCACGGCGGCGAACCTCGCGAAGGTGGAATTCATCATGTACGATCCGAACGCCTTCGGCGTCGGCGATAACTTCAGTATTGTCCGCATGGTCGATTCTGAGCTGTTTGCCGGTACGAAGGCACAGGTCGAGGAAAACGCTGCTCTGCGTGTGCTGGACGCTGCGCAGGTGCACGTGAAGTCCTACGCAAGCGCGTGATCGGCAGGTGAATCACGGTGTACGCGGATTTTGACACATACGTAAAACGGTACGGGGACGATCTGTCCCCTTTTTGCGACGAAGTGACTGCTGCCCGCTACCTGCGTGCGGCGTCGCGGGAGATCGACCGCTTTACGTTTGACCGCTTCGGCGGCACGCTGCCGGAATCCACGATCGACGCCGAAAAGCTGCAGGACTGCGCGTGCGAACTGGCCGAATGCCTTTACCGCATTGACCAGGCGCGTGACAGTGCGGCTGAAACCGCAGACGTCGGCGGCGTAAAAACCGCCGGCCCTGTGGCGTCGGTGTCGTCCGGCAGCGAATCGATCACATACAAGGCGGCCGACAGCTGCTACACGACCGCCGCGAAGACTACGGCGGCACGTGACGAACTGGTGTTTGACTTGCTTCGGCGCTGGCTTTCCGGCGTGGCCGTGGATGGCGTCCTTGTGCTGTACGCGGGGGTGACGTGCTGATGCTGCTGCATAGCGATACGATCACGCTTTTTTCGCGCGTGCGCGGCGCGCGCGGACAGGCTGATACGTGGGTGCGGCACGTGCTGGCCGGCGTCAAGGTGGAAGCAAAAACCGCTATGACGCCAGGTACGACCGGCGATGTGCCGGGGCACTATGTGCTGCTGCTTGTGCCGAAAGCGGCCATTGGCGCGCTGACCTATGCGACGCCGGAAGTGTACCAGGCGGCGGATGACCGCAGCGGCATGATTGCGTTTCAGCCGGGCGATTATTTCTGCCGCGGCGAGCACGACTGGGCGGAATACGATGTGCTATGCAAAGTCACGGAGTGCCACCGCATCACATCCTGCGCGTGGTTTCCGCTGATTGCACACTTCGAGGTGACAGCGTCATGAGCGGCATCAAGCACTATAAGGACGTCAGCTATGTCAAAGGGCACGTCCGGGTAAATCTCCGGTTCGCCAAATACGGCCCGCGATTTGCCAAAGCGCAGGAATGGCTGGGGCAGCAGGTGCTTGCGGACAGCAAACTATACATGCCGTTGAAAACCGGCAGCCTGCAGCAGCGTTCATACGTCGCAGAAGGTGGCCGGCAGGTTGTGTTCCCAGGCCCATATGCACGGTATCTGTATATGGGTAAGGTCATGGTCGACCCGGAAACCGGTTCGCCGTGGGCGCGTAAGGGCGCCGTGAAAGTTGTAACCGACCGCGATCTGCGGTTTGCGGCCGGCGTGCCGCACTGGGCGGAAGTCGCGCAAAACGAACACGGAAAAGAATGGGCGGATGGCTGCAAGCGGATCATCCTGGGGGAATCAAATGGTTGACACAAAAGATTTTTCAACGATCCTGAGCGGCTTGCTGAATGATTTCCCGGCCATTGGCGCGCGGGAAATCCGATTCGGCGAGCTGGGCGACAAGTCCGGCGTCGGGATCTATCCGTCCGCTGCGGCGACGGTGATCAGCGAAACGACCGACATCATGGGCGGTGTGTACCAGAAATGCAACTATGCGTTTCAGGTGGTATATCGCGCCGTACCGCAGTCGGAAACTGACCGCATCCACATCAAGGGCTGGCTGGACAAACTGGCACGCTGGCTGGAAAAACAACCGATCACGGCGGACGGCCAGCAGCACACGCTTGCCGCGTGGCCAGACCTTGGCGATGGCCGGACGATCACCGCGTTTGTACAGGTGTCGGCGGCCTATCTGGCCGGGCGCTATGCCGATGGCGTGGAAGACTGGGCCGTGTCCCTGTCGATGCGGTACGACAACAATTTTGAAAGGTGATGTATATTATGCCTGAAAGTACGACTTTTAACACAACCGCGGGACAGACGATTGCCCGCAAACTGCTGATGGCCTTCCTGAATACCGGCACGTCTTCCGCACCCGTTTGGTCGATCATCGGCAAGCGCGTGGAAGACAGCAGTCAGGAATATGACTGGAACAAAGAAACCAAGCAGGACATTCTCGGCAATACGTTTACCACCATGTCCGCGCCGACCATCACGCAGACCTTTGACCCGTGCAATCTGGACGCCGGCGAGACCGCGCTGACGAAGCTGTGGCAGCTGGCGATTAAGGATCAGGACGTTGCGGCGCTGGCCGAACAGGACATGATGATCGTGCACTGCTATGCCGGCACGAAGGACACGGCAATGTTTGCTGAACGATATAGCGGCTGTGCGATTGAAGTGAAGTCGCTGGGCGGCGACAAGACAGTGGACATGCCGTTTGATGTGACCTACGGCGGCACGCGCACGGTCGGCACTGCGGCCATTGCGGACGGCGTGGCCACGTTCACGAAGGCGACGGCATAAGGGGGGTGACGGCGTGAGCAATAACATTTCTTTTGAAACCGGCCTGAAAGCGTTCACCATCAATGGCGACGCAAACCGGAAGATCTATTTTGACCCGAACGACATCGGTATCATCGACCGGCTGGAAGCGGCAGCGATGGCGATCAAGGCCAAAGCCGACGAAATGGGCACGCAGGAAAGCGATACGGACGCCCGCACGACGATCCGCGAACTGGACGCCTACGCACGCGAGCAGGTGGACGCGGCGTTCCCTTCGCCCGTCTGCGATACAGTGTTCGGCAAAGCCTGCTGCGTTTCGCTCACGCCGTCCGGTTCCCTGCAAATCATTTCGTTCCTGGAAGCGGTTTCGCGCCAGATTCGGCGCGAGATGGACGCTGCGACCGCTGCCGCACAGAAGCGTCAGGCAAAATACCTGGATAAATACAACGGCGGCGGTCAGCGCAGGAAGAAGCGCAGATCATGAATACCGGCCTGCCGAAGACTGCATGTATCGGCGGCCGGTGTTTTCGTATCCGAAGCGACTTTCGCGAAATCCTGGACATCTGCGCCGCGTTGAATGACCCAGAGCTGACAGATCAGGATCGCGCCGAAGTGGCGGTCAAGATCTTTTACCCAGACTGGGAACAGATCACGGACATGGCTGCCGCGGTGAAATTCATGCTGTGGTTTCTGGACGGTGGCGTGGATCGCGGCGATCAGCGCCCGCAGCCGAAGCAGATGGACTGGGAACAGGATTTCCCGATGATCATTGCGCCGATCAACCGCGTAGCCGGGCAGGACGTGCGCGCGCTGCCGTATATGCACTGGTGGACGTTCATCGGCTACTACATGGAGATCGGTGACTGCACGTTTTCCACGATCCTGGACATCCGGCGGAAGCTGCGCAAGCACAAGAAACTGGAAAAGTGGGAGTGCGAATACTACGACGAAAACCGGGAATTGATTGATTTCAAGTCGGCGCATCTGACCGACGACGAAGATGAATTCATCCGGCAGCTGATGACAGGGGGTGTGCGCGATGGCTGATGTTGTCGGCGATCTGGTATTTGATACAACGATAAACAGTGGCCAGTTTGACGCTGGCCTTGCGAAGCTGGAAAACAACGCGAAAAAGGCTGCGAACAATGTGGACAAGGCCGCGCAGAAGGTAGCCACGCTGCGGCAGCAGCTGGAAGAACTGCAGGCTGTTGCCGAAAACGAAAAGAAAACCAGAAGCACCGGGACTGTGACGCAGGAAACCGGCGATGCAATCCAGAAAACGACGCAGCAGATGAAAGACGCGCAACTGCAGTTGCAGGGATTGCAGGCGGACCAGGCCAAGGCAAACGACGCTATAGGCGCCTACATACAGAAGCAGCAGTCAGCGGCTGCATCGACGTCGAAAGTGTCCGAACAAATGGGCAAATTCGCAAAGCGCATTGCCACCATCGCGAAGAAAGTGTTTATCTTTACGATGATCGCGAAGGCGCTGCGCGCCATGCGGTCTGTGCTGCTGAACACCATCAACGCAGACAAGCAAATGTCTGCGGCCCTTGCGCAGATCAGGGGCAATCTACTGACGGCCTTCGCGCCGATTTATAGTTTTGTTCTTCCCGCCATTCGGACGCTTCTGTCATGGCTGGCGAAGCTTACGGCCGTTATTTCGTCTGTATTTGGCGCAATCTTCGGCCAGACGGCATCGCAGGCACAGGCCAACGCCAAAGCATTGTACCAGCAGGCAAACGCCACATCCGCAGCCGGTGACGCGGCGGAAAAAGCGAAGCGACAGCTTTCGGGGCTGGACGAAATGAACCGCTGGGAATCAAACGACAGTTCCGGCGGCGGAAGCGGTGGCGGCGGGGCTGCCGCGCCTGATTTTAGCGGCGTCAGCCAGGTCAAGCTGCCGAGCGGCTTGCAGGAAGTGCTGACGCAGGTGGGAGACGCGATCACAACGATACTTGATGCGCTAAAACGGATCTGGGAATCGCCAATCGTACAGTACGTCGTGAAAAGTACATTAGAAATGGTAATTCGGGCGGTGATTTCGGTGCTGAAAGGTGTGTCGCTGATTCTTGATGGCATTGCTGACATTTTGAATGGGAATTTGAAAGATGGGGTTAACAAAATAGCCGAAGGAATCTTTGAACTGTTTACGGCTGTCATAGTCGCTTTTGCGACCGCAGTTGCGAGATTGTTTGAATTCTGTAAACAGCTGGCCGTCAGCTTTTTTGAATGGCTTTCTGGGAAATGGACGTCCATAAAGGACTGGATCAGTAAAACGATCAGCAGTATCGATGCAGCTTTTGAGCAGCACCTCGCCAATGTGGAAGCAGGTGCCGCGGCGGCAGTGGATTGGGTCATCGAAAAATGGACGGCCGTAAAGGACTGGTTCAGGGGGCTATGGGAAAAGGTCGCCTCCGGTGCTTCATCCGCCTGGGAGGGCGTCAAAAACGCGTTCAAATCTGTGCCGGAATGGTTTCAGAGCAAATTCCGCGATGCATGGCAGAAGGTCAAGGACGTGTTTTCAACCGGCGGCCGTATCTGGTCAGGCATCAAGGAGGGCATCGAAAGCACCTTCCGTACGGTTGTCAACGCCATTATCCGCGGCATGAACACGATCATTGCCGTACCGTTCAACAAGATCAATTCCATGCTGAATACGATCCGCAATGCGCACTTCCTCGGCATTTCACCGTTCCAGAATATGTGGGGCGTGAATCCGCTGCCAGTGCCGCAGATCCCGATGCTGGCGCGCGGTGCGGTCATCCCGGCGAACCGGCAGTTCCTTGCCGTGCTGGGCGACCAGCGCAACGGCAACAACCTGGAAGCGCCGGAATCCCTGCTGCGCCAGATCGTGCGCGAAGAAGCTGGCAGCGCTGGCAGCCGATACGAATTCATTGCGCGGCTGGATCGCCGGACGCTGTTTGACGAAGTCATTACCGAAGCAAAACTGCGGAAAGGGCAAACGGGTAAAAACCCGCTTGTAGCGGTGTAACACATGGCACAAGAATACATTAAAATTCGCAAAAGCGCGTCGGATGGCTGGCTGGTACTTCCCCAGCCGGATTCCGGCGCGCTGTCGTATGACTTCGAGGTGACCTACACGGAAGACAGCGGCCGCGTCCAGACGGGCGTGGCTGTTGTCAGCCCGCTATTCACGGTGGAAGCACTAGGGTATAGCCGGGCGTCAATCAGCAAAACCATGCTGTCGCAGATCCTGAAGATCATCGCCAAAGGCCAGCAATTCCAGCTGCACTACTTTTCCGCCTACTATGGCGCGTGGTGTACGTCGTGGTTTTACGTCGGCAAGGGGCAGCTTGACATTGGCCGGCTGAACGAAAACAAGGAACTGTTTACGTCCCTGGAATTTAACATGGTCGGCGTCAATCCGCTGACGTGATGGGGGTGACAGGATATGCGAACAGTGGAAAGCCAGATCACAAGCGTTTACCCGTCACAGACGAACTTTGTAGTTGATGTGTCTTTCACATGGGATCACGATGTGACGTTTGTCTGGGGCGACGAAACGGTAACAATCAAAGCCGGGCGGTATCTGCAGGAAGGCCGGCAGTTTTTCCGCCCGGGCGGAACAAAGATCACAGCGCAGACAACATCCGGCAGTTACCCGGTCGGACTTTCAGTGTGCAAATGTGCGACGATCGAAATGTACGACATTGGGTGGTCAAACGCCGACTACTGGTCATTGTACGAAGGGGCCACGGCGCACCTGAAAGCGGCGATCACTATTGACGGCGTTGAGCGCATGGTGGACATGGGCAGCTTCAAGGTCTACGAAGTGGAAACCGTGCACGAAGTTACCACGCTGACCTGTTACGACGCCATGAAGGCGGCAGACGTGCTGTGCCCGGCGGCGATGCAGGGCGAACACAGCTATCCGGAACTGTGGCAACTGGCGGCGCAGCAGCTTGGCCTGACGGCTGGCCCGCTGGATTTGCAGTATAACGCGCTGGCGACCGTGGATGCGAAGCACACCATCCGGCAAGTGATCGAAGCAATCGTGCTGGCCTGCGGCGGCAATGCTGTTGTATCAGGAAATACGCTGTTTGCACGGCTTGTGCCGTCGGCAGCGGGCGTTACGCTGGCGCAGTGGATCAACCCCGTAGAAGTGGCAAAAACGCCGGTCGAAGTCACCGGCGTGCGCGTGAAAAAGACGCTTGCTGACGATGGACAAGAACACACATACTTTTCCGGTTCCGGCGGCTATGTCATTGAATTGAACGACGACAACCTGTGGCTGGGTATCGAAGGGCCGGTTGGGTCAGTCACCGTTGCGGCCGAAGCTGTTGCCGAGTCGCTGTACGCGCAGCTGAGAGAAAAGCCGGTATATAAATTTTCTGGCGATCTTCCGTCTGATCCGCGCCTTGACATTTTCGACAAGGTCATCGTCAAGGACATCAACGGCCGGGAATACCCGTCAATCATCACGGAGTACACATTCGTTTTTTCCGGCAAAACATCGGTCGGGAATAGCGTCGAATCCGGCAGCAGCTACAACACGTCCGACGGCGGCGCATCCGGCAGCGGTTCGGGCGGCGCGGCTGGGGCCGACTACATCACCGCGCAGGGCACGACCGGTGTGTGGACGTGGCGAAAGTGGGCATCCGGTATCGCCGAGATGTGGGCGGTATTTGGCGCCGACACGCTGGAGATGACGGCGCAGACCTGGGGTGACCTGTATACTGCGTCGTGGATGGGGATGGCAATCAACAAGTCTGCCCGGCAGTATCCCTTTGCGTTTGTGGATCAGCCAGTCGTCACAGCAACGCCGATTGCCGATGGCGCAAACTTTTGGTGTGCAACCAACACCGAAAACGACACGGGCACGTCGCTGACACACGCGCCGGCATACCAGTGCGTGCGTGCATCAGGCGCCACGCTATCCACGCCACGCATCGCCTACTACGTGGTGGGCAAATACAAATAAAAAGGGGCGATAATACATGACAATCACACTCGCAGACGGGCGGGGGGCGCTGTGGCAGTGGGACACCGGGCGGCGGGTCAAGATCACCGACGGCGACGGCGTAAAGCAAATACACTATCAAAATCGATGCTTCGGCTGCAGCGTGGACGTGGATGTTGAGGACGACGGCACAGCCATCATCCCGGCCGAGTTGCTGCAGGACTGGCACCCGCTGACGGCCTACGCCTACATCACCGACGACACCGGCGCGTACACGATGGTGCAGCAGGACTTTATCGTGCACAAGCGCGCGAAGCCCGCCGGGTATGTGTACACACCGACAGAGCACGCGGGCTTTGACCGGCTGCGTTCCGAGATCGGCGACCTTGACGACCTGACGACCAGCGCCAAGGACAGCCTTGTTGCGGCGATCAACGAGGTGGCACGCTCAGGCGGAGGCGGCACAAAGTATCAGATCGGCAACGGGCTGATACTGGACGCCAAAACGGACACGCTTGCCGTTGATACTGCGGATGCGGTAGAGCGGGACAACACGAAGCCCATCACGTCCGCCGGTGTGTATCTGGAAATCGGCAACATTAACGCCTTACTTGCGACGATCTGAGGAGGAACGTATGAGTACACAAACTGAAATCACAAGATTGCAGACCGCCCGGAACAAGCTTCGGACTTGGCTTGTCGGTCTGGGGCTGGCAGCGTCCACGGACAAGCTGGACACGCTGGCGACCGCCGCTGCGGCCATTAAGAATCAGGGCGCCGTTGATGCAAGCGTCAAGGAGGGCGAGAGCTACACCATCCCGGCGGGCTACCACAACGGCACCGGCACGGTCAAGGGTGTTTCCGGCGGCGGTAACTATCAGCTTCAGGCAAAGACCGTCACCCCCACCAAAGAGCAACAGGCAGTCACCCCCGACCAGGGATACTATGGCCTGAGCGGCGTGACAGTCGGCGCGATTCCTGAAGCGTACCAGGATGTTTCAGCGACTACCGCCGCGCCAGGCGATGTGCTGGCGAACAAAGTCTTCGTTGACGCCGAAGGCGTGACCAAGACGGGCACCATGCCGGACAACGGCGCGGTCGCAAAGGTGCTGGATGCATCCACCGGCAATCAGGAATACACCGTCCCAGCCGGTAAGCACTCCGGCGCAGGAAAAGTCTCCATTGTGCTGGAAGACAAGTCGGCCACACCTGCTAAGGCCGCCCAGGACATCACCCCCACAAAGGGAAAGGTTCTCGGCAAGGTCGCAGTCGGAGCTATCCCGGATAAGTATCAGGACGTGTCCGGCGTGACGGCGACGGCGGCGCACGTACTTGCCGGTAATAAATTCGTGACGGCGGACGGCACACTTACTGCTGGCACGATGGCCAACAACGGCGCAATCAGCAAGACCATCGACGGCCTCACCGCGACCGAGGTGACCATCCCTGCCGGGTATACATCTGGAGGTAAGGTTTCGATGACGGCAGACATCGAGACCGCTTTGGCAGCAATCTAACGATCGGGGTGCACTATGAGCGTATCAAGTCAAATTACACGCCTCAGTCAGGCAAAGGCGGCCATTAAGGCGGCCATCAAAGCAAAGGGCGTGGATGTGCCGGATGCAACGCTGCTCGACGGCATGGCCGACGCCATCAAGAGCATACCCAGCAAGGACAATATCGTCCATGCGGATATCCCGGACTACATTAAGGCAGAGGCACTGGAAGTAGCCAAAAAGGTGCAAGCGGTACGAACGGCGGATAGCATTGTATTTGTCGCTGCGTCCGACGCACACCAGCTTGACACCAGTGCGGACATCGTGTCAGGAAATCAGCACGCCGGTATGGCGATGAAAGCGCTGGCGTATATGCTGCCCGGGATTGATTTCTGCTGTTACCTTGGAGATTACACGTGGGGGGCTAATACAACTACAATCGCAGAAATGAAGCGGCATATCACGGAAATCAATAGTGACATTGATGAAGCGTTTCTTGGCATCCCGCAGTTCCGCACTGTCGGCAATCACGATGCAGGTGCGTATGCTTCCGCACAAAATGGCACGACGATATCAGACGCAGAGCTTTACCAGATGATTGGGAAATACTGCGATGGTGCAACATTCGGGCCAACAACTGCTGGCTATTGTTATAGGGACTTCGACAGCAAAAAGCTGCGTGTAATTTGCCTCAACACTTCCGAAAGCCTGACGGCAAACACAGCGTCAACGGGTCATGTTTCCGATGCACAGGCAGTGTGGTTTGCTGAAACGCTGAAAGCAGTTGGGGCTAAAACCGGCTGGCGTGTGCTGACGCTTTCACATCACCCACTGGATTGGAGCGTCGTTAGTGTATGTTCCAATATTGTTAAGGCGTATGTAACTGGCGGCAGCATTACGGTAGGCGGAAAGACTGTTAATTTTGCGAACGCCAACAGCGCACAATTTCTTTGCGCGTTCCATGGGCACGTCCACTGCTTCAAGGCTGCAAAGCTGAACAGTATTTCCGGAAACACGGCGACGGAATTTAACGCATGGCGCGTGGCAATCCCGAATATGTGTTTTAGTCGCAACAATGAATACGGCCAGAACGGGAAAGGCGAATATTACGGCGTTGAATTTGGCGAAGAAACGACGTACAACAAAACCGCCGGAACGGCAGACGATACAACATTTGTTGTAAACGTAATCAATCCGGCTGCGCAGAAGATCTACAGTTACTGCTATGGCGCGGGCTATGACCGCGAGATCTTCACCGGCATCAAGACCGTGGCCGTGACGGGCGTAACGCTCAACGCCGCCTCCGGTAAACTGACCGTTGGCGGGCAGACCACGCTGACGGCGACCGTAAAACCCGCAGACGCGAGCAACAAGACGGTGACGTGGGCAAGCTCCGCGCCGACCGTGGCCAGCGTGGTCAACGGTGTCGTCACAGCGCTTGCGCCGGGCAGCGCCAAGATCACAGTAAAAACCGCAGACGGCGGCTTTACGGCAGAGTATGCGCTGACGGTCAAAGCCGCGACGTCCGACCTGCTGGCTTCCTATGGTTATGCGGACAATACCCGACTTTCCACCGGCAGCGGCAGCGAGAAAGCCGCCGCAGGCTATGTGACCATCGGGCACACGGCGGCGATCCCGATTGACAAGACCAGATACCCCAATGGCGCGACCATCCGCGTGACCGGCGCGGTGAACTGTCTGGGCAATAACTGGTCCGGCACCGACAACGGCGGCGACAGCGCGTTCGTGTTGTATACGACTGGCGGAACGCAGTTTTCGAAGGCGGGCTACATTGAGGCCAAGGCCACGACGGCGGGAACGTTTACGATCGACGCGGACAAGACCGGCTTCACTCTGAACATCGCGTCGCTGTCAGCACCGCATTATCTCAAGTTCTGCGTCAAGGGCGCCGGAGCAAATCTTACGGCGACGCTGACGCCAAAATGAAGGGGGTAACAGCAGATGAAATTTGTTGCTTGCAACACGGACAATTACCGCGCCGGGCGCACGCAGCCGGTGCGGTACATTGTGATGCACTACACGGCAAACAACGGCGACACGGCAAAAAACAACTGCGACTACTACCGCCGCGTGGGCGGCCTGCAGGCCAGCGCACACTATTTCGTGGACGAGCACGGCGTTATGCAGTCCGTGCGCGAGAGCGACACGGCGTGGCACTGCGGCGCGCGGGCGTACTGGCATCCCGAGTGTCGCAATGCCAACAGCATCGGCATCGAGATGTGCAGCCGCAAGCGCGCCGACGGCAGCTACTACATCAAGCCGGAGACCGTGGCCAACGCCGCGGCCTTGGCAAAAGACATTATGCAGCGCTATGGCATCGACACCGACCACGTGCTACGGCACTACGACGTGACGGGCAAGCGCTGCCCCATGCCGTGGGTGGATGACCCGGCGCAGTGGACGGCGTTTAAGGATATGCTGACGCTGAAAAACACTACTACAGTCGAGGAGGATGACGATATGGTACGATACAGCAAAATCGAGGACGTTCCCGATTGGGCGCAGGACACGGTACGCGCGCTGATGGACGCGGGCGCACTGCAGGGTGACGATCAGGGGCGGCTGGATCTGTCGCTGGATATGATCCGCGGCATGGTGATCGGTAAGCGGTACGCGGACACGCGCAGCCCCAGATACGCCACGATCGACGACGTGCCCAGCTGGGCGCGCGAGGAGACGCAGCGGCTTATCGACCACGGCGTGCTGGCCGGTACGAGCGGCGGCAAGCTGGACCTGTCGCTGGACATGCTGCGCACGATGATCGTGTGCCAGCGGATGATTGACAATGCAAAGGAGGGTAAAGCATGAATGCACCAAGCAAAGCGATGGAGCTGAAAGCGGCCATCTCGGCCGTGCTGGCCGGCATGACGGCTTTCTGGGGGTGGACAGGCTGGCTCGTGGTAATCTGGCTGGCCGCGATGATCCTGGACTACGCTACTGGCTCGTGGGCAGCGCTATCGACCGGCTCGTGGGATAGCGCGGTGGCGCGTGCGGGCCTGTGGCACAAGCTCGGTAGCATTGTGGCCATGCTGGTCGCACTGCTGCTGGACGTGGCGCTGTCGGCGATTATCAATTATGGCGGATTGGGGTTTGAGCTGCCGTTTACATATAAAACGGCCTTTTTGCCGTTGGTGGCAATATGGTACATCGTTACGGAGCTGGGGAGCATCGTTGAAAACGCTGCGCACCTCGGCGCACCAGTCCCAAAGTTCCTGACCGACTGCCTCGCAAAGCTCAAGGACAAGGCCGATGAGGATAAATAAAGAACGGGCGCTGCCTTAACTGGCAGCGCCATTTTCTTTATCTGTGAAGTTGTTTTTGCCCTTGAATTTTGACAACACTTTTGACAACAGTTTGCGTCTCAAAACGTTCCAGAGCACGCCGAAAGGGAAACAAAAAAACCGTTGAAAAATCAAGGTTTTCTTGAAATTTCAACGGTTTCTTTTTGGTGCTCCAGCGGGGATTCGAACCCCGGACACCCTGCTTAAAAGGCAGGTGCTCTGCCTACTGAGCTACTGGGGCATATCGGTGTGAAAAAGTTGTGTGCCATCCAGAATATCAGACGCGAATCCAGCGGAGCGATTCGCGGCTGACGTGGCTGGGATGGCGGGATTCGAACCCACGATATCAGAGTCAAAGTCTGGTGTGTTACCATTACACTACATCCCAATATCGGGGCAAAATCAACGGGGATCGGGATCACTCCCAATCCCCGATTTCGTGGGGTGGGTAAAGGGGTTCGAACCCTCGACACCCGGAACCACAATCCGGTGCTCTCCCAGCTGAGCTATACCCACCATAGATCTGAAATGGTACGCCAAGAGGGATTCGAACCCCCGGCCTACTGCTTAGAAGGCAGTTGCTCTATCCAACTGAGCTATTGGCGCGCATGCAATATTTGGCTGCCCGCCCAGAAGGTATGGAGCGGGTGATGGGAATCGAACCCACGTATCCAGCTTGGAAGGCTGGTGTTCTACCATTGAACTACACCCGCAGAGGTCGTCCCACATTCAGCTTTACGAATATACCATCCCTGCGCGGTGTTTGTCAAGCAAAACCTGTTCAAAATGCGAAAAAATCGCAAACCGGGGGACGGCACAGGCCGTCCCCGCGGATTTTTCAGCGGTGAAAGAGCTTTTTGGTCTGGAAGCGCGGCTCAAACGTGATGTTCACCTCGAGCTTTTTGAACACATTCTCGTCCACGTGCGAGAGGATGACGGACGAGTGCGCCTCGCAGTGCGCCAGCTTTTCGAGCTGCTGCATGGCGGTCTCGGCGGTCGGGTCGCTCACGGCGCAGATGCTCAGCGCCACGAGCACCTCGTCGGTGTGCAGGCGCGGGTTGTGGTTGCCTAGATGCTCGACCTTCAGGTGCTGGATCGGCTCGATGATCTCGGGCGAGATGAGCGTGACGTCCTTCGGGATGCCGCCGAGGTATTTGAGCGCGTTGAGCAGGCAGGCGGCGCTCGCACCGAGCAGGGAAGAGGTCTTGCCGGTGATGATCGTGCCGTCGGGCATCTCGATGGCGACGGCGGGGGCGCCGGTCTCCTCGGCGCGCCGGAGCGCCGCGCCCACGACCGGGCGGTCGGCCGCCGTCAGGCCGAGCTGGTTGAGCAGCAGCTCCTGCCGCTGCGTCTCGACCGGGGCGCACAGGCCGCGCAGCTGCGCGCAGGCGGTGGCGTAGTAGCGGCGCAGGATCTCCTGCCTGGCGGCAGCGCAGCAGACGGCGTCGTCGCTGATGCAGTAGCCTGCCATGTTCACGCCCATGTCCGTGGGGCTTTTGTACGGCGAGCTGCCGTAGATGCGCTGGAACATGGCGTTGAGCACGGGGAAGATCTCCACGTCGCGGTTATAGTTGACGGTCGTCACGCCGTAGGCCTCGAGGTGGAAGGGGTCGATCATATTCACGTCGTCGAGATCGACGGTCGCAGCCTCGTAGGCGAGGTTCACGGGGTGGCGCAGCGGCAGATTCCAGATCGGGAACGTCTCGAACTTGGCGTAGCCCGCGCACACGCCGCGCTTGTGCTCGTGGTAGAGCTGGCTCAGGCAGGTGGCCATCTTGCCGCTGCCGGGGCCGGGTGCGGTCACGACGATGAGGCTGCGCGTCGTCTCAATGTAGTCGTTGCGGCCGAAGCCGTCGTCACTGACGATGCGCGCGATGTCGGACGGATAGTCCGGGATGATGTAGTGCCGGTACACGCGGATGCCAAGCGCCTCGAGCCGGCGCTGGAACTTTTCGGCCGCGGGCTGGCCGCGGTGGTGCGTGATGACGACGCTGCCGACATACAGCCCGCAGCCCTGAAACGCGTCGATCAGGCGCAGGGTGTCGTCGTCATAGGTGATGCCGAGATCGCCGCGGCGCTTGTTGCGCTCGATATCGTCGGCCGAGATGGCGATGATGATCTCCGCGTCGTCCTTCATCTCCATGAGCATGCGCACCTTGCTGTCGGGGGCAAAGCCCGGCAGCACGCGCGACGCGTGGTAGTCGTCAAAGAGTTTGCCGCCGAACTCCAGATACAGCTTGCCGCCGAACTGACTGATGCGCTCGCGGATCTTTTCCGACTGCATCCGGAGGTATTTGTCGTTGTCAAAGCCGATCGCCTGCATAGATTTTTCTCTCCTCTGTTTCAAGCTATCAAACAAACACATATTTTACAGCATTCGATCCGTTCCGGCAATGGGAAAATGCCCAATCCGGTAAAAATTTATTGCGGGGCCGATTCGCTCTTTTTTTATTCATAAATGTATGGTATAATCCTAAATTACACTGGACAAGGAGTGTCAACAAATGGGTTTTCTCAAAAAAATATTTGGTTCTCACAGCGACCATGAGCTCAAGCGGCTCTATCCGATCGCTGATAAAATCGAAGCCATGTCGGACGAATATGCCGCGCTCACGGACGAGCAGCTGCGCGCCAAGACTGACGAGTTCAAGCAGCGCTACGCCAACGGCGAGTCACTCGACGACCTGCTGCCGGAGGCGTTCGCCACGGCGCGCGAGGCCGCGTGGCGCGTGCTGGGCATGAAGCCGTTCCGCGTGCAGCTCATCGGCGGCATCGTGCTGCATCAGGGCCGCATCGCCGAGATGAAGACCGGCGAAGGCAAGACCCTCGTCGCCGTCCTGCCGGCGTACCTCAACGCGCTCACCGGCGAGGGCGTGCACATCGTCACCGTCAACGATTACCTCGCCCGCCGCGACAGTGAGTGGATGGGCAAGGTCTACCGCTTCCTCGGCCTGAGCGTCGGCCTGATCGTGCACGACATGTCGAGCGCCGAGCGCCAGCAGGCCTACGCGGCCGACATCACCTACGGCACGAACAACGAGATGGGCTTTGACTACCTGCGTGACAACATGGCCATCTATAAATCCCAGATGGTGCAGCGCGGCCACGCCTTCGCCATCGTCGACGAGGTGGACTCCATCCTCATCGATGAGGCGCGCACCCCGCTCATCATCTCCGGCCAGGGCGATGAGAGCACCGACCTCTACCGTCAGGCGGAGAATTTTGCCGCCCGCCTGACGTGCAAGTCCTACGCCTCCATCGACGATAAGGAAGAGGAGGACGAGGACCTCGACGCCGACTACGTTGTCGACGAAAAGGCCCGTACCGCGACGCTCACCGCCCGCGGCATCGCCAAGGCCGAGACGGCCTTCGGCCTCGAAAACCTCGCGGATATCGAAAACGCCACGCTCGTGCACCACATCGATCAGGCCATCCGCGCCCACGGCATCATGAAGCGCGACATTGACTACGTCGTCAAGGACGGCGAGGTCATCATCGTCGATGAGTTCACCGGCCGTCTCATGCTCGGCCGCCGCTACAGCGACGGTCTGCACCAGGCCATCGAGGCCAAGGAGCACGTGCGTGTACAGAGCGAGAACAAGACCCTCGCGACCATCACGTTCCAGAACTACTTCCGCCTCTACGGCAAGCTCTCCGGCATGACCGGCACGGCCATGACCGAGGAAGAGGAGTTTGCGGCCATCTATAACCTCGACATCATCGAGATCCCGACGAACAAGCCCGTCATCCGCATCGATAACCCCGACGTCGTGTATAAAAACGAGGCCGGCAAGCTGCGCGCCATCATCGAGCAGATCCGCGTCTGCCACGCCAAGGGCCAGCCGGTGCTGGTCGGCACGGTGTCGATCGAAAAGAGCGAGCAGCTGTCCAAGCTCCTGCGCAAGGCGGGCATCCCGCACAACGTCCTCAACGCCAAGCACCACGAGAAGGAGGCCGAGATCGTCGCGCAGGCCGGTAAGTTCGGCGCTGTTACGATTGCAACGAACATGGCCGGCCGCGGCACGGACATCATGCTCGGCGGCAACGCGGAGTATCTGGCCAAGGCCGACCTGCGCAAGGCCGGCTTCACGGAGGAGGTCATCGCCGAGGCCACCGGCTATGCCGAGACCGAGGATGAAGAGATCCTCAAGGCCCGCACTCTGTTTGCCGAGCGCATGGCCGAGCATAAAAAGAGCATTGATGCCGAAGCGGACCGCGTGCGCGCGGCCGGCGGCCTGTATATCATTGGCACCGAGCGGCACGAGTCCCGCCGCATCGACAACCAGCTGCGCGGCCGTTCCGGCCGTCAGGGCGACCCCGGCGAGAGCCGCTTTTACATTGCGCTCACGGACGATGTCATGCGTCTGTTCGGCTCCGAGCGCATGCAGAGCATGATGGAGACGCTGCGCGTCGACGAGGACACGCCGCTCGACCACAAGATGCTCTCCAACGCCATCGAGCAGGCCCAGCGCACGGTCGAGAGCCGCAACTTCCAGGCCCGTAAGAACGTGCTCGAGTACGACGATGTCATGAACGTGCAGCGCAACGTCATCTATGAAGAGCGCCGCAAGGTGCTCGACGGCGAGGACCTGCAGGAGCACGTCCAGCATATGATCCGCACCGTCATCACCGGCGACATTGCCGCCGGCATGGCGGAGCACCACCCCGAAAATGCGAAGGACCTGCACGAGATCCTCGCCCCACTCGAAAAGCTCTTCCCGTGCGACCTGAGCTATACGGAAGAAGAGCTGCATAAGCTCACGCCCGACACGCTCGCCGACGCTGTGTACGACTGCGCCATGAAGGCTTACGCCGCGCGCGAGGAATCCTTCGGCCTGCAGCCGGACGGCACGCCGCTCATGCGCGAGCTTGAGCGCGTGGTCATGCTGCGCGTGGTCGACGAATACTGGATGGATCATCTCGAGGCCATGGACGACCTGCGTCAGGGCATTGGCCTGCGCGCGTACGGCAACGTCAAGCCGGTCGATGAATACAAGCGCGCCGGCTTTGACATGTTCGACGAGATGGTCAACGGCATCCAGAGCGAAACGGTGCGCCGCCTGTTCACGGTGCGCGTGCGCCGCGAGCAGAAGCTCGAGCGCAAGACCGTCGCCCGCGGCGCCGCGACGAACGCCGGCGGGGACGACAGTGAGAAGAAGCGCCCCGTCCGCCGCGTCAAGAAGCCCGGCCGCAACGACCCGTGCCCGTGCGGCAAGCTGCGCCCGAACGGCCTGCCCATGAAGTATAAGGACTGCTGCGGCAAGAATGCATAACGAAGTCTCTTTCCCGCTGCACGCTGAGCGCGGCGCAGCGTACCTGACCGCGCCGAACATCGCGGCGCGCCACGCCTTTTCCACCCGCCTCGGCGGCGTGAGCACCGGTGTGCTCGAGAGCCTGAACCTCAGCGTCCGCCGCGGTGACACGCCGGAAAACGTGCGTGAAAACTGGCGGCGCCTCGGTGCGGCTGCCGGGCTGGATCTGACACGCGCAGTGTATGCGCGGCAGGTCCACAGCGCGGAGGTGCGCATCGCGCACGCGGCCGACGCGCAGCCGCCGGAGCTGGAACCCCGCTTTACCTGCGACGGCTTTGTCACGAACGAACCGGGCGTCCCGCTCGCGGTCTTTATGGCCGACTGCCTGCCCGCGCTGCTGCACGACCCCGCTGCCGGGGTCATCGGCGCGGTGCACTGCGGCTGGCGCGGCTCGGTGGCCGATATTCTCGGTGCCGCCGTCGCACAGATGTGCGCCCTCGGCGCGCACCCGGCGGACATCCGCGCCGCCATCGGCCCCGGCATCGGCGCGTGCTGCTTCGAGGTCGGGCCCGAGGTCGTGGCCGCGGCCGAAGCGCTGCTGCACGAGCCGCTCGGCGCGCTCGTGCGCCCGCGCGCGGACGGCAAGGCCCTGCTCGATCTCAAGGGCGTCAACGCCCGGCGGCTTGCACAGCTCGGCGTTCCGGCAGAGCGGATCGCCGTGTCGGATGCCTGCACCATGTGCCGGCCGGACGTGTTCTGGTCGCACCGCGCGACCAATGGGCAGCGCGGCGTGCAGGCCGCCGTCATCACCCTGTGACCCAAGGGGGGCAGACCATGAAACATTTGCACCTGACCCGCGTGCTCGCGTTCGCGCTTGCGCTCGTGCTGCTGCTCGGCTGCACGGCCTGCGGCAAAAAGACCGCGGACGACACCGGCGACACCGTCGGCCAGAAGGACACGCAGACCACCGTTGAGCTCGACGGCAAGTTCACGCTCAACTACAGCGCGTCCGCCGGCATGAACCCCTATAAGACGCAAAATTCCGATAACCTCGCCGTCTGCGGCCTCGTGTATGAGACGCTCACGGAGCTCACCGATGCCTTTGAGGCCGAGCCCGGCCTGTTCACCGAGTGGAGCAGCGACGACGGCGAGACCTGGACCTTCACCGTCAATACCGACCGCACCTTCCACGACGGCCACCAGCTCAATGCGCAGGACGCGGTCTATACCATCCAGACTGCCGCGGCATCGGCCCTGTATGCCGGCCGCCTGAGCGCCGTCAAGGACGTCAAGGACAACGACGACGGCACCGTCACGGTCACGCTCTCGCGCGCGAACACGCAGTTTCCCGCGCTGCTGAACATTCCGGTCATCGAAAACGACGCGGCCGACAGCACCTACCCCAGCGGTACGGGGCTGTACATGTTCGCGTCTGACCACCAGAGCCTCACGGTCTATTCCGGCCACCCGGATGCGGACAAGGCCCCCGCAGACGCGATCTATCTCATGGAGTGCAAGTCGGTCGAGGAGATTGTCTCCGCGTTTGACGACGGCCAGCTCGACCTTGCGCTCAGCGACCCCAGCTCCGGCACGGACCTGAGCTTTTCGAGCCTGAACGACCAGCGCCAGTATGCCACGACGAACCTGCAGTATGTCGGCTTCAACACCAACAGCAGCTTTTTCATGACGGCGCGCTATCGCCAGCCGTTCAATTACGTCATTGACCGCACGTTCGCCGTTGCGCTGCTGCACGACTGCGCCGTCGCCACCGCGCTGCCCGTCCACCCGGCGAGCACGCTCTATGACAATACCCTCAACGAGTCGCTGGCCTATGACCTCGACAAGGCGAAGAAGCTGCTTGACGAGCTGAAGATCGTCGACTATGACGGCGACGGCGAGCGCGAGTACCTTCCCGACGGGCAGTCTCCGCTCGACATCAGCCTCTCGCTCATCGTCTATGCCGACAGCACGGCCAAGGTCAGCATGGCCAACAAGATCGCGGCCGATCTCACGAGCATCGGCATCCCCGTGAAAGTGCGCGAGCTCAGCTGGGACAACTATCAGGACGCGCTCAAGGGCGGGAAATATGATATGTATTACGGCGAGGTCGCCCTCCCGGCGGACTTCGACCTCTCGGCCCTGCTCAAGGCCGGCGGCTCGCTCAATTACGGCGGTATCACGACCGGCACCTATGCCGATGTCATCAACGCCTACCTCGCCGCCGCGGACACGGACCGCGCAGCGGCCTGCCGCACCATGCTCCAGACCATCTCGGACACTGCGCCCATCGTGCCCGTCTGCTTTGAAAAGCACTGCCTGTATGTGCACCGCGGCGCCGTCGGCGGCTTTGCCCCGACGAAGTACAACATTTTCCGCAACATCACGGATTGGAAGATCAATAACGCATGAAACAAGCGTGGATCGCGCGCGCCAAGCGCTTTGCCACCTATGCGCTCGTCGGCTGCTTCGATACAGGCATGGACTGGGTGGCGTTCACAACCGCACATGAGCTGCTGCATTTCACGCCCCTGATCTGCCAGGCGATCGGCTACATCGTCGGCACGGTCTGCAGCTATTTTCTCAACGGCCGCATCACCTTCCGCGACGGGCACATCGCCCGCTGGCGGCAGTGCCTGCGCTTCGTGGTGTGGAACGTGGTGTCCCTCGGCGTGAGCGAGCTGATGATCGGCCTGCTGACGCACTTCGGCCTCAACCCGTATATCGCCAAGGTCGGCGTCACGCTCGAGGTCGCGCTGTTTAACTACTTCGGCTATAAGTATATTGTGTTCGCAGTCCCCAAACAAACGGAAGGAGAGCAGGATCATGACAGATCGTCAACTGATTAACCTGGCCGAGCAGGCCTCCCGCAATGCCTATGTCCCGTATTCGCACTTCGCCGTCGGCGCCGCACTCGAGTGCCGCGACGGTACGGTCTTTACCGGCTGCAACATTGAAAACGCTGCCCTCGGCAGCACCATCTGCGCCGAGCGCACCGCCGCCTGCAAGGCCATCAGTGAGGGCCGCCGCGACTTTGTGCGCATCGCCGTCTACGGCGACGGCGAGCACTATTGCTACCCCTGCGGCGCGTGCCGGCAGTTTCTGGCCGAGTTTGCGCCTGATATGGAGGTCCTGTCCGCCATGGGCGGCGGCCGCTATGTCAGCAACCGCCTGAGCGAGCTCATGCCCTATACCTTTAATTATTAAGGTATCCGCCATGGAACTCGAACAACTGCGCATCTTCTGCACCGTTGCCGCCTGTCGCAGCTTCACCCGCGCGGCCAGGCAGCTCTTTGTCAGCCATTCGACCACCAGCCGCGCCGTCTCCGCCCTCGAGCGGGAGCTCGGCGTGCCGCTGCTCGCGCGCGACCGGCATACCGTTGCGCTCACGCCCGCCGGGCAGACGCTCCTGATCGGGGCGGAGGACCTGCTGCGGCAGGCCGACGCGCTCGCCGCCGCCGTGCATACGGCAGCGGCCGTGGCCCCGGAGCCGCAGGATCCGCCGGAAACGTAATTTTGGCGGACTGCACAAACTTTTTTGCAAAATTTCTACGTTTGAGCGAAAAACCCTCTTGACATTCCGGAGGGTTTTTGCTATTCTTATGAAGCACCTGTGCGGAAACAGGTGCATTCTGCGATGAAACGGGAGATTGCGGAGCCTGTCTCCGGTAACTTCCGTGGAGTATGTCCGCTGCCGCGCCTTTGCACGGCAGACAATCGGGCGGTTGAGTCAGCCAGCACTTGCGTATATCACCTGCGCGGCTGCATACCGGCGAGAGCCGGTTTGTTTTTCGGGCAGGGTTTGATACGCACGGAACGGTGTATGGCGATCTCATCCGTGCGAACCAGGCGGAGCCAATGCCGCCAAAAAAATTCGTAACGGAGGAAACAACATGGCAACCACGAGCAACAAGAAAATGATCCGTATCCGCCTCAAGGCCTACGATCACCAGCTGATCGACAAGGCGGCGGAGAAGATCGTCGAAACCGCAAAGCGTACCGACGCGAAGGTCTCCGGCCCCATTCCGCTGCCGACGAAGACCGAGATCGTCACCATCCTGCGCGCTGTTCATAAGTATAAGGACAGCCGCGAGCAGTTTGAGCGCCGCACCCACAAGCGCCTGATCGACATCATGAACCCGACCCAGAAGACGGTCGAGGCTCTGATGAATCTGGAGCTGCCGGCCGGCGTCGAGATCGACATCAAGCTGTAAGCACATCCCGTTAACCCTGCGCGCGAGCGCATATTTACAAAACCCGCAGTCCGCAGCTTGCGTGTGCGGACGGGTCAAGTCAGCAGCCTCTGGCCATGAGCTAAGCGAGCTGACCAATAACCTGAAGGAGGAACATGTATGAAAACAGCCATCATCGGTAAAAAGGTCGGCATGACGCAGATCTTCGATGAAGCAGGCAAGGTCGTCCCCGTCACCGTGATCGAGGCAGGCCCCTGCACGGTCACCGGCAAGATGACCACGGAAAAGGAAGGCTATGAAGCCGTCCAGCTCGGCTACGAGGACGTCGCCGAGAAGAAGCTGACCAAGCCCGAGAAGGGCCACCTGGACAAGGCGGGCGTCGGCTACAAGAAGCATCTCAAAGAGTTCCGTCTCGAGGACTGCGCCTCTGTCAATGTGGGCGATGTCATCAAGGCCGACACCTTCAAGGAAGGCGACAAGGTCGACATCACCGGCATCAGCAAGGGCCACGGCTACGCCGGCGTCATCAAGCGCTTCGGCCAGGGCCGTACCCCGACCTCCCACGGCGGCGGCCCTGTGCACCGTCACGCCGGCTCCATGGGCTCGAGCACCGATCCTTCCCGTATCTTCCCGGGTAAGAAGCAGGCCGGCCACATGGGCGTGGATCAGGTCACCGTCCAGAACCTCGACGTGGTCAAGGTCGATCCCGAGCTCAACATGATCGTTGTGCGCGGCGCGATCCCCGGCCCGAAGGGCGGCATTGTCTATATCAAGAGCACCGTCAAGAAGACCGTCGTCAAGAAGGGCGACGCCGGTATCAGCACCAACCCGCAGAAGGCCTCCGGTCGTAACCCGCAGAAGGCTTCTGCAAGAAAGTAAGGAAAGGAGAGAGCGAATATGCCTACTGCTAAGTTGTTTAATATGGCCGGCGATCAGGTCGGCGAAGTGGCGCTCTCCGAAGCCGTTTTCGGTGTTGAGCCCAACGAGTCCGTTCTGCACGATTCCGTGAAGAACCACCTGGCCAACTGCCGTCAGGGCACGCAGAGTGCGCTGACCAAGGGCGAGGTTTCCTACTCCACAGCCAAGCCCTGGCGCCAGAAGGGCACCGGCCGCGCACGCGCCGGCTACAAGGGCAGCCCGGTGTGGACCCACGGCGGTGTCGCGTTCGCGCCGAAGCCGCGTGATTACAGCTACACGCTCAATAAGAAGGTCAAGAGACTGGCCCTCAAGAGCGCGCTGAGCGCCAAGGCCGCTGCCGGCGAGATCCTCGTCGTTGACGGCATGGCTGTCGAAGAGATCAAGACCGCCCCTGTCAAGGCGTTCCTGACCAAGATCGGCGCCGACGGCAAGGCTCTGCTCGTGACCGAGCAGGTCGACGAGAAGCTCGTCAAGAGCTCCCGCAACATCTCCGGCGTGAGCAGCACCATCGCCACCATCCTCAGCCCCTATATGATCCTGACGCACCGCGTCCTGGTCGTTGACAAGGCTGCGCTCCAGAAAATCGAGGAGGTGTACGCATAATGAGAACCGCTTACGATGTCATTATCCGTCCCATCATCACCGAGCAGTCCATGGAAGACCTCGACATCAAAAAGTACACGTTCGAAGTCGCCAAGGACGCCGGCAAGATTGAGATCAAAAAGGCCATCGAGGAGATCTTTGATGTGAAGGTCATCAAGGTCACCACCGCGACGATCCGTGCCAAGGAAAAGCGCGTCGGCGCCAACCCCTCCGGCATGACCGCCACGCGCAAGAAGGCCGTTGTGAAACTGTCCGCTGATTCGAAGAACATCGAGATCTTCGAGGGCATGGTGTAAGGGAGGAATTGAACAATGTCGATTAAAACCTATAAACCCACCACGCCTTCCCGCAGACATATGTCCGTTTCCGGCTTCGACGGTGTCGATAAGCACGCCAAGCCGCAGAAGGAGCTCGTGGAGGTCCTCAAGAAGCACTCCGGCCGCAACAGCTACGGCCGCATCACCGTCCGCCATCAGGGCGGCGGCAACCGCAAGAAGTACCGCGTCATCGACTTCAAGCGCGACAAGATGGACGTGCCCGCCACTGTCCTGCGCCTGGAGTACGATCCGAACCGCAGCGCCTATATCGCCCTGGTCGAGTACACCGACGGCGAGCGCCGCTACATTCTGGCCCCTGTCGGCCTGAACGTGGGCGACACCGTTCTGTCCTCTGCCGCGGCGGACATCAAGCCGGGCAACGCCCTGCCGCTGGCCAACATCCCGGTCGGCACCGTTATCCACAACATCGAGCTCTATCCCGGCAAGGGTGCGCAGCTGGTCCGCTCCGCGGGCGTCGCCGCGCAGCTCATGGCGAAGGAAAACGGCATGGCTACCGTCCGTCTCCCCTCCGGCGAGTACCGCAAGGTCCGCCTCAACTGCATCGCCTGCATCGGCCAGGTCGGCAATGTTGACCACGCGAACATCGCCATCGGCAAGGCCGGCCGCAAACGCCACATGGGCATCCGCCCGACCGTCCGTGGTTCTGTTATGAACCCGTGCGATCACCCGCACGGCGGCGGCGAAGGCAAAGCGCCTGTCGGCCGTCCCGGCCCGGTCACCCCGTGGGGTAAGCCGGCGATGGGTTACAAGACCCGCAAGAAGAAGAACGCGACCGACAAGTTCATTGTCAAGCGCCGCAACGCGAAGTAAGGAGGGAATAGGTAATGAGCAGAAGTGTTAAGAAAGGCCCGTTTGCCGCTCCCGAGCTGCTGAAGCGGGTCGATGAAATGAACAAGGCCGGCGAGAAGAAGGTCATCAAGACCTGGAGCCGTTCCTCCACGATCTTCCCGTCCTTTGTCGGCCACACCATCGCTGTCCATGACGGCCGCCGTCACGTTCCGGTCTATGTGACCGAGGACATGGTCGGACATAAGCTGGGCGAGTTCGCGCCCACGCGTACGTTCCGCGGCCACGCCGGCAGCAAGACTGTTGGAAAGTAAGGGGGAGAGAACATGGAAGAACTGAAAACTGCACGTGCCCAGCTGGTGCACGCCCGCATCGCTCCCCGTAAGGTCCAGATCGTGTGCGACATGATCCGCGGCAAGGACACCAAGGTCGCCGAGGCCTATATGGCCAACACGCCGAAGGCCGGCTGCGAGCTCATGCTCAAGCTCCTCAAGAGCGCCTGCGCCAACGCGGAGAACAACTTCGAGATGGATCCGGACAACCTCTACGTTGCCGAGGCCTATGCCACGGCCGGCCCGATCCTCAAGCGCGGCCGCCCGAGAGCTCAGGGCCGTATGTACCGCATCAACAAGCGCACCAGCCACATCACCATCGTCGTGGCTGAGAAGGCATAAGGGAGGAGGCAGACGATATGGGACAGAAAGTTAATCCGCACGGCATGCGTGTCGGCGTCATCAAAGATTGGGATTCCCGCTGGTATGCCCGCGACGAGAAGGTCGGCGACCTGATCGTTGAGGACTACAAGATCCGTGAGTACCTGAAGAAGACCCTGTATTCCGCAGGCATCCCGAACATCGAGATCGAGCGCGACAGCGCGAAGGTCCGCATCTATATCCACTGCTCTCGTCCGGGCGTTGTCATCGGCAAGGGCGGCGCGGAGATCGAGCGCATCCGTCTCTCCGTCGAGAAGATGATCGGCAAGCCGGTCGCCCTCTCCATCGTGGAGGTCCGCACGCCCGATACGAACGCGCAGCTCGTCGCCGAGAACATCGCCGCGCAGCTCGAGAAGCGCATCGGCTTCCGCCGCGCGATGAAAAACGCCATGGGCCGCGCCATGAGAATGGGCGCCCGCGGCATCAAGATCATGTGCTCCGGCCGTCTGGGCGGCGCCGAGATCGCCCGCACCGAGTGCTACCACGAGGGTACCATTCCGCTGCAGACCATCCGCGCGGACATCGAGTACGGCTTCGCTGAGGCTGCCACGACCTACGGCCGTGTCGGCGTCAAGGTCTGGATCTACAAAGGCGAGATCCTCTCCCAGAGCCTGCGCACCACCCCGCGCACCATGGATCTGAACAAGCGCGACGACCGTCGCCGTGACCGCCGTGACGGCGATCGCAGAGGCCGCGGCGGCTACAACCGCGACCGTCGCGACGGCAACCGCCAGGGCGGCCGTCCGGGCTACCAGGGTGGCGGACGTCCCCAGGGCGGCAACCGTCCGCAGGGCGGCTACAACCGCGGCCCGCGTCCGGCAGCTCCCGCTGCTCCGAAGGAAGGAGGCAACAACTAATGCTGATGCCGAAAAGAGTGAAGTACCGCAGAGTGCAGCGCGGTCGTATGACCGGCAAGGCCCTGCGCGGCAATAAGGTGACCTATGGCGAGTTCGGCCTGCAGGCGCAGGAGCCGGCCTGGATCACCTCCAACCAGATCGAGGCGGCCCGTGTCGCCATGACCCGTTACACCAAGCGTGGCGGTCAGGTCTGGATCAAGATCTTCCCCGACAAGCCGGTCACGCAGAAGCCGGCCGAGACCCGCATGGGTTCCGGTAAAGGTTCTCCTGAGTACTGGGTCGCCGTCGTGAAGCCCGGCAGAGTTCTGTTTGAGATTGCTGGTGTGCCGGAAGAGGCTGCCCGTGAGGCGCTGCGTCTGGCCAGCCACAAGCTTCCCTGCAAGACGAAGATCGTCAAGAAGGAAGACACTGAGATTGGTGGTGAATAAGATGAAAGCTAGTGAAATTCGCTCCATGTCCGCCGCTGAGCTGGAAAGCAAGCTGGTCGAATTGAAGAAGGACCTGTTCATGCTCCGTATGCAGCACGCTACCAATCATCTTGACAACCCCGTTAAGATTTCTGCTGTGCGTCGCGACATTGCCCGAGTCAAAACCGTGCTCCGCGAAAAGCAGCTCGAGCAGTGAGGAGGTAAGTGAGAATGAACGAAATGAGAACGACTTCCCGCAAGACCCGCGTCGGCAAAGTGGTGTCCGACAAGATGGACAAGACCATTGTCGTCATCGTGGAAGACCACGTGGCGCACAAAGTCTATAAAAAGATCATTGGCGAGACCTACCGCCTGAAGGCACACGACGAGAACAACGAGTGCCACGTTGGCGATATCGTCCGCGTGATGGAGACCCGCCCCCTGTCCAAGGACAAGAGATGGCGCGTGGTCGAGATCGTGGAAAAGGCGAAGTAAGGAGGCAACAACATGATTCAGCAGGAAAGTTATCTGAAGGTTGCCGACAATACCGGCGCCAAGGAAATCAAGTGCATCCGCGTTCTCGGCGGATCCAAGCGTAAATACGCCAGCATCGGCGACGTGATCGTCGCTTCCGTGCGCAAGGCGGCCCCCGGCGGCTCCGTCAAGAAGGGCGACGTCGTCAAGGCTGTTGTTGTCCGCACCGCGAAGCCGGTCCGCCGCGCAGACGGCACCTATGTGCGTTTCGACGAGAACGCCGCCGTCCTGATCAACGGCGAGGATAAGAACCCCCGCGGCACCCGTATCTTTGGGCCCGTCGCCCGTGAGCTCCGCGACAGTGACTTCACGAAGATCCTGTCTCTGGCTCCCGAAGTTATTTGAGGAGGGCGCAGAACATGAACATCAAAAAAGACGATAAAGTCGTTGTCCTGTCCGGCAAGGACAAGGGCAAGGAAGGCAAAGTCCTGTCTGCTGACCCGAAGGGCGGCAAGCTGATCGTGGAGGGCGTGAACGTCGCCACGAAGCACCAGAAGCCGAAAAACCAGCAGGATCAGGGCGGCATCATCAAGACCGAAACCCCGATCTATGCCTGCAAGGTCATGGTCGTCTGCCCGAAGTGCGGCAAGCCGACCCGCATTGCGCACAAGATCACGGACGGAAAAAAGGCCCGCATCTGCAAGAAGTGCGGCGCCGAACTGTAAAGGAGGGAGCAACGAACTATGGCAAATATGCCTTCTATGAAGAAGAAGTATGTGGAGGAAGTCGCTCCCGCTCTGATGACGAAGTTCCAGTACGCGAGCGTTATGCAGATCCCGAAGATCGAGAAGATCGTCGTCAGCGTCGGCTGCGGCGACTGCAAGGATAACGCCAAGGCGCTCGACGCCGTCATCAAGGACATCACTGCGATCACCGGCCAGCATGCGGTCGCGACCGTCGCCAAGAAGAGCGTCGCGAACTTCAAGCTGCGTGAGGGTATGCACGTCGGCGTGAAGGTTACGCTGCGTCAGGACCGCATGTGGGAGTTCCTGGACCGCCTGTTCAACATCGCGCTGCCCCGTGTCCGCGACTTCCGCGGCATCTCGGCCGACGCGTTCGACGGCCGCGGCAACTACAGCCTCGGCCTCAAGGAGCAGATCATCTTCCCCGAGATCGAGTACGATAAGATCGAGAAGCTCCGCGGCATGAACATCGCCATCATCACCACCGCCAAGACCGACGAGGAAGCACGCGAGCTGCTCAAGCTCATGGGCGCCCCGTTCGTCACCAAAGCATAAGGGAGGAGCGACACAATGGCTAAGAAATCTATGATCCTCAAGCAGCAGGCGCCTGCGAAGTACTCCACCCGCCAGTATAACCGCTGCAAGATCTGCGGCCGTCCCCACGCCTACCTGCGCAACTACGGCATCTGCCGTATCTGCTTCCGTGAGCTGGCGTACAAGGGCCAGATCCCCGGCGTCCGCAAAGCCAGCTGGTAAAATTCTGCCGCTTGGCATCGTGAGCTGTGCTTGCTGTATACCTGATACAGCTGCGCACAGCGCACTTCGCCAATCAACAGAATTTTGACCAGTGCTGAACATTCTGTTCAGCCCCAACTTCCGTAAGTTCGCCCCGTGCAGCCGCAGCTGGATCTGCGGCTGTCGGTGCGCACTGAAATACGGTGCCGGTCCTTATGATCTGAGCCCCGGTGCCGCGCCCCGCCCATGCCTGCGCGTTTGACCCGACGCCCATGCATGGTACCCCGCTTTTGTGCCGCCCGGCACCGCGGCCGTGCCGCCGCCCCGGCGGCGACATGAAAATGGACCGTGCGTCACGAAAGTAAGTTTTTGCCCCTTCGCAGAAAGGGCAGGGATGACGAAAGGCCGCAGGGAATCAAGTATTCATGCGGAACCTCGCCGCCCAAACCGTATCATCGGTAACTTCTAACTAAGGAGGAAACACAAATGCAGATCACCGATCCCATCGCCGATATGCTGACCCGTATCCGCAACGCTGGCAGCGCTCGGCACGAAACCGTGGACATCCCGAATTCCAAGATGAAGAAGGCCATCGCTGAAATTCTTCTCGAGGAAGGCTACATCAAGAGCTTCCAGCTCATTGATGACGGCACCCAGGGCATCATCCGCGTCACCCTGAAGTATCTCCCCGGCAAAGAGAAGGCCATCCAGGGCCTCCGCAGAGTCTCCAAGCCCGGCCTGCGTGTGTATGCCGGCGCTGACGAGCTGCCGCAGGTCCTGCGCGGCCTCGGCATCGCGATCATCTCCACCTCGAAGGGCATCATGACCGACAAGAAGGCGCGTGCGCAGCACGTCGGCGGCGAAGTCCTCGCGTTCGTGTGGTAAGGGAGGTACAGAACAATGTCTAGAATTGGTAGAGCTCCCATTGAGATCCCCGCAGGCGTCGAAGTCACCTGCAACGGCAACGTTGTCACCGTCAAGGGCCCGAAGGGCACCCTGTCGCACAACGTGCACCCGGACATGACCGTCACGGTCGAAGGCAACACCATCCACGTCACCCGCCCGAGCGATGACAAAATGCACCGCTCCCTGCACGGTCTGACCCGCACGCTGATCCACAACATGATCATCGGCGTGACCGAGGGCTTCAGCAAGACGCTCGAGATCAACGGCGTCGGCTACAGAGCCGCGAAGGAAGGTCAGAACCTGGTCATGCACCTGGGCTTCTCGCACACGGTCACCGTGTCCGAGAACGCGGACATCCAGATCGATGTCCCGAACCCGAACCAGGTCATTATCAAGGGTATCGACAAGGAAAAGGTCGGCCAGTTTGCAGCAGAAGTGCGCGCGAAGCGTCCGCCCGAGCCGTACAAGGGCAAGGGCATCAAGTACGATTACGAGCATATCCGCCGCAAAGAAGGCAAGACCGGCGCAAAGTAATTGGAGGTGTGCCTGAATGATTAAGAGACCGAATACGAAAGCGCAGCGCGTTCGCCGTCACCAGAGAGTGCGCGGCAAGATCTCCGGCACGGCCGAGAGACCGCGTCTGAGCGTGTTCCGCAGCGAAAACAACATTTATGCCCAGATCATCGACGATGTCGCCGGTAAGACGCTCTGCAGCGCCTCCACCGTGGAAAAGGGCTTTGAAGGCAATGGCGGCAACTGCGAAGCGGCAGCCAAGATCGGCAAGCTCATCGGTGAGCGCGCCGTGGCAGCCGGCATCACCGAGGTCGTGTTCGACCGCGGCGGCAATGTGTACCATGGCCGCGTCAAGGCTCTGGCAGAAGGCGCCCGCGAGGGCGGCCTGAAGTTCTAACGGGAGGAGGAAACGAAATGGCATATAACAATGACAGACGGGACAACCGCCGCAACCGCAGCGATGAGCCCCAGGAATTCAGCGAAAAAGTCGTTGCCCTCAACCGCGTTTCCAAGACCGTTAAGGGCGGCCGCGTCGCAAAGTTCTCCGCACTGGTCGTCGTTGGCGACGGCAAGGGCCGCGTGGGCTTCGGCCTCGGTAAAGCAGCCGAAGTTTCCGAAGCGATCCGCAAGGGCCTGGAGGACGCGAAGAAGAACCTGACCACCGTGACCCTGCAGGGCACGACGATCCCGCACGAGGTCATCGGCGAGTTCGGCGCCGGCCGCGTGCTGCTCAAGCCCGCCGCACCCGGCACCGGCGTGATCGCCGGCGGCGCCGTGCGTGCCGTGGTCGAGGCTGCTGGCATCAAGGACATCCGTACTAAGTGCCTGCGCTCGAACAACCCGGCGAACGTTGTCGCCGCGACGATGGAAGGTCTGAAGTCTCTGCGCAACGCCCAGCAGGTCGCTGCTTACAGAGGCAAGACCGCCGAAGAGATTCTGGGTTAAGGAGGGGCTGAGACATGGCAAATCTGAAGATTAAGCTCGTCAAGAGCCTCAGCGGCCGCAATGCCAAGCACATTGCCACCGCCAACTCCCTCGGCCTGCACAAGATCGGCAACGAGACCGTGCAGCCCGATAACCCGCAGACCCGCGGCAAGATCGCCAAGATCGGCTATCTCGTCGCCGTCACTGAAGAAGAATAAGGAGGGCCCAGAAATGAATATCCACGAACTTTCTCCCGTTGTGGGCTCCACCCATGTCGGCAAGCGCAAGGGCCGCGGCCACGCGACCGGCAACGGCAAGACCGCAGGTCGCGGTCATAAGGGCCAGAAGGCCCGCAGCGGCGGCGGCGTCCGTATCGGCTTCGAAGGCGGCCAGATGCCTCTGGCCCGCCGCATCCCGAAGCGCGGCTTCCACAACATCTTCGCCAAACCGCTCGAGAGCGTGAACGTTTCCGCTCTGGAGAAGTTTGAAGACGGCGCTGTCGTCGACGCGAAGGTCCTGCTCGACGCCGGCATCCTCAGCAAGTGCACCTACGGTGTGAAGATTCTTGGCAACGGTGAAATCACCAAGAAGCTGACTGTGAAGGCTTCTGCGTTCTCCGAATCCGCGAAAGCGAAGATCGAGGCAGCAGGAGGAAAGGCTGAGGTGGTGTAAGGTGCTCCAGACATTTCGTAATGCATGGCGCATTGAAGAACTGCGCAAGAAAATTCTTTTTACGCTTCTGATTGTCCTGCTTTACCGTCTCGGCAATGCCGTACCCGTACCTTTCGTCGACACCAAAGCACTGGCCGACTACTTCCAGGCAAGCGGCCTGCAGAACACGATCCTGGGCCTGTTCAACGTCATGTCCGGCGGTGCGTTCTCGCAGGCGACGATCTTCGCGCTGTCCATCCAGCCGTACATCAACGCTTCCATCATCATTCAGCTCCTGTGCATCGCAATCCCCTCTCTGGAGCGTCTGCAGAAGGAAGGCGGCGAGGAAGGCAAGAAGAAGATCGCCAGCATCACCCGCTACAGCACGGTCGCCATCGGCCTGCTGCAGGGCTTTGCGTATTATATGATGATGCGCAACTACAGCCTCATCAACGCGGACTTTGCCAGCAATGTCTGGGCAGCCATCGTCATCATCCTGACCTTTACGTCCGGTTCCGCCCTCATCATGTGGCTTGGTGAGCAGATCACCGAGTTCGGCATCGGCAACGGTATCTCGATCATCCTGTTCGTGAGCATCGTCGCCCGCTTCCCGAACTCCATCATCCGCCAGATCAACAACGTCGCCAACGGCGACCTCGCCTGGTGGGTCCTGGTGCTGATGTACCTCGGCGCCCTGCTGCTCATCGTGCTCATCGTGCTCGTCAACGATGCCGAGCGCCGCCTGCCGGTGCAGTATTCCAAGCGCGTGGTCGGCCGCAAGATGTACGGCGGCCAGAGCACGCACCTGCCGATGAAGGTGAACATGAGCGGCGTCCTGCCGATCATCTTCGCCCAGTCGATCGCTGCGCTGCCGGCCACTATCTGCGCCTTCGTTCCGAAGTGGCAGAACAGCTGGATCATGACGCACGTTTTTGATACGACCACCTGGCCGTATATCGTCATCTACTTCCTGCTCATCATCTTCTTCAGCTACTTCTACTCCACGATCCAGTTCAACCCGATCGAGGTCGCGAACAACCTGAAGAAGAACGGCGGGTTCATCCCGGGCTTCCGTGCAGGCAAGCCGACGAGCGAATTCATCCAGAAGGTGCTCAACAAGATCACGCTCTTCGGCGCGATCTACCTGAGCGTCATCGCGATCACGCCGCTGATTATCAGCGCGTGCTCGAAGGCGGAGCAGCTCACCGGTATCTCCCTGGGCGGCACGTCCATCATCATCGTTGTCGGTGTTGCACTTGAGACCGTCCGCGCACTCGAGGCGCAGATGCTCATGCGCAACTACAAGGGCTTCCTGAGCTGATAGGAGGATGCACACAATGAAACTTGTTTTGTTAGGTGCCCCCGGTGCGGGCAAGGGTACGCAGGCTGAGATCCTCAGCCGCAAGCTGAATATCCCCACCATTTCCACCGGCAACATCCTGCGCGCGGCCATGAAAAACGGCACGCCCGTGGGCCTGAAAGCAAAATCCTACGTGGAAAGCGGCAAGCTCGTTCCGGACGACGTCATCATCGGCATCGTCTGCGAGCGTCTGGCTGAGCCCGACTGCGCCAATGGTTATATTCTCGACGGTATGCCGCGCACCATCCCCCAGGCGGAAGCGCTGGAGCAGCACGGCATCGACGTCGACACCGCCCTCTCGATCGAGATCGCGGACGAGACCATCATCGAGCGTATGTCCGGCCGCCGGACCTGCAAGGACTGCAGCGCCACGTTCCACATCGTCTCCAATCCTCCCAAGGTGGAAGGCAAGTGCGACTTCTGCGGCGGCGAGCTGACCATCCGCAAGGACGACGCTCCCGAGACCGTGAAGGCGCGCCTGGACGTCTACCATGCCGAGACCGAGCCGCTCAAGGACTTCTATGCCCAGCGCGGCAAGCTCGTCAAGGTCGATAACCAGCCGACCATCGAGGCCACGACCGCTGCGATCGAGAAAGCTCTGGGTCTGGAATGATTATCATCAAGTCCGATCCGGAAGTGGATCTCATGCGGCAGGCCGGCCGGATCACCGCTGGCGCGCGCACCATCGCGCGTCAGATGGTGGAGCCGGGCGTGACCACCCGCCAGATCAACCGCGAAGTGCACAAGTTCATCACGAAGTCCGGCGCGTCGCCGTGCTTCATGACCGACGGCGGCTTCCCGACGGCGGCATGCATCTCCGTCAATGACGAGATCATCCACGGCATCCCCGGCGACCGCGTCCTGCATGAGGGCGACATCGTCAGCGTCGACGTCGGCGCCCGCTACCGCGGCTTCAACGGCGACTGCGCGGGCACGTTCCCGTGCGGCAAGTGCTCGGATGAGGCTCTGCGCCTGATCCGCATCACGCGCCAGAGCTTTTTCGAGGGCATCCAGTTTGCCCGCGTCGGCTACCGCATCTCCGACATCGGCCACGCCATTCAGGAGTACGCCGAGAGCTATGGCTACTCGCTCGTGCGCGAGTATGTCGGCCATGGTGTCGGCGCCAGCCTGCACGAGGCGCCCGAGATCCCGAACTACGGCAAGCCCGGCCACGGCCCGCGTCTGCAGAAGAATATGACGATCGCCGTGGAGCCGATGGTCAACGTCGGCGGGTATGAGGTCCGCGTTCTGGACAACGGCTGGACCGTGGTCACAGCGGACGGCAGCCTGTCGGCGCACTACGAAAACTCTCTGCTCGTCACCGACGGCGAGCCGGAGATCCTGACGTTCGCAGACGACATTTGACGGGCGCGTCCCGAAAAACCTTAGGAGGTTCAAACACCTTGGCAAAAGACGATGTAATCGAGCTGGAGGGCACGGTCGTCGAATCCCTGCCCAACACGACGTTCCGGGTTGATATCGGCAACGGCCACATCATCCTGGCGCACATCTCCGGAAAGCTCCGGATGAACTTTATCAGAATCCTCCCCGGTGACAAGGTCACGGTTCAGATGTCTCCGTACGATCTGACGCGCGGCCGCATCACCTGGAGAAGCAAGTAGGAGGTTAACTACAATGAAAGTCAGACCGAGTGTCAAGCCCATGTGCGAAAAGTGCAAGGTCATCAAGCGCAAGGGCAAAGTCATGGTTATCTGCGAAAACCCGAAGCACAAACAGAGACAGGGCTGATCTGACCCTGTAAGTCCTAACACATCCGCGCCAGAAGGTCGGCTCCCTCCGGCGGGAGTAAGTCGCCTCCCTTTTTGCGCGCGGAACAAAAATTTCGAAAGGAATGATCGAATAAGATGGCACGTATCGCCGGCGTTGACCTGCCCAAGGACAAGCGAATTGAAATTGGCCTGACCTACGTTTATGGTATCGGCAGAACCAGCGCGAAAAAGATTCTTGAGATGACCGGCATCAATCCGGACACCCGCGTGAAAGACCTCACCGACGAGGAAGAAGCTAAGATCCGTGAGTGCATCGACCACCACTTCATCGTGGAAGGCGACCTGCGCCGCAGCGTGGCGCTCGACATCAAGCGCCTGACCGAGATCGGCTGCTACCGCGGCCAGCGTCACAGACGCGGCCTGCCGGTGCGCGGCCAGCGCAGCAAGACCAATGCGCGTACCCGCAAGGGCCCGAAACGCACGATCGCCAATAAGAAGAAGTAAGGGAGGGATATGTAATGGCAAACGCAGCAAAAGGCAAGAAAGTTCGCACGCGCCGCAAAGAGCGTAAGAACATTGAAAAGGGAGCCGTGCATATCAGCTCTTCGTTCAACAACACTATGGTCACCATCACGGACACCCAGGGCAATGCGCTCTCCTGGGCCTCCGCAGGCGGCATGGGCTTCCGCGGAAGCAAGAAATCCACCCCCTTCGCCGCACAGACCGCTGCTGAGACGGCTGCCAAGGCGGCTATGGAGCACGGCCTGAAGACTGTCGAAGTCTTCGTCAAGGGCCCCGGCTCCGGACGTGAGGCTGCGATCCGCGCCCTGCAGACGGCAGGACTCGAGGTCACCATGATTAAGGACGTCACCCCCATTCCGCACAATGGCTGCCGTCCTCCGAAACGCCGCCGCGTCTGATTGAAGGAGGGAAATGAATTATGGCTAGATATACCGAAGCTGTCTGCCGCCAGTGCCGCAGAGAGGGCCAGAAGCTCTTCCTCAAGGGCGACAGATGCTACACCCAGAAGTGCGCGATCGACTGCAGAGGCTATGCCCCCGGCCAGCACGGCCAGGGCCGCAGCAAGACCTCTGAGTACGGCTCCCAGCTGCGCGAGAAGCAGAAAGTCCGCCGCTACTACGGCGTGCTCGAGAAGCAGTTCCGCAGCTACTTTGCCATGGCCGAGAAGCGCCAGGGCATCACGGGCGAGAATCTGCTCGCCATTCTGGAAACCCGTCTGGACAACGTTGTCTACCGTCTCGGCTTCGCCATGAGCCGTGCGGAGGCGCGCCAGCTCGTGACCCACGGCCACTTCACTGTGGATGGCCGCAAAGTCAACATCCCCAGCTTCCTGGTCAAGCCGGGCATGGTTATTACGCTCAAGGACTCCAGCAAGAGTCTCGACAAGATCAAGGCCAACGTCGAAGCGAACGCTTCCCGTCCGGCGCCGAAATGGCTGGACTACGACGCCAACAACATGGTCGGCAAGGTCGTGGCCATGCCCGCGCGCGACGACATTGATCTGCCTGTCGAGGAACACCTCATCGTCGAGCTGTATTCCAAGTAATAAAGAGACCCTCAAATTGGTAAGCTGACATCCGCAGCGCCGCTACGGCGCAACAACACAGTAAGGAGGGTTAAGTCTAAATGATTGAAATTGAAAAGCCGCGCATCGAATGCCAGGAATCCCCGGACGATCTGTCGTATGGCAAGTTCGTCATTGAGCCTTTGGAGCGTGGCTACGGCACGACCCTGGGTAACTCTCTGCGCAGAGTGCTGCTTTCTTCACTGCCCGGCACGGCCCCGACGTCCATCCGGATCGCCGGTGTGCAGCACGAGTTTTCGACGATCCCCGGCGTCAAGGAAGACGTCACGGAGATCGTGCTGAATGTGAAGGGCATCATCGCGCGCCTGCACTGCGACGGTCCCAAGACCGTCTATATCGAAGCGGCAGGCGAGTGTGAAGTCACTGCCGGCGACATCAAGGCAGACGGCGAGGTCGAGATCCTCAACCCCGAGCTGCACATCGCCAGCCTCGGCCCGGACGGCGCGCTCTCCATGGAGATCACGCTCGCCCACGGCAGAGGCTACGTCCCGGCGGACAAGAACAAGAGTGCGCAGCAGGTCATCGGGACCATCCCGGTGGACAGCATCTACGCGCCGGTCCTGAAGGTCAACTACGCTGTCGAGAACACCCGTGTGGGCAACCAGACGGACTTTGACAAGCTGACCATCGAGGTCTGGACCGACAAGACCATCTCGGCGCGCGACGCGCTGAGCCTCGGTGCCAAGATCCTGTGCGATCTGTTCACGCTCTTCACCGATCTGTCTGACACGGTCGGCAACAGCTGCACGGTGGTGGAGAAGGAGCCGGAGCGCCCTGACACCGTCATGAAGATGACGATCGAGGAGCTGGATCTCTCCGTGCGCAGCTTCAACTGCCTGAAGCGCGCGAATATCAACACCGTCGAAGACCTCACGAATAAGACCGAGGAAGAGATGATCAAGGTGCGCAACCTTGGCCGCAAATCCCTGGAAGAGGTCGAGCACAAGCTCGCTATGATGGGCCTGAGCCTGGCGAGCGACGACAACCAGTAATAACCAGTTACTCTTATCAAGGAGGAAAACCGATATGCCCGGAACAAGGAAACTCGGTAAGACCACCGATCAGCGCAAGGCGATGCTCCGTCAGCAGGTCACGGACCTGCTCGACATGGGCCGCATGGAGACGACCGTCTTCCGCGCAAAAGAGATCGCGCCTCTGGCCGAGAAAATGATCACCCTTGGCAAGAAGAAGGACATGGCTGCCTACCGTCAGGCGCTGGCCTTCATCACCCGCGAGGATGTTGCCAAGAAGGTGTTCGATGAAGTTGCCCCGAAGTATGCCGACCGCAACGGCGGCTACACCCGCATCACCCGCATCGGCACCCGCCGCGGCGATGCGGCCGAGATGGCTGTCATCGAGCTCGTGTAAGGAGCTTCCGAACACAAACCGCAACGCACCGACTGCATTCGCAGCCGGTGCGTTTTCGTATTTTACACAGCGGTACCGTCTGTGATATAATAAACGCTCAGACAGACAACAAGGAGGGACGTGTATGCGTATTCTGGTCGTGGAAGATGAACAGGACCTCAACCGCATCCTCGCCAAAACACTTACTGCCGAGGGCTACAGCGTCGACGCCTGCTTTGACGGCATGGAGGCGCTGGACTACTTGGAGGGAGCGGAGTATGACGCCGTCGTGCTCGACGTGATGATGCCGCGCATGGACGGCTTTTCGCTCCTGGCGCAGATGCGCGAGAGCGGCAGCGAGACGCCGGTCATCTTCCTCACGGCGAAAGACAGCGTGCCCGACCGCGTGCGCGGGCTCGATGCCGGGGCGGACGATTATCTCGTCAAGCCGTTTTCGTTCGACGAGCTGCTGGCCCGGCTGCGCGTCGTCACGCGCAAGCGCGGCGGCAGCGCCACGAATGTCTTTACTGTCGCCGACCTCACGGTCGACACCGCCTCGCACCATGTCATGCGCGGCGGGCGCACGATCGCGCTCTCGGCCAAGGAGTTTGCCCTGCTCGAATACATGATCCGCAACCGCGGCGTCGTGCTCTCGCGCGAACGGATTGAAAACCATCTCTGGAACTATGACTACAGCGGCGGTTCGAACGTCGTGGACGTGTATGTGAGCTACCTCCGCCGGAAGATCGACGCGGACTATCCCACCAAGCTCATCCACACCGTCTGGGGCGTCGGCTGGGTCCTGCGGGAGGAAACATGAAGCGTCCGTCACTGAAATTGCGCATCACCGGCTGGTTCGCGCTCATGATGTTCGTCATCGAGGCGCTGGTGCTCGCGTTCCTGCTCGCCGTCAACGGCACGGTCGCCACGAACGACCCGGAGGCGCGCCTCGTGCGCATGGTCGAGCACAACGCCAACCGCGTCAAGTACAATAACCGCCAGTTCCGCTTCAGCCGCATCCATTATAACCGCAGCGGCGTTTACACCGTGCTCTATGACGCGGACGGCAACGTCCTGCAGGGCACGTTCCCGGCGGAGTTCACGCCCGCGGAGCCGCTGCCGCTCGGCAGCGAGACCGTGCGCCTCGTCGACTGCGGGGACAACGAATATTACGTCTACGATGTGCGCGTGGACATGATGGTCGGCAGCGTCTGGCTGCGCGGCGTCATCGACGCGGACGCCAACGGCGGCGTCATGCGCGTCATTCTGCCGCTGGCGTGGTCGCTGCTGCCGGTTCTGCTCGTGCTGTCGGTCATCGGCGGGTATTTCATCGCCAGCCGCGCCCTGCGCCCCGTGCGCCAGCTCACGGCCACGGCCAACGCCATCTCCGACGGGCAGGATCTCAAGGCGCGCATCGGCCTGCCGCACACGAGCGGCAGCGACGAGATCTATCAGCTCTCGGCGTCGTTTGACAACATGTTTGACCGGCTCGAGCGCTCGTTCGAGGCCGAGCAGCGCTTCACGTCCGACGCCTCGCACGAGTTGCGCACGCCGACGACCGTCATCCTCGCCGCCTGCGAGGACGCGCGTAAGAACGCGCAGACGCCCGCAGACTATCAGGCGGCGCTCGATGTCATTGACCGGCAGGCGCACAAGATGTCGGCGCTCATCCGCAGCATGCTCGAGATCACGCGGCTCGATCAGGGCACGCAGAAGGTGAACTGGGAGTATGCCGACCTCTCCGATCTCGTCACCGTCATCTGCGACGAGCAGGCCATGGTCGCGCGCCGCGGCATCCGCATCAGCTGCGCGGCCGAGCCGGGCATCTTCATCAACATGGACGTCTTTCTCATCTCGCGCGTCGTGCAGAACCTGCTCGACAACGCCTTCAAGTTCGGCGTCGACGGCGGCTGGATCCATGTCACGCTCCAGCGCACGGCCGCGGGCGCCGAGCTGTGCGTGCAGGACAACGGCATCGGTATCTCGCAGGAAAATCTGGATAAAATATGGCAGAGGTTCTATCAGGCCGACCCCAGCCGGCAGGAAAACGCCGGTCTGGGTCTGGGCCTGTCGATGGTGCAGCAGATCGTCACGCTCCACGGCGGCACGGTCGCCGTCGTGAGCACGCCCGGCCGGGGCACGACGTTCACGGTCACGCTGCCCGAACACCACGGAAAAGAGGAAAGCTGATATGAAAAAAACCGTTTTGCGCGCCTATGCCCGCCTGATCGCGGAGGTCGGCGCGCGTGTGCGCAAGGGGCAGGACGTCGTCATCGAGGCCGAGCTTGACCAGCCGGAGTTCGTGACCATGGTCGCCGATGCGTGCTATCACGCCGGGGCGCGCAAGGTCACGGTCACGTGGAAACATCAGGCGCTCGAGAAGCTCGCCATCCGGCGCGAGCGCGTCAAAACGCTCCAGACCGTCGAGGCTTGGGAGCGCGCAAAGCTCCAGCACTATGTCGACACGCTCCCGTGCCGCATCTACCTGCTCAGTGAGGACCCGGACGGCCTGCGCGGCGTCAGCCCCGCGAAGATGGCGCGCGCCCGGCAGGGGCGCTACAGCGTCATCAAGCCCTACCGCGACCAGATGGAGGGCCGCTACCAGTGGTGCATCGCGGCCGTGCCCGGCGTGGCCTGGGCCAAGAAGGTGTTCCCGAACGAGACGAAGGCCCGCGCCGTCGAAAAGCTCTGGGAGGCCATCCTGCACACCTGCCGCGTGGACGACGACCCCATCGCCGCGTGGAACGCGCACAATGCCGACCTGCAATCGCGCTGCGACCACCTCAACAGCCTCGGCATCGCGTCGCTGGAGTACCATGCATCCAACGGCACGAACCTCACCGTCGGCATGATCCCCGAGGCGCAGTTTTGCGGCGGCGGAGAGTCCACGATCGGCGGCAGCTATTTTAACCCCAACCTGCCCACGGAGGAGTGCTTCATCTCGCCCAAGCGCGGCGAGGCAGAGGGCGTCGTCTACTCGTCGAAGCCGCTTTCGTATCAGGGCCAGCTCATCGAGGATTTCTCCATCCGCTTCGAGCACGGCCGCGCCGTCGAGGCGCACGCGCGCACGAACGAGGCCCTGCTGCAAAAGCTCATCGCCATGGACGAAGGCTCCGCCTACCTCGGCGAGTGCGCGCTCGTGCCGTATGACAGCCCCATCAACCAGACGGGCATCCTGTTTTACAACACGTTGTTTGATGAAAATGCCTGCTGCCACCTTGCGCTCGGCATGGGCTTCATCGACACCATCCGCGACTACCCGAACCGCACGCTCGAGGAGATGCGCGCGCTCGGCGTGAACGACTCCATGATCCATGAGGATTTCATGATCGGCACGCCGGATCTGTCTGTCACGGCGCACTGCCGCGACGGCCGCACCGCCCCCGTGTTCCGGGACGGGACGTGGGCTTTTTGACCGAAATCCCACTTTTTCGTCGAAATACCGCGAATTGTGGTGCGCTCCGATTTTGAAGCGCACCATTTTTCTGCCAAAGTGGGGAATTTGCGCGCAAAACCGTTGCATTTTCGCGGCGCGTATGGTAAGATACGCCTGCACGGAAAATCTTACCGCTTACTTGCACCCGACAGGAGGTGACCGGCATGAAGCGAGCCCTTTTGTGCACCCTGATCGCGGCAGCGCTGCTGCTCAGCGCCTGCTCGCGCGCATCGGAGAGCACCGTGCGCGCGCCGGATGCCGGCGCACCGCTGACGCTGTGTCTCGGCGCCGGACCCGCAACGCTTGACCCCGCGCGCACGGAAAACGGCATCGGTGCGACGTATGTGGTCAACCTCTTCGCCGGCCTGACCGGCTACCGCGCCGGCGGCGACGGGGGAGCGGTGCTCACGCCCGAGCTGTGCGCGGCCCTGCCGGAGCCGGAGCCTCTGCCCGATGGGCGCGTGCAGTATGTGTTCACGCTGCGCGACGGCCTCACGTGGTCGGACGGCACGCCGCTCACGGCGGCGGACTTCGTCTATGCGTGGAACCGGGCGAGCACGCTCGAGGACGCTGCGGCGCCGTATCTCTTCGCCTGCATCGACGGCTACGGCACCGGCCGGCTGAACGTCACGGCGTCGGCCGACGGCCGCACGCTCACCGTCGTGCTCGCGGAGGCCATGCCGGCGTTCCTGCAGCTTTGCGCCCAGCCGGCGTATGCGCCGGTGCCCTCCGGCGCGGCGGACGCCACGAGCTGGACGGCCGACGGCGCGGCCTTTGCCGCCAGCGGGCCGTACACGGTCGCCACGTGGACGACCGAGGGCCTCACGTACACGAAAAACCCCGCCTATTGGGACGCGGACAACGTCGCGGCCGAGACGGTGCGCTTCGTTTTTCAGAGCGATCCCAATGTTGCAGAGTCCGCCTTCCTCGCGCGGGAGTATGCGCTCAGCTGGCCGGTGCCGGACGCGGCGCTTGACGACCTGCGCGCGAACCACGCGCCCGAGCTGCGCACTGTCAGCCAGCTCGGCACGTACAGCCTCTGCTTTTCCATGAGCGACCCGGCGCTGAGCGTTTTCTCGCAAGAGGAGCGCGCGCAGATCCGCACGGCGCTCGCCCTGCTCATCGACCGCAACTATCTCTGCAGCGACATCCCGCCCGGCGCGCAGCAGAGCGCGAACGCGCCCATCCCGCCCGGCATCACGGACGCCGACGGCAGCGCCTTCACCGCGCATAACGGCGTCGACGGCAAGGGCGGCGGCTATTACGGCAGCGATTACGAGGCCAACTGCAAGCAGGCTATTGCGCTCCTGCGGCAGGTGGCGGAGTCGTCCGGCCGGTTCACGGTCAACGCGCAGGGTGTGTGTGCCGGGTTCCCGGAGCTGACGTACCTGACGTCCGACGCGGCGGGCCACGTCGCCATCGCGGACTATCTGCAGTCGCTCTACGGTCGCTACGGCATCGCGCTCACGGTCACGGCGCAGGACATGGACACCTTCCTTGCCAGCCGCGCCGCCGGGGGCTACTCCGTCACGCGCTGCAGTTTCAGCGCCGATATCGACGACCCCATGCCGTTTCTCTCCCTCTGGGCGAGCGGCGCGGGCAGCAACTGCGTCGCCCTCGGCCGCGGCGCGCATGCGGACTACGCGGGCTACACCGTCACGCTCGACGGCCGCACAAAAGACAACTGCACCTGGGCGGAGTCATACGACGCGCTGCTCTACCGCATCCAGAGCAGCGGCGACACGGCCGAGCGCTATTCGCTCATGCACCAGGCCGAGACGCTGCTCATGCAGACGGGTGCCGTCTGCCCGCTCTACTGGTACACGGACACCTACCTGTGCAACACGCACGTGCAGGGCCTGCTGTCCGGCCCGCTCGGCGCGCAGTACCTGATGGGCGCGCAGGTGGAAAAGTGAATAAAAAAACAGTCCCACCGCCGGTTTTTCGGCGGTGGGACTGTTGCAATATGGAATATTACAGGAACACGAAAAACAGCATCACGATCAGGTACGCGAACGCGAGCGTCATCGGCGCGAGCGCGAGCACGGCGGTCAGCCGCCAGTCGTCCGCGTCCTCCACGACTGTGCCCTCGTATACCGGCTCCCGCGCTCCGGCGAGCGAGCCGTGCAGGTAGCTGCGGTAGAGCTTCAGAAACTGCTTGCCGTCGCGGCGGCCGATGCTGTAGGATGCCTGCTCCGGTGTGCGGGGCTGCAGGGCGTGGTGTGTGCGCATCCGATGTTCCTCCTCCTGCACCTCGAAAGGTGTCGAATCTTTCACAAGGCTATTATACGCATCCGGACGCCGCGCGTCAACCGGGTAAGTTTTCCGGCGCGGCGGTCTCGGGCACGTGCGTCACGTCGGGCAACGGCTCCGGCGTGACCTCTGGGGTGGGTTCCGGCTCCGGTGTCGGCGGCGGGGGCAGGATGATCTGCGGCAGGGTGTTCGGCGTGGGCGTCGGCGAGGGGGCCACGGTCTGCACCGGCGTGGGCGCCGGGGCGGGGCGCTTGCGCGGGATGCTGCCGACTGCGAGCCACAGCGCCGCAATCACGGCGGCGAGCACGGCCAGAACGACGGCCACGGTCAGGATGATCTCGCGCCGGCGCGCGTGCGCGTGCTTTTTGCGCTGGGATTCCTGCTCGGCGATCCGTGCGGCCGGCACCTCGAACCGCCGCGTCTGCGACAGCTCTTCGCCCGGCGGCTGCGGCAGGGGGACGGCCGTTTCGGCGTCGAGCGCCGTGATCTCGATGAGCACGAGCGTGATGTTGTCGCCCGGCCCGGCGGCGAGCGCCTGCGCCATGAGCGACTGCCCCAGCTCCGGCAGCGGCAGGTCGGCGCTCAGCGCCGCTTGCAGCTGCGTGTCGCTGAGCTTGCCGGTCAGTCCGTCGGTGCACAGCAGCAGCCGGTCGCCGACTGCGAGCGGTACGCTGGCCGCGAAGTACGGCATGAGCCGCTGGCGCGCGCCGAGCATGCCCAGATACTGCGTGAGCACATGCTTGTCCGGGTTATCGTCCGCGCCGGCGGCGGCAGCGCCGGCGTCGAGCTGCTCCTGATACTTGGTGTGGTCGCGCGAGATGCGCTGCAGCGCGCCGCCGCGCTGCAGGTAGATGCGGCTGTCGCCGACGTTGCAGCAGTAGGCGTGGTTGCCGGTCAGATGCACGGTCGCAGCGGTCGAGCCGCTGATCTGGCCGCTGGCCGCGATCATGTCGCACACGGCAACGTTTGCCCGGCGGAAGAAATCAAGCGCGTCAAACGGCTCGTCGCTGCTGCACGCGTGCAGCGTCTGCGCGCACAATAGCGCCGCCTGCTCGCCGTTGGCCTCGCCGCCCATGCCGTCGAACACGCCGTAGATCAGCCGCTTGCTCTCCTGCTCGGCGGCTGCCTCGGCCACGGGGATGGCGGGGTCGCGCTTGAACGTGCCGTTGCAGTAGTAGTTATCCTCGTTGTTGTCCCGGCCGGAGCCGATGTTCGTCTGCGCGTAGCACAGCGCCCGCATCGCGCATCCCTCCTTTGCTGCCTGCTTTCTGCTGCTATCGTACCGTTCGGCGGCCGGTTTGTCAACGTGCTGTCGGCTGCAGTGCAGAAAAAACTCACGCAAAACCGCCGTCGTGGGGATTCCATCGGCGGCGGTTTTGTGCTATGCTGGTCAAAAAGAGCGCCGCCGTGTGTCCGGCGGCGATGGGGGAACGGATATGAACGAACGATTGGCATCGGCGCTCGAGCAGCTGCCGTTCTGGCCGAACCTGACCGAGCCGCAGCGCGAACTCGCGCGGCGCGGCGCGCGCCTGGTGCAGTATGACCGCGGCGCGCTCGTGCACGGGTGCGACGGGCAGTGCCTCGGCATGATCCGGGTGCAGACCGGCCGCCTGCGCGCGTGCATGCTCTCGGACGACGGGCGTGAGATCACGCTCTACCGCCTCACGGACGGGGACGCCTGCGTGCTGGCGGCGGCGTGCGTCATCCGGCAGATCACGTTCGAGGTGCAGCTCGTGGCCGATGCGCCGACGGAGCTGCTCATCCTCGGTGCGCATGTGTTCCAGCAGCTTGCGGCGGAGAATATCCACGTCGAGTGCTGTATGTACCGCCTTGCGACCGAGCGCTTTTCCGACGTCATGTGGGCGATGCAGCAGCTGCTGTTCACGAGCTTTGACAAGCGCCTCGCGCAGTATCTCTGGGACGAGTCCGACCACGCCCGCGCGCCCGTGCGCGCCACGCACGAGCAGATCGCGCGCGACACCGGCGCCGTGCGTGAGACCGTCACGCGCATGCTGCGTCACTTCGCCGACGACGGCATCGTCTCGCTTGGCCGCGGCACGGTCACGGTCACGGACGCCGAAAAACTGCGGAAACTCGCCGGAATGTGACTTTGCCACAGAACGCGGGTGTAAAATCTGTTAAAATCAGCACATACTAACACAGACGACAACTCCGGAAAGGAAGATTACCATGATTACACTGACGAAAGAAAACTTTGCGCAGGAGGTCCTGCAGTCCGACAAGCCCGTGCTTGTGGATTTCTGGGCGACGTGGTGCGGCCCCTGCCGCATGATGGCCCCCGTGATTGAGGAGCTTGACGCCGAGCACCCGGAATACAAGTTCGGCAAGGTCAACGTGGACGAGCAGCCGGAGCTCGCGGGCGAGTACCGCATCATGAGCATCCCGACGCTGATGGTGTTCCGCGGCGGTCAGGCCGCGGCCGTGAAGGTCGGCGTGACGCCGAAGGAAGAACTGCTCAAACTCCTCGGCTGAGACCGGGGGAATTGTGGATTAGAAGGAGGAGACAAGTATGCACTGCACTGTGAAAATGACCGAGGATCTGTATTGGGTCGGCGCGTCCGACCGCCGTCTGGCCCTGTTTGAGAGCGTGTACCCCATCCCGCGCGGCGTGTCGTACAACGCCTATGTTCTGCTCGACGAAAAGACCGTCCTGCTCGACACGGTGGACCAGTCCGTCGCCGGACAGTTCTTTGAAAATCTCGCCCATGTCCTCGGCGGCCGCCCGCTGGACTACATCGTCGTGCACCACATGGAGCCCGACCACGCCAAGACGCTCGAGGAGACTGTGCGCCGCTACCCCGAGGCGAAGATCATCTGCAACGCGAAGATCCGCGACATGATCCGCAACTACTTCACCTTTGACATTGACGCCCGCGCCATCCTCATGGCCGAGGGCGATACATACTGCTTCGGCAAGCACACGTTTGCCTATGTCATGGCGCCGATGGTCCACTGGCCGGAGGTCATGGTCAGCTTTGATACCACGACCGGCACGCTCTTTTCCGCCGATGCCTTCGGCACGTTCGGCGCGCTCAATGGCAATCTCTACGCCGATGAGTACGACTTCGAGCACGACTGGCTGCCCGATGCCCGCCGCTACTACACGAACATCGTCGGTAAGTACGGCACGCAGGTGCAGGCCCTGCTCAAGAAGGCCGCCACGCTCGACATCCGCATGATCTGCCCGCTGCACGGCCCGGTCTGGCGCAAGAACATCGGCTGGTTCGTCGACAAGTACAGCAAGTGGAGCTCCTACACGCCCGAGCAGGAGGGCAGCGTGCTCATCGCCTACTCCTCCGTCTACGGCCACACGGAAAACGCGGCGCAGGTGCTCACCACCATGCTTGCAGAGCGCGGCGTGCGCAACATCGCCATGTACGACGTCTCCGTCACGCACCCGAGCTATGTCGTGGCCGAGGCCTTCCGCTGCAGCCACCTCGTGTTTGCGTCCACGACGTACAACGCCGGCATCTTCTGCAACATGGAGACGGCGCTGCTCGACATCGCGGCGCACAACCTCCAGAACCGCACCATCGCCCTGATCGAAAACGGCTCCTGGGCGCCGACGGCCGGCAAGCTCATGCGCGGCATTCTCTCCAAGCTCAAGGATGTCACCATCCTCAACGAGACGCTTACCATCAAATCCTCGCTCAAGGACGACCAGCTCGGCGCGCTCGCCGAGATCGCGGACGCGCTTGTGGCCTCCATGCCGAAGCCGCGCCCGATCGTGAACGAGGGCAAGCAGAACCCCGCCGCGCTCTTCAAGTTCCAGTACGGCCTGTTCGCGCTCTCCGCCCGCGAAGGGGACAAGGACAACGCCTGCGTCATCAACACCGCCATCCAGATGGCCAACAAGCCCGAGCGCATCTCCATCTCGGTCATCAAGGCCAACTACACCTGCGGCATGATCGAGCGCACCGGCGTGTTCAACCTCTCGCTGCTGACCAAGGAAGTGCCGTTTGCCTTCTTCCAGCACTTCGGCTTCCAGTCCGGCGCGGATGTGGACAAGTTCGCGGACTTTACGGACTGCGCCCGCAGCGACAACGGCCTGTACTACATCAACCGCTATACGAACGCCATGTTCTCCTGCCGCGTCGTCGAGAGCTACGACCAGGGCAGCCACCGGCTCTTCATCGCCGAGATCACGGAGTCCAAGCTCTTCAGCAACGACGAGACCGTGACCTATGACTACTACCGCAGCCACATCAAGCCCGCGCCGCCGAAGCTGGCGCCCGCCGAGAAGGCGACCTGGGTCTGCTCCGTGTGTGGCTACGTGTACGAGGGCGAGACGCTCCCGGCCGATTTCATCTGCCCGCTGTGCAAGCACCCGGCGTCCGACTTCGTCAAGCACGAGGCCAAGCCCGCGGAAAAGCGCGTCGGCTTCGTCTGCACCGTCTGCGGCTACGTGTATGAGGGCGCGGACATGCCGGACGACTTCGTCTGCCCGCTGTGCCACCACCCGAAGTCCGATTTCAAACCGCTCGAGTAAGATTCTCCGGATAGAGAAAAATGCCCCGCCGCAGGTTTCTGCGGCGGGGCATTGTACGTTTTCATTATTTCGGCAGCACGCGCAGCCAGTTGTCGGCAAAGAGATCCTGCAGCAGCGCGCTGTCATAGCCGCGGGCGGCGAGCGCTGCGTAGAGCGTCGGATAGTCCTGTACGCCGGTGATGCCGCCGCCGAGCGTGTCGCACCCGTCGAGGTCGCCGCCGAGCGCGAGCGATTTGTCACCGCCGAGGTCGAGCAGGTGCTCGACATGGCGCACGACGGCGTCCATGCCGTCGCCGCCGAGAAAGTCCGTGTAGAGGTTCAGGCCGACTACGCCGCCGCTGTCGCGGATGGCGCAAAAGAGGTCGTCCGAGAGATTGCGCGTGTGTGCGCAGACGGTGCGGCTGTTCGCGTGCGAGGCGATCACCGGGCCGAGCCCGAGCCGCACCACGTCCCACGCCGCCGCCTCCGACAGGTGCGACACGTCCGGCAGCATCCGGTGCGCGTACAGCGCGCGCACAAAGTCGCGCCCCTGCGCCGTGAGCCCCTGCGCTGGCGCGTCGCAGTGCGCCCCGGCGAGGGCGTTGGCGTGGTTCCACGTCAGCGTCACGTACACGCACTCCCAAGCCGCCGCGTCGTCCAGCCGCCCGGGGTTGCAGTCGAGCAGCTCTGCGCCCTCGATGCCGAGCAGTGCAGCCGTTTTCCCGGCGGCCCAGGCAGCGCGCACGTCCCGCGCCGTGCGGCAGCGGCGGACGAGATCGGCATTGCGCGCACATTCCCGCTCCAGCAGCGCGTGCTGCCGCTGCGCGACGGTATAGAGCGGCTCGTTGGCCGCTGCGCTGTCGGCAAACACGGCGAAAACCTGCGCGTGCTGTCCGAGGGCCGCACAGCGTGCGAAATCGACGTGGCCGGTGTTTTTCCGCAGCCCCTCGCCGGTGGCCAGACAGCGCGCGAGCGTGTCGCAGTGGCCGTCAAAGCAGCGCATCACGCATCCTCCCGCCGCGTCACGGCCTCGAGATAGTCATAGTACGGCAGCAGGAAACCGAACCCGCGCACAAGTTCCTCCGTCAGCGCGGGGGAGAAGAGCAGGTCGTCGTGTTCGCGCACGCACGAGAGGTCGAGCACGCGCTTATTGTACCACGGGCGCAGCAGCGCGCCGGGGTCGCCCTTCGCGCGGGCGTAGTCCTGCCCGGTGAGCACGAAGGTGTCCTGCGCGTTCAGCCGCTCGGCCAGCGCCGTCAGCGGCAGGGGATCGGCGTCGATCGCGCGGCGGAAGCACGCCATCGTGTTCGCCTTCGCCCAGTAAAAGCCCATGCCGTAGCTGTAGTTGTGCGGCGTGATCTCAAAATAAAACGCCGGGATCTCCGGCCCGCGGCTGCTGTCGCACCGCAGCGTGAACCAGAGGTTCTCCTTGTACGGCCCGTTGCCGTGCAGCCGCCGCGCGTCGCGGTAGATGCGCGCCACGTGCAGGTACCACTTCCGGTCGGGGTACGCCTGCTCGAGCGCCGCCGTCACGTCCGCGGCCAGCGCCTTCATGGGCCGGTCGAGCGTGTCGAGAAATACCTGCTTGTGCTCCAGGAACCACGGGCGCTCATTGTGAAAGCGCAGTTCCCAGAGAAAGTCGATCGTTGCGTCGGAAAAGCCTGTGAACATGTGTGTTTCGCTCCTTGTCTCTGCGTGGAAAGTATCCCTATCTTACGCCGAAATATCCGCCCGCGCAAGGCCCGGTGCGCGGGAGAAAACCCTGCTTTTTCAGGGTTATTGTCACATTGCCGAATCATGGTTGCATTTTTGGCAAATCTTTTGTATACTATCCCTTGCGCGGCTGCTTTGCCGCCGGGAAAATGAAAAATTGCAGAGGAGACAAATCATGATTGACAAAATTGACAGTGTGGTCAATGCGATCGGCGGCTTTTTGTACCAGCCGTACATCGTGCCGCTGTTTCTGATCGTCGCGGGCCTGTATTTCACGATCCGCACCGGTCTGATCCAGTTCCGCCTGTTTGGCGAGTCCATCCACGTCGTCACGGAAAAGCCGAAGGAGAAGGGCGGCATTTCCTCGTTCGGCGCGCTCATGGTGTCCACGGCGTCCCGTGTCGGCACCGGCAACATCGTCGGCGTGTCCACGGCCATTTGCCTCGGCGGCTTCGGCGCCGTGTTCTGGATGTGGGTCGTGGCGCTGCTCGGCGGGGCGAGCGCCTTTATCGAGTCCGCGCTCGCGCAGGTCTATAAGAAAAAGGACGGCAAGGGCGGCTGCGTCGGCGGCCCTTCGTACTACATGGAGCAGGCACTGCACCAGCGCTGGCTCGGCATCATCTTCGCCGTCGTGCTCATCCTGACCTATGTGGTCGGCTACAACATGCTCGCGTCCTACAACCTGCAGGACGCCTTCGCTGGTTTTGGCTTCTACACCAAGAGCCGCACGCCGTACATCATCGGCGCGATCCTCGCGGTGCTGTTCGCCGTGTGTGTGCTCGGCGGCGGCAAGCGCCTGACGAATATCACGGGCGTGCTCGTGCCGGTCATGGGCGTGCTGTATATTCTCGTGTCGCTCGTCGTCATTTTCATGAACATCAGGATCTTCCCGAGCGTCATCGCCAATATCTTCCGTGATGCGTTCAATTTCAAGGCGGCGTTCAGCGGCTTCACCGGTTCGTGCATCATGTGGGGCATCAAGCGCGGCCTGTACTCCAATGAGGCCGGCATGGGCTCGGCGCCGAACGCGGCCGCCACGGCCGATGTCTCGCACCCGGCCAAGCAGGGCCTTGTGCAGATGCTGTCCGTGTTCATCGACACGCTGCTCATCTGCTCGGCCACGGCGTTCATGTGCCTGTGCTCCGGCGTCGTGCCGACCAAAGAAGCGGCCGGCGCGGCCTACGTGCAGGCGTCCATGCAGCAGGTGCTCGGCAGCTTCGGCCCCATCTTCATCGCCGTGTCCATGAGCCTGTTCGCGTTCACGACGCTCATCGGCAACTACTATTACTGCGAGGGCTGCCTGAAGTATATCCTCCGGCGCGACCCGAGCAAGGCGGGCATGACGGTGTTTCGTCTGGCTGCGACGGCGCTCGTGTTCGTCGGCGCCATCGTCAGCGCCGGCCTCGCGTGGGATACGGCCGATATGCTCCAGGGCACGATGGTCATCATCAACATCCCCGTCATCCTCATCCTCGGCAACAAGGGCCTGGCCGTGCTCAAGGACTACATGCGCCAGCGCAAGGAGGGCAAGAACCCCGAGTTCCACGCCGCCGATATCGGCATCACCGGCACGGACTACTGGAACTGAGCCGTCCTAAAACAGAACAGAAAAAACACCGGCCGTCTCGGCCGGTGTTTTTTCGCCATGTGGGCACCCTGTCACGCAGGGATGCGGCGGTACAGCCGCGCGCGCAGCAGCGTCGCGAGCGCGAGCTTGACCGCGTCCGGCAGCAGAAACGGCAGCACGCACTTGGCCAGCACCACGCCGAGCGTGATGGCGCCCGTGCGGGTGTAGACGATGAGGAACCACGCCGTGCCGAACGCGTAGCACACGAGCAGCCCTACGGCCGCCGAGAGCACGAACACCCACTGGCCCTGCCCCCAGCGCGCCTGCGCGAAGGTGATGATGAGCGTCAGCAGCACGAAGCCGACAAGATACCCGCCCGTCGTGCCGAGCAGGGACGCAAATCCGCCGCGAAAGCCCGCAAATACCGGCGCGCCCACCGCGCCCAGCAGCAGATACACCAGCACGCTCACCGTGCCGCGCCTGCCGCCGAGCAGGCCGCACACGGTGAAGATCGCAAACGTCTGCAGCGTGAACGGCACATCCGCCGGGATACTGATCCATGCGCACACGGCGATGAGCGCCGCGCCGATCGCGCAAAAGCACAGGTCTCTGGTCGAAAATTTCATGAGGCTCCCTCCGATTGTAAAGCAAAGTGAAAAATAACTTAACAATCGGACGATAGCACACGGGCGGCGAATTGTCAACTGTTTTTGAAAAATGCTTTACAATTTGCCGGCCATCGGCTAAACTGGCACCAGAAAAAGATCAAAGGAGTGTGATCTCATGCTGCGGGACGATGTTTTGCTCCTGCTCACGGAGGCGGAGGGGTATCTCTCCGGCGAGGAGATGCGCGAAAAACTGGGCGTGTCGCGTGCGGCGGTCAGCCAGGCGGTGCGCGCGCTGCGCGCCGACGGCTATGACATCGACGCGGTCACGAACCGGGGCTACTGCCTGCGCGCGCGGCCGGATACACTTACGGCCGGGGACGTGTTGCCCTACCTGCCGGAGGCGCGGCGGGCGACGGTGCGGTGCTTTGCGCAGATCGACTCCACGAACAGCTACCTCAAGGCCGAGGCCATGCGCGGCGCGCCGGACGGCCTGTGCGCCATCGCCGACCGGCAGACGGCGGGGCGCGGCCGCGCGGGGCGGTCGTTTCGCTCGGACGCGGGGCAGGGGGTCTACCTGTCGATGCTCCTGCGCCCGGCGTGCGCGGCGACGGCAGCCATGACCGTGACGGCGCACGTCGCGGTGGCTGTCTGCCGCGCACTCGAGCGCTGCGGCGTGCAGCCGGGCATCAAGTGGACCAACGACCTTGTCCTCGGCACGAAAAAGCTCTGCGGCATCCTCACGGAGCTGACCGTCGAGGCCGAGACCGGCACGATCGATTCCATCGTGGCCGGCATCGGCGTGAACGTCCGCCAGCGGCCGGAGGACTTTCCGCCGGAGCTGCGCGCCATCGCGGGCTCCGTCCGGTCCGAGACGGGGCTGGAGCTCTCCCGCGCCCGGCTGGCGGCGGAGATGGTGCGCGCGCTCGACCGGATGTGTCTCGACTGGCAGCGCGACCCGCGCGCGTATCTCGACGATTACCGCGCCCGCTGCGTCACGGTCGGGCGGCCGGTGCGCGTCGTGCGCGGCGAGGATGTCCGCACCGGCTTCGCCGAGGCGGTGGACGATGACTTCGCACTCGTCGTCCGCTGGCCGGACGGCACGCGCGAGACTGTCATCGGCGGCGACGTGTCCGTGCGCGGCCTGTTCGGCTATCTGGACTGAATACAAAAGCAGCGGCTGCATCGCTTGGATGCAGCCGCTGCTTTTCTGCGCGGGTTTCAGTACGCGCTGATGGGCAGCGAGTCATCGTCCTGCCCCTTTTCCACGGAGCGGATAACGATGTCGTAGCCGACGTTCTCGTTGACCTGCACGTGCACGGTCTCGCCCGCGCGGTGGCCCATGACGGCCTTGCCGACGGGGGATTCCTTGCTGATGAGGCCCTCGAGCGCGTTTTGCCGCAGCGTCGTCACGAGGCGAATCGTCTGCTCCTCATCGTCGTCCGGGATATAGATGACCACCTTGTCGAACAGGCCCACCACATCGCCGGACGAGTGGTCGGAGATGACCTTCGCCGTGTCCACCATCCGCTGCAGGTAGCGGATGCGGCTGTCGTTGCGGTTTTTCTCGCGCTTGGCGGCCTTGTACTCAAAGTTCTCGCTCAGGTCGCCGAAGCCGCGCGCCACCTTGACTTCCTCGATCAGCTTCGGCCGCAGCTGAAGCGTGCGGTAGTCGATCTCGTCTTTCATCTTCTGAATGTCGACTTCCGTCAGTTCGTCATACATGAAAAACACCTCGATTTCTCAGGCGTCCATCTTATCACATTCCGTGTCGGAAGAAAAGGCTTTGCGGTCGTTTTCCATGAGCTTCCGGCGAAAGATCGCGCGGAACACGCCGCGCGTGGCCGGCCCCGCGGCAAAGATCTGCCACAGCAGCGCCCACGGCAGGTTGCGGTAGAGCGTGGCGAGAAAGCGCGCGAAAAACTCCGTATCGATGCCCGTGAACAGCGCCGTTGCGATCAGGCTCATCGACGGGCACATGACCATGACCGTGCAGCCGGACACGGCCAGCGTCACGAGCAGCGGATTGTCGCGCCCCGGCCGGACGAATTTGTGCGCGATGTGCTGCCCCGCGCGACTGCCATAGAGCGTGGAGACGACGAAGACGATCACGCCCATGAACACGGTCTCCTTCAGCGCGGGCAGGAACACTGCGTTGGACATCGCGCCGAGCTTGTGCGCGACGTTTGCGACCTCCATCCCCAGCGCCATGAAATACGACATCAGCAGTCCGAAGACCGCACCCTGTGTTTTTGTCTGCGGCATCGTGCAGACCTCCTTTTTTGATGTGCGGCTGCTTTGCGCCGGGCAAACAAAAAAAGCGCACAGCGTCCGGTGTCCGGATGCTGCACGCTTTGCGTTCCTGTTGTGTCAGTGCTACACGAGCCAAGTTCTTTTTTAGCAGATTCCGGCCGAAAAGTCAAGCGCCGGCTCATGATTTTCCGCCGTCCGGGCACACTAGCCCATATCGAAAGGAGTGGTTCGGATGGACCTGCTGCAAGTGGCGGTCACGGCCGTGGGCGCGTTTGTGGCGCTGTTTCTGCTCTCGAAGCTCATGGGCCACCGCCAGATCTCGGAGCTGAGTGTCTTTGACTACGTCAACGGCATCACCATCGGCTCCATCGCCGCCGAGATGGCCACGGAGCTGGAAAAACCGCTGCGCCCGCTCGTGGCCATGGTGGTCTGGGCGCTGCTGGTGTGGCTGCTCGAGGCGCTGACGAGCAAGTGCCCGCGCCTGCGCAAATATATCAGCGGCGCGCCGTCGATCATCTTTGACAACGGCAAGCTCTACCGCCGCAACATGAAAAAGGCCCGCCTCGACCTGAGCGAGTTTCTCATCCAGTGCCGCCAGCAGGGCTTTTTCGACCTCGGCGCCATCCAGACGGCGGTCTATGAGCCGGACGGCCGCCTGACCATCCTGCCCGTGGCGGCCCGCCGCCCGGCCACGCCGGAGGACATGGGCATTGCCCCGGAAAAGGAGCAGATCTTCACCGAACTCATTATGGACGGCCGCGTCCTCGGCGAGAACCTGCGCCGTATGGGCGTGGACGAGACGTGGCTGCTCAAGCAGCTGCGCCAGCAGGGCTATCACAGCGCGCGCGAGGTGTTCCTCGCCGTGGCCGATGCCAACAAGCAGGTGGCCGTCTACCCCGTCAGCACTTGACAAATACCCAAAACCGCGCTATGATTACTTCAAATTATTGAACTTTTGAAGGGAGAGGCGATCAGGATGCAGCATACGGAGCTTCGGCGCACAGGGAAGTTTCTGCTCTTCTCGTGCTCGGCCGGGCTGATCGAGCTCGGCGGCTTTGCGCTCTTCAACGAGGTGTTCCGCTGGCCGTACTGGGGCGCGTACCTGACGGCGCTCGTGCTGTCGGTGCTGTGGAACTTCACGTGCAACCGGCGCTACACCTTCCGCTCGACGGAGAAGGTGACGCGGGCCATGACGCTCGTGTTTTTATACTACTGCGTGTTCACGCCGCTGTCCACGCTGCTCGAGCACCGGCTCGCGGACGTGCAGGGGTGGAACGGCTACCTCGTGACGTTTTTGAACATGGTGCTGAATTTCGTGACGGAGTTTCTCTACCAGCGCTTCGTGGTCTACCGCAAATCCCTGGACACGAACAAACTTGCGCACACCCATTCCTGATCGGATCCGTTTCCCGGGCGCGGCGGGCGCTCTGCTTTTTCGGCAGAGCGCCCGCTGCGCCGTCTTGTATTTTCCGCACAGGTTTGGTATCATAAGGGGCATGAGATCGACAGCTCCGCGCCAGGAGCGGGAGGGAACGGACATGAAAACAGCCATCGTGACCGACGGAAAATACCGGTCGTCCATCGCGGCGGTGCGCGCGCTGCACCGCGCGGGCTATCAGGTGATCGTGACGCAGACGCGTGCCGACGTGCACGCTGTGCCGGCGGTCGCGTCCTCGCGCTGCTGCGCCGCTTTCCGGTGGATCGACGGTGCTGCGGCCGACGCCGACTACGCGGACCGGCTCGCGGCGCTGCTGGAGACGTATGACCGCCCGGTGCTGTTTTGCGTCGGCGCGGTCACGCTCAATACGGTCGCCGCGCAGCGGGAGCGGTTTGCCCAGGTCGCGGATTTTCTCATCGCGCCCCGGCCCGTGCTCGACGCGCTCAATGATAAGGAGACGGTGCACGCGCGCGCGCAGAGCCTCGGTATTCCGGTGCCGCGGCAATATGACGGCGTGCCGCCGGAGCACTATCCCGTTGTCATCAAGCCGCACTGCGGCGAGAAATTCGGCCTCAAGGCCGCCGACCGCTACGCCGTCGCCGACACGCCGGAGGCGTATGCGCAGCTCCTTGCGCGCATGCAGCGCTACGATCCGGCGCCCATCGTGCAGGACAGGATCACCGGCCCCGGCATCGGCGTGAGCCTGCTGCTGGACCGGGACGGCCGCCTGATCTGCGCGCTGTGCCACCGCCGCATCCGCGAATACCCGGTCACAGGCGGCCCGTCGACCTGCTGCGAGAGCTTTTACGATGCCGCGCTCATTGACCGCGCGTACCGGCTGCTGCACTCGTTCGGCTTCACGGGCATGGCCATGGTGGAGTTCAAGGGCGACTGCCTGCTGGAGGTCAACCCCCGCGTCTGGGGCAGCTTCCCGATGACGGAGGCGGCCCAAAGTCCGTTCACGGCGCACTATGCCCGCGCCGCGGCGGGGGAGCGGGTGACCTATGCCGCGCAGGATTATCGTCCCGGCGTGCGCATGCGTTTTCTGCTCAACGACACGCTGGCCGCGCTGCACTATCTGCGCGCCGGGCGCATCGGCGTGTTTCTGCGCAGCATTGCCGACCTGTTCACGGCGAAGGAGGCCCTGCGCTGCCGGGGCGATAACCGTGTGTTCTGGGTCTATCTGAAAAACAGCCTGTTTGCGCGCGGGTGATTTCCGCGCAGAGAGGAGTCCTGTCCATGGAGGTCAAACTCGACCTGCACATTCATTCCGCGCACTCGCCGGACGGGCGCATGTCCCTTGACGAGATCGTCTCGTGCGCGCGTGCGCGGGGCCTGCAGGGCGTCGCCGTGTGCGATCATGACCGCGCCCTGACCGAGACGTGGGACGCGCCGGATTTTCTGCTCATCCCCGGCATTGAGCTCTCGACGGATCAGGGGCACCTGCTGGGCCTGTTCGTCACCGAGCAGATCGACGCGCGGGAGCTGGGCGCCGCGATCGACGCCGTGCACGCCTGCGGCGGTCTCGCCGTGATGGCGCACCCGTTCGAGCGCAGCAGCGACGCGCAGCGGCTCGATGCCTACCTCGACCGGCTCGACGGCATCGAGGTCTGGAACGGCAGGGCCGACCGCAAGAACCCGCAGGCCAACGCCATGGCGTGCGCGCTTGCGCAGCGCGCGGCAAAGCCGGTCACGGCCGGCAGTGATGCGCACCTGCCGGAGGAGATCGGCAACGGCGTCGTGACGCTGGAGGCCGACGCGCTGACGCTGCCGGCCGTCCGTGCGGCGCTGCTGCGCGGGGCAACGGCCGTGGACGGGCGGCGCGGAAAGGCGCGCTATGTCGCCGAGAGCCAGCTGACCAAGCGCAGGCGCACCCATGCCGGTGCGGCCGCCTACGTCAAATGGGCGCTCTTTGCCGCAAAGTGCTGCCTGCAGGATATCACTTGGAAAGGGGAGACCTATCATGTCTTGGATCGTTAAAGTCGGGAAACAGGGCAAAAAGATCGTCAAGAAACTCATCACGCCCGCAGAAAAGCACTATGTCGGCTACACCCGGCGCATTGAGCGCGTGCAGACGACCCGGCGCATCTGCGCCATGACATTTGACGACGGGCCGATGGGCCTGCCCGCGTCGCCGGACCGGTTTGACGGCCGCACGCTCACGGACGTCCTGCTCGACACGCTGGCGCAGTACGGTGCCAGAGGCAGCTTTGACGTCATCGGCGATACGAGCGCCAACTACCCCGACGAGGCCGGCAAGCTCGGCAGCGCCGCGTGGGGCGGCGTGCGCTTTGACCATTATCCGGACATTCACTGCGACGAGCAGGGCGGTGCGGAGCACAACGACCGCCTCATCCGCCGCATGCTCGCCGAGGGCCACCAGATCACGAACCACGGCTACCGGCACATCATTTTCGGCAAGAAGCCGTTTGTGTACGGCGCGCGCGAATACCTCCCCGGCTTTGACGCCGCGGTGGAGGATCTCAGCCGCCTGCACACGCTCATGCAGACGCGCTACGGCTATACGATGACGCTCGCGCGCCCGCCGCACTATGTGGACAAGATGACCGGCGGCTTCACCAGCTACGATGTCTATGACCATATGGGCTATCAGTACATGGCGGCGTCGTTTGACGGTGCGGGCTGGCTCCCGTCTACGGAGCCGGATCCGGAGGCGGCGCTGCAGGCGGAGATCCGCGCCATGGTCGAGCCGATGCGCAAAGCGCTGGAAAAGGACCCGGACTTTTTCTGCGGCCAGATCATTTTCCAGAAGGACGGCTACAACATGGCCAAGCGCACGCCGGTGGCCTTTGCGCTCGGCGAGCAGCTGGCACTGCTGCAGGAATACGGCTATCAGGTCGTGCCGGTGGGCGAGCTGCTGGCGGAGAGTCCCTTTGCGGACGTCGGCCGCGACGAGCCGCTGTTTGACCGCCTGACGGCGCTCGCGGAGCAGCGGGCGATCGTCTTTGCCGATAACCGCCTGCGGCTCGACGATCCCATGACGGTGGGCGAGCTGGCGATGCTGCTGGCGCCGAAGGCGGAGGCCATCACGCGCCGCGTCGCGCAGCTGCGCCAGACCGGCCGCGCCGGCGCTTACGACGGCGCCATGGCCTGGTGCCGGGAAAACGGCCTCATCTCCGAGGCGGCGCACCCGGCGGATCACGTGACCGCGCTGCCGGAGGCGTGGTTCGTTCCCACGGACAGCTTCACCCGCCGGGATGTCTATGCGGCGTTGCGCATGGAGCGGCTCTGAGCGATGCAAAAACAAACGGCGCCGGACGGAAGCTCCGTCCGGCGCCGTGCGCTTATGGAATCTGGAATCCCGGGAAATACTTCTCCGCGAAGGCTACCTGCGGCACCCGGAACGTCTGCCCGCGCAGGTATTCCAGGATGCCCGCGTCCGTCGGCAGCGTGAACGTGAGCTTGTAGGAGTAGAGCATCTGCCCCGTCTCGCCGTAGGTGCGGTTGATGCGCTCGCGGCCGTACTTCCCGTCGCCGAGCAGGGGGCAGCCGGCGGCGGCCATCTGCGCGCGGATCTGGTGCGTGCGGCCGGTCAGCAGCCGGCACTCGACGAGTGAGAGCCCCTGGCGGCTCTGCAGCGTGCGGTATTCCGTTACGGCGGTCTTGGCGCCGGGCTGCGGCTTTTTCGTCACGTAGACCTGGTTTTTCACCGCGTCCTTGAACAGATACCCCTCCAGCCGTCCCTCGGCGGGCTTCGGTCGGCCGGAGACGACGCAGAGGTAGGATTTTTCGATCTCGCGGTCGCGGATCTTGTCGTTCAAAATGCGCAGCGCCTCGGCATTTTTCGCCGCGATGACGATGCCGCCGGTGTTGCGGTCGATGCGGTTGCACAGTGCGGGGGTGAAGGCGTTTTCGGCCTTCGGGTCCCACTGGCCCGTCTGGCGCAGGTAGGCCTGGATGTTCGAGATGAGCGTGTCCCAGCTCCATTCGCCGGCGCTGTGGCACAGCACGCCGGGCTTTTTGTCCGCCAGCAGGATGTTTTCGTCCTCGTAGACGATGTCGAGCCGCGGCGTCGCAATTTTGAGCCAGGCATTTTGCTCCGTGGGTCTTTCAAAAAACTCGTCGTTGATGTATAATTGCAGCACGTCCCCCTCGACGAGGCGCACGTCGCGCTTGGCGCCCTTGCCGTTGCGCTTGATGCGCTTGAGGCGGATGTATTTCTGCAGCAGCGATTCCGGCAGCAGGGGAACGGCCTTGCCGACGAAGCGGTCGAGCCGCTGGCCGGCGTCATTTTTGCGTATCTGGATCTCTTTCATGTCACACACCATCTCCACGCAACGATTATCGCGGATTTTCAGCGCATTGTCAACACAAATTCCTGTTGACAATTGGGGTGGATATCATCTATAATACTAAAGCGATTGTGCGAGGTGCGCTATGAAGCTGAATCTGAGAGAAATCATAGAAATTCCCGGCGGCAGTGTTCCGTTTGCGCAGGAGCTGGATACGGCCCTGCTCGACTTTCCCTCCGTCCGGGCTTACACCGCGCCGATCACGGCCGAGGGCAAGGTGGTCAATACGGCCGGCATCCTCACGCTGCAGGGCAAACTGCATGCGGAGATGCTGTGCGTGTGCGACCGCTGCGGCGCGGAGTTTCCGCGCACGGTCGACCTCGACCTGCACGCCGACATCACGGCGGATGCGCAGGACGACGATCCTGAGGTGTTTACGCTCGACGGAGACTGGCTCGATGTGGACGAGGTGCTCTCCACCTGCTTCATCCTCAGCATGGATACCAAGTGCCTGTGCAAGCCCGACTGTGCCGGACTGTGCGACCGCTGCGGCGCGAACCTGAACCTCGGGCCGTGCCGGTGCCAAAAACCCCGCGATCCAAGAATGGCTGTATTAGAGCAGCTTTTGGATAATAAAACTGACGAAGAAGAGGAAGCTGCTCATAACAGCGACTGACGAGGAGGTGTCATCATGGCAGTCCCGAAAGGAAAAGTGTCTCGACAGAGACGTGACAAGCGTCGTTCGTCCCACTGGAAGCTCACCGCTCCTGCGGTTGTGAAGTGCCCGAACTGCGGCGCATTCGTCATGCCCCATCACGCCTGCAAGACCTGCGGCAAGTACAACGGACGCGACGTCATCAAGGTTGACGACTAAAAGAAGCTGAGAAGAGGAGCGCTTGCCCCTCTTCTTTTGCTATGTGCCGGAGTTTCCCGGCGCGCAGCAAAGGAATTCTGAGCAAAGGAGGCGCGGCGTATGCATCGCTGCACGATCAGCCACATCGACCCCGACAGCCCGCTGCGCCATGCGGCCCATCCCGGCGACCGGCTGGTGTCCATCAACGGCAACCCGATCACCGATGTGCTGGATTATAAATACTACGCCTATGACCCGGAGCTGGCTGTGTGCCTGCGCCGTCCGGACGGGACGGAGCACACCGTGCACGTTTCCAAGCCCCTCGGCGGCGAGCTGGGGCTGGACTTTGAGACCTACCTCATGGACAACGCCCACTCGTGCGCCAACCACTGCGTGTTCTGCTTCATCGACCAGATGCCACCGGGCATGCGCCCGACGCTGTATTTCAAGGACGATGACGCGCGCCTGAGCTTCCTCATGGGCAATTATATGACGCTCACGAACCTGTCCGAGCGCGAGGTGCAGCGCATCATCCACCTGCACATCAGCCCCATCAATGTCTCCGTGCACGCGACGGACCCGGAGCTGCGTTCGTTCCTGCTCGGCAATCCCCGCGCGGGCAAAACGCTCGAGATCATGCGGCGCTTTTCTGACGGCGGCATCACCATGAACTGCCAGATCGTCTGCTGCCCCGGCCTGAACGACGGCGCGCAGCTGCAGCGCACGATGCACGACCTCGCGGCGCTCTATCCGCAGGTGCACAGTGTGTCGATCGTGCCGGTCGGGCTGACGAAGTTCCGCGAGGGGCTCTATCCGCTCACGCCGTTCACGCCCGAGCACGCGGCCGAGACGCTCGACCTCGTCAACGCCTTCGGCGACGAGTGTGTCGAAAAATTCGGCACGCGCATCTTCTTCTGCGCCGATGAGCTGTATCTGAAGGCGGGGCGCGCGCTGCCGCCGGAGGAGTTTTACGAGGAATTCACCCAGCTGGAAAACGGTGTCGGCATGCTGCGCCTGCAGCAGACGGAGTTTCGCTCGGCGCTGAGCCTGTCCGACCCGCCGGACGGCGTGCCGTTTTCCATGGCGGCGGGTGTTTCGGCGGCGCCGTTTCTGGAAAAACTTTTGTGTACGGCGCAGGAAAAGTATGCTACAATAAAAGGACACGTCTACGCGATCGAAAATGACTTCTTCGGCCGCAGCATCAATGTCTCCGGCCTCATCACCGGGCAGGACCTCATCGCGCAGCTGCGCGGCAAGGACCTCGGCGAGCGGCTGCTGATCTCGAACAACATGGTGCGCCACGACGAGCTGGATTTTCTCGACGACATTACGCTCGAGCAGGCCAGCGCCGCGCTCGGCGTGCCCATCTACCCCGTGGACGCCGACGGCTTCGCCCTCTGCGACGCCATGTTCGGCATCCTGCCGGAGGTGCACCTGCCCGACCGGGGCAGCGGCAGCACCGACGGCGCGGAATACTACAAATACAATCCCCACAAGGAGGGATAATCATGTCCAGACCCCTGGTTGCGATCGTGGGCCGGCCGAACGTCGGCAAGTCCATGCTCTTCAATAAGCTCTGCGGCCGCCGCCTGTCCATTGTCGAGGACACGCCCGGCGTCACGCGCGACCGGCTCTATGCCGAGTGCGAGTGGTGCGGCCGCACGTTCGACATCGTCGATACCGGCGGCATCGAGCCGAGCACCGATAATGAGATTCTGCTGTTCATGCGCGAGCAGGCGCAGCTCGCCATCGACGCGGCCGACGTTGTCGTGCTCGTCACCGAGATCGGCACCGGCGTCACCGCCGCCGATCAGGAAGTGGCCAATATGCTCCTGCGCTCGAAAAAGCCCGTCGTGCTGGCCGTCAACAAAATGGATTCCACCGGCGCGGTCGATCCCGGCATCTATGAGTTTTACTCGCTCGGCCTCGGCGACCCGATCGCCGTCTCCGCCGTACACGGCCACGGCACGGGCGACCTGCTCGACGCCTGCCTGGAGCATTTCCCGCCCGAGGACGCGGACGATGCGGACGCGGACTATACCCGCGTCGCCGTCATCGGCAAGCCGAACGTCGGCAAGTCCTCGCTCGTGAACCTCATCCTCGGCGAAAAGCGCGTCATCGTCAGCAACGTCGCCGGCACGACGCGCGACAGCGTCGACACCCGCTTTGAAAACAAATACGGCAAGTATATCTTTGTCGATACCGCCGGTATCCGGCGCAAGTCCCGCGTGGACGACCGCATTGAAAAATTCTCCGTCATGCGCGCCAAGCTCGCCATCGAGCGCGCGGACGTGTGCCTGATCATGATCGACGCGCGCGACGGCGTCACGGAGCAGGACACAAAGATCGCCGGTCTCGCGCACGAGGCGGGCAAGGCGTCCATTATCGTCGTGAACAAGTGGGACCTGGTTGACAAAGAGACCGGCACCATGGAGAAAATGCGCAAGGACGTCCTGCGCGACCTGAGCTTCATGTCTTACGCGCCGGTGCTGTTCATCTCGGCCCTGACCGGCCAACGCACCGAGCGGCTGTTCGAGCTCATCAACTTTGTCAACGACCAGAGCGCTATGCGCATCACCACCGGCATGCTCAACAACGTCCTCGCCGACGCGCAGGCGCGCGTCCAGCCGCCGACGGACAAGGGCCGCCGCCTGAAGATCTATTACATGACGCAGACGGGCGTCAAGCCGCCGTGCTTCGTCGTGTTTTGCAACAGCCGGGAGCTGTTCCATTTTTCCTACCAGCGCTATCTGGAAAACCAGATCCGCGCCGTGTTCGGTCTGGAGGGCACGCCGATCCGCATGGTCATCCGGCAGAAGGGAGAGCAGGAATGATCCCCGGACTGCTTGCGGCCATCGCCGTTTTCTCCTACCTGCTCGGCGGGCTCAACGGGGCGATCATCGCATCGAAATACGTCTTTCACCGCGACGTGCGCGATTACGGCAGCGGCAACGCCGGCCTGACGAATTTCTACCGCACGTTCGGTGCGCCCGGCCTCGCCATCGTCATCGGCACGGATGTGCTCAAAACCGTCATCGCCGTCGTGGCCGGTGGGCTCATCATGGGCACGCAGGGCGCGGCGTCCACGGGGCAGGTGTTTGCGGGCTTTTGTGTCATGCTCGGCCACATCTACCCGGTGTTTTACGGCTTTCGCGGTGGCAAGGGCGTGCTCTGCGCCGAGACGATGCTGCTGATCGTGAGCTTCCCGACCGGCCTTGTCTCGCTGCTGATTTTTGTCGGCATCGTCTGGGCCACGCGCTATGTGTCGCTCGGCAGCATCTGCGGCGCGCTCATCGCGCCCATCGGCGTGCTCGCCGCCTGCGGCAAGCTGCCGGCATTGCTGAGCCTGTTTTGCGTGATCCTGCTCGTGGTCAAGCATCACAGCAACATCGGCCGCCTTATCCGGCACAAAGAGTCCAAACTGTCTTTTAAGAAAGACCTGTCCGATAAATTTGACGACGAAGATTTTTGAAACTAGAGAAGAGGGAATGAAACCAATGCTTGAACTCAAACACCTTTGCTTTGAGGCCGAAACGGACGATGGTGTCCGTCAGATCCTCAAGGACGTGAGCCTTACGGTCGATGAACGCATGGTCGTCATCACCGGCCCGAACGGCAGCGGCAAGTCCACCATGGCCAAGCTCATCGCCGGTATCGAGCAGCCGACCTCCGGCCAGATCCTGCTCGACGGCGAGGACATCACCCACATGTCCATCACCGAGCGCGCCCGCCGCGGCATCAGCTTCGCTTTCCAGCAGCCGGTGCGCTTCAAGGGCATCACGGTCTTTGACCTCATCAGTATCGCCTCCGGCAAGAAGCTCTCGACGAACGAGGCCTGCACCTACCTGTCCGAGGTCGGCCTGTGCGCGCGGGATTATGTCAACCGCGAAGTGAACGCCAGCCTCTCCGGCGGCGAACTCAAGCGCATCGAGATCGCGACCATGCTCGCCCGCGGCACAAAGATGTCCATCTTCGACGAGCCCGAGGCCGGCATCGACCTCTGGAGCTTCCAGAACCTCATCAGCGTGTTCGAGAAGATGCACGAGACGATCCACGGCAGCATCCTCATCATCTCGCACCAGGAGCGCATCCTCGAGACGGCCGACAAGATCGTCGTGCTCGTCGACGGCGAGATCCGCGCCATCGGCAGCAAGGACGAGATCATGCCCGTGCTCATGCAGGCGTCGAGCGTGTGCAGCCGTCTGGCTGACAAGGTCTGAGGGAGGGAAACACCATGGATGCAATTGAGAAAAAACTGCTCGAAGAGGTCGCCGACCTCCACGGCATCCCCGAGGGTGCCTATAACATCCGCGCCGACGGCAAGCTCGCCGGCCGCAACACGACCGCGCACATCAACATCGTCACGAAGGAAGACAAGCCCGGCATCGACATTTACATTGCCCCCGGCACGAAAAACGAGAGCGTGCACATCCCGGTCATCATTTCCCAGACCGGCCTCAAGGATATGGTCTACAACGACTTTTACGTCGGTGAGGACTGCGATGTGACCATCGTCGCCGGCTGCGGCATCCACAACTGCGGCACGCAGGAGTCCCGCCACGACGGCATCCACAGCTTCTTCGTCGGCAAAAATGCCAAGGTGCGCTACATCGAAAAGCACTACGGCGAGGGCGACGGCAATGGCGAGAACGTTATGAACCCGACGACGATCGTCGACCTCGGCGAGAACGCCTACATGGAGATGGAGACGACCCAGATCAAGGGCATCGACTCCACCATCCGCGACACGAAGGCCCACCTGTCGGACGGCGCCACGCTCATCATCAAGGAAAAGATCATGACGCACGGCCACCAGCACGCGGAGACGAACTTCTCCGTTGATCTCGACGGCTATGACTCCAGCACGAACGTTATCTCCCGCTCCGTCGCCAAGGACCACTCCAGCCAGATGTTCAACTCCAACATCCGCGGCAACAACAAGTGCGCCGGCCACTCGGAGTGCGATGCCATCATCATGGACGAGGGCACCGTCGGCGCGCGCCCGGAGATCACGGCAAACTCCGTCGAGGCCAGCCTCATCCACGAGGCCGCCATCGGCAAGATCGCCGGCGAGCAGCTCAACAAGCTCATGACCCTCGGCCTGACCGAAAAGGAAGCCGAAGAGCAGATCATCAGCGGTTTCCTGAAGTGAGGTGCGCGGCGTGATCGAGATCCTCTGTTTCGGCGACAGCAACACCTATGGCTTCACGCCCGATTGGAAGCACCGCTACGGGCGCGACATTCGCTATCCCGGCGTGCTGCAGGCCCTGCTCGGCGACGGGTATTACGTCGCGGAGGACGGCCTGGTCGGCCGCACGGCGGCGTTTCCGGACGATAACCGCGCGGGCCGCTCCGCGCTCGAGACGCTGCCGCTGAGCATCGAGAGTCACGGCCCGGTGCAGTATATCATCCTCATGCTCGGCACGAACGACTGCAAGATCGACAAGTCCCGCTCTGCCGAGGATGTGGGTTCCGGCATGGATAAGCTCGTGCGGCTCGTCATCGGCATGCTGCCCGCGTGGACGAAGATCCTGCTCGTGGCCCCGCCGCCGCTCGGCCCGTCCGCGCCGCAGCGCGACCCGGAGTACGACGCGCAGTCGCTCGCCATTTCGCAGGGCGTGGCGGCGCAGTATCAGATGATCGCCGAGGCGTATGGCCTGCGCTTTCTGGACGCCGGCACGGTCGCGCAGATGAGCGCGCTCGACGGCGAGCATCTCGACCCCGACGGCCATAAGAAGCTGGCCGCCGCCATCGCGGACATCGTCCGCCGCGACTGCGAGGCGTGAGCGCGCAGGCACACATACAGCGTAAAAGAGCCCTCTGCGCGGCGGTCCGGCCGCCGCGCAGATTTTTTCGCCAAAATGCAAAAACGTTCTTGACATTCGTATCGTTTTCTGATAAGATACACCTTGCCTGTGGGGGTATAGCTCAGCTGGGAGAGCGCTTGAATGGCATTCAAGAGGTCAGCGGTTCGATCCCGCTTATCTCCACCACGAAAAGAGACATCCGATCGGATGTCTCTTTTCATTTTAAAATCGAATGGAATGCAGAGAGCAGGCACAATGGGCAGCTGCCAGCAGACTACGAATGGTGGGGGCGCTGACGCAGGACATTGGCACCGCCGAACAAGAAAAATAAACGGAGCATGCGGGCGGTGCATCAGCACCACCCGCGTTTTGTTTTTTGCCTTCTGCTCGTTTGACAGGCAGTACGCAGCCATGTATACTGATACTGCTAGGAATGAAATGTGAGCGTAAATAGATATGCCAAGGAAGACCATATCAGGTGGAAGTATTATGCTGAACATTTTGCAAACATAGGGTGATGCGCGATGATTAAGATAAAGCCAGTACTTGTAAATGTTGTTGTTATGTATAGTCTTATGCTAGGGGGGATGGCGCTAAGCTGCTTTGACGCAATAGAACGAGGGGTGCATCTGTCAGCCGTTTATAATTTTCTAGTATGGATACTTGGTGGAACGTTATGTGTGATTTGCATATGCCATACCTATAAAATTGATGAAAAGGGAGTGCGCCAGTTATGGCTGTTTATCCCGAAATTTACACCTTGGTCCGCTTTTACCGAGGTGTCGATCGAGCCGCTGTTTCCCGATCAACCGTCCGATACACGAGACCGATATGTGATATGCCTCAATCGCGGCGTCAGCAGAATCAACCAGTCCTCGTCAGCCGGAACGCACCTGATGCGCTTTCTTGTGTTTGAGCTCTTAGATGGGCCTCCGACCAAGCGGCAGAACTGGCGAGTTTTTCGTTATCCTTATATCCAGAGAGACGAAATTCTGCAATTGTTAGAAACGGTGGGTGTAACTGTGATTGAGCGTGACTACAATTGAAGGGATAAGCGATGAGGGGAAAGAGAAAACGCACGAAAGGGAAACGTGTGAACGTAGCCGTGATACTTGTTCATATTGTGTGTTTGGCGGTTGCCATATACATTCTAAAAAATGCGGTAGATTTGCACTACTGTACGCCAGATAGCCTTGTGGAGCGCACCATCGCTGTTGACGATGTTTTATGTGATTATATGTCCCGGCCGACCCGGAATTGGATCGTGGATTCCAACGGCAATACATACTTCATTTCTTATCGCTATTTTGATCCGGCAGGTCCCTGTTGGCAGACTGGGGCGGAAGTGACGATACAAGTGGATTTTGAAACGCCTGTTTCCAGTATGTTTCTGGATCTTCACAATGCACCGTCCATTGTTGGGGCCAGTTATGAAGGCTGTGACATTTTCGACTACGAGGATGTAAATCGTACCCGAAGAAGTTCCAAAATTGTTTGCTATGTTGTCTCCTGCTTGTTTCTGTTCGTTTGGACCTGTATTGTCTGCATTGAACTTTATTTCATGAGGTCTGACTGGAAAGAATCCCCTAAATATAAGCGTAAGCATAAGCGAAAGCGGCAGTGAGAAATCCCCGGCGTGCGGTGAATACCGTCGCCGGGGATTTTGAATGATGCGTTTATTTGAAAACCGAGTCAGGTTTTGGCCGCGGACGGCGGAGATAGAACCGCTGCAGTTCTTTGATCGTGTAGTTGGTGCCGAATTGGCGGTTGATGAGATTGCGCGCCATACCCCAGTTCCAGCCGTGCTCGCCAACGAGCCGGTACAGGACGTCGAGTATTTCGGGCTGCATATCGGGTCATCCTTTCTGATTCTGCAAGTTTCCCGGCCGCGTGATCCGCGGCGGTACAGCGCCGACAGGAAATGTCCCGAAATCCGGCGTTGCCGCTAAGAGACAAGATAGCATATTTCAGGCGAAAATTCAAGGAAATAACAAAAAATCTTGTATAGGTGAGATAAAGATTTGCAAAAAATCCCCGGCTGACGGCGAGAAGCGTCGGCCGGGGATGCGGTTTTTGCGGTTAACTGCCGAGGGACTTGACCCAGTCGGCAACTTCCTGCTGCGTGACGGCGGAGGCAAAGCGCTTGCCCGTCTGCCAGTCGCCGGTGCCGGCGAGCGCCGCGAGCTGCGTGCCGCTCTCGCCGATGTCGCTGCTGCCGGAGGTGCAGAAGGGGATGACCGTCTTGCCGGTGAAGTCATTGGCCTTGACGAACGTGTCCACCGGCCACGCGGCGATGCCCCACCAGATCGGGTAGCCGATATAGACGGTGTCATAGTCGGCCCAGTTCGCCACGGTCGTGGTCTTGAGTGCCACGTCGCGCAGAGACGCATCGTCGTGCTCGCGCGAGACGCGGCTGTCGGCGTTGTTGTAGTCCAGGTCGGCGCTCGTGTACGGCTCGGCTGGCTCCAGCTCCAGCAGGTCGCCGCCCGTCGCGGCGGCGATGGCCTCGGCCGCGGCTTTCGTGTTGCCGGTCGCGGAGAAATAGACGACGAGCGTCTTGCCGCCGCTGGCGGCGGGGGCCGTGGCGGTCTCGGGCGCGGTGGTCTTGCTGCCGCAGGCGGCGAGGCTCAGCAGCATCAGCGCGCTGACCAGCAGGGGGATGATCTTTTTCATGGCAGTACCCCCTCAGTCGTGGATGGCCGCGATCCAGCGGTCAATGGTCTTGTCCGGCGTGCGCAGGGTCGCATCGTTAAAGCGCACATCCAGGCCCGGCTTCACGTCCGCGCCCGGGCACAGCGCCCGCATATCCCGAATCGAGCGGCCGAGCCAGCCGCCGTTCGTGGCGAATGGGTAGACGGTCTTGCCGCCGAGGTCGTGCGCGGTCAGAAAAGCGCGCGTGGCCGGGGCGCAGGTGTACCACCAGACGGGCGTGCCGAGCACGATCGTGTCGTAGCGGCTCAGGTCGATGTCCATCGCCTTGAGCTCCGGCAGAAAGCCCTGCTTGACCTCCCGCTCGCCCTGCGCGACCACGTCGTCATACGAGCCGGTGTAGGGCACGACGGTGTCGATGCGGGCGATGTCGCCGCCGATGGCGGCGTGGATGCGCTCGGCGATGCGCTGCGTGTTGCCGCGGTAAGAATAGTAAAGGATCAGGGATTTCATATGGCTTACCTCCATTTCATGTTCTTTATGGCCATCTTACTCCCTGAAGCTGACTTTAGGTCAAGATGGTGAAATGTAAATTTTTCTTGAATAAGGCGAAAGAGCGTAAAAAGCCCCGCACCGGTATGGTGCAGGGCTGTGTGATTTTTATCCCAGCTGGTCAAGCTCCGCCTGCCACACGGCAGCGCAGGCGTCGCTTGGCATGCGCCAGTCGCCGCGAGGGCTGAGCGTGACCGAGCCGATCTTCGGCCCGTCGGGCAGGCAGCTGCGCTTGAACTGCTGCGCGAAGAAGCGGCGGTAGAAATTCTTCAGCCAGTGCAGCAGCACGTCGTCCGGGTACCGGTCGCCGAGCGCGCGGCGCGCGAGCCGGTAAATTTTCGCCGGGCCGAAGCCGAAGCGCAGCACGTAGTAGAGGTAAAAATCGTGCAGCTCGTACGGCCCGACGAGCGACTCCGTCTGCTGGGCGATCTCGCCGTTTTCCTTCGCCGGCAGCAGCTCGGGGCTGACGGGGGTGTCGAGAATGTCGAGCAGCACGGCGCGGAGAGCTTCGTTTTCCGTCGCGTCGGCCTCGTAGCGCACGATGTGGCGCACGAGCGTTTTCGGCACATCGGCGTTCACGCCGTACATGCTCATGTGGTCGCCGTTGTAGGTCGCCCAGCCGAGCGCCAGCTCGCTCAGATCGCCGGTACCGACGACGAGGCCGCCCGTGCGGTTGGCGAGGTCCATAAGCTCGAGCGTGCGCACGCGCGCCTGGCAGTTTTCATACGTCACGTCGAGCACGGCTTCGTCCTGCCCGATGTCGGCAAAGTGGCTGTGGACGGTGCGCGCGATCGGGATCTCCTGAAACGTCACGCCCAGCTCCTCGCAGAGGATCTCGGCGTTCGAGCGGGTGCGGTGCGTCGTGCCGAAGCACGGCATCGTCACGGCCAGCACGTCCTGCGCCGGGCGGCCGAGCTGCCGCATCGCGCGCACGGCCACGAGCAGGGCCAAGGTGCTGTCCAGACCGCCGGAGATGCCGATGACGGCGGTCTTTGCGTGCGCGTGGGCGATGCGCTTGGCCAGCCCATCGGCCTGCATGGCGAGGATGAGCTCGCAGCGCTCGGCGCGGGCGTTATCGTCGGCCGGGACGAACGGCGCCGGCGAGACGTACCGCGTGAGCGGCACCTCCCGCAGCGGCAGGTGGAACATGACCGTCTGGTAGCCTTCGCCCTCGGGCTGGAACGTCGTGCTGCGGCAGCGCTCGCTGACCATGCGGCCGAGGTCGAGCTCCGTGCAGGCGTAGCCGGGGCCGAAGGGCTTGGACTCCGCCAGCAGAGAGCCGTTTTCACAGATGAGGTCGTGCGCGGCAAAGACCATGTCGGTCGTGGATTCGCCGTGTCCGGCGTCGGCGTAGAGATACGTGCACAGCAGCCGCGCCGACTGCTGCCCCACGAGCGCGCGGCGGTAGTCGGCCTTGCCGATGGTCTCGTCGCTGGCCGAGAGGTTCGCGATCACGGTTGCGCCCGCGAGCGCGTGGTGCGTGCTCGGCGGCAGCGGGGCCCACAGGTCCTCGCACACCTCGGCCGCGAGGCAAAACTCCGGCATCTCCGCGCAGCGAAACAGCAGCTTTGTGCCAAACGGCACCTCCTGCCCGGCAAAGTGCAGCGTGCGCATGCCGGCGGGCGCGGGGTTGAACTGCCGCTTTTCGTAAAACTCGCCGTAGTTCGGCAGATATGTTTTCGGCACCAGACCCAGCAGCTTCCCATGGCAGACAACGGCGGCACAGTTGTAGAGCTTGCCGTCCACCGCGACGGGCAGGCCCACGAGCGCCATGAGGTAGAGCGCTGCGCTCGCCTCCAGAACGGCGGCGAGTCCTTTGGCCGCGGCGCGCTGGAGCGACTGCTGGAAAAACAGGTCGCCGCATGTGTAGCCGGTCAGCCCCAGCTCGGGGAACACTGCCAGCTGCACGCCGTCCGCCGCTGCGCGCTGCATGGCGGCGATGGTCTGCTGCGTGTTGAACGCACAGTCGGCCACGCGCAGCGCGGGCGAGACCGTGCAGGCTTTGAGAAAACCGTGGATCATGATGCGTCAGTCCTTTCAAAAAGCGATCGCCCGGCGCAGCAATCCTTGCCTGCGCCGCAAATCGGAATCGAGGCGGGCCTTGCCCCCTCGAGCTCCCCCGCTGCTCAGGAATCTGCACAGCGGAAAAACGCCTTTTCTGCAATCGTAATCGGCAAAACCCGGAGCGCAAAGCGCTCCGGGTTTTGCGGATGCTATATCATACCACGGTTGTAGGGGGAAGGACAAGTGGCGGTATGCAGAAAATATGTGCCGGGAAGCCCAAATTCACGGGTTTTGTGCACAGTCGGCGTCGAGCGCTGCGTATTCCGCGTCCGTGACGGGTTCCAGCCACTCGTTGCTCGTCTCCTCGCCGGGGCACTCGATGGCGATGTGGCTGAACCAGCAGTCCTTCTGCGCGCCGTGCCAGTGCTTGACCCCGGCCGGGATGGTCACAACATCGCCGGGGTGCAGGGCCTGCGCGGGCTTTCCCGCCTCCTGATACCAGCCCAGACCGTCCGTGCACAGCAGCAGCTGGCCGCCGCCGGACTTCGCGTGGTGGATGTGCCAGTTGTTGCGGCAGGCGGGTGAGAAGGTGACGTTTGCGAGAAAAACGGTTTTGGTCGGGTCGGTCAGCGGATTGAGGAAGCTCTCGCCGGTGAAATACTGCGCATAGGCCGTGTTCGGCTTACCGAGGCCGAAGAGGCCGCCGTTTGCGTCCGCACCGCCGTCGGCGTAGACCTCCTTCGCCTGCCGGAAGGCGGCCCAGGCGTTCGGCCAGCCGGCGTAAAAGGCGAGGTGCGTGAGGAGCTCGGCCATTTCGGTTTTCGTCACGCCGTTTTGCTTCGCGGTCGTGAGGTGGTAGGTGAGAGAGCTGTCCGTGACGCCCTTGCTGATGAGCGCCGTGATCGTGACGATCGAGCGCAGCTTGAGCGGCAGCTGCCCCTCGCGCGACCAGACCTCGCCAAAGAGCACGTCATCGTTGAGCGCGGCAAATTTGGGTGCAAAATCATTCAGGGCGTCTCTGCCTGCAGTCTGTTTGACCATGATGATACCTCCTTATTTCAGATGCTGATGATAGAATGCTTCGATGCGGTCGAACGGGATGATGTCCATTCGGTCGTAGAGATCGGTGTGTACGGCGCCGGGGATGAGCAGCAGCTCCTTGTTGTCGCCCTGCAGCCGGGCGAAGGCGTCGCGGCTGAAGTAGCACGAGTGCGCCTTGTCGCCGTGGATCATGAGCACGGCGCTGCGGATCTCATCGGCGTAGGCGAGCAGCTTCGCGTTGAGCAGCGACAGCGGGGACGTGACGTTCCAGCCATCGTTGGAGTTGAGCGAGCGCGGATGGTAGCCGCGCGGCGTCTTGTAGTAGTCGTGGTAGTCCTTGACGAAAAACGGGGCGTCGTCCGGCAGCGGATCGACCACGCCGCCCGCGCGCTGATACGTGCCGGCCTTGTAGTCGGCGGTGCGCTGCGCGTTGAGCGCCTGGCGCAGAGCGTAGCGGGCGTCCGGGTTGTCGTCCGCGTCGAAGTAACCGTTGGCGGTCACGCGGGTCATGTCGTACATCGTGGACGTGACGGTGGCCTTGATGCGCGTGTCGATGGCGGCGGCGTTGAGCGCCATGCCGCCCCAGCCGCAGATGCCGAGGATGCCGATGCGCTCCGGGTCCGCATCGTCGCGCACGGACAGGAAATCGACCGCGGCGGAAAAGTCCTCGGTGTTGATGTCGGGCGAGGCGACACAGCGCGGCGTGCCGCCGCTCTCGCCGGTGTACGACGGGTCAAAGGCGACGGTCAGAAAGCCGCGCGCGGCGAGCTCCTGCGCGTACAGGCCGGAGCACTGCTCCTTCACGGCGCCGAACGGGCCGCTCACGGCCACGGCGGCGAGCTTTCCGGCGGCATTTTTCGGCTTGTAGAGATCGGCCGCGAGCTCGATGCCGAAGCGGTTGAAAAACGTGACCTTGCAGTGGTCAACGGCGGCGTTTTGCGGGAACGTTTTGTCCCATTCCTGCGTGAGGGTCAGGGTGCTGTTCATGGTTGCATACCTCCTGTGCTGGTTTTATGCGATGGCCGCGCCCATGGCGCGGGCGGTCTCGAGTGCGGGGTGGCCGGCGATGGCGCCAGGCTCCGTCACGCCGCCGGCGAACACCGTTCCTGCAAGGCGGCACTTTTCGTAGCACGCGATCCAGCCCTCAAGCCCGTGGATGGCGCGCTCGTCCGTGTCCGGCTCGTCCTCGGTCGCCGAGGTGAGCAGGTAAATGTCGCGAAACGCATAGTCCGACGGGAAGAGCGCGTTTGCGCGGTCGAGCAGAGTCTTGAGCTGACCGCTCATTTCGTAGTAGTAAATGGGCGTTGCGAAGGCAATCACGTCCGCGTGCTGCATTTTTTCCGTGATGGCGACGGCGTCGTCGTCGATCACGCACCTGCCCAGCGTCTGGCAGGCGAGGCAGCCGCGGCAGAACGCGATGTTCTTGCCGCGCAGCGAGATGACCTCCACCGCGTGCCCGGCGGCGCGCGCCCCGTCGGCAAAGGCGTTTGCCAGCGCCTCGGAGTTGCTGCCCGCGCGCAGGCTCGCGCTGAGAATGAGAATGTTTTTGGCCATATCGGTCTTCTCCTTTTTGAGCGGCTTGACGCCGCCGCTGCGATCTGATACCATAAGCATACAACCTGAAGCTGACTTCAGGTCAAGCACTTTTTTCGTGAATTTTTTTCGAGGTGATCCCATGTATACGATCGGTCAGGTGTCGGAGCGGTTTGATCTGCCGGTCTCCACGCTGCGGTATTATGATAAGGAGGGCCTGTTCCCGGCGCTCACGCGCACATCGGGCATCCGCCGCTTCGGCGAGCAGGATCTTGAGGCGCTGCGCGTGATCGAGTGCCTCAAGCGCTCGGGGCTGGAAATCAAGGAGATCAAGCAGTTTATGGCCTGGTGCGCGCAGGGGAGCGAGACGTACCCGCAGCGGCACGCGCTCTTTGTGCAGCAGGCCGAGCGGGTGGAGGCCGAGATCGAGCGCCTGCAGAAATCGCTCGACATGATCCGCTTCAAATGCTGGTACTACGAGCAGGCCATGCGCGACGGCAACGAGGACCGCGTGCACGCCATGCTGCCGGACCGGCTGCCGCCGGACATCCAGCCGATCTACGACCACGCGCACGAAACGTAACCATACCATACGATTCAGAAAGGATGGCGACCCATGAAACAGCGAACGATCCTCTCGACCCTTCTGCTCTGCGCGCTGCTGCTGACTGGCTGCGGCACTGCGGCGCAGACACCCGACGCAACACCCACCCCCGCGCAGGAGGCGGCGGCCACGCCGACGCCGACGCCAGACCCGCTGAGCACCCTGCCGTATACGGGCGACCAGCTCTATGCCGCGGCCTACCTCGGCTATCAGGCGCCGACGGATCTGGACTTCTTCCAGCAGACGTATTTCGGCGGCCGGGAGCTGCCGGTGCACCACATCTCGGACGGGGACTTTTACCTCATCATCCCGCGCGACCCGAATGCGACCGTGCGCCTGTACAAAAACGACATGGTTACCGACTCCAAAACGCTCTTTTATGAGCAGACGAACGGCGATGCCTTCGTCATTGGCTGCAACGTCAGCGATATTTTTCCGGACGTGACGGTCGAGATCACGTCGGGCGGCGAGACGGTGGACTTTTCGCCGTTTATTTCGCTGAAGGACGGCAGCGTGGAGGTCGGCGCGCGCGGGCTGAACATCACGCGCATCTCGACTGCGCCCTGACCGATCGGGAGCGCAGCCCCGGATACAGAACAGATCCCCCTTTGTGCAGCCGTTATCCTGCACAAAGGGGGATCTTGTTTTTTGCCCGGCTTTACCGGTCGCTGCTTTCCACGAGCGGGAGCTCCGTGCTTGCGCACACGATGGCGCCCACACGCTGCATATCGGCGAGGTTCGCCGCCTGCACGGCGTCGGTGACGGACGAGGTGCAGTCCGAGAGCACGACGGCGTCATAGTCGAGCGAGATGGCGTCATAGCACGTCGTGCGGATGCAGTTGGGCGTGGTCGTGCCCGCGAGCAGGACGGTCTGCACGCCGAGGCGGCGCAAAATGAGGTCCAGACTCGTGTGGAAAAACGCCGAGAACCGGGGCTTTACGAGCACATAGTCCTGCGGCAGGACGGTGAATGCGGCCGGAAACGCGTCCGACAGGTGCGCGGCGCAGTCCTCCGAGAGCGGCTTGCCGCCGGAAGCCCATGCGGCCGCGCGCGGCTTTTCCACGTCGGTGCCGTCGGCCCGGTAGTGCCGCACGGCGTAGATGACCGGAACGCCCGCTTCGTGGCAGCGGTCGATGAGCGCCGCGCATGCGGGCACGGTCCCCTCCGCTGCCGGGATGCACAGCGGGGACGCGTTGTCGAGAAAGCCCCGCTGCATGTCGATCATGATGAGTGCCTGTTTGGGCATGGTGCTGCCTCCTGATGGTTGAGATGCTCCCATGATAGCGCCCCGCGCCGGATTTGGCAAGCGCGGCTTGCCATCCACGCCCCGACGTGGTATCCTACCGGGTAGCCCCAAAAGGGAGGGGCACTCTTTACAAGCGGGAGCGATCAACATGAGCAGACAACTCGAACCCTATCAGCTGATCGAGCGCAGCATCCAGAAAAAATTCCACAAGGTGCTCTGGACGCCGTTCATCACCGCCATCAAGCAGTACGAACTCATCGCCCCCCGCGACCGGATCGCGGTGTGTATCTCCGGCGGCAAGGACTCCATGCTCATGGCCAAGCTCCTGCAGCTGCTGCAGCGGCACAGTGACGTGCCGTTCGAGGTCGTCAACCTCGTCATGGACCCGGGCTACAACGCCGTCAACCGGCAGAAGATTGAGAGCAACGCGGCGCTGCTGCACATCCCAGTCACGATCTTTGAGACGAACATTTTCGATGTCACGAGCGGCATCGAGCAGTCGCCGTGCTACCTCTGCGCGCGCATGCGCCGCGGCTATCTCTACAGCAAGGCACGCGAGCTCGGCTGCAACAAGATCGCCCTCGGCCACCATTTCAGCGACGTGGTTGAAACGACCGTCATGGGCATGTTCTACGGCTCGCAGCTGCAGGCCATGCCGCCGAAGCTGCGCAGCCGCAATTTCCCGGGCATGGAGCTCATCCGCCCCATGTACTGCATCCACGAGGACGACATCATCGCCTGGCAGCACTATAATGGGTTGGAGTTCATCCAGTGCGCCTGCCGCTTTACCGAGCGCACGGCCGCGCACGGCAGCGACGGCAGCAGCTCCAAGCGGCAGGAGGTCAAGCTGCTGCTGCGCGAGCTGCGGCGCAAGAATCCCGACATTGAAAAGAGCATCTTTCACAGCATCCACTCCGTCTGCCTCGACACCATGGTCGGCTACAAATCCGGCGGTGTGGAGCACACGTTCGCCGACTGTTACCGCGAACGCGGCGAGATGGCAAAGGAGGACGCGGAATGATGCAGATTGAGCGCATGCGCCCGGAGGATTTTGACGCGGTTTTCCGTTTGCTTTCCCAGAGCTTCCCGGCCGGGGAGCGGCGGGACGCGGCGGGGCAGCGCGCGCTGCTTTCGGACAGTGCCTATCGAATCGACATCCTGCGCGCGCCGTCCGGCGGCGTGCAGGCGCTGATGGCGTCGTGGGACTTTGACGATTTTGTCTTTTTCGAGCACTTTGCCGTGGACCCTGCCTGCCGCAGCGGCGGCATCGGCGGGCAGATGCTTGACGCGCTGCTCGCGTGCATTCCCAAGCCCGCCTGCCTGGAAGCGGAGCTGCCGGAGACGGAGATGGCCGCACGGCGCATCGGGTTTTACGAGCGGCACGGCTTCACGGTCAACGCGGACTACCCCTACTTCCAGCCGGCGCTCGTACCGGGCGGCAGCCCGCTCCCCATGCACCTGCTCACGACCGGCGGCGCGCGCACAGCCGCCGAGCTGCGCGCGATCGAGACGCTGCTGCACACGCGCGTGTACGACAAAACGCCCGCTGCGATGATATAACAGAAAACGGAAAATCAGCACGCCCCTGCACGGAATGTGCAGGGGCGTGCCTTTATCTATTTTGGAGGGAGAAACAATGCGGATTTATTGCCCGGGGCGGCCGCCTTTGCCGCCGTCAGGGGGCATGCCCATACTGCCGCCGGTGCCGTCGGGCGGTGTGCCCTTATTGCCGCCGGGCTGACCGCCCATGCCGCCGCTCATGCCGCCGGTGCCGTAGATGAGGCTCTCGAGCGTGACGTCGGTGTTCTGGCCACCCATGGTGACGGTGTAGGTGCTGCCCTGCGTGAGCGCCGGGGTGCTCACGACGACGCAGGTATAGGCCTTCGCGGGCGTGAACTCCACGAGCACATTGCCGCTCGCGTCCGTGACGCGGATGGTCTCGGTCGAGGCGCTCTGGCACGTGAGCAGGATGCTGCCCTGCGTGGAGTCGGCGCTGAAGTTCTGCGCCATGCCGCTGTACCCGGCCGCAACAACGGTGCCGCCCGTAACAGTGGCCGTGCCGTCATAGTCGATGGCGCTGTCGCCGTCGCTCGTTGGGCCGGAGACGTAGATCTCGCCGCCGGAGACGATCAGGTCACCGTTGGAGTCGATGCCGTCGCCGCCCGCGTCAATGCGCAGCGTACCGCCGGAGATCGTGATGCGGCTGTCAGAGCTGCCGCCAAAGCTGTCCGGCCCTCTGCCGCCGAAGCCGCTCCGGTCTGCGCCGCCGGCAGAGTTGAGCCCATCGTCGCTCGCGGTGATGTCGGTCGTGCCGCCGGAAATGTCGATCGTCTGCCCCTCGATGCCCTCGTAGCATTCGCGGATGCTGAGCGTGCCGTCCGTGATCGTGACGGCATTGTCCGCATGCACGCCGTCGTCGCCGGTCGTAACGGCGAATGTGCCGCCGGAGACGGTCACACTGCCGTTTGCGTGCACGGCGTCATCTGCGCAGTCGAGCGTGTAGCTGCCGCTGCGGACGGTGATGCCCGTGCCGGCCTTGATGCCCTTGGCGCTCACATCATCGGCAAGCGCGCCGCCGCTGCCGCCGCCGGAGGTGATGATACAGGCAGTGTCAAAGAGCGTGAGCGCCGTCTCAGCCTGAATGCCGTCCTCCCCCGCCGTGAGCGTGAGCACGGATGCGCCGATGAGGATGCAGCCGAGTGCGCTGTCACTGTCGTTGGTGGCGCGCAGCGCGTCGCCGCCGCTCGTCACGGTCACATCCGCCTGCTTGAGCACGAGGCAGTCCTTGCCGTTGACGCCGTGGTTCGCCGCCGTGACGGTCACGCTTGCGTCTTCGATCTTCAGGGCGTCCTTGCCGGTGATGCCGTTGTTGGCATTGCCCGTCACGGTGAGCGTGCCGCCGCCCGCAATGATGAGGTCGCTCTTCGCGTACAGGCAGGCGTTCGGCTCTTCGTCGGAGGCGGAGGAAACACCGTCGCCGTAGTCGTAGCTGCTGCCGTCCGTGAGGGTGCTGGCCGTGCCGTCCGGGAGATAGACGAGCACATTTGCCGCTTTATAAATATAGAGCGCGCTGCTGTCGGCGCAGGTGATGCCGGCGTCGCGCAGCACGAGCGTCACATCCGCATCCGGCGCGTTGACGAGCACGCGCCCGTCCGTGAGCGTGCCGGTGAGCACGAACACGCCGCCGTCCGTAATGGTCACGTCATCCGTTCCCGAGAGTGTGAGCGTCGTCGCGTTCGTGAGATCGGGCGCTGCCACGGGCGCGTCATAGAGCTGCTGCGCGACGGAATCGTCGCTGTTTGTATTGGTGTCGGTGCCGGTGCCGGCGGTTTTTCCGCACGCGCACAGCACGCCGATCAGCAGGGCCGCGCACAGCATCACGGCCAGGATGCGCTTGGCTGATTTCATGTCGTTGGCCTCCTTGTTCGTTTCTGGCGTCAGCATACTCCGGCAAGCTAAAGGCTGCCTAAAGGAAAAACGGAAATTTTCTTTAGGTTCTCTTTAGGCGGCGGGGGTACGCTGACGGCAGAAAGGGGGCCACCGACATGGCCGATACCATGCAATACAGCTTCGCGCGCTACGAGCAGAAGTACTTTCTCACGCCGGCGCAGCAGGCGGCTCTGCTTGCACGCATCGCACCTTATATTCAGCGCGACGTGCACGAGCGCTACACGATCTGCAACCTTTATTATGACACGGACGACTGGCGGCTCATCCGCGCGTCGCTCGAAAAGCCGGCCTATAAAGAAAAGCTGCGCGTGCGCAGCTATGGCGTCCCGGCGGACGGCGGCCGGGTCTTTGTCGAGATCAAGAAAAAGTACAACGGCGTGGTCTATAAGCGCCGCATCACGACCACGCCCGCGGACGCGGCGGCGTTCCTGCGCACCGGAAAAAGCGCCGCGCCGCTCGGCCAGATCGGTCGCGAGATCGCTTGGTTCCAGCGCACGTACCGCGCCGCGCCGAAGGTGTTTCTCGCCTATGACCGCACGGCGTTCGCCGGCGTGGACGACCCGGCCGTGCGCATCACGTTCGACACGGACATCCGCTGGCGCACCACGGCGCCCGACCTGCGCTGCGGCGACTACGGCGCGCCGCTGCTGCCGCCGGGGCAGATCCTCATGGAGCTCAAACTCCCCGGTGCCTGCCCGCTGTGGCTCAGCCGCGCGCTGACGGACATCGGCGCGCGCCAGACGTCGTTTTCCAAGTACGGCGCGTGCTACAAGACGTGTATTCTCCCCAACGAACCATTTTCAAAGGAGGCGCTCTGCAGTGCTTGAATCCATCCTCGCGTCCGGGATCACGCTCCCGGCCTTCCTCATCTGTACGGCGGTGTCGCTCGTGCTGGGCATCGCCACGGCGTTCATCAGCATGTACCGCACGAAATGCAGCCAGAGCTTTGCCGTCACGCTCGCGGTGCTGCCCGCGATCGTGCAGATCGTCATCATGCTCGTCAACGGCAACGTCGGCGCTGGCGTGGCCGTCGCCGGGGCGTTCAGCCTTGTGCGCTTTCGCTCCGTGCCCGGCACGGCGCGGGAGATCGGCGTGATCTTCCTCGCCATGGCGCTCGGCCTTGCGACCGGCATGGGCTACGTCGTGCTCGCGGCGATGTTTTTCGTCATCATCGCGGCGGTGCTCCTGCTGCTGACGAAGCTGGACTTCGGCACCCGGCGCACCGATGAGCGCCTGCTGAAGATCACCATCCCGGAAAACCTCGACTACGACGGCCTGTTCGACGATTTGTTTGACACTTACACCACCGCGTACACGCTCGAGCGCGTCAAGACCGCCAACATGGGCACGCTCTACGAGCTGCAGTACCGCGTCACGCTGCGCGACGCGCAGGTGCCCAAAGCCTTTCTCGACGCCCTGCGCTGCCGCAACGGCAACCTGAACATCACCTGCAGCCGCGAGCAGACTTGCGAGGCGCTGTGAAAGCGCTTGCTTTCCGGGCAGAAATCTCCTAAAATAGGGGCGGGTGATGAACCATGCGTCTGCTGATCGCAGAGGATGAGCGCGACCTCGCCGAGGCGCTGAGCGTCTTTTTTGAGAAAAATCAATTCACGGTCGATACCGTCTACAACGGCTTCGACGCCTACGAATATGCCATCACGGGCGACTACGATGCCATCGTGCTCGACGTCATGATGCCGAAGCTCAATGGCGTTCAGGTGCTCGAGCGCCTGCGCGCCGAGGGTGTGCGCACGCCGGTCATGATGCTCACGGCCAAGGCCGAGAAGGACGACCGCATCACGGGCTTCAACGCCGGGGCGGACGACTATCTGCCCAAGCCCTTCGCGCCCGATGAGCTCATCTGCCGCGTGCGGGCTATGCTGCGCCGCGGCGGCGAGTACCGGCCGACGGTGCTCACGTTCGGTGACGTGGGGCTCGACTGCAGCACGGGCATGCTCTCGTGCGCGGGGCAGAGCGTGCGCCTGAGCGGGCGTGAGTTTCAGGTCATGGAGCTGTTTCTGCGCGCGCCGAAGGTCGTGCTCTCGGCCGAGCGCATTTTAGAGCGCGTCTGGGGCTGGGACAGCGACGCGGAGATCAACGTCGTCTGGGTGCACATCTCGAACCTGCGCAAGAAGCTCAAGGGCATCGGCTCGTGCGTGACCATCCGCGCCAACCGGGGGCTCGGCTATGTGCTGGAGGCCGGCGATGATTGAACGGCTGCGAAAACGCTTCATCCGCATCGCAACGCTGGCCGTTGCGGGCGTTTTGCTGCTGCTGTGCGTGACGGTAAACGCGGCGAACTATATCTCCGCCGACCGGCAGCTGACGCAGATGCTGCGCATGATCTGCGACAATCAGGGCACGGTGCCGCACTTCCCGCCCGACGGCGGCAAGCCGGGGCAGAAGCCCGACGGTCCCTTCACGCCCGAGACCCCGTACTCCACGCGCTACTTCGTCCTGCGCTACGACGGCGACGGCGACCTCGAGCAGGCGGACCTGACACACATCGCCGCCGTGTCCGAGGATGACACGGCGCAGTATCTCACCGCCGCGCTGCGCCACGGCGCGGGCTTCGGCTACACGGCGGGGTATAAATACTACGTCGTCCACACGGACACCGACCGCTGGATGGCAATCTTCCTCGACAGCTATCAGGAGCTGCACGCGGTCGTGACGTTTGCGTGGATGTCGCTGGCCGCCGCGGCCGTGTGCGTGGCGCTGGTGTATGGCATCATCGTGCTCTGCTCGCGCCGGGCCATCGCGCCGGTCATTCAGGCGTCCGAGCGGCAAAAGCAGTTCATCACGGATGCGTCGCACGAGCTCAAAACGCCTATTACCGTCATCGCCACGAGCCTGAAGGTGCTGGAGATGGAGGTCGGGCAGCAGAAGTGGATCGACAAGGCGGAGGCCCAGACCGAAAAACTCACGGAGCTCGTCAATGAGCTCGTCACGCTCTCGCGCATGGATGAGGAGGCCTCGCCCCTGCAGATGGCGGACTTCCAGGTCAGCGATGCGCTTGCGGAGACGGCGGAGTCGTTTCGCGACTTTGCGGCGTCCGCCGGGCATACGCTCGACGTGCGCGTGACGCCGGGGCTGACCTACTGCGGTGACGAGTACGCCATCCGGCAGCTCGTGTCCATCCTGCTCGACAACGCCGTCAAGTACGCAGCGCCCGGCACGCCCATCGTCTTTTCCCTGGCGAAGGGGCGGCACGGCGTCGTCATCCGCACGGAAAATCAGTGCGACGTGCTCGACACGGCCGCGCTCGGCCGGCTCTTCGACCGCTTTTACCGCGCAGACCCGGCCCGCAGCGCCGAGACCGGCGGCTTCGGCATCGGCCTGTCCATCGCGCGCAGCATCGCCGAGGGGCACCGCGGCACCATCCGCGCCGAGAGCCCCGACGGGCGCACGATCGTGTTCACAGCTGAGCTGAAATAGGGCTTGATAAATGAGAAAGATGTAGTATCATCTATTTTCGATGATGCTACATCTTTTTCGCGCCGGAGGGGCCTATGGACATTACGGAACGGAAGATCACGAAGATCGCGCGCGAGGTGAGCAAGTTCACCGTGCGCACGCTGCGCGCCGAGGGCATCGGCCCGGGCAAGTTTGACGTGCTGCACGCGATCCGCAAAAACCCCGGCATCACGCAGGTGGGCGTGTGCCGCATCACGGGCTTTGACAAGGGCGCGGTCGCGCGACAGGCGGCGAGCCTGGAGGCCAAGGGCTACCTGCGCCGGGAAGCCAACCCCGCCGACGGCCGCAACCGCTGCCTCTACGCCACCGCGCAGGCCGAGCGGCTGAAAAGCTCCAAGGCCGCCGTCGAGACGCAGTTTTACGGCTGGCTGCTCGACCCGCTCACGGAGCCGGAGCGCGCGGAGTTCGCGCGCATGCTCGACGTGCTCTACCGGCGCTGCAAGGCGGGCTTTCCCAACGTGGCGGCCAGCGTGAAGGAGGGGACGACCGATGGAGAATAAACAGAAGAGGAAATACTCGCAGGCCATGGCGTTCGTGCTGCTGTTCGGCATCGTGAGTCTGTTTTCCGACATGACGCACGAAGGCGCGTCGAGCATCCGCGGCGCGTACCTGACGCTGCTGGGCGCCTCGGCCGGGACGATCGGCTTCATCTCCGGCCTCGGCGAGCTCGTGGGCTACTCGATGCGCTACGTGTTCGGCAAGCTCACGGACAAGACGAAGCACTACTGGACGATGACGATCGTCGGCTATGTGCTCGACGTGCTGGCTGTGCCGGCGCTCGCGCTCGTCGGCGAGCACGGCTGGGTCTGGGCGTGCGCGCTGCTCGTCATCCAGCGCATGGGCAAGGCCATCAAAAAGCCCGCGAAGGACACCATTCTCTCCTTTGCCGCCTCGCAGGAGGGCGTCGGCAAGAGCTTCGGCATTCAGGAGGTGCTCGACCAGATCGGTGCGTTCCTCGGCCCGGTGCTGCTGTATCTGGTGATGCTCTTCAAAACCGACGGCACGACGTTTCAGGCCTATTCCACGTGCTTTGCCGTGCTGGCTATTCCGGGTGCGATCACGCTCGTGCTGCTGCTTGTGACGAAGCGGAAGTTCCCGAACCCCGAGCACTTTGAGCCCGAGCCGAAGGAATATGTGCCTTTCAAAATGAAAAAAGAGTTCGTGCTCTATATTGCGGGCATCAGCCTGTTCGCATTCGGCTTCATTGACTATTCGCTCGTGCTCATGCACGTCTCGCGCACGTATACGCACCTCGCCTCCGGTCTTGCGGAGACGTCCGCGCTCGTCAGCAGCGGGTCGCTGCCGCTGCTGTATGCCGGGGCCATGCTGGTCGATGCCGTGGCGGCGCTGGTGTTCGGCCTGCTGTACGATAAAAAGGGCGTGCAGGCGCTCGTGTGGTCGGCGCTGCTGTCGGCGCCGTTTGCGGTGTTCGTGTTTGCGTGCCGCGGTGTCGGCGCGCTGCTCGTGGGCGTCGCGCTCTGGGGTGTCGGCATGGGCGCGCAGGAGTCGATCTTGAAGGCCGCCGTCACGCAGATGGTGCCCAAGGCCAGCCGCGCCACCGGCTACGGCGTGTTTGAGTGCGCGTTCGGCGTGTTCTGGTTTCTCGGCAGCTGGCTGCTCGGCGTGCTGTATGATGTGAGCATCCCGGCCATGGTGGCGGTGTCGGTGGCGGCGCAGCTGGCGGCCATTCCGCTGTATCTGTGCTCGGCCAAACTGCACCGCGACGGTTTGAAAGGAGAAAACGCATGAAGCATATCCGTATCCTGACCCTGCTGCTCGCGCTCGCGCTGCTGTGCACGGGCTGCGCCGCCGGCGGCGCGGCGGAGCCAACGCCCGCCCCGGACATGAGCGACCTCCCGCTCGACGGGGGCTATGCCTACCTGCGCGTAGAGGTGCTCTCGCGCGACAAGGACGCGAAAACGCTGGAGGTGCGGGTGCTCGATTTCGGCGACGCCGACGGGGTGAACGTCGGCGCGCTCCCGGTGGATGCGCAGGGCACGGTCGACTGCGCCGACCTGCTGTCGATGGCGATGATGATCGACTCCGGCGAGTGGATCATCACCTATGCAGACCTCGGGCAGCAGGCGTTCCCGCTGCGGCTGACGTCGATCGAGAACCCGGAGCACTTTGCCGCGCGTGCGGGGAAATAAAAATCACCGGCTGAGATTTCCTCAGCCGGTGATTTTGTCACCAGAACTTTTTCTTCTTGCACACCCACAGGCTGATGCCCACGGTCACAATGCTCACGATCACGACGACGGGGTAGCCGTACTTCCACGTCAGCTCCGGCATACCGACAAAGTTCATGCCGTACCATCCGACGAGCAGCGTCAGCGGCAGGAAGATCGTCGTCACGATCGTCAGGATCTGCATGATGCGGTTTTGCCGCGTGTCGATCTCGGCCTGAAACAGGCTCTGCAGCTGCGCACACGATTCGCGCAGCAGCTGCGACTCCTCACGCAGGCGGATGACCCGGTCCTCGAACATGCGAAACAGCAGCTGCTCACTGTCGGTGAAGAAGCCGTTTTCGTTCTCGTGCAGCTCGCACGCCACGTCGTCGAGCTGGGAGTAGTAGCGAAACCACGCCATGGTCTCCTTGCGCAGCGCGGTCATCGGCGCGGAGAAATCGTCCAGCTCGTGCGCCAGCACCCGATCCTCGAGCGCCTCGATGCGGTCCTCGATCTTTTCGAGCCGGTGCAGATCGCGGGCGATGAGCTGCTCAAAAAAGTCGTAGAGGAACCGGCCGACGCTGCCGTCGGTCCAGCGCTTTTCCCGGGCGATGCGGCGCAGCTGCCCCTGCAGCGCGCTCTCGTCGTCCACGAGCACGACGCGCGCGGCCGTGACGAGATAGCCGCAGGCGAGCGGCTTGCCGTCCTTGCCCTGGCACGGCAGCACGAGGGTGCCCGCGAGACAGTCCGAGCGGACCTCGGCCTTGCACACGCGCGCATCGCGCGCCGAGGGTGTGTGGTGCAGTGTCCGCTCCAGACCGGGCAGCGCCGGCTGGTGCGACAGCTCTTCGGACGTCAGCAGCACGACGGCGGGCTGCTCCGGCGCGGGCGCGCGCTCCTGCTGCGTGAGCGTCTGCCCGATGGTATACCAATACAAATGTGGTCCCTCCCATAAGTCGCGGTGTTTTTCCCATTGTAGCACACCGGGCGCGCGGACACAACGTCCGGCTGGAAATCGGGGCGCGGGTGTGCTATACTGGACAAAAATCGTACTTTGGGGGAAGTATTATGATCGTCTATTACACCGGCACCGGCAACAGCCGCTATGTTGCCCAGCGCTTTGCCGCCGCCCTCGGCGATGATCTCATTACCGCTAATGAATACATCAAAAACGACACGCCCGCCGACTTGTATTCCGACCGGCCGTGGGTGTTCGTCTCGCCGACGTACGGCTGGCAGATCCCGCGCATTTTTGCGGACTTTCTCCGCCGCGGCCGCTTCACCGGCAGCCGCAAGGCCTACTTTGTCATGACCTGCGGCAGCGAGATCGGCAACGCCGGCAGCCGTATCGCGGCGCTGTGCGCGGACATCGGGCTCGATTATCAGGGCGTGCTGCAGGTCGTCATGCCGGAAAACTACGTCGCCATGTTTTACGTGCCCGGCGCGGAAGAGGCGGCGCAGATCATCACGGCGGCGCAGCCGTCCATCGACGGGGGCATTGCCTGCGTGCAGCGCGGGGAAGCCTTCCCGGCGCCGAAGGTCGGCCTACTCGATCGATTCAAGACCGGCCCGGTGAACACGATCTTTTATCAGTGGTTTGTCAAGTCCGGGCCGTTCACGGTCTCGGACGCGTGCATCGGCTGCGGCAAGTGCGCGCTGAGCTGCCCGGTCAACGGCATCGACATTGTGGAGCGCCGCCCGCACTGGAACGGCGCGTGCACGCACTGCATGGCTTGCATCTGCGGCTGCCCGGTGTCCGCCATCGAGTATGGGCGCAAGAGTCAGGGCAAGCCCCGCTACCAGTGCCCGGAGTATCAATGAATACAGCGAAAAACGAACCCCGCACCAGACAGCCGGCGCGGGGCTTGCGTTTTTACAGATAGCACTCCGGCCGCCGCTGCTTGAGGTACGGGCGTTTCTGCTCGCGCCAGAGCCGCGCCTCGGCGAGGTCGAGCTCCTGCACGATGAGCTGCTCACGGTCGTCGGCTTTGCAGATCACGTCGCCGCTCGGGTGTACGATGAGCGACTCACCGGCAAAGTCCATCCCGTCCTCGCGCCCCACGCGGTTGCACATGGCGACAAAGATCTGGTTCTGCATCGCCTGCACGCGGATCTCCCACTCGAAGAGCTCCATGGGCTCGCTCTTCGTGTTCGCCGTCGGGATGATGACGAGGTCCGCCCCCTTGAGCGCGCACGTGCGGATGCTCTCCGGCAGGTGCCGGTCAAAGCAGATCACGATGCCGACGCGGCCCCACGGCATATCGAACACGAGAAAGCCGTCCTCGGACGGCGTGTAGTAGTCGCGCTCGTAAAACTGCGCCGCCTGCATGATGTGCACCATCTTGGCCACGCCCGCGCAGGCCCCCTCCGGTGTCAGCCAGAGGGAGGCGTCATAGCGACGGCCCTCCTGCTCGAGGTACATGTTCGGCGAGAGGTAGAGCCGGTGCGCCTTCGCTTTGTCCGCAAAGGCCTGCACCGTCGGACTGCCTGCGGGGACGACATAGGCGTCCACATTCCGGCCCGCATACTGCGGGAAAAACGGCGTGAGCTGCACCTCCGGAAAAAACAGCAGGTCGCTGCCCGCGGCAGCGTCGCAGAAGGCGAGGGATTTTTTCAGGTTTTCGTCCATGCTTCCGGTCATGGACATCTGCGCCATGGCAAGCTTCATACGGCGGCTCCTTTCATGCGTCCTGCACGGTCAGGCGCAGCACGTCCGGACGCGCATAGTGGCCGCACACGTCGAGCTCCATGCGGCTTGCGGGCACACGCTGCATGTCGAGATTGGCGTAGAGAATGTCCTCGCTGTCCCACACCGGCTGCACGACGTAGTGCCCGTAGGGGTCGACGATGCAGCTGCCGCCGCGGCAGGGGATGTCGTTCAGGCGCGCGATCTCGTCTGGGCAGTGCAGCCCGGCGGGGTAGTCCGCGTGGTGAAAGACCATGTCGCAGTTGATGAAGTAGCACCGGCCCTCGAGCGCGATGTGCTGCACGGTGGCCTGCCACTCGGGGTTGTCGTTCGTGTTCGGCGAGATGTAGAGCGTCACGCCCTTTTCATACAGCGCCGTGCGCGCCAGCGGCATATAGCTCTCCCAGCAGATGAGGCTGCCCATCGGGCCCCACGGCGTGTCCACGACCGGGAAATACCCGCGGTCGGCGTCGCCCCAGACCACGCGCTCGGCCCCGGTGGGCTTGAGCTTGCGGTGCACGGGGGCGAGTGTGCCGTCCGGGCAGAAGATGAGGTTGGAGTTGTAGAGCGTGCCCGTTACGCCGTCGCGCTCCGACACGCCGATGCTCACATACGCGCCTGCGGCCTTTGCCGCCGCGGCGAGGCGCTCCGTCTCCGGCCCGGGCACGACGATGGAGTTGTCGCAATACAGCTGCCAGTCCTTGCGTCCGTCCTCGTTGCGCGCGCCGACCGTGAAGCCGAACGTCATGCCGTACGGGTAGCCGGGGATGAACAGCTCCGGGAACACGATGAGCTCCGCGCCGTTGTGCGCGCACTCCGCGATCAGACGCACGGCCTTGTCCGTGCACGCGGCCTTATCAAACAGCACCGGCGCCGCCTGCACCACGGCGATGCGGCACGTCGGTTTGAGATCTTTCATATGCCTGCCTCCCTGAAAAGTGTTTTCCACCCTTAAAATAACACGGCTTTTCTAGGAATTCAAGACGCAAAAACGCCCGCACACCGTGCGGGCGTTTTCGGCTTGGCAATTTTCGCAAAAGGCTTCAGGCAGCCTTGGTCTTGTCCGGGACGAGCTTGTGCGCGATCACGCACAGAAGCATTGTGGCGGCCATGTCGGGCAGCGTGTTGCCGACCGGAATGTCCACGGTCATGAGCACGCGGTAGAGCACGAAGCCCAGCACCCAGACGACGGCGTTGCACACATCGAGCCTGCCGCTCGCGCCGCCGCGCTTGAGCAGGAAGAAGTCCGTGATCTGGATGGCGATCATCGGCGCGAACACGGAGCCGATCAGGTACAGAAAGTTCGTGATGTCGTCCATCGGGAAGCAGATGGCGCAGACCGTGCCGACGACGGTCACGATGAGCGCGGCGTACTTGCCGTTGATCTTCTTCGACAGGGACTCGGCCGAGATGCCGGCGCTGTACGCATCGAGGAACGTCGTCGTGACGGTCGAGAGGATGAGGATGAGCAGCGCGGCCACGCCGAGACCGGCCTTGACCATGATGAGCGCGATGTCGCCCTCACCGGTGAAGATGGCCGCGCCCATGCCGATGACGTACATCCAGCAGCTCACGACGCCGTAGGTCAGCGTGCTCGAGAGCGTGGCGGCGAAGGGCTTTTCGGCCTCGCGCGTGTAGTCGGAGATGAGCGGCAGCCACGACAGCGGCATGGCCACGGCCAGCTCGACCGCCGCGCCGAAGCTCAGGCTGTCGTCCGGTGCCGTGACGGGCGTGCCGCCGCGGAACACCACCACGCACAGCACGATCGAGAGGATGAACAGCGCCGCCATGGCGATCTTGTTGATCCAGCCGAGGTTCTTGATGCCGACGGCGATCCACACCACGATGAGCCCGCCGATGACGAGGCACCACACCCACTTGCCGATGCCGAGCACGGTGTTCGTGGCGAGCGCGCCGTCATAGATCATGATGGCCGTCCAGCCGACGAGCTGCAGCACGTTGAGCGCGGCAAAAAACAGGCAGCCGATGCGGCCGAAGCTCAGCTCGACCGTGCCCATGGCGCTGCGGCCGGTGCGGCCGCCGATGAGGCCCGCGAAGAAGAACATCGCGCAGCCGATGACGTGGCCGACGAGGATGGCGAGCAGGCCCTTCGTGAAGCCGAGAGGCGCAAAGTACGTGCCCGTGAGGATCTCCGCAATGGACACGGCCGCACCGAACCAGATGAGGCTGTTCTGGAAGCTGGAGGTCTTTTTCATGCTTGGGCCTCCTGCCGGTATTCCGGCTTCAGGTCGAACGCATGGTCCATCGGGCCGGAGCCGGCGCCGAGGTCGAGCATGGCGGCCAGTGCGCCGGAGAGGTAGTCCTTCGCGCGGCGGACGGCCGTGTCGAGGTCATAGCCCTTGGCGAGGTTGGCCGCGATGGCGCTCGAGAGCGTGCAGCCGGTGCCGTGGGTGTTGGGGTTGTCGATGCGCTTGCCGTTGAACCACTCGTAGCCGCCGCTGCGGTACAGGAGGTCGTTGGCGTCGTTGAGCCGGTGCCCGCCCTTGCACAGGACGGCGCAGCCGTAGCGCTCGCTGATGGCTTTTCCGGCGGCGATCATGTCGTCGGGGGAGGTGATGGTCAGGCCCGAGAGCACCTCCGCCTCCGGGATGTTGGGCGTGAGCACGGTGGCAAGCGGCAGCAGCCGCGCCTCGAGCGTGGCGATGGCGTCCTCGGAGATGAGCCGCGCGCCGCTCGTGGCGACCATCACGGGGTCGACGACGATGTTCTGCGCTGCGTAGTGCTGCAGCCGCTCGGCGATGACCTCAATGAGGCCGGAGGACGCGACCATGCCGATCTTCACCGCGTCAGGCCGGATGTCGGTAAAGACGCTGTCGATCTGCTGGCCGAGAAATGCCGGGCTTACTTCAAAAATACCCTGTACGCCGGTCGTGTTCTGGGCGGTCAGTGCCGTGATCGCACTCATGGCAAATACACCATTCATGGTCATGGCTTTCAGATCGGCCTGAATACCGGCGCCTCCGCTGGAATCGCTTCCGGCGATCGTCAATGCTGTTTTCATATTCTGTCTCCTTTTCAGCATCAATTTTGTTGAGCGACAGAAAGTGGTGCCCCCGATCCGCCGCTGTTTATATGTTTGTCTGCGCCCGCGCGCAGGAGGTCACAGGTCCAGTGCCGTGCGCACGGCGGCTTTGAGTTCCCGTGTGGCGGCAGAGATGTCCGGCTGCGCGAAGATCGCGCTCACGACGGCGACGCCGACGATGCCGCTGCCGGAGAGCCGGGCGACATTGTCCTTTGTGATGCCGCCGATGGCGATGACCGGGATGGACACGGCCGCGCAGATATCGCGCAGTGTGTCATAGCTCACGGCGTTGGCGTCGGTCTTTGTCCCGGTCGGGAACACGGCGCCCACGCCGAGATAGTCCGCGCCCTCGCGCTCGGCCAGCAGGGCTTCTTCCACCGTCTGGGCCGACACGCCGAGAATCTTGTCCGGGCCGATGAGTTCGCGCACCTTTCCGGCCGCCATGTCGCTCTGGCCGACGTGCACGCCGTCGGCGTCCGTGGCGATGGCGAGCGCCACGTTGTCGTCGAGCACGAACGGCACACCGTACTGCCGGCACAGCGCCTTGAGCGCAATGGCTTCTTCTTTGAAATGTGCCTCGTCGAGTTCCTTCTCGCGCAGCTGCAGAAACGTTGCGCCGCCCTGCAGCGCCTGCTCGGCCTGTTCGTAGAGCGTCTGGCCGTGCAGCCACGAGCGGTCGGTCACGGCGTAGAGCAGCAGAGATGCGTTATCGCAGTTCATATTTGGCTCCTTCCTCCAGCGCGTCGCCGGTCATGTTGAAAATGGCATCGATGATACGGTCGCGGTAGGTGCTGTTGCCGTCGCCGGGCTGCATGTTGGCCCAGCCGATCTCGCCCGCGAGACCCATCATGCACACGGCGGCCGCCGCGGCGTCGAGCTTGCGGTCGGGATTTGCGACTAGGAACGCCGTCATCAGCGCCGAGAGCTGGCAGCCCGTGCCGGTGATGCGGCTCATCTCCGCGCGGCCGTTGCGGATGCACCAGCAGCGCTCACCGTCGCTCACAAGGTCGATCGCGCCGGTTACGGCGATGATGCAGCCGGTCTGCTTGGCGAACGCCTTGACCAGCGCCACGCCGTCGTCGAGATTTGCCTCCGTCACGGCGTCGACCGCGTCGGCATCCACGCCCTTGGTGCTGCCGCTGCCGGTGCAGAGCGTCTTGATCTCGGAGATGTTGCCGCGCACGGCGTCAAAGCGTACCTCGCGCATGAGGCGGTTGGCCGTGTCGGTGCGCAGGCGGCTCGCGCCCGCGCCCACGGGGTCGAGCAGGACAATGTGGCCGAGCGCGTTTGCCTTCTTCCCGGCGAGGAACATCGACGGGATGGTGTTTTTGTTGAGCGTTCCGATGTTGATGTTCAGCCCGCCGCAGATGCTCGTGATGTCCTCGACGTCGTCGGCATCGTCGGACATGATCGGCGAGCCGCCGGCCGCCAGCAGGACGTTCGCCACGTCGTTGACGGTGACGTAATTCGTGATGTTGTGCACGAGCGGTGATTTCGCGCGCACGTTCTCGAGCATGGTCTTGAGCACTTGCTCCATAGGAAATGGCTCCTTTCTTTTGCGGAAATGTCTGCATGAAAAACAGCAGCGCCCGTAAAGAGTGCTGCTGTTGTGGTCCGGCAGTATGAATCCCTACGTTGGCATTGTCCAAATCAGGTGTGCGGGTCTAAGCGGATGCTTACTCTCAGCCAAAGCGGCTCCCCGTGTTTGTTACACTTTATGATAAGACGAAACCGCCTGCTTGTCAAGGCGGAAAGTGCCGGGAGACCGGGATTTTTCCGCAATCTGCCGGAACGGTTGAATTTTGGTTGCAATCCGGGCACGTACATGATACAGTGGCATTACCCGCGGCGGCCGGAACGGTACGGTTTCTTTTTTACCGAAACCGGCTTGCAGATTTTACACGGGTTTGAAAGAATACAGTTGCACGGCAGGGGGCCGTGCAATGTTGTAGGAATCTAAAAAACAGGAGGAAGAAATGAAAACCAGAATGCACAATGGAAGCAGACTGCTGTCGCTGCTGCTGGCGGTAGTCCTTGTCTTCACACTGACGGTTCCGGCTCTTGCGGCGGACAAGCCGCAGGACATGAACCTGAGGATCGCAGTCATGTCCGACCTGCACTATCTCTCGCCGGATATGATTGCAGACACGGCGGACTTTGAGCACGCGCTCAACAGTGACCGCAAGCTGCTCAAGGAGAGCTCCGCAATCCTGTACGAAAAGTTTGAGCAAGTTCGCGCGGACAAGCCCGACATCCTTCTCGTGTCCGGCGACCTGACCAAGGACGGCGAGCAGGAGTGCCACGCGGCGCTGGCAAAGCAGCTGCAGCAGCTGCAGCAGGATATTCCGGGGCTGAAGATCTATGTCATCAACGGCAACCATGACATCCGTAATTACAATGCCAAGAACTTCAACACCCCCGACGGTAAGGCCGTGCCCGCCACGCGCACGCACCCGGAGGACTTCAAGCGTATCTACGACTTTGTCTACTCCGATCCGACCGTCATCGCGACCTTCACCCCGGCCGCGGGCAATGAGGCCGGCGGCCTGTCCTATGTTGCCCGTCCGGTCGAGGGGCTGACCATTATCGCCATGGACACCTGCCGCTACAGCAAGGAGAACACCTCCAACGGCACGGATGAGCATGAGACGAGCGGCGCCATCAGCGCCGATCTGGAAAAGTGGGTCATCGAGCAGACTGCCGCCGCCAAGGCGCGCGGCGACCTTGTCGTCGGTCTGGAGCACCACGGTCTGGTGCCGCACTTCGATGTCGAGCCCACCATCCTGCCCATGTACCTCGTCAACGGCTATGAGCGCATCGCGCAGGAGTATGCCGATGCCGGCATGAGCGTCGTCTTCACCGGTCATATGCACGCGGTCGACATCGCTGCCATGACCACGAAGGCCGGCAACACCTTCTATGACATCGAGACCGGCTCTGCGCTGACGTATCCGTGCCCGATCCGCTTTGTCGACCTGCGCCGCAGCACCGTCGGCGGTGAGACGAACACCTACATGAGCGTGAGCACCAAGACGCATACCGGCCCCATCAATTACACAGATCCCGCCACGGGTACTGCGCATGTGATCGACGACCTGACCGAGTATGCCCGGGAATTCGGCTTCTCGACCGATATGCTCAAGACGGTCGCGGGCGACTTCGTCAAGTCCTTCTTCGGCAAGTATCTGCCGAACGATACCTGGCCGGTCACGAAGATCGTGGCGAACATCGACCAGATCATTGACGATGTGGCCGCCGTTCCGATCGCGGACGGCAAGGACCTGCTCGACTTTGCCAACTGGATCTATCAGTGCAACCTCGCCGGCGAGGACGACGGCAATTATCCCGCTTGGGTGCAGTCCGGCGTCGACCAGCTCAAGAGCGGCGCACTGCTCGATCAGGTGCTCGACATCGTTGCCAAGGACGCGTTCGGCCGCAGCAGCGTGCTGTTCACGAAGTTCCAGGGCCTGTTCACCAAGTACCTCAAGGGTCAGCTCAACGACCTGCTTGTGAAGATCGTCGTCTCCATGAGCGTGGACAACAACTGCCCCGACGACAATGACAAGACCATCCTGCTCGAGGGCAGCAATGCGCAGGTTCGCCTCCTGCCCGTCACCGGCAGCAGCGCCACCAGCACGCAGGCCTATGTGCAGGACGGCACCTCCACGGTGTTCCTGTCCAGCCGCCAGCTCCGTGCGGCCACCAATGCGCAGCCCGGCGCGGCCGTGACGGTCAACGCCACCGATCCCGCGGCCGACACGGTCATCCTGGCCGGCCACTCGATCGCCAATGCGCGCAGCGCGGGTGTTGCGGCCCTGCAGGTGCAGCTCGCAGCCGGCACCGTTACGCTGGATAGCGACGCGCTCGCGGCGCTTGACCTGCACAAGGACGTTGCCGTCTCGCTCACGGGGGCCTCTCTCAACGCTGCGCAGCAGCGTGCCCTTGGCTCGCAGGCCGCTACGGCGACGCTTGCCAATGTCTCCGTCACCGTTGACGGCGCGGCGGCAAGCTACCCCGCCGGTAGCGTGCGCGCCAGCGTTCCGGTGCGTGCAGCGGACGACCTGACCGCGTGGAGCCTTGCCGATGACGGCACCATCTCCGCCGCCGGCGGCGCGTGGGATGCGCAGCAGCAGACCTATGCCTTTGATGTGATCTCCGGCGTGACGGCCATCGCGCGCTTCCCGTTCGCGGATGTGCCCGCCGGCAGCTGGTACTACGGCGCGGCGGCCTATGCCTACAACAACGGTCTCTTTGCCGGCACGACCGACACGACCTTTGCGCCGGACATGACCATGACCCGTGCCATGCTCGTGTCCGTGCTGTGGCGTCTCGCGGGCGAGCCCGCACCGAAGGGCGCCAACACGTTTGACGATGTGCCGGACGGCGCATGGTACACGGACGCCGTCACCTGGGCGGCGGAGAACGGCGTGGTCGCCGGTATCGGCAATGGCTGCTTCGATCCAAGCGGCGCCGTCACGCGCGAGCAGACGGCCGTCATCCTCTTCAACTACGCGCAGAGCAAGGGCTATGACGTCAGCGCGCGCGCCGACCTCTCGGCCTTCCCGGACGCCGGCAGCGTGTCTGGCTGGGCACAGGAGGCGCTCGCGTGGGCCAATGCATCCGGCCTTATCAGCGGCGCGGTGCGCGGCACGCAGACGATCCTCGACCCCCAGGGCAGCGCCTCCCGCGCCCAGGTCGCCATGATCCTCATGGGCTACGTCGAGCACGTGGTCAACGCTTGATTCTCTTTTTCATATATTCCCGGCACAGCAATTTCCCAGCGGGGGCGGCACCAGCCGCCCCCGCGCACCTTTTTCTCCGGCGCTTCTTGGGCATCTGCCATACGCCGGGACACAAAAAAATGCGGAATTTGTGAAAAATTGCGGTTGACATTTGCCCGCGAAGTTTTTATACTCGAACCATCAAGATTTTTCATCAGAATCGGAGCAACTATCATGAACCGTAACTACTATTTTGCATACGCTTATTACTTTACTATGACAATATAGTAAGGCTGATTTGTGATGCAAAAAATAGCTCGGATCCCGAGAATGTTTCATGCGGCACAGGTTGAGCCTGTGCCGCATTTTTCTTTTGAAAAACAAACACAAAAATTCAGGTAAATACATCGGAGGTAATCATCATGATCGTCGTACTCAAACATGGCGTGGAAGCAGCAAAGCGCGAGCAGCTCATCGACTGGCTCAAGGGCCAGGGCCTGACCATCCACATTTCCGAGGGCGAATACCAGACCGTGCTCGGCCTTGTCGGCGACACGACGCGCGTGGACATGGACCTGATCGCGAGCCTCGGCATCGTCGACAGCGTCAAGCGCGTGACCGAGCCCTTCAAGTGCTGCAACCGCAAGTTCCACCCGGACGACACTGTCATCGACGTGAATGGCGTGAAGATCGGCGGCGGCAACTTCGTCATGATCGCCGGCCCCTGCTCCGTCGAGTCCGAGGAGCAGATCGTCGCGGTCGCGAAGGCCGTCAAGGCCTCCGGTGCGAATATCCTGCGCGGCGGCGCGTTCAAGCCCCGCACCTCGCCCTACGATTTTCAGGGCCTGAAGGCCACCGGCCTCGAGCTGCTCAAGATCGCGCGGCAGGAGACCGGCCTGCCCATCGTGACGGAGATCATGGGCGTGGAGCACCTGCCCCTGTTCGAGGATGTGGACATCATTCAGGTCGGCGCGCGCAACATGCAGAACTTCGACCTCCTGCGTGAGCTTGGCAAGCTGCGCAAGCCCATCCTGCTCAAGCGCGGCCTTGCCAGCACCCTCAAGGAGCTGCTCATGAGCGCCGAGTACATCATGGCCGGCGGCAATGAGCAGGTCATCCTCTGCGAGCGCGGCATCCGCACGTTCGACGATTACACCCGCAACACGCTCGATCTTGCGGCCGTGCCCATGCTCAAGGAGCTGACGCACCTGCCCATCATCGTCGACCCGAGCCACGCGACCGGCATTGCCCGCCTCGTCGAGCCGATGGCGCTCGCCGCAACGGCCTGCGGCGCGGACGGCCTCATCATCGAGGTGCACAACGATCCCATGCACGCCCTGTGCGACGGCGCGCAGTCCCTGCGCCCGGAGGTCTACGACGACCTCGCCAAAAAGGTGCGCAGCGTCCGTGAGGTGATTACAAAATGACAGTCGGCATCGTTGGTCTGGGCCTGATCGGCGGCTCCTTTGCCAAGGCCTATCACGAAGCGGGCGCGACCGTGCTCGCCTGGAACCGCAGCCGCAGCGTGCTTGATTTCGCCGTCATGAGCGGCGCGGTGGACGCCGAGCTCACGGAGGACAACATCGCCGCGTGCGACCTCGTGCTCATCGCGCTCTACCCGGAGGCGACCATCGAGTGGTTCCGCCGCATGGCCCCGCACATCGGCTCGCACCCCGTCGTGCTCGACTGCGGCGGCACGAAGCGCACCATCTGCGCTGCGTGCTTCCCGATCGCGAAGGAGCACGGCGTCACGTTCCTCGGCGGCCACCCGATGGCCGGTACGCAGTACTCCGGCTTCAAGAACGCGAAAGCAACCATGTACCACGGCGCGCCGATGGTCATCGTGCCGCCGGACTTTGACGATGTGCTGCTGTTCGACCGCGTCAAGCAGCTGCTCCAGCCCGCGGGCTTCTCGCGCTTCTCGTTCACGACGGCGGAGGCACACGACGAGATGATTGCCTTCACCTCGCAGATGGCGCACGTCGTCTCGAACGCGTATATCAAGAGCCCCACGGCGGACCAGCACAAGGGCTTTTCCGCCGGCAGCTACAAGGACATGACCCGTGTCGCATGGCTGAGCCCCGAGATGTGGGCCGAGCTCTTCCTGGAAAACAAGGATAACCTGCTCCATGAGCTGGACATGTTCATGGTGCACCTGGGCGAGTACCGCGACGCGATGGCGCGCGACGACCTGCCCGCGCTCACGCGCCTGCTTGATGAGGGCCGTCGGCGCAAGGAGGAGGTAGACGGCCGATGACGACCATCCACGTGACCGCCTCGCGCGATTATGACGTGCTCGTGCAGCCGGGCCTGCTCGACGATGCCGGCGCGCAGATCGCGCGCGTGCTCGGCACGGGCCGCACGGCGGCCATCGTCGCGGGGGCGACCGTGGCGGGGCTGTACGCCGAGCGGCTCTCGGCGTCGCTCACGCGCGCGGGCTTTCGCACCGTGACGTTTACCTATCCCGGCGGCGAGCACTGCAAGACGCTCGCTACCTATGCGGCGCTGCTGGACTTTCTGGCCGTGCATCGCCTGAGCCGCAGCGACCTGATCGTCGCGCTCGGCGGCGGCGTGACCGGCGACCTTGCGGGCTTTGCCGCCGCGACGTATCAGCGCGGCATCCCGTTCGTGCAGGTGCCGACGACGCTGCTGGCCGCCGTGGATTCCTCCGTCGGCGGCAAGACGGCCGTGAACCTCGCGAGCGGCAAAAATCAGGTCGGCTGCTTTTATCAGCCGAGCCTTGTGCTCTGTGACCCGGACACGCTGCGCACCCTCCCGCCGGAGGAATACCGCAACGGCTGTGCCGAAGTCATCAAATACGCCGTGCTGCGCAGCGAACCGTTCTTTTCCGAGCTGCGCACGGCCCCGGTCAGCGCGCAGGTGGAGCACGTCATTGCAACGTGCGTCGCTATGAAGCGCGACCTCGTCGCGGCCGACGAGTTCGACCGCGGCAGCCGCCAGCTGCTGAACCTCGGCCACTCGTTCGGCCACGCGGTCGAAAAATGCAGCGACTACGCCGTGCCGCACGGCTGCGGCGTGGCCATCGGCATGGCCATCATCGCGCGCGCGGCCGCCAAGCGCGGCATCTGCACGGAGGACACCTGCGCGCAGATCCTCGCGCTCCTGCGGCAGTACGGTCTGCCGACGGAGACGGACTTCACCTGTGACGCGCTCACGGACGCGGCGCGCTCGGATAAGAAGATCGCCGACGGCAAGCTGCACCTCATCGTGCCGGAGCGCATCGGCTACTGCCGCATCGAGACGATCCCGGCGGCGGACATCCGCGCCTGGCTCGCGGACGGAGGCATTGCATGAATCAGACCGTTTTCCCCGGGCCGCGCACGGGCAGCGTGCGCATCCCGGCCTCGAAATCGCAGGCGCACCGCCTGCTCATCTGCGCCGCGCTCGGCGTGCAGCCCGTGGCGCTGCAGTGCGACGGCGTCTCGGCCGACATCGCCGCCACGGCGCGCTGCCTGCGCGCCCTCGGCGCGGACATCACGGACGACGGCGCGGGCACGTTCCGCATCGTCCCCATTGCCGGGGAAATGCCCGCGCACGCCGACCTTTTCTGCGGCGAGAGCGGCTCGACGCTGCGCTTTCTGCTGCCGGTCGTGGGCGCGCTCGGTGCGGACGTGACCTTCCGCATGGAGGGCCGCCTGCCGGAGCGGCCGCTGTCACCGCTCGATGCGGTGCTCACGGCGCACGGTATGACCATCCGGCGCGACGGTGCGCAGCTGCACGTTGCCGGGCAGCTGCGGCCCGGTGCTTACGAACTGCCGGGCGACGTGTCCTCGCAGTACATCTCCGGCCTGCTCATGGCGCTGCCGCGCCTGCCGGGGGAGAGCACGCTCGTCGTGACGGGTAAGCTCGAGTCCGCGGGCTACATCGCCATGACGGAGGACGCGCTGCGCCTGTCCGGCATCCGCCTGCAAAAGAGCGGCCGGACGTACGCCATCCCCGGCGGCCAGACGGCGCGCCTCCCGGCGCAGTGCCATGTGGAGGGCGACTGGTCGAACGCCGCGTTTTTCCTGTGCATGGGCGCGCTCTCGCCCGCCGGCGTTACGGTCACGGGCCTGTCGGCGGCCTCGTCGCAGGGTGACCGCGCGGTGCTGGATGTGCTGCGCCGCTTCGGCGCGGACGTGCGCGAGACACAGGACGCCGTCACCGTCCGGCGCTGCGCGCTGCGCGGCATCCCGATCGACGCCGCGCCCATCCCGGACCTGATCCCGGTGCTGAGTGTCGTCGCCGCGCTCGCGGACGGCGAGACGCAGATCGTCAACGCCGCCCGCCTGCGGCTCAAGGAGTCCGACCGGCTCGAGAGCACGGCCGCCATGCTGCGCGCGCTCGGCGCGCAGGTGGAGGTGCACGACAGCGGCCTGACCATCACCGGCCGAAAGATGCTCACCGGCGGCACGGTCGATCCGCAGCACGACCACCGCATCGCCATGGCGGCGGCCACCGCTGCCTGCGGCTGTACCGCGCCCGTCACGGTGCGCGACCGCGCCTGTATTGAGAAATCCTACCCCTGCTTCTGGACGGACCTTTCCGCGCTGAAAACCGTTCCCGCAGCGGAGAACACAGAACTTGAATAAGGAGCTTGACCATGGAACTTAGTGACTATCGCCAGCAGATCGACGGCATCGACAGCCAGCTGCTCGCCCTGTTTTACCAGCGCATGGAGGTCGCAGCGCAGATCGCAGGCTACAAGAAGGCGCACAACCTCCCGGCGCTCGATGCCGGGCGCGAGCGCGCGAAGCTGCAGCAGATCGCGGACGCCGCGCCGGAGGACCTGCGCGAATACGCCGTGTCGCTCTACTCGCTCATCTTTGAGCTCAGCCGCAGCTGCCAGAACCGGCTGCTCGGCGTCACGAGCCCGCTGACCGCCGAGATCGAGCAGGCCATCGCGCGCACGCCCCAGCTGTTCCCGGAGCATCCGGCCGTCGCGTGTCAGGGCGTGGAGGGCGCGTATTCCCAGCTCGCGTGCGACCGCCTGTTCACGATGCCGAACGTGTTTTACTGCGCCACGTTCGAGGCGGTATTTGCCGCCATCGAAAAGGGCCTGTGCCGCTACGGTGTCATCCCGCTGGAAAACAGCACGGCCGGCTCCGTCAACGCCGTGTACGATCTGATGATGCAGCACAACTTCCGCATCGTGCGCAGCGTGCGCCTGAAGATCGACCACTGCCTGCTGGCCAAGCCCGGCACAAAGCTCTCGGACATCAAGGAAATTTATTCGCACGAGCAGGCTATCAGCCAGTGCGGCCGCTTCCTGCAGAGCCTGCCGGGCGTGACGGTCGTGCGCTGCGAGAACACCGCCGTGGCCGCCAAACGCGTGGCCGAGTCGGACCGCACGGACATCGCGGCGCTCTCGTCGCGCGCATGCGTCGGGCTCTACGGGCTCGAGAGCCTGGCCTCCTCCGTGCAGGATCAGGGCAATAACTACACGCGCTTTATCTGCATCGCCAAGGATCTCGAGATCTATCCCGGCGCCGACCGCACGAGCCTTATGATGGTGCTGCCGCACAAGCCGGGCTCCCTGTACAAGGTGCTTTCGCGCTTTTACGCGCTCGGCATCAATCTCAACAAGCTCGAGAGCCGTCCGCTGCCGGAGCGCGACTTTGAGTTCATGTTCTATTTCGACCTCGAGACGTCGGTCTATTCGCCGCAGTTCCAGCAGCTCATGGGCGAGCTGCCGGGCCTGTGCGAGGAGTTCTCCTACCTCGGCAGCTATCGTGAGGTGGTGTGATGATGCGGTGCGGACTTCTGGGCGAAAAGCTTGGCCACAGCTATTCGCCGGCCATCCACGCGCAGCTCGCCGACTATGCCTACGGGCTCTATGAGGTCGCGCCGGAGGACCTGCCGGCGTTTTTGACCGGCGGCGATTTTGACGCGCTCAACGTGACCATTCCGTATAAGAAGGCGGTCATCCCGTACTGCGCGGAACTCTCGCCGATCGCGCGCAGGCTCGGCAGCGTGAACGTGCTCGTCCGCCGGGCGGACGGCACGCTCTACGGCGACAATGCCGATGCCTTCGGCTTCGAGTACCTCGTGCGTCACAGCGGCATCAACGTCGCGGGGCAAAAGGCGCTCGTGCTCGGCAACGGCGGCGCGTCCGCGACCATTCAGGCCGTGCTTGAGCAGCTCGGCGCGCATGTGACGGTCATCTCCCGCCACGGTCCGGATAACTATGATAACCTCGACCGCCACGCCGACGCGCACGTGATCGTCAACACCACGCCGGTCGGCATGTATCCGAACACGGGCAAAGCCGCCGTCGACCTGCGGCAGTTCCCGCAGTGCGCGGGCGTGCTCGATATTGTCTATAACCCCGCGCGCACGGCGCTGCTGCTGCAGGCGGAAAGCCTCGGCATCCCGTGCGCGGGTGGGCTGTACATGCTCGTGGCGCAGGCCAAGCGCAGCTGCGAGGTGTTCACCGATACGGTCATCGACGATGCGGAGATCCTGCGCATCCACCGCCTGCTGCGGCAGGAGATGGAGAACATCGTCCTCATCGGCATGCCCGGCAGCGGCAAGAGCACCATCGCGGCGCTGCTCGCCGAGCGGCTGCACCGCCCGGTGCTCGACAGCGACGCGCAGGTCGTCGAGACGGCGGGCATGTCCATCCCGGACATCTTTGCCGCCGGGGGAGAGGACGCCTTCCGCGCGCGGGAGACGGCCGCGCTCGCCGCGCTCGGCAAGCGCTCGGGCGCGGTGCTCGCGACCGGCGGCGGCTGTGTCTGCCGGGAGGAAAACTACCCGCTCCTGCACCAGAACGGCACGATCCTCTGGCTCCAGCGCGACCTCGCGCGCCTGCCGAAGGACGGCCGCCCCATCTCCCAGCGCAGCGACCTCGCCGCGCTCTACGCGCAGCGCGCGCCGCTGTACGCCCGCTTCGCCGACACGGTCATTGACAACAACGGCACGCCGGAGGAAACGGTGCAGAAAATTCTGGAGGTGCTGGCATGAAGCTTCTCGTCATCAACGGTCCGAACCTGAACCTGCTTGGCCTGCGTGAGCCGGCCATCTACGGCAGCCAAAGCTTTGCCGCGCTGCAGGACTTCATCCGCGCGGCCGCTGCCGAGGCAGGCGTGGAGGTCGCGCTGTTCCAGTCCAACCACGAGGGCGCGATCGTCGATGCGATCCAGGCGGCCTACGGCACCGCGGACGGCATTGTCATCAACCCCGCTGCCTATACGCACACGAGCGTCGCCATTCTCGACGCGCTCAAGGCTGTGGCGCTCCCGGCGGTGGAGGTGCACCTGTCGGATGTCAGCGCCCGGGAGGATTTTCGTCAGATCTCCTATGCCGGCATGGCGTGCGTGAAAACGTACATGGGCCTTGGCTTCGAGGGCTACCGGCAGGCCATTTTGTATCTGAAACAGTATCTGGAGGAGGCAAACGCATGATCTCGAAACAAATGATTGACTGGGGCGAGAGCGGCTGCTCCATCCGCGAGATCGCGGCCTATGGTGAGCGCCGCGCGGCCGAGATCGGCCCTGAAAACGTCTATAACTTTGCCATCGGCAACCCGAGCATCGACCCGCCGGACTGCGTGCACGCGGCTGTCGAGCGGCTGCTGCGCACCGTGCCGCCCACGCAACTGCACGCCTACGCGCCCGCACCGGGCATGGCGTCCGTGCGCGAAAAAGTCGCGGCCTATCTGACGGACACCTTCGGCGAGGCGTACCGCGCGCAGGACATTTACATGACCGATGGCGCGTCGAGCGCGCTGGCGATCCTCACGCGCGCGCTCATGGGCCCGGGGGATGAGGCCATCGTGTTCGCGCCGTATTTCCCGGAGTACGCCGTCTATGCCGAGGCGGCGGGCGGCAGCGTGCGCGTCGTGCCGTGCCGGGCGGACACGTTTGCGCTCGATCTCGAGGCGCTTGCGGCCGCCGTGACGGAAAAGACCGCGCTGCTCATCTTAAACTCCCCGAATAACCCCTCCGGCGTCGTCGTCTCGCGCCCGGAGCTGGAGGCGCTGGCGGACCTCCTGCGCGAAAAGCAGGCGCGCTACGGTCACCCGATCTACATCATCGCCGACGAGCCGTACCGCGAGCTGGTCTACGGCGGGGTGGAGGTGCCGTTCCTGCCCGCGATCTATCCGAACGCGATCTACTGCTATTCCTACAGCAAGACGCTGTCCCTGCCCGGCGAGCGCGTGGGCTTTCTCGCCCTGCACCCGGCCATGGACGATTACGCCGCCGTGCACGCGGCCGTGCTCGGCGCGGGGCGCGCGCTGGGGTATATCTGCGTGTCGTCGCTGTTCCAGCTCGCCGTGGCGGAGTGCCTCGGCCAGATGGCGGACATTTCGGCGTATGCTGCCAACCGCGAGCTGATCTACGGCGCGCTCACGGATATGGGCTATGCGTGCGCGCGGCCGGACGGCGCGTTTTATCTCTTCCTCAAGTCGCCGGAGCCGGACGCCAGGGCGTTTTGCCGCCGCGCGATGGACTATGACATCCTGCTCGTGCCGGGCGATGATTTCGGCTGCCCCGGCTATGCGCGCCTGGCCTACTGCGTGGCGCGCAGCCAGCTCGAGCGCTCGCTCCCGGCGTTCCAGAAGCTGGCCGAGAGCTACGGCCTGACCAAGTAAATCCCGCAAACAGAAAGCGGCGTCCCCGGGGCTTCGGGGGCGCCGCTTTTGCGTGGATGGGGTCAGGCGTACATGGCGTTGGTGTTCATATAGTCATAGATGACCTTGCCGTGGTGCTGCTCCTGCTTTTGAATGTCGTTGAGCACGCTGCGGGCGTTGGCATCATTGAATTCGAACACGCACGTGTCGTACAGGTGCGAGGCGTGCTTTTCCATCGCCAGCACGTCCGTGCACAGGTAGCAGTCGTTTTGCTTCTGCGGGGTCTCGGTGTTGTTGTAGGTCGCCGTGAACGTCGTCGGCACGGTCGCGGAGTCTGCCGGTGCGGCGACGGTGCCGCCCTCCATCTGCGTGATCGCGTCGAGATGCTGCTGCTCGACCTGCGCGATCTGCTCGAACAGGTTTTTCAGCTGCGGGTCGTTGGCGCTGGCAGCGTGGCGGTTGTACTTGTCCACGCACAGCTGCTCCTGTCCTTTGAGATCTTTGAGTAAACTGGCCTCTTTTGGGGTCAACTGCATAAATATCACCTCAGAGCCAGTATGCCCACTGGCGCGGCGGGGCATACGCCGGCGGGAAAAAAAGCGGTGGCGTCCGCACGCAAAATCGGTTATAATCGGGCTGACCCTATGGAAAAGAGAGATGCAGCTATGGCAAAGATTTTTGACATCGCGGATTTTTCCGCGCCGGAGCTGGACGTGTACGCCCGCCTGACGGAAAACCAGCTCGTCAACCGCGCCGACCCGGCAAACGCCCTCTTCATCGCCGAGAGCCCGCTCGTGATTGGCCGCGCGCTTGACGCGGGATGCGTGCCGGTGTCGTTTTTGATGGAGCGCCGCCATATCGACGGCAAGGCGCGTGACATTCTGGCGCGCTGCCCGGCGGACATTCCGGTCTATGCGGCCGAGCTCGACGTGCTCACGCAACTGACGGGCTTTCACCTCACGCGCGGCATGCTCTGCGCCATGCGCCGCCCGGCGCTGCCGGAGGTCGCCGCCCTGTGCGCAAACGCCGCGCGCGTGGCCGTGCTGGAAAACGTGATGAACCCGACGAACATCGGCGCCATCTTCCGCTCGGCGGCGGCGCTCGGCGTGGACGCCGTGCTGCTCACGTCGGCGGGCAGCGACCCGCTCTACCGCCGCGCCGTGCGCGTGAGCATGGGCACGGTCTTTCAGGTGCCGTGGACGTATCTGCCTGCGGATGCCGACTGGCAGGAGACGCTGCACGCGCTCGGCTTTCAGACGGCGGCCATGGCGCTGCGGGACGATTCGCTGCGCATTGACGATAAACGCCTGCGCGCCGTGTCGCGCCTTGCCATCGTGCTTGGCACGGAGGGCGACGGGCTGGCATCCAACACGATCGCTGCGTGCGATTACACGGTGCGCATCCCCATGACGCACGGAGTCGATTCGCTCAATGTGGCCGCGGCGAGCGCCGTCGCGTTTTACCAGCTCGCGCTGCTGCGCGGCCGCGATACCTGAAAATGCAGATCCCCGGCTTTCGTTTCGAAAGCCGGGGATCTTTTTTGTGCTTACACGTTGAAGCGGTCGTAGCTTCCGGCGCAGTCGAGACAGAGCGTCTGCCCGTCGACCAGACGGATCCAGTTGGCGCCGGTCGTCTCGCCGCAGCACGCGCAGCGGTAAGAGTCGAAGAGCTTCGCTTTCTCCGGCAGTGCGATGGTCGCGGGCTTGACATCGAACAGGTCAGCCGGCTCCTGCGCCTGATAGTAGGCGAACGATTCCTCGCGCGTCATCCCCTCCGGACGGTCGCGCAGCACCAGACGCACGGACTTGCCCGTGACGCGGTTATAAAACGAGAACGCCTGCTTGCCGCGCATGTGAAACAGCAGGTTGCCTTTGCCGATGCTGCAGCCGAGCAGCGCCTGAATGGCGTCCACGCCGCAGGCATCGTTTTCCGCGATGCACACGACCTGCTCGTCACCGGAGAAGCTCAGCTCCAGCAGCTCGGCGGCGTAGCACGCAGCCTTATATCCGATCGTCAGCCCGCCGCAGGCGTGGCCGTGAAATTGTACGCAGGTTTCCCAGTTGGTCATGATCTTGTCTCCTTTTCTTCGTCGTCAATGAGCACGAGCTTGTGCCCCTGCACGTCCACGATGCTGCCCGTCACGCCGTAGACGTCCCGCAGGGCGTCGGCGTCGAAGATCTCCGCGCCGCCGTAGCGGTACACCTCACCTGCGCGCAGCAGCAGAAAGCGGTCGCAAAACCGCAGCGCGAGGTTCAGGTCGTGGATGACGATCATCGCCGTGAGATTCTGCTCGCGGCACAGATCGCGCGTGATCTGCAGCACCTGATATTGATTGCGGATGTCGAGATTGCTGGTCGGTTCGTCCAGCAGCAGGAGCGTCGGTTCCTGCGCCAGCGCACGGGCGAGCATGACCTTCTGCCGCTCGCCGCCGGAGAGCCGGTTGAGGAACCGGCCGCGCATGTCCTCCAGATTCAGATAGCGCATGGCCTCGTGTACGACGTGGTGGTCGTGCTCCGTCACGCCCCAGGTCATATAGGGCCGCCGTCCGAGCATGACCATGTCGTGCACGGTCATCTGCGTGTCGGGCACGTGCTGTGCCACGAAGGCTACGCGTTTTGCGATCTCCCGGTGGGAGAGTGTGAGCAGATCCTCGCCGTCGATACGGCAGTGCCCGCTGTCGGCCGTGAGGATGCGGTTCATACACTTGAGCAGTGTGCTCTTACCGACGCCGTTGTTGCCGAGCACGGCCAGAAAGTGCCCGTCCTCCAGCTCGAAGCTCACGTCGCGGAGGATCGGCCGCCCGCCCTTGTAGTGATAGCAGAGATGGTCCACACAGATCATGTCCGGCCCCTCCCCTTGAACAGCAGATACAAAAACAGCGGGCCGCCGAGGAAAGCCGTCAGCGCTCCTATTGGAAGAATGACCGGCATGATGATCACGCGTGCGGCCAGATCGCTCAGCAGCAGCAGCGCCGCGCCGGCGAGCACGGAGCCGGGGATGAGATAAATATAGTTGTTGCCGACGACCATGCGCACGATGTGCGGCGCAACGAGACCGATGAAGTTGATGAGGCCGACGTGCGACACGATCACCGAGCAGACAAGGCACGTGAGCACGACATTCGTCAGCGTCAGCCGCCGGACGTGGATGCCGAGACTCAGCGCCGTCTCCTCGCCGGAGAGCAGGGCATTATAGTCCCAGCGGTGCAGATAACAGTAGCCGATCAGCAGCAGCACGGCCAGCGCCATGCCGCGCAGGGACTGCCAGTCTGTGCTGCCGAGGTCGCCAAACGTCCAGAACACGAGCGATGAGAGCGCGACCTCGTCGGCAAAGTATTGCAGCAGCGTGGTCGCGCCGGTCAGCATGGAGCTGATGGCGACGCCTGCGAGCACGATGCCCTCCGAGGAGATCTGCTTGAATTGGCTCAGCCCCAGGATGACGGCCGCGACGAGCAGCGAGCCGAGAAACGAGCACAGCGGGATGGCCCAGCTGCCGGTCTGGCTCAGACCGAGGCCGATGATGGCGACGGCCGCGCCGAATGTCGCGCCCTGCGACACGCCGAGCGTGGAGGCCGAGGCGAGCGGATTGCGCAGCACAGCCTGCAGGATGCAACCGGCCAGCCCCAGCCCCGCGCCGGCGACCATGGCGGTGCAGATGCGCGGCAGGCGGTTATTGCGGATGACGAGATTGATCTTCGCGTCCGATGCCCGGCCGAAGATGCCCCGGATGAGCTCGGCGGCGGGCGTGTTGTAAGACCCGGCGCGCAGCGACAAAAAGAACGCGAGCGCCAGAATGGCCGTCAGCAGGACCAGAAAGCGGATGCTTCTGGCGCGGTTGCGGCTGTAGTCGGAATCGTGCGGCTTATGCGCCGAGGGTGATGGCACGGAATGCATACCCGGCCTCCTTCAGATCGGGATAGGGGTTGGAGCCGAGCAGCTCCGTGAAGATCTCGCCGGCCTTGGCCTCGGGGTCAATGTCGGCAAACTGCTCCGGATACAGCACGCAGGCGGCGTAATAGGCATCGGCCAGCGCCGTCTCCAGATTGGAGGCCGAGGAGCGGAACGAGATCTGCGAATAGACCTTGCCGCTGCGCACGGCGGTGAGGCTGTTATAAAAAGCCGGGTTGGCCTGATAATCTTCGTTGATCAGGGGCATACCATTAAAGTCCAGGAAGATCACGTCCGGGTCCCAGGCGAGCACCTGCTCGGTGTCGATGTTGAACGCGCCGGTCTGGCCGGTCGTGTCGGCGAGGTTTTTGGCGTGGATGAGCGCAAACGGGCCGTAGCCTGCCTCCGTGCCCTCAAAGCCGTGGTTGCCCTTGAAGGACACACCGCCGACGTAGACGGACGGCTTCTGATCGTCCGCGATCTTGGCCGTGCGCGTGTCGAGGTCGGTCTGGATGCCCTTGAGGTACTTGGTCAGCTCCTGTGCGCGCGTCTCAAGACCGTAGAGCTCGCCGAGCAGGCGGATGGTCTCGTAGGCGGCGTCATCGAGCGTGGTGTCGCTGCCGGGCACGACAAAGACCGGGATGCCGGTTTTCGCGCTCAGCTCGTCTGCGTCGCACGAGGCATAGGCACTCATGACGATGACCTGCGGCGCGACGTCGATGATCTGCTCGACGTACGGTTCGCCGTTCGTGCCGGTGACGGGCAGATCCTTGAATTTGTCGAAGTTCACGTAGTTATACAGGCGGCTCATGCCAGCCTTGGTCTCGTAGTCCTCCACGCCGACCACGCGGTCAGCCGCGCCGACATAGCAGCTGTAGCGCAGCGCGCCGACGCCGACGCACACGATGCGCTCGACCTTGTCGGGAATGGTTACGGTGCGGTTTTTGCTGTCCGTGATCGTGCGTGTTCCGGCAGTGTCGGAGGTTTCTGTTTTCCCACCGCAGGCCGTGCAGGCCAGCAGCATCAGGACTGCCAGCAGCAGGCAGATGATGTTTCTTTTTTTCATGCGATCCATCCTCATTTTCTGTTGTTTGCCCCGTTTCCGGAGCGCTGCTACCAGTATACCGGACGGCTCTCCACTGCGTAAGCACCCTGGGGGGATGAAAAGTTGCACAGTTTTTTTCACAATTTTTCGATGACGAGTAAATGGAATTTGCCCGTTTTTCGACACAAGCAAATAGAATTGTATATAAATGTGAAGAAATTTACGCAATGCAGCGGCATTTTACAATTTTACACGCATTTTACATAAGCGCTCTTTTCGTTTTTACATTCCCTGCTTATCCTGTGAAGTGTAGGGAACAAAAAAACCAAGTCAAAATCGAAGTTCGAAAGGAGCACTTTCTCTTGAAAAAGATCATTACCATTCTGTGTGCCGTCGTCATGGCGCTCTCGCTGTTTGCGGGCTGCGGCCAGAAGGCGGACGACAACAACACGGCCGCTGCCGGCGGCACGGTTGCGACCGACGGTTCCACCTCGATGGAAAAAGTCATCGGCGCGCTCGGCGAATCCTTCATGGAGGCAAACTCGGGCACGACCTTCACCTACAACCCGACCGGCTCCGGCTCCGGCATCCAGGCCGTTTCCGAAGGCCGCTGCGACATCGGCCTGTCGAGCCGCGCGCTCAAGGACGACGAGAAGGCCTCCGGTCTGAAGGAGACCACCCTCGCCCTCGACGGCATCGCCATCATCGTCAACCCCCAGAACCCCGTTCAGGACCTGACCCTGGAGCAGATCGCCAAGATTTACACCGGTGAGATCACCAACTGGAAGGATGTCGGCGGCAACGACGCCGAAATCGTCCTCATCGGCCGCGAGGCCGGCAGCGGCACGCGCGACGGCTTCGAGTCCATCACCGACACGAAGGATGCCTGCCAGTACCGTCAGGAGCTGACCTCCACGGGCGATGTCATCACCACCGTGTCCCAGAACCCGAACGCGATCGGCTATGCCTCTCTGGCTGCCATCAAGGACAGCGTCAAGGCCCTGACCGTCAACGGTGTGGCCCCGACGGAAGCAACCGTCAAAGACGGCACCTATCTCGTGCAGCGTCCGTTCGTCCTTGTGACGAAGGAAGGCGCTGCCCTGAGCGAGACCGCGCAGAAGTTCTTCGACTTCGCGACCTCTGCGGACGCCGCGTCCATCATCTCCGCGGCGGGCGCAGTCCCGGTGGCCTGAGCCACAGACAAGCGTACAGGCGGCTGGAGACCAGCCGCCTTTCGCATATACAGAGGTGCTGATATGAAAAAGAGATCTCAAGCTCTGGAGACGGTCGTGCATGGCGTGTTTCTGCTCCTTGGCCTCATCACCGTCGGGTGTGTGCTGCTCATCAGTGTGTACCTGATCGTCTCCGGCATCCCCGCCATCCGGCAGATCGGGCTCGTCCCGTTCCTGTTCGGCAAGACGTGGGCATCCACGGCGGCGGAGCCGTCCTACGGCATCCTGCCGTTCATTCTGACAAGTGTATACGGAACGGCCGGGGCCATCGTGCTCGGCGTGCCGCTGGGGTTCCTGACGGCCGTGTATCTGGCGAAGGTCGCTCCGCCACGGCTCAAGACCGTGCTCGAATCAGCCGTGAGCCTGCTCGCCGGCATCCCGTCGGTCGTCTACGGTCTTGTGGGCATGCTCGTGCTCGTACCGGGTATCCGCAAGGTGTTCCACCTGGCGGACGGCGCGAGCCTGCTCGCCGCCATTATCGTGCTGGCGATCATGATCCTGCCGTCGATCATTAAGGTATCCGTCACCGCGCTCGAGGCCGTGCCGCCCGAGTATGAGGACGCGTCGCTCGCACTCGGCGCGACGCCGATCGAGACGTACTTCAAGGTCTCCGTTCCGGCGGCGAAGAGCGGCATTGCCGCTGCCGTCGTGCTCGGCGTCGGCCGCGCCATCGGCGAGGCCATGGCCGTCATGATGGTGTCCGGCAACGTGCCGAACATGCCGACGCTGTTTCAGAGTGTGCGCTTTCTGACCACTGCCGTCGCGAGCGAAATGTCCTACTCCGGCGGCCTGCAGCGGCAGGCGCTGTTTTCCATCGCGCTGGTGCTGTTTTTGTTCATCATGCTCATCAACGCCACGCTCAATTTCTTCCTCAAGCGCAATCAGGAGGGGGATAAATGAAAAAGAAAGCCATTTCCGGCAGCCGCAGGGCCTATATCCTCACCATGCGCATCCTCATGGGCGCGGCGGCCGTCATCACGGCGGCGCTCGTGCTGTTTCTGATCGCCTATGTGCTCATCAAGGGCCTGCCGAACGTGTCGTGGACGCTGCTGTCCACCGCGCCGAGCTACCTGTCCGACCGCATCGGCATCCTGCCGGACATCCTCAACACGCTCTATATCGTCATTGCGACGCTGCTCATCGTCCTGCCGCTCGGCGTGGGCGCGGCCATCTACCTGACCGAGTATGCCACGAACCGCCGGCTCATCGGCGCCATCGAATACGCGGCCGAGACGCTCTCCGGCATCCCGTCGATCATCTACGGCCTTGTGGGCATGCTGTTTTTCTGCCAGTTTCTGAATATGAAAACATCGCTGCTGGCCGGCGCGCTCACGCTCGTCATCATGAACCTGCCGACCATCATGCGCACCACGCAGGAGAGCCTGAAAACCGTGCCGCAGAGCTACCGCGAGGGCGCGTTCGGCCTCGGCGCGGGCAAGTGGCGCGTCATCCGCACGGTGGTGCTGCCCGGCTGCGTGGACGGCGTTATCACCGGCTGCATCCTGTCCGTCGGGCGCATCCTCGGCGAGTCGGCCGCGCTGCTGTTCACGGCGGGCTTTGCCCACGCGCTCAATGGCTTCTTTGAGGGGCTGAGCAGCGCGGGTGCCACGCTCACCGTCGCGCTTTACGTCTACGCCAAGGAGCAGGGCCGGTTTGATGTGGCCTTTGCCATTGCCGCCATTTTGATGCTCCTTACACTGCTCATCAACGGTGCGGCCACGCTCGTTGAGCGATCCTTCAGGAGGAAAAGAAGTCTATGAGTGACATTATGACAGTCCAGGGCCTGAACCTCTGGTACGGAGATCATCAGGCGCTGCACGATATCAGTTTGAACATTCCCGAAAAGAGCATCACGGCGCTCATCGGTCCGTCCGGCTGCGGCAAATCCACGTTTCTCAAAACGCTCAACCGCATGAACGACCTCATCCCGGGCGTGAAGATCACAGGCGATGTGCGCTACCGTGATCAGGACATTTTCGCCCCCGGCACGGACGTCAACGAGCTGCGGCGCGAGATCGGCATGGTCTTTCAGAAGCCGAACCCGTTTCCGATGAGCATCTACGACAACATTGCCTACGGTCCGCGCACGCACGGCATCAAAAACCGCGCGAAGCTCGACGAGATCGTCGAAAAGTCCCTGCGCGGCGCGGCCATCTGGGACGAGGTGAAAGACCGCTTGAAGAAAAACGCGCTCGGCCTCTCCGGCGGCCAGCAGCAGCGTCTGTGCATCGCCCGCGCGCTCGCGGTCGAGCCGGAGGTGCTGCTCATGGACGAGCCTACGAGCGCGCTCGACCCCATCTCCACGTCGAAGATCGAGGAGCTGGCCATGCAGCTCAAGGAGCAGTACACGATCGTCATCGTCACGCACAACATGCAGCAGGCGGTGCGTATCTCCGACCGCACGGCGTTTTTCCTGCTCGGCGAGCTCGTCGAGTGCGACGACACGCAGCAGCTGTTCTCGCAGCCGCAGGATAAGCGCACGGAGGATTACATCACAGGGAGGTTTGGTTAATGAGAAGCCGGTTTGATGAACAGCTCGCGCTCCTGAACAAGGAGATGATCGAGATGGGCGCACTGTGCGAGGAAGTCATCGCGCTCGCGTCCAAGGCCCTCACGGAGGCGGATCCGGAGCTGGCGCAGCGGGTCGCCCCGCTCGATGCCGAGATCGACCAGAAAGAGCGCAACATCGAGTCGCTGTGCCTCAAGCTCCTGCTCCAGCAGCAGCCCGTCGCGCGCGACCTGCGCCAGATCTCGGCCGCGCTGAAGATGATCACGGACATGGAGCGCATCGGCGACCAGGCCGAGGACATTGCGGAGATCATCCAGTTTCTCGCCGGCCGTTCGGCGGAAAATGACGATCTGCTGCGTGAAATGGCCCTCTCGACCATCCATATGGTCACAGAAAGTGTTGACGCTTACGTCAAGCGTGATACAATGCTGGCAGAGACGGTCATTGCCGAGGACGATGTTGTAGACAACGCCTTCGACGAGGTCAAGCGCCGGCTGATCGACAAGATCGCCGCCCACCCCGACGACGGGGAGTACGCGCTCGACCTGCTCATGATCGCCAAATACTTCGAGCGCATCGGCGACCACGCGACGAACATCGCCGAGTGGGTGATCTTCTCGGTTACCGGGGTGCACAAGGAGGGGTAAGCCATGATCTGGTGTGTGGAGGACGACGCCAGTATCCGCGACATTGAGGTTTATACGCTCTCATCCACGGGGTTTGACGCCCGCGGCTTTGCCGACGGCGTCTCGTTCTGGGCGGCGCTCCAGACGGAGAAGCCCGATCTGGTCGTGCTCGACGTGATGCTGCCCGGTGTGGACGGCATCGAGCTGCTGCAGCGCATGAAGGCGTCTGCGGAGCTGCGCACCATCCCGGTCGTCATGGCCACGGCCAAGGGCGCGGAGTATGACAGGATCCGCGGTCTCGACCTCGGCGCGGACTACTACCTCGTCAAGCCCTTCGGCGTGATGGAGCTCGTGTCCTGCGTCAAGGCGGTGCTGCGCCGCTGCCAGCCGGAAAAGGCTGCGCATCTGCTGCGCAGCGGCGGGCTCATCGTCGATCTGAACGCACACACGGTCACGGTCGACGGCGCGCGCGTCGCGCTTACGTATAAAGAATTTGAACTCCTGTGCCTGTTTCTGTCCCATCCGGGCATGGCGTTCACGCGCGACCAGCTCTTTCAGGAAATCTGGGGCATGGACTACTGCGGCGAGACCCGCACGGTCGACATGCACATCCGGACGCTCCGGCAGAAGCTCGGTCCCTACGGACGGCAGATCGAAACGGTGCGCAATGTTGGTTACCGCATGGAGACAACGACATGACCAAAAAGATTTTTCAATCGATCCTGCTCGTGGCCGGGGCGGTGCTGCTGGCAAGCCTGTTGATCATCATGGGCTTTTTGTACGATTACTTCGGCGGCGTGGAGGAAAACCAGCTGCGCGACGAGCTGAGCCTTGCCGCCGCGGCCGTTGAGGACGGCGGCACGGACTACCTGTCCCAGCTGACGGCTGACCGTTACCGCCTGACGTGGATCGCGACCGACGGCAGCGTCCTGTACGACACCAGGACCGACGCCGAGAGCCTCGAGAACCACGCCTCGCGCGCCGAGGTCAGTCAGGCGCTGGCCACCGGTACCGGCGAGAGCACGCGCTATTCCTCGACGCTCATGGAAAAGACCATGTACTATGCCCAGCGTCTGGCCGACGGCACGGTGCTGCGCATCTCCATCAGCCGCGCGACGGTCGGCATGATCGCCGTCGGCATGATCCAGCCGCTGCTGATCGTGCTCATCGTGGCGCTCATCCTCTCCGGCCTGCTGGCTAGACGGCTGTCGCGGCGCATCGTCGATCCGCTCAACAGCCTCGATCTCGAGCACCCGCTCGATAACGATGCCTATGAGGAGCTCTCCCCGCTGCTCAAGCGCATCCACCGCCAGCACGTCGAGATCCAGACGCAGCTGCGCGAGCTGCACGAGCGGACCGATGAGTTCACGCAGGTCACCGGCAGTATGCGCGAGGGCCTTGTCCTGCTCGACGAGCACGGCGACATTCTGAGCATCAACGCCGCGGCGCAGGCGCTCTTCGGCGCGGACGCGCAGTGCGTGGGCCGGGACTTTCTCACCATCGAGCGCAGTCACGAGATCAGCGCCGCCATCCAGGCCGCCGTCGCGGACGGCCACAGCGAGGTGCGCGCCGAGCGCGCGGGTCGTGTGTATCAGTTCGACATCAGCCGCATCACGTCCGACGGCAAGTTCCTCGGCACGGTCATCCTGGCCTTCGACATCACGGAGCAGGAGTTTGCAGAGCGCAACCGCCGGGAGTTTACGGCGAATGTCTCGCACGAACTCAAAACGCCGCTGCAGGGTATCATCGGCAGCGCCGAGCTGATCGAAAACGGCATGGTCAAGCCCGACGATCTGCCGCGCTTCGTCGGCCACATCCATACCGAGGCCGCGCGACTCGTCACACTCATCGACGACATCATCCGCCTGTCCCAGCTCGACGAGGGCGACGCCATGCCGACGGAACCGGTCGACCTGCTCGCCGTGTCGCAGGAGGCGGCGGAGAACCTGCAAGACGCTGCGGCCGCGCGCGGCGTCACGGTCGGCGTCACGGGCCAGCCGGCCGTCATTCCCGGCGTCCGCCGCCTGATCTACGAGATCGTCTATAACCTCTGCGACAACGCCATCAAGTATAACCGCGACGGCGGGCGCGTGGACGTGACGGTCGCCGCCGATGCCGACGGCAGCAGCATCACCGTTGCCGATACCGGCATCGGCATCGCGCCGGAGCATCAGGGCCGCGTGTTCGAGCGCTTCTACCGCGTGGATAAGAGCCATTCCAAGGCGTCCGGCGGCACGGGCCTCGGCCTGTCGATCGTCAAGCACGCCGTGCAGTATCACCACGGCCGCATCGAGCTCGAGAGCACGCCCGGCACGGGCACGACCATCCGCGTCGTGTTCCCGAACGCGTGACCCAGCGGAGAAAATTTGAGCGGACTTCCGCAGTCGGAAGTCCGCTTTTTTCTGCCCCGCAGGGCTTGACACCCCGAGCGGGGCAGTGCTATCATGCATGTTAGATTAAACATATCTAACTAGCCGGCTTTTAAGGAGGTATTTCCATGTATCAGATCACACTGGGGATCGACGGCATGATGTGCGGCATGTGCGAGAGCCACATCAACGATGCGGTGCGCAATGCCTTTCCGGTCAAAAAGGTCACGTCCTCGCACAGCCGGGGCCAGACCGTTATCCTCTCCGAGACGGAGATCCCGGAGGCGGACCTGCAGCCGGTCATCGCCAAGACGGGCTACGAGCTCACGAGCTACGCCTGCGCCCCGTATGAGAAAAAGGGCCTGTTCCACCGGCACTGAGTATAGCCCCATGTGACAAGCGGCACGCGGCGGTCAGATGACCGCCGCGTGCCGCTGTTTTATTTGGGTTCGTAGCCGTGCTCCATGCAGTACACGCGCAGGATGGCCGCCTGCGTTTTCGCGTCCGGGATGCGCCCGGCCAGCACGTCGCGCGCAAGCTCCTCGAGCGGCACGGCCTGCAGGTTGAGAAATTCATCGTCGTCGAGCTGCTGCTCGCCGAAGGTCAGGCCGCGGGCAAGGTACATCCAGATCACTTCGTCCGAATACGCGGCGGCGGGGTAGAACGGGCCGAGCGGGATGAGCTCGCGCGCCGTGATGCCGGTCTCCTCGCGCAGCTCGCGGCGCGCGGCGGCCTCGGGCGCCTCGCTGCGGCTGTCGCGCTTGCCAGCGGGGATCTCCGTGATGACCTCGTTCACCGGGTAGCGGAATTGCCGCTCGACGATCACGCGGCCGTCGTCCAGCAGCGGCACGATGCACACCGCGCCCACGTGGCGCGACAGCTCGCGCGGCGCGGTGCCGCCGTTGGGCAGGCGCACGGTGTCGCGGTAGAAGTCGAGGATGCAGCCGCTGTAAATCTTTTCGGATGTGAGTTTTGTTTCAGTCAGGTTGTCCATGGCGCGCCTCCTTACAGGCCGAGGATCTGCAGCGTGCGCGCGTCAGGCTGCCCACCGAAGAATTTCTCGAGCACGGCGGCAAACACCGGCTCGTCCGGCGCGGCGGCCGCGAAGAGAGTCATGCTCGAGCGCAGCTTCAGGTCGTCCGGAAAGCCGAACACGGCCGTGGGATCGCTCTCGTCGAGCGCCAGCAGGGCACTGCTGATCTCCAGCAGATGCGCGCGCAGCGTCGGCTCGCGCAGGTAGGCCCGCGCCTCGTCGAGCCCGGAGATGGCGTAGTACTGCGATGTGCTGCTCATGCCCAGCCCCGCGACCTGCGGGAAGATGTACCAGATCCAGTGGCTGCGCTTGCGGCCGTTTTGGATCTCGCGCAGGGCGGCGGCATAGTCCCGGCTCTGTGCGGTGAGAAAGCGGTTGAGATCATACATGGCGGAAACCTCCTCAGAAGCGGAAATAGATGAACGGATTGAACGTCGCGCTCACGGAAAAGACGATGCACACGGCCAGCAGCGCCAGACACACGACGTTGCGCACGATCTCGGCGCCGCAGCTCTCGCCGAGGTGCACGCGCCGGCAGACGGGCGTGGAGAATACGAGCGCGGGCAGCATCCACAGCAGCGGCGGCACGATGCTCACATCCGCGCCGATGGACTGTGCCAGCTGCACGTGCGTGAAGCTGAACATCCGCGCGAGCGCGCAGCGCATCTGCACAAAGTCCGTGAGGTTGAACATCACCCAGCCGATGCACACGATCATCATGCACAGCAGCCAGCGCAGCGCCTTCGGCAGGCGCTCGAGATACTTGCCCAGCCAGAGCTTTTCGACCAGCAGCAGCACACCGTAGTACAGGCCCCAGAGCAGGAAGTTCCAGTCCGCGCCGTGCCACAGGCCGGTCAGGCCCCAGACGATGAGAATGTTGCGCACCCACTTTCCCCGGGAAACGCGGTTGCCGCCGAGCGGGATATACACATAGTCGCGAAACCAGGTGGACAGCGAGATATGCCACCGCCGCCAGAACTCCGTGACCGACAGGGAAATATACGGGTAGTTGAAGTTTTCAAGGAAGTGGAAGCCGAACATCCGGCCGAGGCCGATGGCCATGTCGCTGTAGCCGGAGAAGTCAAAATAGATCTGCAGCGTGTAGGCGATGGCGGCCAGCCAGTACATGAGCGAGCCGTAATTGGCGGGGTCGCCGTTGTAGACGATGGTGGCCACCTGCGCGACCTGATTGGCCAGCAGCAGCTTTTTGGCCAGACCCACGACAAAGCGCCGGAAGCCCTGCGCGAGATCGTCCATGGTCACGCTGCGCTCCCGGATCTCCTGCTCGACGGTCTCATAGCGCACGATGGGGCCGGCGATGAGCTGCGGGAAGAAGCTGACGTACATCAGCAGGTAGAAAAAGTTGCGCTGCAGGGCGATCTTGCCGCGGTAGAGGTCGATGACATACGACAGAATCTGAAACGTGTAAAAGCTGATGCCGATCGGCAGTGCGATGCCGGGGTCCGGCAGGCCGAGGAACGAGAACGTTCGGCACAGGAAATTGAGGTATTTGAACACGACGAGATTGCCGAGGATGACAGCGATCGCCGCGATCAGCACGGCCTTTTTCGCGCGCGGCCGCGCCGCGAAATGCACGATGGCGAAGCAGCTGCCGTAGGCCGCGAGCGTCACGAGCACCATGAGCACGACCATCTTCGGCTCGCCCCAGGCGTAGAAGATCAGCGACGCGATGAGCAGCAGCGCGTTTTGCACCGGCTTTGCGCGGACGAGCACGCACAGACCTGCCAGCGGCAGAAAGAAAAACAGGAATGTCTGACTGCTGAATACCATGGCTCAGTCCTCCAGGATGGTCTCGTCCGTTGTGAAAAATGTCGTGTTGCCGACGAGAAGCACCTTTGTGATCTCGTGCGCGCGCAGGTATTCCGCCATCCGGAACGGCTGCCCCATGTCGGTTTCATAGCTGCGTATGTCGACGCTGTAGACCCGGTCGAAGTGCGATGCTATGAGCTTGAGGATGGCATTGTCGTAGGAGTCGCCGATCATCAGCAGGTTTCCGCGCCCGGTCGTACCGGTGTCGAGGATGACCTCGCCGTTGTCCCAGCCGTAGATGCCGCCGTAGCTGACGCTCTCGAGCCGGCCGCTGAGCGCGTCGTCCTGCCGGCCGTAATCGTCCGCCGGTTCTCCTGCGATCGTTAAGGACATGTTCGGAAATGCAAAGCGGTAGGCATCGATCGGCTCGAAAAACTGTTCCTGCGCGCCGATGGCCAGCGCCTTGGAGCCGGAGAAGCGGTCGGACACGCGCACGGTTTCCAGCGGCTCGAGCAGATCCGTGCAGCCGAGCATGGCGGCGATCTCCCGATAGCCGCGGTAGGAACCGACGTTGCACCAGTGATGATCGGTCTGGTAGAAGTCGCGTTCATATGTCGTCAGATCGTTTATGGCGAATTTCTGCATCTGCGCCGCCGGCAGGTTCAACCGGCTGCTCAGGTATTCAAACGCACCGTTGTTTTCTCCGGCCGGAAAGTTGTTGTTTGTGTCGCCCTCGATCATGTAGATGTAAAACGATACGTCCGGATGTGCGGCGATCAGTGCATTGAGATTTTCGCTGTGCCGCGTGAGCCCCGGTGTCACCACGTCGGGACTGCGGTAGGTGTAGGCCAGATATTTCCCGCCGTAGACGAGAAACTGGTCGTACTGGACCGGCACGTTCGGATACCGGCGCGACAGGCGCATCATGGAGTCGTACCGGATCTTGTTCTGCGCGTCATTGAAGGCCTTTTTCATCGTCTGCGCCAGCGGGATCTGATCGCTGAGCGCGGTCTCCATGGCATCCTGAAACGAACCGTCGAGCCAGCTTTCCGCCGTCAGCGGAGCGACGGTGTTGGCCGGGCGGTTTTCGTAGTAGTTGACGTCCTTCGGGCACAGCAGTGTACGCCCGAGCCCGGTCAGCAGCACGGCGGCAGCACAGCAGAGCATGACCGCGTTGCACAGGTTCCGGGCGTGTTTGCTTTTGTCGGCGTGTTTCACGTGCGGTTTCTCCTGAGTTTGAAAATTTGCAAAAACTTCTTTTGATTATGACCTCTGCGCCCCGGATTGTCAAGCGCCGCGGCGCTCAGATTTGGTTTTACAATCCGCGCCGGCTGCGTTACAATGATCCTGCTGAGAAAGGAGCGTTCCCATGAGTATGACACTGGAAACCATTCGGGCGGCGCATGCGCGCATCGCCCCTTATATTGTGCCCACGCCGCTGCTGCGTCTGCCGGCGCTCGATGACGCCCTCGGCTGCGAGGTGTACGTCAAGGCCGAGTGCATGCAGCGCACGGGCGCGTTCAAGCTGCGCGGCGCGATGAACAAGATCCTCGCCCTGACGGATGCCGAGCGTGCCCGCGGCTTTGTCGCGGCCTCGTCCGGCAACCATGGCCGCGCGGTGGCTTATGCCGCGCAGCGCTTCGGCACGCACGCCTGCATCGTCATGCCGGAGACGGCCCCGGCCGTCAAGCAGGCGGCCATCCGCGCGCTGGGCGCGGAGCTCGTGCTGTGCGATGCGTCCGAGCGGTTCGCGGTCGCGGCGCGGCTGTGTGCCGAGCGGGGCGCGACGATGGTGCCGCCGTTCAATGACGAGCTGGTCATGGCGGGGCAGGGCACCGTCGGGCTCGAGATCATGGCCCAGTGTCCGGAGATCGACGCGGTCGTCGTCCCGGTCAGCGGCGGCGGACTCATCGGCGGCGTGTCCACGGCCGTCAAGGCGCTCGCGCCGCGCGTGCGCGTGTTCGGCGCGGAGCCGGCCGCGCTCCCGCGCTATACGGCGAGCCTGCGCGCCGGGCATCCGGTGCAGGTGGAGCAAAAGCGCTCGATTGCGGACGCGCTCGTTGCGCAGATGCCGGGGGATGTGTGCTTCCCGTACGTGGCGGCGCACACCGACGGCTTTGCGGATGTGGCGGATGCCGACATTCTCTGCGGCATGAAGCTGCTGCTTCTGGAGGGCAAGCTGCTGTGCGAGCCGTCGTCCGCCATCGGCATCGGTGCCGCGCTGCGCGGCCAGCTCCCGGTGCGCAGGGGGGACAAGGTCTGCTTTGTCATCAGCGGCGGCAGCGTCGCGCTCGAGCAGCTGCACCAGCTCGAGGACGTCAGGCTCTGACAGACAGCAAATATCCGCCCCGGCGCACCTTCCGTCAGAAAGGCACGCCGAGGCGGATGCTGTCTCGGGCCGTTATTTGCTGCTTGCGAGCGCCTGATCGATGAGCTCGTTGAGCTTCTTTGCCTGATCGGGTGCGGTGATCGCGCCGACGATCGGCTGGCCGACGATGTTGCCGTTCTTGTCGACGACGTACGTGGTCGGGAACGAGTACAGACCGGCGGTGAACTTACCGGCCTCGCTGTCGGAGGCGAACCAGAGGTTGGAGTAGGTCACGCCCTTTTTCGCCAGAATGTCCTTCGCCTCGGCGATGGCGGTCTTGTCGCCGTCGAGCGTGAAGGAGTTGATGCCGACGACCGCGCCGCCCTTCGCGGCGAGGTCCTTGTTGAGCGCCTCAAGGTCGGCCAGCTCACCGACGCACGGGTTGCAGGTGGTGAACCAGAAGTTCACGACCGTGACGCTGTTGCCGGCAAAGAGCTTGCTGCTGTCGACGTCATTGCCGTTGAGGTCCTTACCCTGAAAGCTCGGGAATTTCATCGCGTTGCTGCCGGAGGCGGTCATGCCGGCCTCCTCCGCGCTCACGCTGTCACCTGCGCCGGGCGCCGTGCCGCAGCCGGGATACTTCTGCTCGAGGATGGTGAGCTTGCCCTCGATCTCCTTGATCTGCTCGGCGCCGGCCTTGAGCGTCTTGAGCTCGTCGGCCGAGAAGCCGTCCTTCGCGCTCTCGATCGTGGCGAGCAGGAAGTCGCCGTAGTTCGTGCCGTCCTCGATCATGGTGCTGTTTTTGTTGGCAGACAGAAACACCTTGTTCCAGAGGTCGGAGTTTGCGGCGAGAATGTCGTTTTCCTTCTGCATGAGCTGCTGATAGAGCTTGGCCGCTTCGTCGGCGCTGTTCGGCTCGGTCGCGATCAGGGTCGCGATGTCGGTGCTGCCGTCCGCCTTGTCCTTGCCTTTGCCCGACGAGCACGCCGCGAGACTGAACACCATCGCGAGCGCGAGCAGGAGCGTCACGAGCTTGGTCATTTTTTTCGTCTTCATCATGATTCCTCCGTTGTATTTTGTTGGTTGTCTTTTACCTTCTGATCGCCGTTGGCGGATTTTCCGGTGAGGCCGAAACCATAGCGGAAACGGATGGCCTCCGTGGGGCAGGCGCGGATGCACTTGCCGCAGCGGATGCACTCCGTGTCGTTGGGGGACTTGGTGATGTCCACGTCCATCTGGCAGGTGCGCGCGCATTTGCCGCAGGAGACGCACTTGCCCGTGTCGACCTGAATGCTGAGCAGGGAGACCTTGTTCATCAGCGCGTAAAACGCACCGAGCGGGCAGATCCACTTGCAGAACGGGCGGAAAAACAGCACGCTCAAAACGACGACCGCGATCAGAATGATCAGCTTGCGCGTAAACAGCGCGCCCAGCGCCGCGCGGATGCTCTCGTTTGCGGCGGCAAGCGGGATCGCGCCCTCGAGCACGCCCTGCGGGCAGATATACTTGCAGAAAAACGGGTCGCCCATGCCCACGTCGTTGACGATGAGCGCCGGCAGCAGCACCACGGCCAGCAGCAGGATGACGTATTTCAAATAGGTCAGCGGCTTGAGCTTTTTCGTCGACAGCTTTTTGCCCGGGATCTTATGCAGCAGCTCCTGCAGCCAGCCGAACGGGCACAAAAAGCCGCAGATGAACCGCCCGAGCAGCACGCCGAGCAGGATCAGAATGCCGGTGATATAATACGAAAAGCGGAATTTGGACGAGCCGACCACCGCCTGAAACGCCCCGATCGGGCACGCGCCCGATGCCGCCGGGCAGGAATAGCAGTTCAGACCGGGTACGCAGACGCTCTTGCCCTTGCCCTGATAGATGCCGCCCTTGAAGAAGTTCGGCAGGTGGATGTTGGTCAGCAGCGTCGCCGCCGCCTGGATCCAGCCGCGAAACCGGCTCAAGAGCAGGGAAACAGACTGTTTTTTCTTATCCAATGCCGACACACTCCAAGCACAGCCGGATCGCCTTGTTGAGCACGGCGCCGGCCTCGCCGCGCAGCGCGCCGAAGCACACCATGGCGATGCCTGCAGCGATCAGCAGAACCTGCACAACGGCTTTCTTCGCACGAAACACCCGGATCACTCCCTTCTGTTTGCCCCATGATACCATGGCGCAGATAAAATCTTCGTTAAGAACGGAAACTTAACAGAGATTTTATGCCTTTGTGTTATCATATAACAAAGTCGGACATTCGTAACTACGCACGAGGAGAATGGTATGCATATTTTGATTGTGGAAGATGAACGGGCGCTCTGCGACACGATCGCGCGCAGTCTGCGGCGGCTTGCCTACAGCGTGGACTGCTGCTATGACGGACAGAGCGCCGCGGAGATGCTCGCCGTCGAGCGCTTTGATCTGGTCGTGCTGGATCTGAACCTCCCCGGCGAGGACGGTATGACGGTGCTCCGGACGCTGCGCGAGCGTGACCGCGACACCAAGGTGCTGATCCTGTCGGCGCGCTGCGAGGTCGCCGATAAGGTGGCGGGGCTCGATGCGGGCGCGAACGACTATCTCACCAAGCCCTTTCACCTCGATGAGCTCGCGGCGCGCATCCGCAGCCTGACGCTGCGCCGCTTTACGCAGAGCGACGTGGTCCTGACCTGCGCCGAGCTGTCGTTTGACACCAAGGCGCGCAAGGCGTCCGTGCGCGGCGAGGTACTGTCGCTCACGCGCAAGGAGACGGGCATCCTCGAATACCTGCTGCTGCATCAGGGGCGGCCGGTCAGTCAGGAGGAGCTGCTGGAGCACGTGTGGGACAGCGGGGCGGACGGCTTCGGCAACTCCATCCGCGTGCATATCTCCGCACTGCGGAAAAAGCTGCGCGCCGCCTTGGGCTATGACCCCATCCGCAACCGCATCGGCGAGGGCTATGTTATGGAGGAGCAGACATGAAGCGGTTATCTCTGCAGTGGCGCATCACGCTGATGACGGCGGCGCTGATCGGCGTGACGTGTGTGCTCATGAACTGCCTGATCGGCTATTCCGGCAAGCGGTACATGGACGCGATCGGCAGCGGCATCTCGTCTTACAGCGAGATCGAGTCCGGTGCGCCCGACGCCTTCGACCCGCAGAGCAAACAGCCGGATGACGAGCTGACGATCATCATCAGCGGCGCGCAGGCGGCCTTCGGTGTCACGAACTGGTATATCACGGCGGCGGTCACGCTCACCGGCGGCGTGCTCGCGTATTTCGTCAGCGGCCGCGCGCTGCGTCCGCTGCGCAGCTTTGCAGCGCAGGTGGAAAGTATTCAGCCGGGCAATCTGGCGCAGTGCAAGGTCAGCGAGGACGTGCTGCCGGAGTTTCAGCGCTTCAGCCGCTCGTTCAACGGCATGATCGACCGCCTGGACGCGGGCTTCACGGCGCAGCGGCAGTTTACGGGCAACGCTGCGCACGAGCTGCGCACGCCGCTTGCGCTGATGCAGGCGCAGCTTGAGCTGTTTTCCGCCGAGCACGCGGATGTCACGCCCGAAACGGCGGCGTTTTTGAGCCTGCTGCAGGAGCAGACGGAGCGTATGGCGCAGATGACGAAGATCCTGCTGGAGATGAGCGAACTGCGCACCGTGCCCTGTGACGACCGGGTCGAGCTCGCGCCCATGATCGAGGAGATCTTCACCGATCTCGCGCCGCTTGCAGAGAGCAAGTGCATCGCGCTGGAGGCCGACGGCGGCGCTGTGCTCACCGGCAGCGACCCGCTGCTGTACCGGCTGCTGTTCAACCTGACCGAAAACGCCATCCGTTACGGCCGGCCGGACGGGGCGGTGCGCATCACGGTCAGCGAGGCGGACGGGAATGTACAGATCCGCGTCTGTGACCACGGTCCCGGCATCCCGGAGGCATACCGGGAGAGCGTTTTCCAGCCGTTTTTCCGCGTGGACAAGTCGCGCAGCCGGGCACACGGCGGCGTCGGGCTCGGTCTGTCGCTTGTGTGGGAGATTGCCGCGCTGCACGGCGGCACGGTGCAGATCGAGCGCAGCGGCGCGGACGGAACGGTCATGCTCGTGACGCTGCCACGCGATGGCAAAGAATCCTAAAATGCAGGCGGCAGCCGGATAGCTCCGGCTGCCGCCCGTTTTTGTTCGTGTCTTACCAGATGCCGAGCACGTGCTGCATCAGCAGGCTCATGCCCGCGATGCCGACCCAGCAGCAAAAGCCCATGATGAGCGGCTTGCCGCCGGTTTTGACGAGCTTGACGATGTTCGTGTTCAGGCCGACGGCGCACATGGCCATCACGATCAGGAACTTGCTGAGCGTCTTGAGCGGGGTGAACACGCTTGCCGACACGCCGGCGCTCACGCAGATGGTCGTGATCACGGACGCGAGCAGGAAGTAGAGGATGAACATCGGGAAGATCTTCTTGAAATAGACCTTCGTGCCGTCGGTCTTGGCGCGCTTCGTGCGCACGAAGGCGAGCACGAGCGTGATCGGGATGATGGCGAGCGTGCGCGTGAGCTTGACGGTCACGGCCTTGTCGAGCGTCTGACTGCCAAGTCCGTGGAGCGAGTCCCACGTGGAGGCCGCGGCCGTGACGGACGACGTGTCGTTGATGGCCGTGCCGGCGAAGATGCCGAACGCCTCGCCGTTCGTGGTCGAGAAGCCGAGCAGCGCGCCGAGCGCGGGGAAGAAGATGGCCGCGAGCATATTGAAGAAGAAAATGACGGAGATCGCCTGCGCGACTTCCTCATCGTCCGCATCGATGACGGACGCGGTTGCCGCGACGGCCGAACCGCCGCAGATCGACGAGCCGACGCCCACGAGCGTCGAGATCTTGCCCGGAATGTGTAGCAGCTTGTGCAGCAGCCACGCCACGACGAGCGACGTCGTGATCGTCACGAGGATGATCGGCAGCGACTGCTTGCCGGTCTGCCAGATGACGGACAGGTTCATGCCGAAGCCGAGCAGGATGACGGCGTACTGCAGCACCTTTTTCGACACGAACGAAATGCCGGGCTGCGCCGCGCTCTTGTCGTGCCAGAGCAGGGTGACGATCATGCCGGCGAGGATGCCGAACACCGGGCCGCCGACGATCGGAAACCGCTGCCCGAGCAGCCAGCAGGGCACGGCCATGACGAGGCACACGAGGATGCCTTTCCAGTTTTTCTGAATGAAGTTCATAGTGGGTCGAGGATTCCTTTCTCTCCATGCGTTGTTTGCAGAGAGCATCATATCATAACCGAACGATAAAGAAAAATGATTTCTATTTATCAAATGATAATCCTGTGTTATCATTAGCGGAGAAACCTACAAGAAAAGAGGGACACCCATGCTGGATTTTCGCGTCGAGACCTTTCTGGCCGTGTGCCGGCACATGAATTTTACGAAGGCGGCGCGCGAGCTCAACATCACGCAGCCTGCGGTCTCGCACCACATCCACTATCTGGAGCAGGCTTACGGCACGGTGCTGTTCCAGCACAACGGCAAGCGCCTGCAGCTGACCGAGGCGGGGGAGATTCTGCGCCGCACGCTGCTGACGATGAAGCATGACGAGCAGCACCTGCAAAAGCGCATGCAGCAGGCCGCCTCCGGCACGCGCGACTATTCGTTCGGCGCGACGCTCTCGGTCGCGGAGTTCATGATCAACGAGGCGCTCGGCCGGTTTTTGCAGCTGCACCCGGACAGCCACATTCAGATGCAGGTGGCGGATACGAAGGTGCTGCTGAGCAAGCTCGATTCCGGCGAGCTGGATTTTGCAGTCGTCGAGGGCGATTTCCCGAAGGCGGAGTATGACTTCTTTGTGTTCGGCACAGAGGAATATGTCGCCGCCGGAGCCCCGGAGAAGGCCGCACGCTATCGCGGCCGGCGCTTGACGGACCTGCTGGTCGAGCCGCTGCTGCTGCGCGAAGAGGGCTCGGGCACGCGCGTGATCCTGGAGTACTACCTGAAGGAACACGGCCTGGCGGCGGCGGATTTTGCCCGCACGGTCGAGATCGGCAACATCGGCGCGATCAAGACGCTGCTCAAAAGCGGCTACGGCGTGTCGTTTCTCTACCGCGCGGCCATCCGCCCGGAGGAGGCGGCAGGTTCGCTCGGCGTGATCGAGCTGAGCGACTTTCGGCTGCGGCACGACATCATGTTTCTGTTCCCGAAAAACAGCAATTTCCGCGCCGATTACACGGCCATTTTCCGCGAGCTGCGCGCCTGCGCCGAAGAAACCGGCAGCGCGTGACCCCGCACTGCCGCAGCAAACAGCCACCGCAGCGTATGTAAACACCTCGCTTGCGCTGAAACATCCGGGATCGTTTTGAGGCAGGGCATGAGCAGCGTTTGCTCATGCCCTGCCTCTGGAAATCAATCGTACTTCCATCCCTCAAATCCGGCATTGCCGGGATGGCCGAAAACCTTCGTCATGCGACCGTTGTCATCGTGGTAGAGGTCATAGGTGTCGTGTCCCTTTGCGGCGGAGGAAGGGAACATCAGCTGGACACGGTCTCCGTGATTCTTCATGATGCTGTAATCGTCCCAGGTGATGTCGCCTCCGTAACGAATCCATTCCTGCAGCGTCGGGAAATACTCCCGGGGGTTGAAATTGGCCATTGTTTTTCCTCCCTTAATATTTGCTGGTCGGTTTGCGCTTTTTGTATCGGAGAATTGTGGCTTCCCACGACTACAGCAGCAATCGTCCGTCATTGCGGCTGTAGTTTCGGCCGGTCGCCATCCGGCTCTCATTCGGGCGGGAGAAGATCGTGAACAATGCGCCATTCAGGTTATGAAGCAAAGCCGACCGTCCTCTTCGCTGTACCGAGAATTGCCTGCTCGGCTTTGGCAAACATACTTTCCGTTACGGGAACAGGGGAGTTGTCCTCTTGAACCAACGCGACATCGAGGGCGTTTTCAAGCACGGCTTCAATCATCTGCTGATGCTTTCGCAAGGAGGTGATATTTCGGCCGACGAGGCGATCGATCGATTTGAACATCAGCTCGTAGTTGAAATCAATGATGCTGTACAGGTCACTCGACAGCATTTCCTCGGCATATTTCTTGCTGATGGATTTGATGCGAGAAGCATTGGCCTCAGGAAACGAAATGACCATGCAGCGGTCTGCCAGAATGGGGTTGATCTTCTGGAGATCGTTTGCGGTAAAAAACATGGGGCAGTGTTCCAACCCGACAAGCGTCGTCTCAAGGTAATTATCGAAAACGTCGGTGTTGGATTCATCCGTAATGGAAAGCAGTTCGTCGTCGATACTGGCACGATTGCGATCATGGGTAACCTTATCGATCTCGTCGAAAATGTAGGCGACAAGCAGAGAGTTCGAGCGGAGCCGTGCTTTTGCGATACGCCCGACGTCAGAAGACAGATAGGTTCCGCAGTCTCCTGTCATTCCGTGGCCGCCATCGGTCTGGGGAACCTTGATGACTTCCGTGGGGATCTGAAGCGCCTCTTCCACCAGCATGCGTACGGCGGTCGTTTTGCCGCAGCCTTTTTCGCCGACAAAGATGATCGGCCGCATGTGCCCCGTTTCGATGTACGTGACGAGTGCGGGGACGACCCTGCTGATGATCTCATCAGGGATGTCGTGGCTGAGGCAGAAAGACTTCAAGTGCCTGTATAGCTGCTTCGGGTCCACAGATTCGCGGAAAAACCGGGGCACCTCGAGCTTCATTTTCTTGAGCGCGCGCAAATACCGCACCTGCTTTTTGTCAACATGATGGGCCGTGGAGATATCGTCCAGCTGCGCCTCCAGCTCCTTCAGGTGAGACAATCCTTCACTGTTAAGGCCGGAAAGCGGCTTATCGATCCAGCGGCAAGGAGTCCCTTTGTGCGTCGTCGGATTCTTTCCGTTTTTGTTGTTTTGCAAGCCAAGCAGCGCCATGATTTCACGATCGCTGAGGCTCAGCACCAGCTTTTTCACTTCACTGAGTTCTGCCATACGAACACCTCCATATAGCTGCAAATGATTGCGGTGTTTCCCGGCGGATTGCGGCATTTGCAATCCGCCGGGGTGATCGTTGCATACAGCGGCTTATTCCGCTTTGACGAACTTGAGCATCTTCGTACGCATTTTGATCGTGTGAGCGTGGCGCATGAGTTCGGGGAATTCACTGAGAAGGAGGGCGTATTCCTCTTTCAGGCCTTCCAGCTCGTCCTTGGTAACAGGTTCGCCGGAATACTCCTTCTTATGAAGCAGGTAATCCTTTGCGAGGGCGCGGATGTAGTAAAGATAAGGGACGTTGATCGTGGGCTGGACTTCGGCAGATGCGGCGATTCCGTAATTGGCGGTTGCCAACACGTCCGCAAAAAGGCCGCGATCCATCTGCATGTCTGCCAACCGCAGGGCACACTGGCTCGCGTTGGCATACGTGCGGATCGCCTCCTTGAGGACGTTCATGCTGCTTTCGGCGTTGCCAAGCGCCTCTTCCAGCTCGCTCTCGGCCATGCTTGCCTTTTCCTCATAGGGGAGGTACTTCTTGTAATGGGCAATGATGCGTCTGCATTCGTCCTCGTTCGCAATCGGGTCTTTTTTGAGAAGATAGTCGAACGAGAACGTGAATGCACGCCAATTCCAGCGCTGGAAGGGAACGTTTTCCTTCAAAATGGAGTAATGAGCAGCAGCGGTCCGCATATCTCCGGCTTCGGAGCTGTACTTGATCGTGTCTGCAAGAAGGTCCACATTGCGGGGGAATTTCTTAAGCCCTTCCATGCAGATTCCCGCTGCCTCGCGGTTTTTGCCGCGGCGAGCGCGATCGACCGCCTTGTTGTGGTAATCATCCGAATCCATGTCGCTCTCGTCCGCGTCGTCTTCATCGTCCGAGTCAGACATCATTTCCCGCATACGCGAGAGCAGTTCGAGGATGTTGCCGCTGGACGTCTCGTCTTCGGAAGACGCATCGTCGATTTCAGGCATGTCGATGATTTCTTCCGCATCGTTATCCGCAGGGGTGCCGGCAGTGTCATCATTGCCAAGGAAGGTTCCTTCAAAAATAGAGTCGTTCATAACAATTCTCCTTTTCTTTGATTGGCCGGGTGTCGGCCTGTCTTAGGTTTTGTGTTCCTGTGATGCTATACTACACCATTTTTAGAACGCCACCGCTTTTTGCTTGGACAGCCTCTCGGATCACACGTGCGTCGATCGGTTTTTCCCCCGCTTACCTGGCGCCTCGGGTTCTGACACGGCATAAAGAACAGCGGCCCAAAGCCGCCAAACGCAACGAAAAGCCACCGCAGCGCCCGGTCGGGCGCTGCGGTGGCTGTTTGCAGATGGTAACAAGCTATCCGTGATACCAGCGCTGTATTGTTTTTGCACTCGCATACGAATCTATCATACGCAGCAGATATGTTTTTCCGTCATTTGCATATAGTTTCAGACGATAGTCATTGCCTCTGCCTGTTCGCACGGTCACGATGGAAACACGTCGGACGTACTGCCTGCAAAACGCGGATTTCCCCGAAAAGATCAGCCAATCATCCGACAAAAATGTGTTGGACCCCGGGTACAATGCAGCGACATTCGTGTCGCTGAATTTCACATGAAAAAGACGCTCCTGATACCGGATGATCCGCCGGAAGCGGAAAGTCAGAAGGATGTCCAGAAGGTACCACACCAAAGCGGGCACGTAGGTCCAGAGCGCGAAGGGAGGAGCATAAACAGCGGTTTTACACCATAGGAGTATGAAAAAGGATAGCTCATAATAAAGCGTAGCAACACCGAATATGACGAGAAATCTCGTCTTCAGAAATCGTATAATGTACCGCTTCATTTACGAATTTTTGACCAATGCCACGGCGGTCTCGATATGCTCCGTGTGCGGGAACATGTCCACCGGTTGGATGCGCATGATGCGGTAACCGTGCCGGGTGAGGTAGCCCAGGTCGCGCGCGAGTGTCTCCGGGCTGCACGACACGTACACCACCCGCTCCGGCCCGACGGCCGTGACGGCGGAGAGAAAGCGCTCGTCGCTGCCGGCGCGCGGGGGATCGAGGATGATGACGTCGGCGTGCTCGCCGGCCTTGGCCATGCCCTGCAGGAAGTCGCTCGCGTCGGCGGTGTAGAAGCGGACGTTGTCCGCACAGTTTGCCTTCGCGTTGCTGATCGCGTCGCGCACGGCGTCGCGGTTGTTCTCCACGCCGATCACGCGCGCGGCGTCCCGGCTCGCAAAGATGCCGATCGTGCCGGTGCCGCAGTAGGCGTCCACGACGGTTTCTTTGCCGGTCAGCCCGGCATAGTCGAGCGCTGTGCGGTAGAGCACCTCCGTCTGTACGGGGTTGATCTGGTAAAACGCGCGCGGCGAGATGCGGAACGTGAAGTCCCCGAGCTGCTCGCGGATATATCCCGGGCCATAGAGCACCTCGCTGTGGGGCCCGAGCACAAGGCTCGTCTGCCCGGCGTTGATGTTCTGCACGATGGTCGTGATGTCCGGGTGCCGCTGCAGCAGCGCGCGCACGAAGTTGCGCTTGCCGGGCAGCATGCCGTGCGCCGTCACGAGCACGACGAGGATCTCCCCGCTGCGCCAGCCGCGCCGCACGAGCACGTGCCGCAGCGTGCCGCGGCCGGTGTCCTCGTCATAGGGACGGATCTTGAAACTCTTGAGCAGGCCGCGGATTGTGACGATGATCTGGTCGGCGACCGTGTCCTCGATCATGCAGTCGCTGACCGGCACAATCCGGTGTGAGGCTGATTGGTACACGCCTGAGATGATCTGCCCCTGCCGGTTGACGCCGAAGGCGGCCTGCACCTTGTTGCGGTAGTGGTAGGGATCTTCCATGCCGATGATCTCCTCCACGTGGCCGAAGCGGCCGAGCAGGCGGATGGCCGTCGCCTGTTTGAGATGCAGCTGCTCGTCATAGGACAGGTTCTGCAGCTGACAGCCGCCGCATTTTTTTGCGAGCGGGCATGCGCGTGCTGGGGTGTTTGCCATGGTCATGACCTCCGGTCTTGCGAACTCTTTTCTTTATCCTAGCACATCATTCGTCGCTTTTCCACACGGTTTTTGCGCGCGGCAGGTTCCACTCGAAGTGCGCCGCGGCACAGCGGATCACAACGACGACGACTACGCCGGTCAGGATCGCGCCCGGCCCCTGCCAGACCTGCCGCAGGAGCAGATAGAGGATCCCGCCCGCGATGGACGCGCTGGCGTAGATGTGCTTGCGCAGGATGTAGGGCATATCTCCGGCGAGCACATCGCGCAGCACGCCGCCGCCCGTGCCGGTCAGCAGGCCGACAAACACCAGCAGCAGCGGGTCCGTGCAGCCGGCGAGGGTGATGGCGGTGTTCATGCCCGTGATCGTGAAGATGCCGAGCCCGGCCGCGTCCATGATGAGCATGAGCACGTCGAACACACGCTTGCTGCGGCCGATGGTGCGCCGCACGAACGGGAAAAACAGCACGACCGACACGCCGAGCGCGACGAGCAGATAGATCGGGTCCTGAAACGCGCGCGGCGGAGTCAGGCCCACGACAAGATCGCGCAGGATGCCGCCGCCGACGGCCGTTGTGATGCCCAGCAGCCCCACGCCGAAGATGTCCATATGCTTTTCGATGCCGAGCACCGCGCCGCTGACGGCGAACGCGACTGTCCCGGCCAGTTCAAGCAGAAAGAGAAAGGTTTCCATCGTCATGACCTCCAAAAAAAGAGTACACCCCTGTTGTGGTGCAGGTGTGTACTCTGTCCTTTTACCTGAAAGATTGGCCGGACGGCCTTGCTTCTTCGGTGCGGAATCGTCTCTCCAGAGCTCCGTCAGCCGCCGGTCCTTTTGCCTGAGAGTGTCACTCCTTCGGCGGCCGCAGCGCTCTCCCGGCAGCATCTTACGGCGTATATCTGCCGACAGTATAGCAGATGCGGCGAAATTTGCAATGCCGAATTTTTTCGTGTACACTGTTTGCAGAAAAGAACGGGAGGGATGCGCATGAAACGCATGCTGTGGCTTTTCCTGTGTCTGGCGGTGCTGCTGACGGCCTGCGGGCAAAAACCGGCGGCCGACTCCGCCGTCGCGGCGGCGCAGCTGTATCAGCCACTTGTGCAGGCGGTCGGCGATGGCACGGACACGGGTGTCGATCTCACGGACGCGCAGATCGCGCAGGCGGTGGCGCAGCTCTCGGCGGCCGGCCTCACGGCCGTGCACGTGGATGCGGCCGACCCGGTCACGCACCCGGAGGCCGTGCCCGCCTTCTGGGATGCGCGCGCGGCAGGGGAGACGGCCGCGATCACGTTCTATGAGGTCTGCCGCGACGGCGGGCTGCTGTGCCACGCGCTGCAGTCCGCGGACGGAGCGGACACCGTCACGCGCACGCGTGTCGTCTGGCGCGGCGGGGCGTTCTCCGTGAGCTATGCCGATACCTACGCCGTCACGTCCCTGACGCTCGACGGCGGGCGGCTGACCTATGTCTATGACATGCCCGACAACCCGCCGGGCACCGATCACGACGGCCACATCGACACGCAGGAGACATTCACCGTTGGATAAGGAAGCGGCTGCGCGCCCCGTTCGGGGCGCGCAGCCGCTTTCCTATCTTATGCGCGGCGGACGCCGGATGCTGCCGTGGTGTGCAGCAGCGCGGCCTGCGCCAGCAGCTCCATGCCGTCGGCCGCCTGCGGATAGCGTGCGGCGAGCCCGAAGTGCGCAAATGCGGCGCATAGCTGTGCACTGTCAAGCACGACGCAGTCATTACCGCGGGCAAGCTCCAGCTCGATGATCGAGCGCAGCACCTGCTCGCTGCACGCTTTCTCCGGCTGCACACAGCCGAGCAGCGCCTGCACGGGCGCGTCGGGATAGCTGCAGTGCAGCCCGTAGCGCCGCGCGGCGAGGCCGTAGACATTGGCGGCGCGCACGCCGGGCGTACACAGCACGCTCGCGCGCTGCCGGAGCGCACCGACCAGCTGCGGCAGCACCGCGCCCGCCGTGCTCAGCACCGGGACGCCGGCCGCTGCTGTAAGCTGCTCGCAGAAGGCGCCCGCACTGTCCGGTGCGGCGATGACCGTGCAGCCGGAGGCGGCCAGCACCTCCGCTGCCGCGCGCAGCTGCGGCAGGGGCGGCTGCGTGGACGCCCCGCACAGATACGGTTCGCAGTCCGGCACGGCCGCCGGGCTCAGCGGCAGCAGGACGGCGTGTTCTCCGCCCAGCGCCTGCACGCGGCGCAGGAACTGTATGATGGCGGCCGGGTCTGCGCCGAGCACGCCGATGTGAGGCTGATCCTGTATCTGCATAATGGACATCTCCTGACGAAAAAAGTCTCCGCGAAGCGGGTATGACCCCATCTTAGCGGAGACTGTGATCCGTCCGGCAACGCTTTGGCATCCAAACGGCATCATTGGGCGTTGAAATACAAAGTATTTTCCACGCGCCATGCCGGCAGGGAAAAGGCCGTGTCGGCGTCCGGGTCATAAAACTGCAGGTAGTCGGTGATGCTGCTGTCCATGCCGTCGTTGTAACTGCCCTCGTTTCCGGCGTTGAGCAGCTGCAGGGGAACGGTGTTTCCACCGCTTGTGCGCAGACCGAGCATTTTTTTCGCCGCTTCCGGCATCGGAATCTGCACCTCGTCGTACGGCACGCCGAGCGCGGCCGCGACCGTGGCACCGACGCGGTTTTCAAACACGCACAGCAGGTAATCCCACAGGTCGTTCTGCCGGATCTGGAAGGCGTAGCTGTCCGAAAACGTATAACTGAGCGCCAGCACGCAGCCGGTCGCATCATCGATCAGAAGCTCCGCCATGTCGCCGCGCGGATTGCTCAGCGCAATGCCCCAGAGGACGAAGCCGCTGCCGTAGCTCGCGTACTGGACGGCCGCGCCCTTCTCCACGGAAAAGCCGCCGCCGAACAGCGCGCTGTCCTTTTCCAGCGCGCCCAGAAGGTCCTGCGCGTACTGCGTTATCTCGGCCAGCGTGTGCGCCGCGGCGCTCTCGTCGAGCTCGATGCGCTTTTCTGCGCCGTAAAACAGGTTCTGCATGCCGTCGGTCAGTTTCCGGCGCAGAACGGTGGCCGGACCCTGCTCGTCGCCGGCGCTGAGGGAAAACGCTGTGTCCTGATCCGCGCGGTCGAGCCGCGCGGTCACGAGGTTCGGCAGGAAGAAGCCGCCCGCCGCGATCGCCAGCACGAGCACGACCGCCAGTGCGGTGTTGAGCCAGCGCTTCATACGCGCCCTCCTTTCAGCTCCACGGTCACGACCGTGCCGTTGCCGACACGGCTCTCAAACTGCATCGTGCCGCCGTGCAGCTGCACGATCTCATTGCACAGCGACAGGCCGAGGCCTGCGCCGCCCTGTGCGCGCGAGCGCGACTTGTCCACGCGATAAAACGCCTCCGTCAGGTGCGCGAGCGCCTCCGGCGGGATGCCGCGGCCGTTGTCGAGCACGCGCACGCGGCAGCCGTCGGGCAGCATCTCCTGCCAGACGTAGATGTAGCCGCCGTTGTCGAGCGCTTTGCGGGCGTTGTCCATCAGGTTCACGAGCAGGGTCTTAAACAGGTCCGGCTCCAGAAAGCACGCGCCCTCCGCTGTGCGGTACTGCAGGGCGATGCCTTTCTGGGCGTACACGCGCTTGAGGTGCTCGAGCAGCCCCGCCACGAGGTCGGCCGGGCTCGCGGGTACGAGCTGGAGTTTCGACTGGTCGAGCGAGAGCATGTCCAGCAGTTTCAGCCCCAGCGCCTCGAGCCGCTTGCCCTCGGAGAAGATATAGTTTGCCGCGTCCATCTGCTCATCGGGCGTGAGCACCTGACTGCGCAGCAGGTCGGCATAGCCGATGATGGAGGTCATGGGCGTTTTCATCTCGTGCGAGAAGTCAGCCATGAACCGCTCCTGCAGCGCCATGCTCTCCTGAATACGGTTGACGTTCTGCTCGAGCTGCCCGGCCATACGGTTGAAGTCGGATGCCAGCTGCCCCACCTCGTCGCGCGAGCGCACCGGCGCCCGGTAGCTGAGGTTTCCGCGCGCCAGCTCTCTCGACGCGCGGGAAAGCGTACCGAGCGGGCGCGTCAGCAGATAGGACGTGACCCACGCCACGGCCGCGCCGATGGCGATGAGGATCACGAACGTCGTGTGGTACGCGCGCTGCTGCGTCTGGCGCACGGTGTAGGCCTCCGTCACGTCGAACGCGAGCTGGACGGTCGTGCCGTCGGCCGTGGCGCCGAGCATGAGGTAGTGCCGGTTGTTGCCGGTGCGCACGATGCGCGTGAGCCCGTCGCCGCCGTCGGACGGCTCCGGCGCGGCGTCGAGCAGCGCGGTGTCGCCCGTTGTGGTCATCTGTGCGCCGAATCGGATGCGCGCTGCCGTGCTCGACCCGCCGCTGCCGAGCTTGTGCAGCACGAGCGCGACCGTGTTGGCCGCCGTGCCGGGCGAGGCGTTGTCGCCGAGCAGATCCAGCACGTCCACGACCATGCGGTAGGTCTGCACGGCGGCGTCGCGCTCGCGGTCGATGGAGGAAGAAAACGACTGCGCGATCATGAGGCTGCCGCCGATGCCGTAGGTCAGCGACAGCAGCAGCACCATGGCGATGGTGAGCTTTGCGCGAAACTTCATGCGCTCATACCTCCAGCCGGTAGCCGACCTTGTTCACGGCCAGCAGCCGGTTTTCCCAGCCGACCTTTTTGCGCAGCCGCTGGATGTGCAGGTCCACGGTCTTGCTGCCGTAGCTGTATTCGCCGCCCCAGACGTGCTCGTAGATCGTCTCGCGGTAGAGCGCGGTGCCGGGGTTGCGCGCGAAAAACAGCAGCAGGTCATATTCCTTATGCGTTAGGCTGATCTCCTCCGCGCCGCGCCAGACCTGCATGGCGCGCGTGTCGATGCGCAGCCCGCCGATCTCGATCACGGCGTCGGTCTTGTTGTAGCGCCGCAGCACGACGTCCACGCGCGCGAGCAGCTCCACGACCTCGAAGGGCTTGACGATATAATCCTCCGCGCCCATGCGCAGGCCGCGCACCCGGTCGTCGACCGAGCCGCGCGCGGTCAGGAAAATGACCGGGATGCCCAGCGGGCGGATATATTCCATGAGCTCGAAGCCGTCGGCATTCGGAAGCATCACGTCGAGCAAAATGAGGTCAAATACGTTCCGTTCCAGAATGTCCGCCGCAGCCAGTCCGTCGTACACGCACGTGCAGTGATAGCCCGCGCGGGTCAGGCTCATCTGGATCAGGTCGCAGATCGGCTTTTCATCGTCCACGATCAGGATCTGGATCATGCCACCGCCTCCTTCGGGTCAAAATTACATCGTTTCGGCATCAAAACGGCATCCGATGCCCGGCTTGATTATAGGTGCGGCCGGAGCACGTGTCAAATGTTTCGCGCCGTTGGTCAGATCTTTCCACGGCCGGGGAAACCCGCACAAAAAAATCGTCATTTTATCTAAAATGGGCTTGCAAACCGGGTGAGGGTTATGGTACAAGAATAACGTCAAATTCTGGTTGAAATCGTGCGGATGCTTTTCGCGCGCGACCGGCCGGAGTGACAAGCATAATTTTTAATGGAGGAAGAAAAGCATGTCCAAGAAAAAAGTTCTGACAGTCATGCTGACGCTTCTGGTTGCAGTCTGCCTGCTCGCCACCAGCGCTCTGGCTGTTGCCCCGACCGGTTCCACTACCGATCCGACGACCACCCCGACGACCACCCCGTCGACCACCCCGTCGACTACTCCGTCGACCACTCCGTCGACCACCCCGTCCGGCACACCCATCCCGGGCAAGCCGGTGTTCGGTGACATCACGAAGGGCGCCTGGTACTACGACGCTGTGATCTGGGCTGTGGATAACAACGTCACCGTCGGCACCTCCGCCACCACGTTCAGCCCCGCCAAGGCCTGCACCCGTGCCGAGATGATCGAGTTCGTGTGGAATGCCGCCGGCCAGCCGAAGGCAGAGACCACCAAGACCGTTCCGTTCACCGACGTTCCGAAGTCCGACGACCCCAATTTCTGGTATAAAGACGCGCTCCTGTGGGCTTATGAGAAGGGCATTGCCGCCGGCACCGGCGATGGCTCCACGTTTGCTCCCGATGCCACCTGCACCCGTGCCGAGGCGGCTGCGTTTATTCAGCGTCAGCTGAAGGGCGAGACGAAGGACGGTATGTCGTTCACGGATGTTTCTAACGGCGACTGGTTCTACGAGGACGTTCTGGGCGCGTGGTCCAAGGGCGTTGCCATCGGCACCTCTACCACCACTTTCAGCCCCCTCAAGACCTGCACCCGTGCTGAGGTCGTGGAGATGCTTCACAACGTTTTCGCGAAGTAACGCGAAGTAAGATATCCACGCACGTAATTGAATGTTTTTCTATCAGGACTTCGGTCGCGAATAGAATGCTGAAATAACGGCACAAAGAAGAGATGGGAAAACCTCATCTCTTCTTTTTTACATATTGAACTGACAAATTTAGAGAGAAAAACACAGAAAAGGAGTTGATGTGAGTCGTGAAAGCGACCCGCTTCGCAAACAGAGCCTGGGCCTTTTTGCTGGCAGCCGTTATGGTGCTGACGCTGATCTGCCCGCAGGCACTGGCCGCGAATGAAACCATCCAACCCGCCGGCGACAAGCTGGTCATCGGCCAGACGGACTATGCGCTGGTCGACGGTGTGACGGAAACGGACATTTTCCTGAACACCAAGGAAGGCAACGCGCAGATCGCCGGCTTTATGACGACGATCGCACCGGGTGCGAAGGCAACTTTCAAAGCTTCGTATAGCGGTTATTATACTGAAGGCAGCACGTCCGCGTCCCGCAAGGACGCGGCGGCGAACCTGCCCTGGAACCTGGAAAAGACAACGCTGCAGGCAGCGGCCTACACCAAGGCGACCGGCGGCAACGTCATCATGGCCATGAATGGCGACTTCTACAACATGCAGAATGCGCAGCCGCTCGGCTACCTCATCATGGAGGGCAACGTCATTCAGGAGAACAACGGCGCTGCCTCCGAGCCGTATTTCGCTGTTTTGAAGGACGGTACGTATGCCATCCGTGACGCCGGAACGGACTGCTCCGACGTGCTGGAGGCCGTTTCCGGGCCGTGTTATCTGGTCAAGGACGGCCAGGTCAATCATAACGGCGATTATCTCATACCGGTCAACAGCATCGGCCTCAAGGCCGACGGCACGGTCGTGACCTTTATGGCCGACGGCCGCCAGCGTCCCTACTCCGTCGGCATGACGATGAATGAGCAGGCGGAGTTTCTGGCCGCGCAGGGCGTTGTGAATGCGATCTACCTCGACGGCGGCGGCTCGGCGACCTACGCCTCGAAGCGCGAGGGCACCAGTGATCTGACCATCCGCAACCGCCCGTCCGACGGCGTGGAGCGCACGGTCTCGAGCGCGCTGCTGCTGGTCTCCACGGCGGAGCAGGACGGCGTGTTTGACCACGCGTCCCTCTCTCCGAACAACACGGTGTATACGCCCAACAGCCAGATCCGGTTCTCGGCCATCGGCGTGGACAAAAACGGCGGCCATGCGGAGCTGCCGGACAATGTGTCCTGGTCCGTGACGGACAGCAAGTGCGGCACCATCGACGCTGACGGCCTGTTCACGCCCGCGAAGAATTATAAGGGCGAGGTGACGGCGCAGCTGCTGGTCGACGGCAAGTCCGCCGGCCGCACGACCGTGACCATTGCGGACATCACGGATCTGTCGTTCAGCAGCGCAGAGACATCGCTGGACTTCGGTGCGTCGTCGGATCTGGGCCTGATCGCCAAGAGCAGCGGCCGCGACATCGCCTATAAGCCCAGCGACTTCAAATGGACGATCAAGTCCAAGACGGACGGCGTGTCGGATAAGGATGTCGGCCACATGGACGGCAACACGTTCGTGGCCGGTACCGGCAGCGGCACGATGAATGCGACCGTCACGGTCACTTACGCAAACGACCGCGCCAAGACGGCGGAGGTCAGCGTGGAGATCGGCAAGCTGCCGGTGACGCTCATGGACTTTGAGCCCATCAACGGCCAGCGCCAGACCTGCGCGCACTACCACTGGGGCAAATCCACTTACGTGGATAACGGCATGAATCCCGACCACGGCTACATCGGCAATGTGCCCCAGATCACGGTCACGACCAGCGGCACGTATTCCGACAATCCGACGACGGCGGTGCTCGAAGCGCCTTACCGCTTCACGGGCAACTATGACAGTGCGGTTCCGGCCGCGGACATCTTCCGCGCCAACGGCTATAGCTATTACCTCTGGCCAAACGGTTCTCTGACGCAGTATCTCTGCGGCGACCTGAAGATGACGACGGCGGCCGAGGGCGGTCAGGTGCGCTTCGGCGACTACGCCATGGAGCTGAACTATGACTATGAGTCTTACAACGGGGACAAAAACTCCAACTACTATATTCGCTATTGTGGTGATCGGGTTATAATTGAGGGCTATCCCACTGAGCTTGGTGTTTGGGTTTATGCACCGGAAGGCACTCCTCGGTATGTGCTTAATGTGGATCTTGGTTATTGGGACGGTAGTGACTACGGTACATTACATTATAAACTTACACACCGGAACGCCGATGGTACAGTATCGAACCAAATCGACTGGGTCGGTTGGATGTATTGCTTTGCCAATATACAAGATTCCTGGCAGTACCAGAATGATGCGCACCCATTGAGCATCAACCCAGGTGTGGGCGGCTTGTTCTGGCTGTCATACCAGCCGAAAGGCAACGATGGCATTGGCGATTCCGGCCGCAAAAACGGCACCATCTACTTCGATAACTATCGCGCCGTCTACGGCACGAACCTGGACGACCTGGATAATCCGGTCATCAACGACATGACGGTCAACGGCCAGACGCTCACGAGCGACGGCGACACGGTCATCGCTTCCAACTCCATTGAGGCCGTGGCAAAGTACCACGATGTGGACGGGAAGAACTGCTCCGGCATCAACGCACAGGCCACGACGGTCAAGATCGACGGCGAGCCGATCCAGTCGGACAATTCCGACGCGGACGCGACCGTGCGTCTGACGCTCCAGAACGGCAAGCACACCATGACGGTCTCCGTGTCCGATGCGTTCGGTAACACGGTCGAAAAGACCATGGCCTTTGTCGTTGCCGGCAACACGATGCCGGATTCGGCCACGGTCAGCGTCAGCGGCTCGAACTTTGTCCCGCTCGGCGGCGACTATACGCTGACGGTCACGGCGGACGGGAAAGTCAGCTCTGCGGACATTACGATGCTCAATCTCAACGATGACATCGGTCAGCCGGACGTGACGTGTGCCCCCGGCGTGACCCGCGAACTGGTGTATACCAAGACCGGCTTTAAGAAAGCCATGCTGACGCTGCACCTCAAGGCGGCGGCGCCGGTCGAGGGCGAGCTGGCCACGCTGAAATTTAATATCAACCCGTATCTGGACACGATGGTCAACCAGTTTACGTACACCGTGTCCAATATCGCGCTCACCGCAGCGAACGACAAGACCTACACGGCGGCCCAGGCGGCGGTGCGTCTGCCGCTGTCGGCGTATTACACCATCTTTCCCGGCCCGCAGCCTGCCGGCATGACCAGCGTGATCGCCGTCTATAATAAGGACGGCAGCGCGGCGCCCGGCGTTGCGCTGTATGTGGACGGCACCGAGATCGGCAAGACGGACGCCAACGGCCTGCTCGAGACCGACGCCATGAAGGACAAGGCGGCCGGCACGGTCTGCGTGCTCACGGCCACCGGACCGGACGGCGTCGCCGAGGCGACGAAGGTCACGGTGCTTGCCGATGCCGGCGGCACGGCCTACGACGGCATCCATCTCAACGCCGCCGTGAGCAGCGGCACCGCGCAGGGCATCAGCTGGCTGTCCGGTATCGGTACGGCCGGCAAGGCGGTCGTGCAGTACCGCGTCAAGGGCGCGGATGCCTGGCAGACGGCCGATGGGACCTGCACGCTGACCGGCTTCTCCACGTCCAAGAGCGCTGCCTATACCAATGCGGCGCAGCTCACGGGCCTGACGGCCGGCACGGATTATGAGTTCCGGGTCGGCGACGGCGCCACCTGGTCGGAGACGCAGAGCTTCCGCACGCGCGCAGCTGCGCAGGACACCACGTCCTTCGTCGTCATGGGCGACACGCAGATGACCGGCAACCCGGACAGCGAAGAGGACAAGGCAAGCATCGCGGTGCTGGAAAAGCTCGGCGCGATCGTCAAAGATAAGCCGGTCGATTTCGGTCTGCAGACCGGCGACTATGTGGACAACGGCTCCAACTACGCCATGTGGACGGAAATGCAAAACGCCTTTTCCGCCGCGTTCCCGGGCGTGAGCTTCTTCCATACGCTTGGCAACCACGAGTATTACGGTGACGCCAGCGGCCGCATCTCGGCGGATCTGCTCCAGCTCCCGGGCAAGGACTACTATTCCGTGGAGTACGGCGATGTCTATGTCGCCGTCATCAACAACAGCGCGGATCTCACCGAAGCCTGCGCATGGCTCCGGCAGGACGCCGCGCAGAGCACCTGCATGTGGAAGGTCCTGTCCATCCACCAGCCGCCATACTATACCAACGCCAAAAACGGTGGCAGCGAGAAGTTCCATGAGCTGATCCCGGCTGCGGCAGAGGCCGCCGGCATCGACGCGGTCTTTTCCGGCCATGACCACTCCTATGCGCGCATCATGGCCAGGGACGGCGCGGCCGTTACCGAAAACGGCGTGACCTATTTCATCTGCGGCGACCTGGGCGAGAAGTCCAGAGATCAGAACTATGCGATCAGCTCCGATTTTGATTACGCCTACTGCGAGCAGGGCTATGAGGGCCTGATCCTCTATGTCACGGCCAACGACAAGACCATGACCGTCTCGGCCTACGACAGCAAGGACGGCCGCCTTGTCGATTCCGCGGTGCTGCAGTCCCGCTGCGCGCGCGGCCACCAGCTGACGACCTACCGTGACGGTAAGTCCGTGTGCGCGGTCTGCGGCAAGGCCGTGGATGTGAAGGCTGCGCAGTACACCGGCTGGATGACCGTCGAGGGCACCGAGCAGCAGATGTACTTCCTGGCCGGCGACTATGTCACCGGCTGGCAGCAGCTCGGCGACAAGATGTATCACTTCGGCGACGACGGCATTGCCCACGTTACGGAGACGGTCGACACCCGCACCTGCACCACGAACGGCTATTACCTTACCACCTGCAAGGATTGCGGCGCGAGCTACCGCGGCGCGACGATCTGGTATGAGGGCCACAGTTGGGACGAGAACCACGTCTGCACGAAGTGCGGCACGAAAGGCAAGAATATTGCCGACGCGGAGGTCAGGACCGCGTCCGTCGTCTTTGGCGGCAAAAAAGCCATCTGCAACGTCACGGTCACGTATCAGGGCAAGAAGCTGACGGTCAAGACCAGCGACGTGAACGTTGACGGCTACATCTACTATACAAACAACACGAGCGTCGGCCTCGGCACCGTCACGATCAAGGGCATGCGCGATTTCTACGGCACCGTGTCCGCCCAGTATAAGATCCTGCCCGGCGGCGTCCGGGACGCTGCCGCGACCGAGATCGGCCAGAACCAGGTCCGCCTCGAGTGGCCGGCGGCCGCCGGTGCGGAAAACTACCGCGTCGAGATGAGCAGTGACGGCGGCAGCACCTGGGACGTTCTGCCCATGGCCACAAAGCCCGCCTGCACCGTCACGGGCCTCGCGCCCGCAACGGAGTACACCTTCCGCCTGTTTGGCTGCACGAAGGTGGACGGCAAGTGGTATTCCTCGCCGTACTACTCCAATGAGGTCAAGGTGACGACGCTGCCTGACGGCGCGTTTGCGCCGTCCGAACTGCTCGGCACGGTCAGTGCCCGGGTGGACGGCCGGACCGTCACCGGCCTGAGTGCGGACGGTTCGCAGTATCTGTTCCTGCCCGCAAGCGCGGACCTGAACAAGCTCGCCCTGTCGGTGGACACGCAAAACTGCACGAATCCGACCGTGGAGCTGCAGGGCAGCAAGGGCACCGAAAAGCTCGGCAAGACCGTGAACGTCACAAAGCTTGCCGATGCGGACGACGGGCTCTACACCCTCACCGTTCTCATCAACGGCAAGGCGGCCGGCACCGTGTGTGTGGCGCAGTCCGAAAATCTCAGCGCGCTCTACATCACGAGCGACGATCCGTCCGCGCAGGGCAGAGACTTTGTCGATGCCAGCAAGTCCAATATTGCAACGGCGCAGATGCTGCTTGTCGACAAGGACGGCAAGGCTGTCTATGACGGCGCACTCACGCAGCTCAAGGCGCGCGGCAACACCACCTTCACCGTCGCCGAGAAGAAGTCCTATCAGATCAAGCTCGGCAAGAAGAGCGACCTCGTCGCCTGCGGCGAAAAGGTCAAGACCTGGACGCTGCTGGCCGGCTATAACGACGCAACGTTCCTGCACGACAAGCTCTTCAAGGATCTTGCCGCGTCGCTGGGCATGCCGTACACGGCCGCCTCCGACTGGGTGGACCTGTACTATGACGGCGTCTACCGCGGCACCTATCTCGTCAGTGAGAAGAACGCTGTCAACAAGACCGGCGTGGACATCACCGACATGGAGGACGCCTACGCAGGCGTCAACGCGGGCTATGGCAGCAACATGACCACCGCCACGGCCGAGAACCGGTACGGCCAGACCTACCGGTACACGACCGGTCTGACCGAGCCTGCCAACATCACCGGCGGCTACCTGCTCGAACTCAACGGCACGAAGCTCAGCGGCACGCCCGAGCCGAAGTATGACGAGGCCAGCGGCTTTATGACCGCGCGCGGCTCCGCCATGAACGTCAAGAGCCCCGAGTGGTGCGGCAAGGACGCCATGGCCTACATCAGCGAGTACTATCAGGAGTTTGAGGACGCCGTCTATGCGCAGGATGCCGACGGCAACTACACCGGCTATAACGCCGAGACCGGCAAGTATTATTATGAGTACTGCGACCTGACCTCGCTCGTGCAGGTCTATCTGCTGCAGAGCCTGTCCGGCAATTCGGACGCGTTCTACTCCTCGCTGTTCTTCTACAAGGATGCCGACGGCCTGATGTATGCAGGCCCCGTCTGGGATATGGAGATGACCTGCGGCAGCGGCTGGAACGGCTATATCGGCCCGGACAACGACTTTATCAATGGCCGCTACCTCGTGTCCGCGCTCCTGAAGATCCCCGGCTTCCGCGCGGCCGTCAGCAATTACTATCACGATACGTTCCTCGCGCAGGCGCAGCAGCTTGTGGGGGACGACGGCAAGGTCATGACCGGCGCTGCGCGCCTCTCGGCCAGCGCCGCCATGAACTACCGGCAGTGGCCGCTCATCCGCGTCGGCAATCCGAACCAGAGCAGCCACTTCTGGCCGGCCGGCACGACGTATGCCGATACCGTGGCCGACATGAACGACTGGCTCACCAAGCGCATCGCGCAGATGAGCGCCGTGTATGACCACACGTGGGATGCGGGCGTCGTGACCAAGGAGCCGACCTGTGCGGCCTCCGGCACGCGCGTTTACACCAACGATGTCGGTGAGACGATGACCGAGGCCATCCCGGCCAAGCCCCACACGCCCGAGACGCTCCCGGCCGTGGCGGCGACCTGCACGGCCTCCGGCCTGACCGAAGGCAGCAAGTGCGCCGTCTGCGGAGCGACGCTGACGGCACAGAAGGTCATCCCCGCCGCGCACCACTATGTTGACGGTGTCTGCACCGTCTGCGGTGCAAAGGATCCGACGGCCGTCCCGTGCCCCGGCGGCGAAGCCTGCCCGGGCCACAAATTCACCGATATGCCGTCCACGACCAACTGGGCGCACAACGGCATTGATTTCGTCGTGGCGCACAAGCTCTTTGCCGGCACGTCCGACACGACCTTCGAGCCCAACACGAAGCTCACCCGCGCCATGATCGTCGAGATCCTCTATTGTCTCGAGGGCGAGCCCGCGGTGGAGGCGGAAAACCCCTTCACCGACGTGAGCGGCAGCGCCTGGTATACCAAGGCGGTCCTCTGGGCGGCGAGCAACAACATCGTGGCCGGCATCGGCAACGGCCGGTTCGATCCCAACGGCACGGCGACCCGCGAGCAGGCGGCGACGATCCTGTATGAGTACGCCCGCTTCAAGGGCTGCGACGTGGATGTCTACGGCGACCTGTCGGCGTTTGCGGATGCGGGCAGCGTGTCCGCCTTCGCGCGTGCGCCCATGACCTGGGCGGTGGCCGAGGGCCTGATCTCCGGCGCTGTTATCAACGGCCGGACGCTCCTCGACCCGCAGGGCGTGACCACACGTGCGCAGTTTGCGATGATTATGATGCAGTATGTCCTGAACGTCGTCAAGGCGGCGCCTGAGGCGCCGACGACCGGGGAGACCCCGTCGTCCGGCGAGACGCCGGCCCAGCAGCCGCAGCAGCCTGCGGAGGACTCCGCGCCGGCCGAGACGCCGGCGGCCGAGCAAACGCCCGTGCCGTCCGAGAGGCCGGCGGCCGAGCAAACGCCCGCGCCGTCCGAAACGCCGGCGGCCGAGCAAACGCCCGCGCCGTCCGAGACGCCGGCGGCGGACGAAGCCGCGTGAGCACACACATACATCATCCGGATCTGTGATCCATGACCGGGCATCCCGGAGCGGCTTTGCCGCTCCGGGATGTTTTTTCGCCGCCGTTCGGCAGAAAACGCGGAAATTTCTGTCAAGTTCTTGACAAAATCGTGTCCGCCGTGCTAACCTTTTTGTTAGGGAAATGATTTCAGACAGAAAGGCAATGGCAATGACATTAGATGAATTGAAGATCGGTTCCTCAGCAGTCATCACGGCGGTCGGTGGGGACGGCGCGCTGCGATGCCGGCTGTTGGACATGGGGCTCATCCCCCATACCCGCGTCACCTTGCAGAAGGTGGCGCCGATGGGCGACCCCATCGAGATCCGCGTGCGCAGCTATGAACTGACGCTGCGCGTGGAGGAAGCGAAAAAGATCGAGGTCGAGGGGGTGTCGGCATGATCTTTGCGCTTGTCGGCAACCAGAACTGCGGCAAGACGACGCTGTTCAACGCCCTCACCGGCTCCAACCAGCACGTGGGCAACTTCCCGGGTGTGACCGTCGATCAGAAGATGGGCGAGATGCGCGACGAGAAGGGCTGCTCCGTCGTCGACCTGCCGGGCATTTACTCCCTGCGTCCGTACACGCAGGAGGAAATCGTCTCGCGCGATTTTATCATCCATGAAAAGCCGGACGGCATCATCAACATCGTGGATGCCACGAATATCGAACGCAACCTGTACCTGACGCTGCAGCTGCTCGAGCTGCGCGTGCCGATGGTGCTGGCGCTGAACATGATGGACGAGGTGCACGCCAACGGCGGCGCCATCGACGTGCAGAAGATGAGCCAGGCGCTGGGCATCCCCGTCGTGCCGATCTCGGCGGCGAAAGGGGAGGGCGTGTCCGAGCTGGTGGACCAGGCGCTGACCGTTGCGCGCAGCCGGACGCTGCCGAAGGTGACGGACTTCTGCTCGGACGACTCGGCCGTGCACCGCTGCATCCACGCGGTCGTGCACCTGATCGCCGACCACGCCGACCGCATCGGCGTGCCGGCGCGCTTCTGCGCGGCCAAGCTCATCGAAGGCGGGGACGACCTCGCCGCATCGCTCGAACTCGATGAAAACGAGCAGGAGCTGCTCGAGCACTGCATCGTGCAGATGGAAAACGAGACCGGGCTCGACCGCAACGCGGCCCTTGCGGACATGCGCTACACGTTCATCGAGGGCGTCGTGGCGTCCTCCGTGGTCAAGTGCCACGAGAGCAAGGAGCACGCGCGCTCCATGAAGATCGACCGCATCCTCACGGGCAAGTATACCGCCCTGCCGACGTTCCTCGTCGTGATGTTCCTCACGTTTTACCTTACGTTCAACGTCATCGGACAGTGGCTGTCCGATCTGCTGCAGCTTGGCATCGACGCGCTGACCGGCGTCGTGGACGCCGCGCTCACGGCCTACGGCATCAACCCCGTGGTACATAGCCTCATCATCGACGGCGTGTTCGCCGGCGTCGGCAGCGTGCTCGTGTTCCTGCCAATCATCGTAACGCTGTTTTTCTTCCTGTCCATTTTGGAGGACACCGGCTATATGGCCCGCGTCGCCTTCGTCATGGATAAGCCCCTGCGCAAGATCGGCCTGTCCGGCCGCAGCGTCGTGCCGATGCTCATCGGCTTCGGCTGCTCGGTGCCGGCCATCATGGCCACGCGCACCGTCTCGTCCGACCGTGACCGGAAGATGACCATCCTGCTCACGCCATATATGAGCTGCTCGGCGAAGATCTCGATCTACGCGTTCTTCACCGCGGCGTTTTTCCCGCGCTACCGCGCGCTCGTCATGCTGGGGCTGTATGTTCTCGGCATCCTCATCGGCATCATCGCGGCGCTCATCATGAACAAAACGGCCTTCCGCGGCAAGCCCGTGCCGTTTGTCATGGAGCTGCCGAACTACCGCATGCCCGGGCTCAAGAGCGTGGCGCTGCTGCTTTGGGAGAAGGCGAAGGACTTCCTCCAGCGCGCGTTCACGGTCATTTTCCTCGCGACGATCATCATCTGGTTCCTTCAGAGCTTTGACACGCGCCTGAACGTTGTGGCCGACAGTGCCAACAGCCTGCTCGCGCTCATCGGGCAGTTCCTCGCACCCATTTTCCGGCCGCTCGGCTTCGGCGACTGGCGCTGCGCCACGGCGCTCATCTCCGGCTTCATCGCCAAGGAGTCCGTCGTCAGCACGCTGCAGGTGCTGCTCGGCGGCGCGGCCATTTCGTCGCTGCTCACCACGCGCTCGGCCATCAGCTTCCTCGTGTTCACGCTGCTGTATACGCCGTGCGTGGCCGCCATCGCCACCATCCGCCGCGAGCTGGATTCCCGGCTCAAGACCGTCGGCGTCGTGGTCCTGCAGTGCTCGGTGGCATGGGTCGTGGCGTTTGCCGCGTATGCAATCGCGGGGCTGGTGTAATGGGTCCGCTCGATTATATCCTGCTGGCCATCGTGGCCGTGTGCGCCGTCATCGCGTGGCGCGTCTGGCGCCGCGCCATGAAAAAGGGCGGCTGCTGCGGCAGCGGCTGCACCGGCAACTGTGCGCAGTGCGGCAGAAACTGTGACTGCAAAAAAGAGAAATAGATAAAGCAAGGCTTCCCGAATTAGCCGAGGTGCGATAACGAAGTATTTATGTAAGGTGGCGGTACAGCGAAAGCTGTGCCGCCGCTTTGTGTTATCAGGCTGTTTTCTTCTTTCTGTTTTGCATACCGAGTCTGCCATCGAGGGCAACGCAATCCTCATCGGCAATATTGATAATTCCAACAGCCTTGTAGTAAATTTCAATCTTTTGTTTTCTGTGACCGCTACTCTTGTCGGGAGCGTGTATCACAATTTTGTCAACCAAATCATTGAGTATTTCTGCGGTTAGTTCTTTAGGATCAGTGTACTTACGAACATTTCTGAGGAACTCCTGCAAATCGACCTCATCCTGCTCGCCATTATCAATAAGCTCTTGCAGTTCGATGATAGCTTGTTTCACTTGCCGCTGTTCTTCTTCGTATTCCGTAGATAACTTGTCAAAACGTTCCGCCGAAAGTCTGCCTGACACCATATCCTCGTAGATACGTTTGAAAAGGGTGTCTAAATCCTCGTCACGTCTTTTTAGCGTAACAATATCCACCTTCGCTTTATCCACCGATATTCTGTGCTGCATATCCGCTTTTTCTCGCTCTTTCTTAACGAAAGATGCTTCAAACTGTTGGATATAGGATAGAACGCCTTGAATATGCTTGAATACAAGTCGGTTTAGCGTAACCGCACGAATATAGTGGATTGTGCAACTTCCCGTATTGCTACGATAATTGGAACATACGAAACAATCCTGCCGTTCTTCGTGGTAATTGGAAGTGTTGTAATGCAATTTTGCTCCGCAATCCGCACAGAAAACTTTTCCCGAAAAGATACTGATTTTACCCGTTGCAGTAGGTCTGCGTTTGTGCTTTCGGATTTCCTGTACCGTATTGAAGATATATTTGTCTACGATAGCAGGGTGAGTATCCTCAAAAAGTTTTCTGTTTTCTTTGTCATTCCATATTCGTTTTTTACTGCGGTAGTTTTTCGAGGAAGTCTTGAAATTTTCGGTATGTCCGATATATTCCACTCTCTCCAAGACAGCCGCAACGGTTTTCTGTGCCCATTTGAACGGGTTTGCTGGTAATAACATTCCGCTTTTTTGCAAGTTGTATGCCGTAGGAGTTAGCACCTTTTCATTCTGCAATCGCTTTGCAATCTGCGTCGGTCCGAGACCGCCTGCACAGAGTTCAAAGATATACCGTACTGTTTTGGCGGCTTCTTCATCAATTAACCACTTGTCTTTATCTTCCTTGTCCTTTTCATATCCGAAAGGCGGGATAGTGGTCAAATGCTTTCCGCTTTCACCCTTCATTTTAAGGGTAGATTTTATTTTCTTTGCGGTATCTCTTGCATAAAGTTCATTACAGAAATTTCGGATTGGGGTCATATCAAACTCTGTCTGTACGGCGGAGTCCACATTGTCGTTGATGGCGATAAATCGCACGTCATTTTCGAGGAACACAATGTCCGTATACATACCGACCTGCAAATAGTTCCTACCGAGACGGGACATATCTTTTACAATGACCGTTCCAATCTCTTTGTTTTCAATTCCTTGCTCCATTCTGCGAAAATCAGGGCGGTCAAAATTCGTTCCCGAATACCCGTCATCTACAAAGAATTGCAGATTTTTGAAGCGGTGCTTTCGTGCATACTCGTTCAAAAGTGCCTTTTGAGACGAGATTTGTCAAGGTTATTTTCTCCCGCTGAATACAAATGTCCAACTTTACTGTGAATAGCTCAGATATAATAAACACAGAGCCGCAGAATGGCCAGGGTTGCCATCACCGCCGCAATGATTAGGATGGTGTTTCGGTTT
>OLFV01000028.1_pt1 | contig 166141 bp, 150 predicted proteins | sample 1605551 | NCBI WGS metagenome assembly OLFV01 (sample SAMEA3888922, study PRJEB22519) | human gut metagenome | biome: human gut; feature: human-associated habitat; material: faeces | place: Denmark | collected 2011
GAAGCACTATGATGTAATCTACTAAACTTTTTTACACAAAGTTCTTGACACACCCTATTTAATTATTCTATACTATTAGGTGTACTGAAAAAACATAAATGGCAATTACTATTTTCCAATAAATTCCCAATGAAAAGTAAAGTTAGAATGATACTATTAGTGACAAACCTTTCGCGGTGTTTAAAGTGGATAAAAAGATTTTTAGATTATATACGAAATTAATGAGAAGAATATGAGAATACTGTATGTTATTACAAAGTCAGAAATTGGTGGAGCACAAACGCATTTAATGGAAGTTGTGCGTTACATGCATTATGCAGGGCATAATGTTTTGGTTGTAACTGGCACTACAGGTTGGCTCACAAATGAATTGGCAGCTATAGGTGTAGATTATGAGATTTTGCTAGACTTGGTTAGGGAAATTAATCCAGCAAAGGACATAAAAACTATCAATTATATCTGTCGTATTATGGAGGACAAGCATCCCGATATAATACACTGCCATTCAAGTAAGGCAGGCATTGTGGGATGTATTGCAGGAGCAATCAAAAATGTTCCTGCTGTGTTCACTGCTCATGGATGGGCATTTACAAGTGGCGTATCACCTGCAAAAAGAATTATATATTCAGCTATAGAGCATATGATGCTGGGAATTACCAGAAAAGTAATTTGTGTATCTGAATTTGATCACCAGTTAGCAAAAAGATGGTTTTTACATAATTATAATAGGATTGTAACTGTACATAATGGTATTGTAGATAAGAAATTTATAAGTAGTACAGTTAGAGAGTATTCTCTGCCCTTGAAGCTGGTAAGTGTAGCGCGATTTTCTCACCAAAAGAATAATCTGGAACTAATTAGAGCAGTAGAACAGATAAATAAATTATATTCTGGTAGTTTACAGCTAAATATGGTGGGAGATGGGCCGTTGTTATCTGAAGCCCAGGCATATGTGGCATCACATAAATTGGAAAATGATGTGCATTTTTTAGGCAGCCGTACAGATGTGGATGATATATTGAATCAGAACGATATATTCTGCCTGATTAGCAACTATGAGGGGTTACCTATTAGCATCATCGAAGCAATGCGAGCGGGAATTCCAATTATTGCTTCTGATGTAGGTGGTGTAAATGAGCTGGTGCAGGATGAAGTTAATGGGTTCTTAATACCACGAGGAAATATATCTGAGCTTATTGATAAGCTGAAATATATACTGGAGCATAAGGAACTTATTAAATCCATGGGTGAAGCCAGTAGAAAAATTTATGAAGAGGAATATACTGCAGATAGAATGAATCAAAAGATATTTTCTGTGTATAATGAAATCTTAAGGAGATAAATCTGCAAATGTTTTTATTAAAAATAAAGAATAATATCCTGTTTCGCGTAGCAAAACAAAGAAGTGTATATGCGTTGTGCTTTATAATCCCATTTATTGTGACATTATACGCAACATTTCAAGATAGCCCAGATCGTTTGATAAAATGCTTGATATGCACATTGGGATTCTCGCTATTATTTTCTGCAAATGTTGAAAGTTGGCATGATATCGTTATTCCATTGCTATGTGGTGTAATGTATTACCTAGGCAGTGCAGGCACTTTTTATTTGTATAGTACTTCCGCCCATGCAAGTTGGATAGAGGTACAATATGAGCTATTTTTTGCAGAGCTTTTAGCTGTTATATTAATATCTTTGTATAGATGCATCGGAAATAGGTTCTATATAATTACTATATTGGAATTTATTATATTATTAATGGCATTTGCCTATATGGTGTATTATGCGATTTGCGGTATATCTATCAATTCTGATACAATATTTATTCTTTTGCAAACCAATCAATTGGAAGCTATTAGGTTTATTATAAATGAATGGTTATCGGTACTAGGAATTTGTATAATTATGATTTTTGTTCTATACGTTATAGGTAGATATAATAATAAATTCTGCAAATCAAATAAATTTTCTATTTTATCACTAATCATTTTATCTTTGGCAGTAGGACTTAATTATTTTGTTGTGTTTCGAGATGCACATCTATATCTTCATAGAGATTTTAATATAGCTTACGGGTACTTTTGTCAAATAAAGAAAATGCAGGATAATCAACAGAAGCTGAGAAGTTTGGTAACATCAAATAACATAAAGAATATTGTACTGGTTATAGGTGAATCGGCTAATAGAGATTATATGGGAGTATATGGTTATGAACGCAATAACACACCATGGCTTAGTGAAATTAGCAAAGATAGCAATACTGTAGTTTTTGATAAGGTCTATACTTCGTATAGATTAACAAATAAAGCACTAGCTTATTTTCTTACTGAAAAGAACCAGTATAATGATGAAAATCTATATGATGCTGTTAATTTAATTGATATAATGAAAGCTGCAGGTTATGAGACATATTGGTTTAGTACTCAGGGAAGTGCTAGTAATTTCAGAGAAGTATATAATGTAATCGCCCAGCGATCTGATTATACAAATTTTAAAGATGGTGCATATGACGAAAAGTTAGTTGACTGTATTGATATACCAGCAGAGGAAACAAAGAAGTTTATTGTGTTTCATTTATCTGGAAGTCATCATCCCTATAAACATTATCCGCCAGAATTTAATGAGTATGGTACAGATACGATAAGTAATAACTATGATAATAGCATACTGTATACAGATTATGTACTGAAAAGTATATTCGAAAAGGTAAGCCAATATAAGCCTGATTTATTTATTTATACCTCTGATCATGGGGAAAGTAAGGAAATGACTAGGGTAAAATTTGATTATAGGATGTCGCATGTACCGTTTATTATATGGTTTTCAGATAAGTGCAAAAATAGTATACCAGCAAAATATGATATGGCTATAGCTAGAAAACATACATATTTTACACATGATATGTTTTATGAAACTATGTTAGATATTATCGGTATGGATACAAGTCACTATGATTCTCATAAAAGCTTATTGTCAGATGATTATAAATTTGATAAAAATGACTTATTAACTGATTATGGAAGCAAAAAAATAAAAGATGATCCTTACGATGAAATAGTGCAATGAAATTATATAAAAAATATAGTTGAAAGAGCAAAAAACTGATGTATATGCGGAAATAATACCGAATACACGTCAGTTTTTTGTTTTATTTTTCAATAAATGCTGTACCTTGCGATACTGAAAGCATAGCAATAAATTAACTCAAAAGATATAGTTTTATTGCTACTAATAGAAAGTTGTGCTATTATAGTATACATATTGGAGAGAATGTATACTATAAACAATAAGGGTGATTTTGTGGCTCGATATCCATTTTTTAGGAAGCTGCTGCTTTTAACAGGTAATATGCTTTTAGCAGCTTTTTCTATGTGGCTGGCAGTACAGATTGTCAACCATCGTTTTTCGTTTGTGTTAAATACGGATATGTATTGGCGGATGTTGCCATTGAATGTGGTGGTAGTGTGCTTGTCCTTTGGAGTATATGATTTGTATTCCTTGGCCAAGAAGCGGTATGGGGAAATCTTTATCGGTATTGCACTATCCGTGTTTTATACTTTTATAGCTATCATGGCAGCCAGCTTCCTTTTTCGAGAATTTAGCTTTTCTCGTAGTGTTCTGCTTATAACTGCTGTCCTAGAATTAATTTTAATGAATGCTTGGCAATATGGTTGGTGGCGACTGGAAAGATATCTGGATGAGCCAAAGAATGCCTTGCTTCTAGGCAGCGATGAGGAATGTCAGCGAGTATTGGCACGACTACAGGCTGTTCCTCAGATGAATTATAATGTGCGGAAAATCATGTCTCAGGATGTGGAGAAGCAGGAATGGCTTCAATCCTTGCCACAAGTGGATTTGGTCATAATTTGTCAGGATATTAGCTTGAAGAAAAAAGCTGCTATTGTTATGCAGTGTCAGCAAATGGACAAAAAGGTTGTGCTAGTACCTTCTGTTTATGAATTATTCTGCAGTGGGCTGGAAATAAATAAGATTGATGATATGCCGTTCTTCCGGCCACAATATTTGAATCCTAGCTTGGAGCGCCGGAGTCTCAAAAGATTATTTGATATATTCTTTTCCCTGTTTGCGTTAGCCATTACATTTGTGCCAATGGCTTTGATTGCTGTACTTATCAAGCTGGATAGCAAAGGTCCAGTTTTTTATCGTCAGATTCGTACTGGTCGATATGGGGAAGAATTTGCTGTATTCAAATTCCGTAGTATGAGGCAGGATGCAGAAGCAAGTTCTGGTCCTGTTATGGCAGGAGAGGACGATCCTAGAATTACTAGAATAGGACATATTCTGCGAGCTATGCGGTTGGATGAGCTGCCTCAGTTTATTAACGTATTGCGAGGGGATATGAGTATTGTAGGCCCTCGACCAGAACGACCATTTTTTGTTAAGCAATTTCAGCAAGAGATTCCAGAATACCGCTTTAGGCATAATGTCCGTCCAGGTATTACCGGTATGGCGCAGGTTTATGGCAAATACAATACTACTGTATATGACAAGCTGGTTTATGATTTGATGTATGTGCAAAAATGCGATTTCTTTACAGATTTGGTTATCATCATTCAGACGGTTAGGGTGCTGTTTCAAAAGAGTAGTACAGAGGGTGTCAAATAAATAATTTGAGGTGTTTTTAGACAGATGAAATCTATATTTCAGATTTTTAATATATTTACCAAGCAACAGTTGAGATACTGTGGCTTTATTGTCTTAGCCATGATTGTGGGGGCAATGCTGGAGGCTGTGGGCATTGGTGCCATACTGCCACTTATTTCTCTTATGGGGCAGCCTGATTTTCTGGCTCATCATCCTGAAATTGGACATATAGCTGAGACATTAGGGATAGTAAGCCATACGCAGTTTATTATGTTTTGTGCTGGTTGTCTAATTGTCTTATATCTTATAAAAAACGCTTATATGGCTTGGGAAACTAAGCTGCAGATAGATTTTTCCATGCGCAATCAAATAACGTTTTCTACGGAGATTATGACTAATTATTTGTGTAAAGGATATTTGTTTCATCTAGACCATAACTCCGCTACCTTGTTACGAAATGTTAATGCTGGTGGTGTGGTAATTTATTCAACTATGTTGATAGCAACCTTTACCTTGCTGACAGAGTTAATTATGGCATTTACCATATGGCTGATGCTGGTAGTGGTAGATGCCTTCACTGCTGTGGTGGTAGCAGGCATTATGGGAGCCATGATGTATGGTATCATTAAGGCTTTTCGTAGGAATATCAGCAAACAGGCCAAGATTCAAAATGATTTTTCCGCAGGATATATAAAGTGCGTGAATCAAGGCTTGGGGGCTATCAAAGAAACCAAGGTTATGAGAAAGGAAAAATATTTCCTAGAGGAATTTTCTCGCACCTATCAGCAGTATGGCGAAGCAAATCGCAAATATTTGTTCATTAATCAGCTGCCAAGGATGATTATCGAAACTATGGTAGTTAGCGGACTTTTGGTTATGATTGTGGCTAAATTAGCTATGGGAAGTACCCCAGAGGAGATTGTCCCCTTGCTAGGTGTATTAGCCTTGGCAGCCTTCCGTCTTATGCCAAGTGCCAATAGAATAGTAAATTTGTTTAATACCATCAAATTCCAACAGCCATTGTTTTATGAGCTTTATCCAGAATTGATGGATATAAAGGAAAGACAGGAAAGTAGAAAAGAGTCTTACTATCTTTCTGACCAACCCAAGTTGAAGTTCGAAAAATCTATACAGGTGAATAAATTGAGGTTTGCTTATCCAGAGGGACGAGAGGATGTACTGCGGGATGTATCCTTTAGTATTGGCAAGGGTGATTTTGCTGGCATTATAGGTCCTTCAGGAGCTGGCAAAACTACCTTTGTGGATATTTTGTTAGGTCTATTGAAGCCAAGTGATGGCAATATCAAAGTAGATGGGAAAGATATTTTTGACAACATCCGTAGCTGGCAGGCCAATCTGGCCTATGTACCTCAAAGTATTTACTTGATTGATGGTTCAGTAAAGGAAAATATTGCCTTGGGTGTGGCTCCAGAGAATATTGACAATGCTCGTATTGAGAAAAGCCTTCATATGGCAGAGCTATATGATTTTGTTTCAGATTTGCCAGAGGGAATGGAAACCAGAGTAGGCGAACGTGGTGTAAAGCTTTCTGGTGGCCAGCGGCAGCGTATTGGTATTGCCAGAGCATTGTATCAACAGCCAGAGGTGCTAATATTGGATGAAGCTACTTCGGCATTGGATAATGATACAGAAAAATCTATTACAGATACTATCCTCAAGCTCAAGGGGCAAATCACAATTATTGCCATAGCTCATAGACTTAGTACTTTGGCAGAATGTGATTATAAGATAGAATTTGCAGATGGCAAAGCCTCTGTTTTGCGTTGACGAAAAAGAAATGCATCTTGTGGAGTATTCTCGGCCAAGAATAACATAAACTCAATCCAATGATATTTCTCTAAATAATTTATAAAAATATCAATGCGTTGATAAAATTCTTGTTTTTATGATATAATATCATTGAGGTGAGAATAATGATTAGACGCAACGCATATATGGATAAGCTTCATAGGCTAAAGGATAAAAATATCATCAAAGTTATAACAGGCGTAAGAAGATGCGGAAAATCTACGCTTCTGCAGGTGTTTCAAGATGAAGTAAAAAATGAGTTGCCCAATGCAAAGTGCATAGATATAAATCTTGAGAGTGGTATTTTTAGGAAAATACGTACTTCAGAAGATTTATATGATTATGTTAAGAAAAGACTCCATGCAGAAGAACAGAATTATGTTTTTTTGGATGAAATTCAAAACATACCAGATTTTCAGAAGGTAGTAGATTGGCTTTTCGTAGAGAAAAACGTAGATTTGTATATAACCGGCTCAAATGCCTATCTTTTGTCTGGAGAGCTAGCAACATTGCTTTCAGGAAGATATATAGAAATAAAAATGCTTCCCTTGTCATTTGCTGAATATATGGAAGCACAATCTATACAAGAGACTAATATCCAGAAACTATATAATGAGTATTTATTAAGAAGTTCTTTCCCTGGAGCATTAGAATATCATGATAGAGGGGATTTGCGAAATTATTTAGAAGGCATATACAATACAATCTTAATCAAAGATGTAGCTACGAGAAAGCAAATTTCTGATATATCTATGTTGCAGAGTGTTGTAGAGTATATGTATGATAATATAGGAAATTTGTCTTCAACAGCAAAAATTGCAGGTGCAATGACTTCTTCTGGACGAAAAATCAGCGCAAATACGGTAGAATCATATATACAGGCCTTGGTAGACAGTTTTATTTTGTATCGAGTAACACGCTATGACATAAAGGGCAAGGATCGGTTGCGGAATGGTGCCAAATATTATGCTGTTGATATTGGTTTGCGTTACTATTTGCTTGGAACTAATATGGGCGATATTGGGCACATATTGGAAAATATTGTTTATTTAGAACTTTTGCGCAGAGAAAACGAGGTTTTTGTGGGCAAAACTTCTACTTTGGAAGTAGATTTTGTTGCTATTAACAATGGAAAGAAAAAATATTATCAGGTTTCACAGACAATATTGGATGAAAACACGCTCAATAGAGAATTGGCCTCCTTGAAGTCTATAAAAGATAACTACCCTAAATATATACTAACAATGGATTATTTGCCCGATGCTTCTTTTGATGGAATACAACATATCAATGTGTTCGATTGGCTAGCCATGAAAGAGTAAGGCTGGGCTATATTAGACATCTAGTAAAAATGAATAATTGACTAAAAATCTGTATTTTCCGTAATTGGGGAAATGCAGATTTTTTGTGCAATAATTCAAATTGGTTACCGAAAAGAAAAGATAAATACAATTATCTTTACAGAAATAAACTGTATAGATAATAAAATATTGAATACAAAATATTTATGTGCTATGATAATTAACAGGGTAGTATATATGAGCCGTAATTGGCAGGTTATAACTAGAATATAACATTTTAAGATAAACTATCATTTAAGGTATAGGATGAAAAATATGTTTAACTTGGATAAATTTATTAACACTTATGTTACTCAAAGGAATCGGTCTATGTTTCTAGTGGACATAGAAAATAACAGGGAACAATTATCAAAAAAAATAAAGGATAAGTCTGTACTTGTTATTGGTGGTGCGGGATCTATTGGTTCGTCATTTATAAAGGCTATATTGCCATTTCGTCCTGCTTCCCTTGTGGTGGTTGATATAAATGAAAATGGCTTGGCGGAGCTTACGCGAGATTTGCGTTCTACTAAGGGATTGTATGTGCCAGAGGATTATGTACCATATCCTATGAATTTTGCCTCTGGAGTATTTGAAAAGATGTTTAGAAATCGTGGCGGCTTTGATATAGTGGCCAATTTCTCAGCGCACAAGCATGTGCGTTCAGAGAAGGATATATATTCTATAGAGGCATTGTTGCAAAATAATGTTTTGCAAGCAAAAAAGCTGTTGGATTTGTTGTCAGAGCTGCCACCAGAGGAGTATTTCTGTGTGTCTACAGATAAGGCTGCCAATCCAGTTAATATTATGGGGGCTAGCAAGCGAATTATGGAAGATGTGATTTTTGCATATTCTGATAAATTTCCAGTAAAAACAGCACGATTTGCCAATGTGGCATTTTCCAATGGTTCTTTGCCAGCTGGTTTTATAGCAAGATTGCAGAAACTGCAGCCGCTTAGTGCTCCATCTGATGTTAAGCGGTATTTTGTTTCACCGGAAGAAAGCGGTCAAATTTGTATGCTGGCTTGTATTTTAGGGGAAAATAGAGAAATTTTCTTCCCAAGGCTGGAAGAAGCTCAGATGATGACCTTTGATAAAATTGCTACTGCCTTCTTGGAAGCTCATGGCTATCAGGTATTGCTGTGCGATAGTGATGAAGAGGCCATTGATAAGGCTGTAGAGCTGAAACATGGAAGTAATTTGTACCCAGTACATTATTCAGGTTCTAATACTTCTGGAGAGAAGGCTTTTGAGGAATTCTATACGGATAAGGAAACAGTGGATCTCACTAGAATGAAATCACTAGGCGTGGTTACTAATAAGGAGATACCAGATGTATCTCGTATTGAAATTTTATTTAAAAAGTTAAATGTAGCATTTGAAAAATCTGATACGACCAAGGATGAGGTTGTATCTATTATGTCAGAGTACTTGCCAAATTTTGAGCATATAGAAACAGGCAAATCTCTAGACAGTAAAATGTAGTAAATGGAGGACGGAGATATGGGCAGATTTGTACCGTTATCAATTCCAAATTTTGAGGGCAATGAGCGAAAGTATGTAGATGATGCTATTGAACAGGGATGGGTTTCTACTGGTGGAGCTTATATTAATAAGCTGGAAAAATCTTTAGCACAGTTTTTGCATACTGATAATGTAGCAGCCTGTCAAAGCGGTACTGCTGCCTTGCATCTGGCTATGGTTGAGGCTGGTGTTAAGCCAGGTGATGTAGTGTTGGTGCCACCTTTGACCTTTATAGCTGCTGTTAACCCAGTAAAGTATCAGTTTGCAACGCCGGTATTCATAGATTGTGATGATAGTTTCTGTATGGATGCTAGAAAATTACAGGATTTTTGCCAGCAGGAGTGCAGCTTTGATGGACAACAACTAACCTATAAGGGGAGTCTTGTGAAAGCAGTTGTCATTGTTCATGTATTTGGCAATATGGCAGATATGGGAAAAATTATGAGCATAGCTCATAGATATAACCTAAAGGTAATTGAAGATGCAACTGAAGCATTAGGTACTAAACATATTGATGGTCCATTATCTGGTAAATATGCTGGTACTATTGGAGATTTTGGTTGTTATTCCTTTAATGGAAACAAAATAATAACTACTGGTGGTGGCGGTGCTATAACTGCCAATGATACCAAGGTTGTAGATCATATACGTTATTTGTCTACTCAGGCCAAGGATGATGTTCATTATTATATACATAATGAAGTAGGTTATAACTACAGGATGACCAATCTTCAGGCGGCTTTAGGTGTAGCTCAGTTGGAGGAGTTGCCAGAGTTTATTCGTCGCAAGCAAAGAAATTATAAATTATATTGCCAGCTTTTCGACGGTTTTGAATTAGGCCATATGATAGGTTTTCGTAGTGATATTGACTCCAATATGTGGTTTTATTCCCTGGAGATAAATAGAGATAAGGTAAAAGCCACTATGAGGGAGATTATCACGAAGCTGGAGGAAAATGGAGTTCAAACCAGAGCTATATGGGGGCTTATTAACGAGCAGCTGCCATATATGCATGAGGCAACATATAAGCTGGAAAAAGCGCCATATTACGCAGAGCGAATATTGAATATTCCATCCAGTACTCAAATTACGGAAGAAGAAATACATTATGTGGTGGAAAATATAAAAAAGGTTTTGGAAGAGTCTATTGGAGTCGATATAGAATGACTAAACGAAAAATATGTGTAGTTACAGGAACAAGAGCTGAATATGGGCTGCTTTATTGGCTTATGAGGGAAATACAGTCCGATGATGAATTGGAATTACAAATCATCGCTACAGGTCAGCATTTATCGCCAGAGTTTGGACTTACCTATAAAAATATCGAAGCTGATGGATTTGCAATAAATGCAAAGGTTGAAATGCTGTTGTCCAGTGATTCCCCTGTAGGTATTGCCAAGTCAGTAGGCTTAGGAACTATTGGCTTTGCTGACGCTTTAGCAAGATTGCAACCAGATATTATGGTATTGCTAGGAGATAGGTTTGAGACCTTGGCTGCTGCTCAAACAGCTATGATATTGAGAATACCTATTGCACATATTCATGGTGGGGAAACTACAGAAGGTGCTATTGACGAAGCTATTCGTCACTCCATAACTAAAATGGCTCAGATTCATTTTGTATCTGAGCCGGAATACCGAGATAGGGTTATTCAGCTAGGCGAAAATCCCGAAAGTGTCTTTGAAGTTGGAGCCGTAGGAATAGATAATATTGTGCGACTGAAATTGCTTAGTTTGCAGGATTTAGAGAAACAGATAAATTTTTCATTAGGTAAAAAGTTTTTTTTAGTTACATATCATCCAGAGACGCTGACGGGTAAATCTCCTGTTGTAGCTTTGAAAACACTATTTGCTGTTTTTGACGAGTTTCCAGACTATAAACTAATTTTTACACAAGCTAATAGTGATGCTGGTGGGCGAATTATAAATGAGCAAGTAGAAGCTTATGCAAAGAAAAATAAGGAATGTGTACGATTAGTTAAATCATTGGGGCAGCTTAGATATTTAAGCGCAATGAAGCTATGTGCAGCAGTGGTGGGAAATTCTTCCAGTGGATTGTTGGAGGCTCCAGTGTTACATGTTCCAACAATTAATATTGGCGATAGACAAAAGGGAAGAAAGAGATATCCTTCAGTTATTGACTGTAATGAGGATAAACAACAATTATTATCAGCTATTCAATCATTGGGAGATAGTAAATTTTTGCAGAAAATACAATCTATGGAAATCCCACATACAGATGGAAAAATTGCAGTTACAATGAAAGATATTTTAAAGCAAGCAGAACTGTCAAATATATGTCAAAAGAAGTTTTATGATTTGAAATGAGGTTTGAATATGGGTAAAACCTATATTATTGCAGAAGCAGGTGTTAATCATAATGGTGATGTTGAACTGGCTAAGCAGCTGATTGAGGTGGCTGCTGAGGCAGGGGTAGATGCCATAAAATTTCAGACCTTCAAAGCCGAAAGGCTTGCCAGCGTTAAAGCGCCCAAGGCTGATTACCAAAATAAGACTACGGATGCTGCAGAAAGCCAATTTGAAATGCTAAAAAAACTGGAATTGCCATTGGATGTCTATCCACATTTAATAGATTTATGCAAACAAAAGGGGATAGATTTTCTTTCTACTCCCTTTGAAGAGGAGAGTTTAGCATTTTTGGTACAGCAATGCAGACTTCCTTTGATAAAAATACCTTCTGGAGAGATTACTAATGCACCATTTTTGTTAGCTGTAGCAAGAACTGGCTTGCCAGTAATTCTTTCTACGGGTATGAGTACGCTAAGGGATATAGAAGATGCTTTATCAGTGTTGGCCTTTGGCTATTTGCATGACAAGGAACCAGTTGATTTAGCAGATTTAACAAGAGCGTACATAGAAGCTCAGAATGTGGGATTGTTAAAAGAAAAGGTTCAATTGCTACATTGTACAACTGAATATCCTGCACCATTTGATGAGGTTAACTTGGATGCTATGGAGACTATGGCAAATGCTTTTGGTTTACAGGCTGGGTATTCAGATCATACCAAGGGAATTGCTATTCCTTTAGCCGCAGTGGCAAGGGGAGCAAAAATTATTGAAAAGCATTTTACCTTGGATAAAAATCTGCCAGGGCCGGACCATAAGGCTTCACTGGAACCAGATGAGTTGAAAGCGATGGTAGATGGTATCAGGCAGATAGAGCAAGCCATTGGAAATGGTATAAAAATTCCGGGAAGTAAGGAGCAGTCTAATATTGTTATAGTTAGAAAAAGTATTATTGCTGCCTGTAGAATAAAAAAAGGTGAAATATTTACAAGGGATAATTTAGCTGTTAAAAGACCAGGAAATGGTATAAGTCCTATGAAATACTGGCGGATGTTAGGACAGAGGGCTGAGAGAGATTATGAAGAAGATGAGTTGATTATGCTATGAAACCTGTGATAATTATAGGTGCTGGTGGGCATGCTAGGGTTTTGCTTGATGCATTATTGTGTAGTGGGCGCAAGGTGATAGGTTTAACAGAGTTTGATAAAAAAAAATGGGGGAGTTTAGTTAACGGAGTACCCGTATTAGGTGGAGACGAGGTTATATTTTCATATGGTAGAGATGAAATAGAGTTAGTTAATGGAATGGGTTCTGTTGCTTCAGTGGCCAAGCGAAAAAATATATTTGAAAGTTTTAAGAATAAGGCATATTTATTTTCTAATGTAATGCATCCATCTGCTGTTGTTTCACCAAATGTCGTTTTAGCAGATGGGGTGCAGCTTTTGCCAGGATGTATTGTTAATACGGGTGTATTTATAGGAGACAATAGCATTATTAATACACGAGCCTCCATTGACCATGATGTCAGCATTGGTAGACATGTGCATATTGCGCCCGGTGTAACTATCAGCGGTGGTGCAACCATAGGTGATTGCACTCATATTGGTACAGGTGCAACTGTAATACAAGGAGTCCATATTGGCAGCCATGTGCTTATTGGAGCAGGTGCGGTAGTGGTGAAGGATATACCTGATAATTGTAAGGCTTATGGTGTACCTGCGAGAGAGGTTTGATTATATGAATTATGAAGAGTTGTGTATAAGTCCCGACAGTAGTATAAAAGAAGCTTTGTGCTTGCTGGAGAGTACTTCTAGACAGATTCTATTTGTAGTTGATGGATATAATCATTTACTAGGTACAATTACAGATGGAGATATTCGTCGAGGTATTTTGCAGGAAGTGACACTGACTGCAAAAGTAATGAATATTATGAATAATCATCCAAGGGCTATTAATCAAAGCATGGAAAAAAAAGATTTGCTGAATTATATGCATATCCATGAGATTAGATATTTGCCAATAGTGGATGAAAATAGGTGTTTGATATCAGTTGTTTCAAAGGACGAATTATTAGCTAGAGTGCGACGCAACAATATAGTAGTTTTAATGGTTGGCGGTTTGGGAACAAGGCTTAGACCACTTACCGATGATTGTCCGAAGCCTCTACTAAAAATAGGAAATAAACCTATACTAGAAACTATTTTAGAAAGTTTTATAGATAGCGGTTTCCATAGATTTTACTTAGCAGTCAATTACAAGGCACAAATGATTGAAGAATATTTTGGAGATGGAAGCAAGCTTGGTATTGAAATCAAATATATTCATGAAAAGAAAAGAATGGGTACAGCAGGGGCATTGTATTTTCTACCTGAGAAGCCTGTGGAACCTGTTATTGTTATGAATGGAGATTTATTGACAAAGTTAGATTTTGGTGAACTGGTTGATGCACATAGAAACACTAATGCAGCAGCGACAATGGCTGTGCGTGAGTATAGTTATCAAGTGCCATATGGTGTTATTAATTGTGAAGAAGATAGAATTATCAGTATAGAAGAAAAGCCAGAACAGACATATTTTGTTAATGCGGGTATTTATGTACTAAATCCCGAAGTTGTAGCAAAGGTTAACAAGGAAGAATTTTTTGATATGCCAGAGTTGTTCTCAGAAATCATAGGTGAGGGTAAAAAGGCAGGTATATACCCAGTAAGGGAATATTGGCTAGATATAGGTAGATTGGATGATTTTGAAAGAGCACAAATGGAATTTGGAAAGCTATGATCGTATAAACAAAAATAGAGGTGCTACTCATGAAGATTGCAGTGATTGGACTTGGCTCCATGGGAAAAAGACGTATTAGGTTAATAAAAAATATTTTAGGTGAAAATGCTGAAATTTATGGCGTGGACTCTAATGAGAAGCGATGTATAGATGTAAAAAATGAATATGGGGTAGTATGTGTTTCAGATTTAAGTATATTACTTGATGAAAATTCAATTGATGCAGCATTTATCGCAACTTCCCCTTTAGCGCATGCAAGTTTAATAACTACTTGCCTAGAACATGGGATACATGTTTTTACAGAACTAAACCTTGTAGATACAGATTATGAAAAAAATATCGCTTTAGCTAAGCGGAATAATAAGGTGTTATTTTTGTCATCGACCATGCTATATAGAAAAGAAATACAATATATTGTTCGCTGTATAAAAGAAGCTGATTGTTCTGTCAATTATACTTACCATGTAGGTCAATATTTGCCAGATTGGCATCCGTGGGATGTATTAGAAGAATTTTTTATCAGTAAAAAAGCTACTAATGGTTGTAGAGAACTGTTTGCCATAGAGTTGCCATGGATAGTAAATGCATTCGGCAGGATTGTTAAATATGATGTTGTCAAAAGTAAGTCTTCCAAGTTGCCTATTGATTATGCAGATAATTATTTGTTGTTGATAGAGCATGAAACTGGACATAAAGGTGTATTGGCTGTTGATGTTATTTCTAGGGAAGCAGTGCGGGAATTATCTGTTTTTGGAGAAGATATATTCCTAAAATGGAATGGAACTCCTCATGGATTGGTTTGTAAAAATCTGAAATCTGGAAATATGGATACTATTAATTTGTATGATGATATGCAAGCGGAGCATATAGAAGAATACAGTAGCAATATAATTGAGAATGCATATGCTGACGAAATTCGCAATTTTTTTGTTACTATTAATGAAAGTGACCTACCAAGATATTCATTCACGCAGGATAAAGAAATATTGAAGTTAATTGATGAAATTGAGGCAGATTGATATGAAGATACTGTTTATAGGATTAGGTTCCATTGGAACCCGTCATTTGAGGAATATAACAAAATTGCTTCATGAAAAACATCAATTATTTGAGATCCATGCACTGAGAGGAACTGCACGCAAGCTCGAAACAGGAATTTGCAAACTTATACATAAGCAAATGACAAGTTATGAAGATATAGATGAACAGTATGATGTGATTTTTATAACTAATCCGACATCACTCCATTATGAAACACTAAAAAATGTGGTTTCTAAAGCGAAAAAGATATTTATAGAAAAGCCAGTGTTTTCCAATGCAGATATAGATTTATCATTATTGGAAATTCCTCAGGATACAATTTGCTACGTGGCAGCACCATTACGTTACACTAAGGTATTTAAATTTTTAAAAAAATTGGTTAGTAGTAAGAAAATATATAGTGCTAGGGCAATCTGTTCCAGTTATTTGCCAGAATGGCGTCCCATGATAGATTACAGAAAATGTTACAGTGCTAGCAAACAAAGTGGCGGCGATATAGGTTTAGAGCTTATTCATGAATGGGATTATCTAACTGAATTATTTGGTATGCCAGAACGCGTGAATATGTATAGTGGTAAGTATTCTGATTTAGAAATAACCAGTGATGATATAGCAATTTATATTGCAGCTTATAAGAGTATGCTAGTTAGTCTCTCGCTGGATTATTTTGGGCGCTATACCAAAAGAGAAATAGAATTGTATTGTGATGATGAAGTTATTGTTGGTGATTTCACAAAGAGCGAAATACGGTTTTTGAAATCAGGTAAAGTGATTTCTTTGCAGGAAGAAAGGGATAGTTATCAGCTTCGAGAGTTAAGATATTTTTTGCATTTGGATGACGAAGATAATAATCAGAATACTATTTTGCATGCGTTTGATGTGCTAAAAATAGCAAAGGGGATTTTATAATGAATATCTTGTTTACTGTATGTGGTAGGGCAGGTTCAAAGGGAATAAAAGGTAAGAACTTTAGAAAGTTTTTAGGTGTCCCGTTGTTGTATTATACTGTAGCTGCTATAGAGTTATATAAGGAAAAGCATTCCGAAAATTGTATTGATATTGCTTTGAACACAGATAGTGTCAACATGGTTAAATTGATTGAAAGATTAGATTTAGGTATTAGTTGCATTGATAGAAAAGAAGAGTTAGCTGGAGATTATGTTGCAAAGATTGATGTTATAAGAGATACTTGGCAGACTATGTGCACAGAGAATCATATGGAATACGATGTAGTTATTGATTGTGACATAACATCTCCTCTGCGTACTGTTCAGGATATTGAAAATTTAATAAAAAAATATACTGAAGGAAAATATGACATTGTATATTCAGTGACAAATGCAAGAAGAAATCCGTATTTTAATATGGTTACAATAGATGAAGAAGGATTTTCTCATGTAGTTATAAAATCTGATTTTGTTGCCAGACAGCAGGCGCCTATTATATATGATATGAACGCATCTTTGTATGCGTATACACCTGCGTTTTTAGAAGCAAATAAATGTGCAAAAGATGCACACAATGGAGTTATTTTTATGAAAGATACTGCTGTGTTAGATTTAGATAATGAAGGTGATTTTGAACTAATGCAGATAATTGCAGAGTATCTAGTAAGCAGAGACGATAATATGAGGAAGATATTTCTACGAGCCAAAGAAATATTAAATACTTAATGAATTGATTGGATAATTGTGTTTATGTTTTATGGAGATGTTAGATGTGAAACCTATAGTTTATGTAGTACATTGTATTGATACTGAGGGGCCTTTATATGAAAGTCATGAAGCAATATTTGATTTATTGGAGAAGGAATTTGGCATAAAATTAATGTCTACGGAATCGAATTATAAAAAATTATTAAAAAAGGAATTGGATTTTGGAGATAATACAAAAGGTGTATATAATCTCATCGATCCTAATAAATTTGCTATAAACGGTGATTGGGAAATACTATTTCACAATATTGAGCATATAACCACTCCAGAGTTCAGAAATAAGCTGTTGGATTCAAGCGGTCATGGTTGGATATATAATTGGTTTTGTATGGATCATGTAGGGTTTACGGGAGATAATCCTAGGAGAAGAGATAGTGGTCATCACAAGATTTTTGATAAATATATGTCATTAATTAAAAAGCAAAATTTAGGAGATATAGTGCAATTTCACCATCATCCCGTACCACATTCTGGCAATTTCCATGAAAGTGGTATTTCATATTGGGGAAGAAACACACTTGATGATATTTTGACAAGAAAAATTATAGATAGAAGCTGGTTTCCAACGGTATATAGACCCGGTTTTCATACAGAAAGACCAGATTCAAACTGGTTTCTTGAACAATGGATACCCTTTGATTATGCAAATCAAGCAGTGGCAAATGTAATAGATAATCAGCCCAGGGTAGCATATGGACGATTTGGGGATTGGCGCCATGCACCTGTTGAATGGAAGCCATATCATCCCTCCCATGATGATTATCAAAAAAAGGGCGAATGTCGCAGATGGATTACTAGATGCTTGAATATGTATGCCAGATTACGTGAAATAAATCAACAGGATGTGGATGAGGCCTTTGCTTGTGCACAGCAAACGGGAACAGCAATATTGGCTTTTACGGATCATGATTATAAAAATATGGAATTTGATGTAAATAGAATAAGAGCACTCATAGAAAAATCAGCTGCCAAGTTTAAAGATGTTGAATACTTATATGCTGATGCCATTACTGCAATGAGGTGCTGTTGTGGTTTACAGTACAGTGATATAGGTATGCAGGCTGACATTAAAAATGAGGATGGACGAATAGTATTAAAGGTAGCAACTCAAAATGATATTTTCGGGCCACAGCCTTATTTGGCATTAAAACTGAATGATGGAAGGTATTTATGGGATAATTTTGATTTCTATAAGAAAAATGTTTGGGTATATACATTTGACGCTGACAGTGTACCATATCCGTATATAGACAAAATTGGCGTTGCTACAAATAACGCATATGGAAAAGTCGAAATACTTAATTATGATAAAAAAATTTACAAATGGAATAAGACTTTATTGAACTAGTTTTGATTTGAAAGAGGGGTAACATATGGAAAATTTGAAAAATGATAAAATTGATAGGATTAAGTATTGGAATGATGATTACGTTAAGTATTGGAAAAAAATGACTGATGAAGCTGAAAAGAGCAGTGATATCAGTACGGTAGACGGAAAAGTGCCTGGTGATTACAGTACTAGTGGTGTTGATACTATAGCTGAATTTTTGAATAATATGGATTTGCAACCAAAGGAAAAGGTTTTGGACTATGGTTGTGGTCTGGGGAGATTTTTTGATTATATTTCTCAAAGAAGCGAATACTACGGTATTGATATATCAGAGGGAATGATAAAGGTTTGCAAGCAAAAGTATCCGTTGCATGCGGATAGATTTATGGTTGCCGAAGGAGAAAATCTACCTTTCGAAGATGGTTTCTTTGACAAGGTTGTGTGTGTTGGCGTGTTTGATGCTTGTTATCAGGAAGCTGCACTTATGGAGATGCTTCGAATTGTGAAGGATGGTGGCAAGATTCTAATTTCAGGCAAAGGCAATAAATATAATCTTGATGATGAACAGGCATATATAGCAGAAGAGGCCGCTAGAAGAAAGGGACATCCTAATTACTTTACGAATGTAAAATCTATGCTGGAACAGGTGAAGAAATTTGTTTCTGTAGAAGAAGAACGATATTTTCCGTATAGAGGGGATATGCGCAAAGGTAAATATACTCATAAAATGCCAGAGAAATTCTACGAATGGGTAATAATCATTAGAAAAATCGGGGGGGGGAACTCCTGAACTGAATAAATTTTCTAATAAATATTCGATTACTTGGCAAAATAAAAGTGCAATAGTACAATAATTGCTGTTAACTTAATAAATATTAAAAAATATTTTAATTTTTAATATTTATGCATCATCAATTCCTGTTGGTTGTTTTCAAATATAACTGGCAGGGATTTTTGATATTACGATATGTAGAAGTAATTTGGTTGTTATATAGTCAATATTTATTGCTTTAACGGTATAATAGAATTGAATAAATATAGCTATTCTGCTATTATAGTAAATAGTAATTTGTCATTAATAGGAGTGTTGAGTGATATATGAAGAAGGCTTTGATTACTGGTGTGACTGGGCAGGATGGTTCTTATCTGGCGGAGCTTTTGCTGGATAAGGGGTATGATGTGCATGGGGTGATTCGCCGTAGCTCGGTGGATTATCGTGAGCGGATTGCTCATTTGGAGGGGCAGGAGCGTTTTCATCTTCATTATGGTGATTTGGGAGACTCCATGAGTCTTATGGCGGTGATTGGTACTGTTCGTCCAGATGAAATCTACAATTTGGCTGCTCAGAGTCATGTGCAGGTTAGCTTTGATGTGCCGGAATTTACGGCAGATATTGATGCTACTGGTGTACTGAGAGTATTGGAGGCAGTACGACTTTGTGGCTTGGCCAAAACCTGTCGTGTTTATCAGGCTTCTACCTCAGAGCTTTATGGCAAGGTGGAGGAGGTGCCTCAAAACGAAAATACCCCATTCCATCCATATAGCCCTTATGCTGTTGCCAAGCAATATGGTTTTTGGATTACCAAGGAATACCGGGAGGCTTATGGGATGTTTGCCTGCTCAGGTATTTTATTTAATCATGAGTCAGAGCGGCGGGGGGAGACCTTTGTTACTCGCAAGATTACCTTGGCAGCCAGTCGTATTGCTCAGGGCAAACAGAACAAGCTGTATCTAGGCAATCTGGATAGTCTGCGGGATTGGGGCTATGCCAAGGATTATGTGGAATGTATGTGGTTGATTCTCCAGCATCACCAGCCGGAGGATTTTGTTATTGCTACTGGTGTCCAGCATAGCGTTCGAGAATTTTGCCAGCTTGCCTTCCACTATGCAGGTATTGAATTAGAGTTCAAGGGAGAAGGCTTGGAGGAAAAAGGCATTGACAAAGCTACCGGCAAGGTATTAGTGGAAGTTAGTCCTGATTTTTATCGTCCTACTGATGTAGTAAATCTCTGGGGTGATCCTTCCAAGGCTCGCCAGGAGTTGGGCTGGAATCCTGTCAAAACTTCCTTTGAGGAATTAGTAAGGATAATGGTAGAGCACGATATGCAGAAGGTAGCTGTAGAGCGGGCAGAGGAGCATATTCGTACCAATCTTGAGGAATATTTGGAAAAGGGCGTTGTAAAATGATGGAGAAAAACGCAAAAATTTACGTGGCTGGTCATAGAGGCATGGTAGGTTCTGCTATTGTGCGAGAGCTACAGCGTCAGGGTTATACCAATATTATTACCAGAACCCATAGTGAGTTGGATTTGTGCCGTCAGGATGCAGTAGAGCGTTTTTTTGCTCAGGAAAAGCCTGAGTATGTATTTTTAGCTGCTGCCAAGGTAGGGGGCATAGTAGCCAATGCAGAGGCTTTGGCGGATTTTATGTATGATAATATGCTATTGGAGATGAATGTAATTCATGCAGCCTGGCGCAATGGCTGCCGCAAGCTGGAGTTTTTAGGCTCTTCCTGCATTTATCCTCGGATGGCACCTCAGCCTATGCCAGAGAGCTGTCTTTTAACCAGTGAGTTGGAAAAAACCAATGAGGCTTATGCCTTGGCTAAAATCAGTGGCTTGAAATACTGTGAATTTCTCAATCGTCAATATGGTACGGATTATATTTCTGTAATGCCTACCAATCTCTATGGCCCAAATGATAATTATCATCCTACTCATAGCCATGTGGTGCCTGCCTTGATTCGCAGGTTCCATGAAGCCAAGTTGGCTGGGGCTAAGTCTGTTACCTGCTGGGGAGATGGCAGCCCTCTCAGGGAATTTCTTTATGTGGATGATTTGGCAAATCTCTGTGTATTCCTCATGAATAATTATAGTGGCAATGAAACTGTGAATGCTGGTACAGGCAGAGAGCTTTCCATTCGTCAGTTAACAGAGCTGGTGGCTTCCGTTGTTGGGTATCAGGGAGAAATCCATTGGGATACCTCCAAACCTAATGGTACACCTAGGAAGCTTTTGGATGTATCTAAGGCAAAAGCTTTGGGGTGGACATATCGTACAGAATTAGAAGAAGGTCTAAAGCTAGCCTATAAGGATTTTCTAGAAAATCCTATGCGTGCCGAGAGATAATAATCTTCAAACTGCAAAGAAGAATAATACTAAAAATGGTCACACCTTGTATGATAGGCTGTGACCATTTTTTATGATCTATATTAACTCAAACAGTATAATAAAATTGAGATAAAAATATTAATATGCTATTATAGTAAATAATAAGGTATATACAACTTGTCTTATGACGATAGATAAAAATAAAGAAAAGGGGAAAACAGGCATATGCATATAGTTTTGCTTTCTGGAGGTTCAGGGAAAAGGCTGTGGCCTTTGTCCAATGATATTCGTTCCAAGCAGTTTATTAAGATATTCAAGACGGATACAGGGGAGTATCAGTCTATGGTACAGCGGGTTTATGGGCAGATTCAGGCGACTATGCCAGAGGCCAAGGTAACTATTGCCACCTCCAAATCCCAGGTGTCTTCCATTGTGAATCAATTGGGCAATCAGGTGGGAATTTCCGTGGAGCCATGTCGGCGGGATACCTTTCCTGCTATTATGTTGGCGGCAGCTTATCTGGTTGATGTGGAAAAGGTGTCTTTGGAGGAGCCAGTGGTAGTTTGTCCTGTGGATCCCTATGTGGAGCAGGACTATTTTTCTGCTATTGGTCAGCTGGCCAAACAAGCCGCCAAGGGAGAGGCTAATCTTGTTCTTATGGGTATAGAGCCTACTTATCCTAGCGAAAAGTATGGCTATATTATTCCTGCTGATGCTAATGCTGTTAGTAAGGTACAAACCTTCAAGGAAAAGCCTTCTAAAGCAGTTGCCCAGGCCTATATTCAGCAGGGAGCCTTGTGGAATGGTGGTATTTTTGCTTTTCGGTTAAAATATTTGCTAAAGCGTGGCCATGAGTTGATTGATTTTACGGATTATCAGGATTTATACAACAAATATGCCCAGCTTCCTAAAATCAGCTTTGACTATGCGGTGGTGGAGAAAGAACCTAATATACAGGTTATGCGCTTCAAGGGCCAATGGAAGGATTTGGGAACTTGGAATACTCTATCTGAGGCAATGGAAGAATCTACCATTGGCGATGCTACCTTGGAGGAGGATACCTGCCAAAATGTTCATATTGTCAATGAGCTGGGGATTCCAGTTTTAGCGCTGGGGTTGCAGGATGTAATTATTTCAGCCAGTCCAGAAGGCATTTTGGTGTCTGATAAGGAGCGTTCCTCTCATATCAAACCATTTGTGGAAAAAATATCCAGTGGCATCAGATTTGCCGAAAAATCCTGGGGCAGTTATCGGGTATTGGATGCAGATGATAGGAGTATGACCATCAAGGTTACTCTCAATCCCGGCAAATCCATGAATTATCACAATCATCATCATCGAGATGAGGTATGGATTGTGGTATCTGGTCATGGTCGCACCCTGATTGAAGACAAGCTAAAAAATGTTAAGGCTGGGGATGTTATTACCATGCCAGCCGGAACACGCCACACGGTTTTTGCTGATACGGAACTGAAACTGGTGGAGGTACAGCTTGGAGAGGATATTTCCGTCAAGGACAAGGAAAAGCACATTATTCAGAATGTAGGCAAAGCCTTTGGCGGGGCTGATATTCGCGGTGTTTATCCTGTTCAGGTAAATGAAAAGCTTGCCTACCGAATTGGTAGATATTTTTCCCAGATAATCCCTGATAAGGATAGCCTACAAAATGACTCTCTAAGGATAGCAGTAGGCTGTGATGTTCGCTTGTCCAGCCCTAGTTTGAAAAAGCAGCTGATAAATGGGTTGCAGGAAGCTGGTTGTCAGGTGGTAGATATTGGGCAATGTGGTACGGAAATGATGTATTTTGCTGTGGCTCATTTGGGCCTGGCAGGTGGCATTATGGTAACAGCTAGTCATAACTCCGGTGAATACAATGGCTTTAAGCTGGTGGGGCCCAAGGCCAAGCCTATATCTGCAGCTTCCGGTCTTAAGGAGCTGGAAAAGCTGTGCCAGATGGAGCCTGAAACATATGGCAGTACAGATAAAAATAATACAGGCAAGGTAGTAAAATATAATATTATGCCAGAATATATTACCCATCTCTGCAGCTATGTGGATGTAGATAGCCTGCCACCTATGCGGATTGTAGTTAATGCCAGCAATGGCAGTGCTGGGGCTGTAGTGGATGAATTGGAAAAAATCCTGCCCTTTGAATTTATACGCATAAATTGCGAGCCAGATGGACATTTCCCTAATGGTGTGCCGAATCCTATGCTTAACGAAAATAGGGAGATTACCGCCCAGACGGTTCGCAAATATCATGGGGATTTGGGCGTAGCCTGGGATGGAGACTTTGATCGTTGTTTCCTCTTTGACGAAGAGGGTATGATGATTGAGGGCTACTATATGGTAGGTCTGCTGGCTGAAGCCTTTTTGGCCAAAAGCTCTAGGGAACGCATCATTCATGATCCAAGAGTATATTGGAATACCCAGCATATTTGTGAAAAATACAAAGGAGAAGCTGTAATCTGCCGTTCTGGCCATTCCTTTATCAAGGAGAAAATGCGTCAGATAGATGCCGTATATGGGGGAGAAATGAGTTCCCATCATTATTTTAGAGATTTTGGCTACTGCGATAGTGGCATGATTCCTTGGCTGCTGGTAACGGAGCTGTTAGCTAAACGAAAAATGGCAGCTTCTTCTCTAGTCAATGAAGCTATGGCACAGTTCCCTTGCTCTGGCGAGATAAATACTCAGGTGGAAACTCAGGCCACGGCAGAGAAGCTTATAAAGCAGGTGAAGTCAATTTATGGTTCTATGGGGACTATTGATAATGTGGATGGTTTGTCTGTGGATTGTGGCAGCTGGCGGTTTAACCTGCGCCATTCCAATACAGAGCCTGTACTACGCCTCAATGTAGAAACCAGGGGAGATAGAGCTCTCCTCAAAGAAAAAACGGAAGAATTATTATCTATTATTCGTGGAGAAAAAAATTAACAAGGCAATACATAGTGCACCGACCTCCAAAAGTTAGACCTAAAATCTAATTTTTGGAGGTCAGTTTTCTTTTAATTTGCTATCATTGACCTTTATTTTAGTTATATCTGTAACACATTTAACAATTTATTTTCTGATGTCATTCTGAAATATCTGTCCCAATATATTGACTTTTGTCCCAAGATGATATATGATGATAATTATCATCAGTAGGGGCAGTTTGAACACAATAAAGGAAATTCTGGTGGTGGCAAACGTAACATTCCTGTTGGAAAGATGGTTGATTCTGCCCATATTTTAAATTTAATTAATGACTTGCGTTCTTTGCAAACCTATTGGAACGAACATACTCTTATTAAAGGTGCACTTATTAGTGTGCATTATACCAGTGTGATTGCAAAAAGCAATCGAATCCGAGGACTTTTGTGTCGAGGGTCTTCTAATCCCAACGACTCCATTCGTGGTGTAAAATTTACCGGTGAAATGCCATGTATAAAGCATGTATTCACATATTATGTTGGATTAGACACTATAGAAGAGAGCCTCACACGATTGATAGCAGTCAAGGAAATTCTGGAATGCGATTATCATGGTAAAATTTCTCACGAAGATATTGAAAAGCTAAATAATGATAAAGGAATTTTTCAGCACTCTGCACGCTTGGCAAAGACAAACTTCGTAAATGTAGTTGTAGATGTTTTTTATATCCAGAAGTTCTCAATCGATTTTGCAGAAGCAGGGGATGATGAAGAGGCAATCGTTACTCTCTACCGCACAGATGTAAAAACAGAGGATGTGTTTCGCGCAATCGGCATAGATTATCTCAATGCAAAGCAAATTGATGAAAATACTGTACTTTTGCGTCCTGATGAAATTGCGCTTCTCAGAGAGAATGCCCCTTATCTCATAGCTATGAAAGTTCGTGATTTGAGAGAAGTACCTGTGGAGGAAAGTGTTGTAGGTGACTCTTGCATTGTTCAAATACCTGTACCAAAGCAAGAACCTGTTATTGGAGTAATTGATACCCCATTTTGTGAAGATGTCTATTTTAAAGATTGGGTTTCATATGAAAGTATGCTTGAAGACGATATAGAGCTGGATGCGCGTGATTATGTACATGGGACGGAAGTTACATCTATTATTGTGGATGGGCCAACAATTAATCCTAATTTGGATGATGGGTGTGGACGATTCAGAGTGAAACATTTTGGTGTTGCCAAAAGTGGTAGATTTAGTTCCTATACAATCCTTAAATCAATTCGTAAGGCAGTTTCCCAAAATAGAGATATCAAAGTATGGAATCTTTCATTAGGATCTGTATTACCCATAAAGAAGAACTTCATTTCTCCAGAAGCTGCTGAACTGGATAAGATTCAAAATGAATTTGATATTGTATTTGTGGTTGCAGGAACCAATGGCGCTCCGAGTCAGAACCCAATTCAAATAGGCGCACCGGCTGACTCGCTAAACTCATTAGTTGTAAATTCTGTTACGCATGAGAAAAAACCGGCTTCATATCACCGTGTAGGTCCAGTGCTTTCGTTTTTTCACAAGCCGGATGTTAGCTACTATGGTGGAGATATTGGTCAGCCTATGCGTGTATGTACACCAACAGGCGAGGGATTTGTAATGGGGACATCATTTTCAGCTCCATGGATAACTCGCAAGATGGCCTATTTGATGTGCACATTGGGATTTTCGCGAGAGGTTGCAAAGGCGTTACTAATTGATGCTGCAGCGGGATGGGAGCGAAAAGATAGTGCTTCGTGTTCTATCGGGTATGGTGTTGTTCCTCAACGAATTGAAAACATTGTCCAAACGTCAGATGACGAAATCCGTTTTGTGATGACAGGTACAACTGATGAATATGAAGCTTATACATATAGAATACCTGTGCCGATTTATAAAAACAAGCAACCATTCTATGCTCGAGCGACACTCTGTTACTTTCCAAAATGTATGAGAGACCAAGGAGTTGATTATACAAGCACAGAAATGGATATTCATTTTGGTCGAGTTCGAGAAAAGGAGGGAAAGGCTTCTATCTCATGCATCAACTCTAATTCTCAGGGCGATGAAGGTGGAAAACATCTTTATGAAACTGAAGCACGCAAATTATATCGAAAATGGGATAATGTAAAACTAATAAGTGAAGAATTGAAGGCTCGAGCCGTACCACGAAAAGTATACGATGCAGGAATGTGGGGCTTAAGTATTAAGAGCAAGGAACGTTTAAAAGAGAAAAATGGGCGCGGTCTTTCATTTGGCGTAGTTGTTACGTTAAAAGAAATGTATGGTGTAAATCGTATTGACGATTTTATTAAACTCTGCATGATGCGAGGCTGGATAGTTAATCGAATTGATGTTGAAAATCGAATTGATATTTACAACAAGGCAGAAGAAGAAATTGAATTCTAAATAATATAAAAATGGTCACATCCTTGTATGATAGGCTGTGACCATTTTTATATTATTTTACCAGAGTTGATTTGAAATGAAATTGAGCTGATTTTTGCATTTGGTAACAGATCTGTTAACACAGACTTTTACTCTATCAATGGTTTTGGTTTCGCCTTCCTGAAGTAATGCAATTGGTTTTGATTCTACGGAAGATATTCTGCCAGAACCAAGAAAATCATCCAACATAAATAAGTGATTGTCTGGGTTATCTGTTGTAAGAAGGCTACGATGTTTGGAAAGAATATCGTATACCTTTTTTAGATAGACTTTGGTTTGCTGATTAGGCTCATTTCTTGCACCGGCTACTGTAGACCATCCACAATGTGTCAGTACCACCATTTGGATTTTTGGTGTTTGCATATCACTAGGAATATATTTTCTAAACTCGCTTTGTGGGCTGCTTAGAGTATTGATTAGCAATTCTAGTGAGTTAATAGACTGCTGGTCAGTGCGTACAGGAATAATGAGAGCATCTGCTGCATACCATGCTAATTGCGTTGCTCCTGCAAAGAAAGGAGAAGTGTCAATCAAGCATTTATCGAGATTGTTTTCATTTAATTCTCTTAAAATTTCATTTTTTAATGAAAAAAGAATGCTTTGAAGTGCTTCATCACGCTGTGGAGATTGCAGTGTTGATGTTTGATTTATAGCTGTTATAAGTTGAGATGGCAGTAAATATAACTCTTCTGAGGAGGGGATATAATAGCTGTTTTTTTCGGAGAAATAATTATTGGTGGCACCAATGTAAGAGGCAACATGACTTGCCTTTCCCAAGCCAGGAACAAGGTATGGCAATAAAATATCTTTTACATTTGTTTGCCTGCCACTGTAATAATTATTGTCATAAAAAAATGATAGATTTCCCTGTGGACATGTATCTACAGCTAAAAGATTATCAGTAAGATAGCTAAGGTTAAATGTAAGTGTTGTTTTGCCAATGCCTCCTCTAAGATTACACATAGCATAAATTTTTTGTTTAGGCAAACCTAAGTCATATTGTTCATCATTAGCAATATTAAATTGTCGCGTGATTATATCAGTTACAGACATAGTAAAAACCTCCAATTAGATTTACTTTTTTACGATTAATATGTAAAACTAATTATATAACACTGGAATAACATCGTCAAGCGTCATGCTTTGCACAGTGCCACAAAATAACAGCAAACTATATTCTGATTAAACTTAAAAAATATAATAAAGCAGAGAAGCTTATATGGCAAGTAAAGTCCATTGTCTATTATTCGTGGGAAAAAAATTATTTAGAAAAAATCTCATTTGCTATTGACAATGATTCTGATAAAGATTATCATATTTAGGTACTTTGAGATTAGTTATCAATGTATTTTGAAATCATGTATCATTATCATTGGAGGTGTTGGCTATGACATTGAAAGATGGCAAGACCGGTATGACTCTCCGTGTAGACAGCATTGGAGAATCCGGCCTCAAGGAAAGACTGATGACAATGGGTATGCTGCCAGGCACCAAAATTAAGGTGCTGCGTTCCGCCCCCCTGGGAGATCCTATTGCAATTGGCTTGCGTTCTTACAATTTGGCTATTCGTCGTAAGGATGCAGAGCAGATTCAGGTAACAGCAATCTAATTGGGAAGGAGATTTTAGCAAATGAGTGGAAGTTTATCCGTAGCCCTTACTGGTAATCCCAATACCGGTAAGTCTACTATTTTTAATGAGCTGACTGGTGCCCGTCAGAAGATTGGTAACTGGCCTGGCGTAACTGTTGATAAAAAGGTAGGTTATGTTCGTCATAATGACAAGGATATTATGATTGTGGACCTGCCAGGTACATATAGCGTTAATGCCCGTTCTCCAGAGGAGAGAATCGTTATTGATTACCTCATGGAAAACCACACCGACTTGGTTGTAGATGTGGTGGATTCCTCTAACATTGAGAGAAATCTCTTCCTGACCTTACAGCTACTGGAAAAGGGTATTCCTCTGATTATTGACCTGAACATGCAGGATGAGGCTAAGAAGCGGGGCATCAAGATTGATGTGAAGAAGTTGGAGAATTTCCTAGGCTATCCTGTACTTTTGACTGTGGCTAGAGATGGCAGCAGCCTGAAGAATATGCTGAATGTCTTTACTTCTATTTCCATGGAAGGTTATGGCCCTAGTGAGAAGCTGCAGGCACATATTGCTAAGGCTAAGGATATTGAGTCCACTGTTACCGACGAAAAAGCTCGTCAGGAGCAGTTGATTGAGCTGCGTTATGCCTTTATTGATGAGATTCTTAGAGAGTCTGTTACTTTCTCCCATGTAGGTACTACCACCTCTGAGAAGATTGACCATGTACTGGCTAATGGTATTCTGGCTATTCCAGCCTTCCTGCTGATTATGTATGCTGTTTTCCAGATTACATTTGAATGGATTGGTCAGCCTATTGCAGACTTCGTAGATGAGCTGGTCAATGACCAGTTCCTAGGCTGGGCTTCTGAGACTTTGGCAGATGCAGGGGTAGCTGATTGGATGCAGTCCCTTGTTTGCGATGGCATTATCGGTGGCGTTGGTTCCGTTATTACCTTTGTACCACTGATTTTCATTCTGTTCTTCTGCTTGAGCTTCCTGGATGGCACTGGCTATATGGCTCGTGTAGCCTTCATTATGGATCCTATTATGCGTCGCTGTGGTTTGACTGGTAAGGGTGTTATGCCTTTGATGATGGGCTTTGGCTGTGGCGTTCCTTCCATTATGGGTGCTCGTGCCTTGGATACGGAAAAGGATCGTATGCTGTCCATTATGGCTGCTCCTTTCCTGACCTGTGGTGCCAAGCTGCCAATTATGGCTCTCTTTGCTGCCATGTTCTTCCCTGATGATGCTGCTAATGTGGTATTTGCCATGTATGTAGTAGGTGTGGTTATGGCCATTGTTTCCACCAAGCTTTTGTCTCACACCACCTTCAAGGATGATAATTCCACCTTCTTGCTGGAACTGCCTCCATATCGTATGCCAGATATGAAAACCGTTCTGCTGGAAACCTGGGACAAGGGCAAGGGATATCTGGTTAAGGCCGGTACTATTATCTTCCTGGGCTGTGTAATTCTCTGGTTCCTGTCTGCCTTTAACAGCGAGGGTATGGTTGAGGATCTGAACGACAGCTTCCTGGCCTCCATCGGTTCTGTGATTGGTTCCCTCTTTGTTTTCCAGGGCTTTGGCAACTGGGAGGCTGGTGCAGCCGTACTTTCCGGTGTTCTGGCCAAGGAGTCTGTAGTATCTACCATTGGTATTCTCTATGGTATGCCTGATATTTCTGCTGAGGCAGAGGATGCAGTGGAGACTGCTGAGGCTATGCTGGGGACTGGTATGGGCAGTGCCTTTACACCATTGTCCGCCATTGCCTTTATGGTATTCTCCCAGCTGTATACCCCATGTGTAACTGCCTTGGGTACTATCAAGAAAGAAGCTGGTGGCTTCAAGTGGATGGTATTTGCTGCGGTTTATATGTTTGTACTGGCTTGGGTTGTTTCCCTGCTGGTATATCAGATTGGCAGCCTGTTAGGCTTCTAAAATAATTAAGCTAGCATACTATTACAGGTGGTGCCTAGCTAAGTTATCTGATACAATGATAAGGATAGGAGGTCTATATAATGAATGCTCAGACTTTGGTTTTGTTAGTGATTATAGCTGCTTTGCTGGCTTTTGCTCTTCGTCATGTGTATTACAATTTCGTAGAGGGCAAGCATGATTGCTGTGGCTGTGATGCCTGCAGTGGACATCATGACAAGGAAAAAAATACTGGGGCGGAAGAAGGCTCCTGTCCGTATTGCAGTGGTCACAAATAATTTAATCTAATAAATGGGGACTGTTTTCCTGGTGATTTCCTAATGCTAATATTCGAATCGAATTTGCATTAGGAAAAGCTAGAGAGACAGTCCTTTTCTCTTGTCTGGAAATAGGCAAATTACCCTTGAAAATGGCATGGTTTTAGGCTATTATAGGTAATAGGAATAGCTGAAGGGTTATTAATACATATCAGCAATAAATGTATAGTATGGTGACGGTAATGAGGGAAAAAAAGTCATTAAAAAGTCTGGATAAATTAGTATCCAGCTTGGAATTTTTGAATTTCGAGCAAGGTAAAAAGCGCTGTATGAATGACGAGGAGTTTTATCTCGAGCTTGTAAAAGAGTTTGCAGAGGAAAGCAAGCTTAAAACCTTGCAGGAGAACTATCAACGGCAGGACTGGCCTCAATATAGGATGAATGTGCATACTATTAAGAGTTCGGCGGCCTATATAGGGGCAGAGGAGCTTTCCCAGCAGGCTAGGCTTTTGGAAAATGCTGCCAAGGAGGGCAATCAGGCATATCTTGTGGCTAAACATATTGAGTTTACTCAATATTACCAAAGGGTATTGCAAGGAATTAAGGACTTACTTGCTGAAATAGAGTCGGCAGGAGCATAAATTTAGAGCAGGGTTGGCGATATACATGGAAGAAAAGAAAATTTTGGTCGTGGATGATAGTGCCGTAAATCTCAAACTGGCAGGGAAAATCATAAAATCTCAGGAGGGATGGAAACCCATATTGGTACCATCTGGCCAGCGGGCTTTGAAGTATCTGGAGGAAAATCAGGCAAATTTGATTCTTTTGGATGTGATGATGCCGGAAATGGATGGCTTCCAACTGTTGCACATATTGCAGGGAGATGAAAGGCTGGCCAAGATTCCTGTGGTAATGCTGACAGGAGATGAGGATGCAGAAAACAAGGAGCAAGGCCGACAGGCAGGCATAAAAGCTATGCTGCACAAGCCCTTTGATATATCACATCTGTTGGATACCATAACGAAGTATATAGACTGAGGAAGAGGTCATGGATGATAATATACGGGAAGAAATTCGCCAACTAAGCCTGGAATTAAAAAAGGCCCATCGGGAGGTAAAGCGTCTCCATCGTGAGAATAATATCCTTTCTACCATGAACGAGCAGTCTAATAGATTCCGGGAGTTTAGTGAGGCCAAAAAAGGACGTCAGGAATACTATACACGAATGTTTGTGGAGAATTCTCCTAATATTTCCATTATGCTGGATAATCAGCTTAAGACACTTCTGGCTACAGAGAGATATTATCAGGTAGGTCAGTACACCACAGAGGAAATTAATAACGGATTACCGATTGCTACTGTCTTTCATGGTGTCATGGAATATTCTGAGTGCAAGCATTTGGAGTCCGTGTGTCAGATAGCTTTGACAGAACAGCGGGAGATTCACTACATTGAGAAATTGCATGTGGGCAGGCAGGAATTGGTCTATGATGTCTATATTCACCCAGTAAAAGGTATGGCGGAAGGGGAAAACTGTCTCATGCTGATTATGGTGAATATTACAGATATCATTTCTGCCAAGGAAAAAGCTGAAACTGCTGATAAAGCAAAAGGCAGCTTTTTGGCCAATATGTCTCATGAAATAAGAACCCCTATGAATGCCATTCATGGCATGGCAGAGTTTATTATTCGGGATACTACAGATATATTTGCCAGGGAAAATGCCATTCTCATAAAGAATGCGTCTACCTCTCTTTTGACTATTATTAATGATATTTTGGATTTCTCAAAAATAGAGGCAGGCAAAATGGATTTGATAAATTCATCCTTCCAATTGGCTTCTCTTTTAGTAGATGTAGCTGCTATTATTCGCATTAAGCTAAAGGATAGCAAAGTTTCTTTCGTGTTACAGATTGATCCCGAAATGCCTCGTGGCCTGATTGGGGATGAAATCCGCATCAAGCAGATAATGGTAAATCTTTTGAATAATGCGGTGAAATTTACCCAGGAGGGTACTATTACACTTCGTATGGGCTGTAGAAGGCTTGGGGATGACAATACGGTAAAGATATATGGCAGTGTGGCAGATACTGGCATTGGCATAAAACCCCAGGATTTGGGTAAGCTGTTTTCCAGCTTTCAGCAGGTAGATACCCGAAGAAACAGGTCTATTGAGGGTACTGGCTTAGGCTTGGCCATCAGCCGTCGTCTATGTGAGTCTATGGGCGGTGCCTTAGGGGTAAAAAGTGTTTATGGTCAGGGCAGCGTATTTAGCTGGACTATGGTGAATCAGGTAGATGATTGGACTCCTATTGGCACCATAGGCAAGGGAGATATCCAAAATCAGGAAAAGCTTTTCCAATATACCTTTATTGCGGAAAAGGCCAAGGTGTTGGTGGTTGACGATAACAAGGTAAATCTCAAGGTGGCAGAGGGAATGCTGTCTCCGTATAGAATCCAGGTAGTAACTGCGGAAAGTGGTTATGAGGCTTTGGAACTGCTAAAACAGCAGCATTTTGACATTGTCTTTATGGACCATATGATGCCTATTATGGACGGGGTGGAAACCTTGCAAAAGCTTAGATTACTGCCTAGCCATGAAAAGGACGTGGTGGTGGCTCTTACAGCCAATGCAGTGGCTGGCGTGCAGGATGAGTATCTCCAGCTAGGCTTTCAGGGATATTTATCCAAGCCGCTAGGGGATAAGGAATTGGATGAATGTCTGCGTAGTTTTCTGCCTTCGGATACCATTTATAAGCTGGATAAACCTTTTACCAGCAGAATGGATGAGGTAGATCGGGATATTCTCATGCAGGTTTATACTGAGGGACACAAAAAGATTAAACTGTTTATGAATCTGCTGGAGGCAGAGGATTGGCCAAGATATACCATTGAGGTACATGCGCTCAAATCTGTAGCAGCTCATATTGGGCAAAAGCAGTTGGCGGAAATGGCCAAGGCTCATGAAAAAGCAGGGAAATCAGGAGATTATCAGTATATTTATCGAAATTTCGATAGACTTTTAGCTCAGTATAGTGCCTTGTTGACCTATATTAGTGAAAAATTTGCTGAGGAAATCTTTAAGCCAAAACAAGAACAGAATCTATTGACTATATCTCCAGAAAAGTTGTTTGAGAAAACCACTCAATTACAGGACGCATTGGGGGATTATGATCTTGATAGATTGGAAGAATTGCTGCAGGAACTGCTGGGATGTCAGCTTGACAGCGCTAGCCATAAGCTGTTATCTCAAATGAAAGATGCCTGCGGGGAATTTGATTATGATACTCTGGAGAGACTTATGACACAATGGCAAAATGCCAGTAAATCATAATAGAGGTGAGAATTTTGAAATCAGTAGTATTATTTACTGAAGAAATAGATGATCTGGAAAGGGCTGTGGCAGAGCTGCAAAAGCAATGCCAGGGATTTGATTTTCAGCAGCATAGTGCAGGACTGCTTTTTGCCCATCCAGATACTGATTTGGAAGAATTAATGTCTTTGCTGACGGAGGCATTTGCCATACCGATTATAGGAGTTACTGCCTCCTTTATATTTACTATGAAAGGTGTAAAAAGAGAGGGTATTTCCCTGCATTTTTTCACAGCTGATGATTGCCGCTTTGCTGTGGATAGTACAGGAGAATTGAAGCCTGAGCATGTAAAGGAGGCTATGGGCCAGGTTTATCATAACTTGGTTAATCAGCTAGGTGAAAAGCCAAAGCTTTTTTTGACTTATGGCAATCCAAGCTTAGACATGGCGGGAGACGATTTTGTAGATACTCTGGATACCTTGTCTGAGGGGGTACCAGTATATGGCGCCATGGCATCAGATGATTTTGCTGTGGAGGACTGTCGTTTTGTGTGCAATGGTCATGTATTTCAATATGGTGCGGCAGTTATAGCTATCAGCGGTAACATACAACCAGTTATGTCCAGTGGTTTTCATGTGGATACGGCTATTGATTACGAAGGCATTGTCACCCGTGCTGAAGGCAATCAGGTGTTAGAGCTGGATGGTGTGCCTTTTGTGGAGGCTTTGACTAAAGCTGGCATGGTTTTTAATTTTGATAATGCTCAGGATTACCTCAATACTCCTTTCAAAATATCCTTTGAAATTGAAGCCGGAGATGAAGTACAATGCCTGCGGCACCTTTTTCATGTGGATAAGAAAAAAGGAACAGCCAAATTTTTTGGCAAAATACCTGTAGGAGCCAAGCTGCAGGTAGGGATTCTGGATGTAGAGGGGATTCATGACTCGGTGGCAAGTGTAGTCCATGATTGCCTAGAAGGTATTGCAAAGAATAATCCTCAAAGCTATCATACTTTGATGGTTACCTCCTGTGCCTCCAGACTTATGAGCTATACCAATGCTATACATGATGAAAGCCTTGCCTATGTGGATATGATACCAGATGGAATGGAGATGTCAGGCTTATATGCTTATGGCGAGGCCTGTCCTATAAAAACTAAAAATAGCAGCAATGGAAGAAATGCTTTTCACAATACCACGTTTTCCTTGCTGGTAATGTAGCAATAGGGAGTGTTTGCAATATGGATTTTAGACAATTGGAGTATTTTTGTACTCTGAGCCGCCTGAAAAATTTTACCCGCACAGCAGAAGAACTGCATGTTTCCCAGCCTTCCGTTACCAAGGCTATCAAGTCCTTGGAAACGGAGCTGAAGCTGACCTTGATAGATAGGCGGCAAAAGCATGTTACCCTTACCAATGAGGGCAAGGCATTTCTGCTTCATGCGGAACAGATCATGAAATCAGTAGAGGATACCTACAGGGATATGGAGCGCTTTCAGCTGGAAAAGCAGGGGACAGTGCATTTTGGTATTCCTCCTATGGTAGAGGCCTATCTATTCCCAGATCTTTTCACCAGCTTCAAGGCTATGTACCCTGATATGAATCTGGATGTGCGGGAATATGGAGATTCTACAGAGGTAATGGAAAAGGCTGATTCCGGTGAGCTGGACTTCGGTATTATCTTTTCCAGCCGAGGTGATACTAAGGATAATCAAATGCTGATTATGACAGACAATATGAGTCTTTGTGTCAGCCCTGAGCTGCCCTTGGCCCGCAAGGAAAATATCAGCTTTGATGATTTGAAGAATGAACATTTTATCATGCAGCAATCTAATACCTATCAGTATCAGCATGTATATGAGCGGTGTGTGGAAAGAGGTTATATACCGGATATTCTTCTGTGTACCACTCAGCTGAAAACCATTAAACAGCTGGTGGGCAATAGACTGGGTATCTCCGTGCTGCCAGATTTTGTTACCAATGAGGAAACCATCTTTGTACGTCGACAGCTGACACCACCTCTCAAGGTTAATATCTGCCTTTACTGGGGACGCAATAAACAGCTCAGCGATATGGATAAAAGATTTTTGGATTTCATCAAGCACTATGTAGCTACTGAGGAATTTAAGAGCCATTTTACAAAAAATATAGAAAAATAAAGAATGAAATGTATGACGTCGGAGCTCCGGCGTCATTTTGTTTTAAAATCCCTGCTTGACAAGGTAGTTCTTTTTTGGTATTATTTTTTAGGTTATATAAGCTCTTGATAAGGAAGGGCGTATCTACCAACTGCCGAGAACAGTTGTCTATGACCCGCTGGGTTGTAGTACACTTTTTAGGCGGTTTTTTTGTGTGTAAATTTAAATTACCCCTTTGACACAAGTTTTGTAGTGTACATTTTAGTTGTAGGATAAGGAGTGTTGACATGAAATACGATGTTATTATTATTGGTGCAGGCCCTGGTGGTATTTTTTCTGCTTATGAACTGATTAAGGGAAATAAGGATATTAAGGTGGCTGTATTTGAGGCTGGCCGTTCCTTGGAGCAAAGAAAATGTCCTATTGACGGCAAAAAAATCAAAAGCTGTATCAAATGTCCATCCTGCGCTATTATGAATGGCTTCGGTGGCGCAGGCGCTTTCTCTGATGGCAAATACAATATTACCAATGATTTTGGCGGTACTCTTTATGAGCATATTGGCAAGGAGGCTGCTCTGGAGCTGATGTATTATGTGGATGAAATCAATGTCAGCCACGGTGGCCAGGGAACTAAAATGTATTCTACTACAGGTACCAGCCTGAAAAAGACCTGTATGCAGAACAAGCTGAAGCTGCTGGATGCTTCTGTACGCCATCTGGGTACAGATAAAAACTATATTGTCTTGAAAAATATCTACAATGAACTGCGGGAGAGAGTGGATTTCTTCTTTATGACTCCTGTGGAAAAGCTGGAGACTTTGGCTAATGGTTATCGGGTAATTACTGCCAAGGACAGCTATGAATGTGATAAATGTATTGTTTCTGTAGGCCGCAGCGGCAGTAAGTGGATGGAAAAAATCTGTCAGGAACTAGAAATTCCTACCATGTCCAACCGTGTGGATTTGGGGGTAAGAGTGGAGCTGCCGGCAGAGGTATTTTCCCATCTTACCGACGAGCTCTATGAAAGCAAGATTGTTTACAGAACGGAAAAATTTGAGGATAAGGTGCGTACCTTCTGCATGAATCCTTATGGCAGCGTGGTAAGCGAGAATACCAACGGCATTATTACCGTAAATGGCCATAGCTATGAGGATAAGGCTCTCCAGACAGGTAATACTAATTTTGCCCTGCTGGTATCCAAGCATTTCTCTGAGCCTTTCAAGGACAGTAACGGCTACGGTGAAAGCATTGCCCGCCTTTCCAATATGCTGGGCGGTGGTGTGCTGGTACAGCGTTTTGGGGATTTGGTGCGCGGTCGCCGCAGTACCCAGAAGCGCATGGATGAAGGCTTTGTTACACCAACTCTGTCCGCCGCACCTGGTGATTTGAGCTTGGTATTGCCGAAGCGTATTCTGGATGGTATTATTGAGATGATTTATGCTCTGGATAAGATTGCTCCAGGCACAGCCAATGATGATACTTTGCTTTATGGTGTAGAAGTAAAATTCTACAATATGGAAGTAGAGTTGGATGATAATCTTGAATGTCGTTATAAGGGCCTGTACATTATTGGTGATGGCAGTGGTGTAACCCATTCTCTCTCTCATGCTTCTGCCAGTGGTGTCTTTGTGGCCAGAAAGATTCTTGCGGATATGTAAGTAAAATAAAATAGCCCTTTCTGACTTTTCCTGAATTATGTAAGGAGGAAAGCCGGAGAGGGCTATTTCTATCTAAGCCAAGCTGCTAAAAAGAGCATCTACAATTTGATGAATATCAGAGGAGGCAATGGAGGAATAATTTACCACAAAAGTATGCTCCGGAGCGGCCTGACGGTTTTGATAATAATGCTGTAACGGCTGCAGCATTAATCCCTTTTGCCGCAGTCTAGCCTGCAAATCCCTATCTGATAGACTAGTATCGATTTGCAAGAGAAAATACAAGCCAGAGGATTGCTGGAGAATTTTAATCCGCTCATGGTCAGGGTGGCTGGTTAAAGCCTTTAGGAGCTGTTGACGAAGTTTTTTATAATTGTTCCGCATGCGGTTAATATGCCGCTCGAAATACCCCTGATTAATAAACTCTGCCAGAGTATATTGCTCAAAGGTGGATACAGTACAGCTAAGGTAGTTTAATTTGTTGTTAAATTCCTCCATTAAGGGCTTGGGCAGTACCATATAGCTGATACGAATGGTAGAGGCCAGACTCTTGGAGAAGGTATTCATATAAATAACCTTGTTGCTCATATCTATGCTGAATAGGGAGGGGATAGGCCGACCTACCAAACGGAACTCTGTATCATAATCATCCTCAATAATATATCTAGGGCCAGCTGCCGCCCAGCCTAGCAGCTCATAGCGACGGCTAATGGGGGTAATAATACCTGTGGGAAAATGGTGGGAAGGGCTGATATGAATAACATCACAGCTTACAGTGTTCAAGGCTGTTACAGACATGCCCTGCTGGTCAATAGGCAGGGCAATACAGCAAGCGCCGTTATCCCGATAAATGCGCCGCAGCTTTTGATACCCCGGATCCTCCACGCAATAAATCTTGTCCCGGCCAATAAGCTTAATCAACAGCTCGTAAAGGTATTCAGTACCGGCGCCAATAACAATCTGCTCTGGAGAAATATCCATACCTCGGAAATGGCGCAGATGATTGGCTATGGCTTGTCGCAAAGGTGCCACACCTGCTGTAGGAGACTGAGTGAGAAGAAGCTGCTGTTTTTCACTGATGGTATGTCGGAGCAAACGACTCCAGATACTAAAGGGAAAATTTTCCTCTAGCAGGCTGTTAGAGGACAAATCCACTCTATGAGGCTGAGGGATGACAATGGATGGGGCACTTGGGCTGGGGGAGTATGTATCTGCCTGCTTATAGTGCTGATAGTTTTCCACTGGGGAAACAAAGTACCCTGATTTTAGGCGGGCATAGATATACCCCTCAGAAACCAGATGCCCATAGGCTCCCTCTACAGTTATGGTGCTGATGCCTAGCTGGGTGGCCAGGGAACGCTTGGAGGGCAGCTTGGTGCCTGGTGTTAGATGATGCAGAAGAATTTCGTTTTTGATGTATTGGTAAATCTGCATATAAATAGGCTGAGGCTTATTGGGTTCCAGATTCAAAGTCAGCATGTGGAGCCGCCTTTCTATGATAGATTGAAATAAGCTAAAATTGTGGTAAAATAAAAGCGGCAGAAAATGCCGCTTTAGCTTACAGAGAAATTTTCTGCAATGGCTTTACCAATATCAGGAAGATTATGGCATTGAGAAGTGCCTTTAAAGCCAGTCCCGGTGTGGAGCTAAGTCCAGCCTCAATACTGTCATAAAGCACAGCGCCAAAAATAGTATAAGCAGCCACCATCCAGACAAGGCCTAAGAAAATAGCTGTAAGATTGCCACCATTAATCACAAAGCTGTTGTGATTGCTCTTGTAAAGTATGCCAAAAATCCAAGCCATAATATATTTGATAAGCAGTGTAGGCACAATCCAAAGGGCAAAGCCTCCAATCAAATCTGCCAGAGCAGAGCCAACTGCACCAGCAATAGCTCCCTGCTTACGGCCTAACAGTACAACCGCCAGCAAAACAGCTGCATCTCCTAAATGGGCATAGCCCAAGGGAATCGGAATCTTTGGCACAAAGGTCATAACAAAAACAATAGCGGTAAATAAAGCAGTTAGACATAAATCCTTAGTTGTTAATTTCATAATTGTCACTCCTGACTGTATTTTTGTTCAATATATTGAATATGGTACTTAGTATAATGCCACATTGGCTATATTGAAATAGTCAGAATAGGATAAAAATATAATACCAGATTTATGGTCAGATTGAAAGATATTTTTGCAAAGGATGAGGAAATGGAGCAGGAAAAAATATATGCCAAGCAAGCAGGATATAAGCACTTGAAGGCTTTGGGACAGTTTTTTACCCCCAAGGCTGTGGCAGAATTTATGTGTAACTGGGCTGGTAAAAATGCCAAAAATATGTTGGACCCTGCAGTTGGTAACAGTGTGTTTCTGTGCCAGATGCATAGGCTTTATCCTCAATGTCAGCTAAAGGGCTATGAAATTGACCTCGGGATTCTGGATTTTTTTGGCAATCCCTCTGGCGCAGAAATGATTTTGGGAGATTATCTGACTCTGGATTGGCAGGAAAAATACCAAGCCATTGTGGGGAACCCTCCCTATAATAAATTTCAGGCTGTAGATAATCGTCTGGATATATTTAACAAAATTTATGCCGAAACCGGTATTCATTACAGTGGCAATAGCAATCTTTATGCCCTTTTTTTAATAAAAAGCATCTATCAGCTGGCACCACAAGGGAGGCTGGCCTATATTATTCCCAGTGAATTTCTCAATTCCGCCTACGGCACTCAGCTAAAGAAATTGCTGTTAAGGCAGGGATTATTACGGTGCATTATCAATTTCCATTACAATGAGGAAGTATTTCCTGGGGCTAATACTACCTGTTGTATTATTTTGCTACAGCAGATGAACAAAAAATATGTGGATTTTTATAATCTATCCTCCATAGATGAGCTGGCTCAATTAGATGTGGATAAAGGCTTAGGGCCACATGGTATCAGGGTGGCCTATAACAATCTAAAACCAGAGGAAAAATGGCGTCCTTATCTTCATCAGGAAAGTCAGCGTCAGCTGGCTCATTTAGTGTCCATAGGAAAGTATTGCCGGGTTGGCAGGGGTATTGCCACAGGAGCTAATGATTTCTTTTGCCTAAGCCGCCAGCAGGCAGAGAAGCTAAAAATAGACGAAAAGTATCTTCAGCCCTGTCTTTGTCGCAGTAAGGATGTAAAAGGTAATATTTGGCAGCTAAAGGATTGGCAGACTCTGGCAGATAAGCAGGGTAAGGCTTATCTACTGAATATACAGGGTGAGCCAGATGGCAGGGTACTGAAATACCTTCGACAGGGACAGGCTCAGGGACTGGATAAGCGGTATCTTCTGTCCAAAAGACAGCCCTGGTACAGTATGGAGCAAAAGCCTGCGGCACCTATTTTGATTTCTTCTGCCTATCGCAAAGAATATAAGCTTTTGCGAAACTTGGCTAGAACAGCTAATCTAACAGCCTTTCATGGTATTTTTATCCGCAAGGACTATGAGGAATTAACGGATATTATCTTTTGTTATTTTCTAACAGCCACTGCCAGAGAGCTTGTTAATCGCAATCGCAAGGAATTGGGACGAGGGCTGGAGAAACTGCAACCGGGGGACTTACAGCAGGCAGAAATGCTAGATATAGAAATCCTTGGTAAGAAGGCCAGGTCAAAAATATTGACTATTTATGACCTAATAGTGAAGCAGGAAGCTTCTCAGGTAAATTTGGTTAATGAACTGGAGGAAATTTTTTCTCCCCATTATTGTACAAATTTGGAAAAAGATGTTACAATAAACAAAGACGAATAAATTAGACAAAACGGGAGCTTGCAGAGGCAGGCTGAGAGTAGGCGTAGGCCTTGACCGTACCTGATGTGGATAATGCCACCGTAGGGAACCATATTGTGTAGATATAATGGTATACCAATGGCTGTGGCTAGGTATACCATTTTTGTGTATTAGGAAAGGATGTTATGTATGGCTAAAGAGTATAAAACTCAGATGGAAGCAGCCCGCAAGGGGATTGTGACTCCAGAAATTGGAAAGGTTGCTGCCAAGGAGCATATGTCTGTAGAGGAGCTGCTGCCACTGGTAGCTTGTGGAAAGGTTGCTATTCCTGCCAATGTTAACCACAAATGTCTGGAGCCAGAGGGTATTGGCTCCATGCTGCGTACCAAGATTAATGTAAACCTTGGTGTGTCCAGAGATTGCAAGGACTATGATGTGGAAATGGAAAAGGTTATGTCTGCTGTAAATATGGGAGCAGAGGCTATTATGGACTTGTCCAGTCACGGCAATACTCAGCCTTTCCGTCGCAAGCTTACCAGTGAATGCCCTGTAATGATTGGTACTGTACCAGTTTATGACAGTGTTATTCACTATCAGAGAGATTTGGATACTCTGACTGCCAAGGATTTTATTGATGTTATCCGCCTTCATGCCGAGGATGGTGTGGATTTTGTTACCCTCCATTGTGGTATTACCCGCAAGACCATTGACCAAATTAAGAAGCACAAGAGAAAGATGAATATTGTTTCCCGGGGTGGTTCCTTGGTTTTTGCCTGGATGTCCATGACTGGCAATGAGAATCCTTTCTATGAATATTATGATGAGATTCTGGACATTTGCCGTGAATACGATGTTACCATTTCTCTTGGTGATGCCTGCCGTCCTGGCTGTCTGGCTGATGCTACTGATGTATGCCAGATTGAGGAGCTGGTACGCCTTGGTGAGTTGACTAAGAGAGCTTGGGCTAAGGATGTACAGGTTATGGTTGAGGGACCTGGTCATGTGCCTATGGATCAGATTGCGGCCAATATGAAGGTACAGGAGACTATTTGTCAGGGAGCGCCTTTCTATGTGTTAGGCCCATTGGTAACAGATATTGCGCCTGGCTATGACCATATTACAGCAGCCATTGGCGGTGCTATAGCAGCTATGAATGGTGCAGCCTTCCTGTGCTATGTAACCCCAGCTGAGCATCTAGCTCTGCCAAATGTAGATGATGTAAAGCAGGGGATTATTGCCAGCAAGATTGCGGCACACGCAGCGGATATTGCTAAGGGTGTCCGTGGTGCTAGGGATATAGACGATAAAATGGGTGATGCCCGCCGGGTATTGGATTGGGATGCTCAGTGGGAGTGCGCTCTGGATCCTGAAACTGCCAAGGCTATCCGGGCAGATCGTTCTCCAGAGCATGAGGATACCTGCTCCATGTGTGGCAAGTTCTGTGCTGTTCGCAGTATGAACAAGGCTTTGGCGGGAGAGCATATTGATATTCTTTAATAGGTATTAGTTCTGTAAGCCCTGTCGATAAATAAACTGCTGTCTTTCTTGAAATAAGAAATTGTTAATGGCTGTTATTTATTGGCAGGGTTTTGTCATGGCAAAAATTTTGTATTTGTGATATGATAGGCAGGAACTAAAAATGTGGAGGTGCTAATATTTGAAGGCTTTAAGAAATTTTGCTTCCTCAAGAAGGTGCAAGGATTTGATTGTCATTGCTGTGGTGTTGGAGGCCTTTTTTCTGGCACTGTCGCCTTTAGTAGCGGAGGTTTCCCTGCTAATAGGCTTTTTGATTTATCTATTTCGCTGGCGAATGGATAGAAATTACCATTATAAGAAATCTCCGGTATTTGGAGCTATAGCTGTATTTATGGTCTGTGGCGCAGCCTCCATACTGGTTTCTCCTGATAGAGGCTTTAGCTTTTACAATTGGTATAATTTGGCAGTGGTTTACTGTATGACCTTTGTGCTGGTGACGCAGAATGTTACGACTAGGGATGAAATCAAGGTAGTGGCTTGTGCTCTTGGACTTTCTGCTTTACTGGTGGTGGCAGATGGCTTCTATCAGTTTATTTTCGGCATTGATACTGCCGATATGAAATGGGTGGATGGTGAGGCCTTTCCAGAGCTGCGGAAGCGGGTTTTTGCTACCTGGGAGAATCCTAATATTTTGGCAGCTTATTTGGATATTGTTATCTGTATCCTGTTGGGGCTGTTTGCCAAAATGAAGAATAAGAGCACCAGAATATATCTGGCTCTGTTTATGGTGGCCTCCTTGGCCTGCCTAGCTATGACCTATGCTAGAGGAGCTTTGCTGACTATTGCGGTTATTATAGGCTGTTACGGTATTCTAAAGGATAGACGGATTCTGCTAGCCCTTATTCTAGTGGCCGGTGGTGTATTGGCTTTGGATCCAGTGCTGTGGGAGCGCATGCAGACAGCTTTTCTGGTGGCAGATACATCCTCGGAAATGCGGATTGCCATGTGGGAAAGTACGGTTCAGATGATTATGGATCATCCTTTGCTGGGAATTGGCTGGGGAGCCTATTGGATGGTATACCCTCTGTATGATACCTATATTGTTGATGGCAGTGTAACACTGGTTCACGCCCATAATATTTATTTGAATTACTGGGCGGAAATTGGCTTGATCGGCGGTACTGCTTTCCTGTGGTATTTTTTCAAAACTATGGGACTGGCTCTTTTTAACAAGCGGGTATTGCCAGACACTTTGATGGAAGGCCTGCTGCTAGGACTGGGATTGGCGTTGGTTTCTGTAGCTCTGAATGGTGTGACAGATGATGTATTGTTTAATATTCCATCCTCTATGCTGTTATGGCTGCTATGTGGATTGGTCTATGCTATAAGGAGTCTTGGGAGATAGTAAAGGAGAGTGATTGCCATGAAAAGATTTGTAGTATTTGTTCTCGGCTTTATATTGTTCCTAAATGGTGCTTTGATAGCCGAGGCTAAGGATAATGTATCTGAAAATACATCTATGGCAGTTATTGCTGCTGATACTCCAGAAATTGCTGTGCAAAAACCAACTGTTATTGTGATGAATGGCAGTGAAAGATATCTGCAGGAGGAATATCAGGATATTTTAACCCGCTATTTTGTAAAATGCTATTCCCAATATCGTTTTCCTATGACATATGGCCGGAAAGCACAACAGGATTTTTATCAGGCCTGCAGCAAGGTAAATGGGGCTAAAGATATACACAGCCTTAGCCAAAAGGAAATGGCAGAGGTTTTGAGTAGTATGGACAGGGAACAGGCACTGTTTCTTAATGTTCATGACAGAGTATACAAAACAAGACGCCATTGGGATTGGTGGTTTGGCTCTGAAGATACCTGGGATGCAGTAGTTTATTTAGAGGCCACCTTGGTAGATAAACAGGGTATCATCGGTCACAAAAAATATCAATACACCATTGAATCCCAGTACACCCCTGGCAAAGCACTCCAGGATGCTTATACCAGATGCATCAGACAGCTGCAGAAATCTGATATACTTACTGCTAAATAAATTGTTGACATTTGATGTTTTTTCGTGTATTATTCATATGTGTTGTTAAGGACACTAAAAAGAAATATGAACTCATCCAGAGCGGTGGAGGGACTGGCCCTACGAAGCCGCGGCAACCATTGTCAATATGACAAAACGGTGCTAATTCCTGAAGGCATAGCCTGAAAGATGAGAGATTTAGAAACTCTCTCATTAGGGAGAGTTTTTTTGTGTATTAAAAGCGATAAGGGCTGTTGTATAACGGTTGTTTTCATATTTCAGGTCGTGTTTTGTTGAGAGTACAGCGAAGAATTGCTAGTTAGGTTATTTAGAGGCTTCTGCTGTACAGTAGTTTATGAGGAGGCGTTTTTATGGCAAAGCGTTTATTTTTTACCTCTGAGTCTGTTACCGAGGGACATCCTGACAAAGTAGCAGATCAGATTTCTGATAGCATTTTGGATGCTATTTTGGCTAAGGATCCATATGGCCGTGTAGCTTGTGAGACTATGGTTACCACTGGTCAGGCTCATATTGCTGGCGAGATATCCACCAAGTGCTATGTGGATATTGCTAAAATCGTAAGAGATACAGTTCGTAAGATTGGTTATACCAGAGCAAAATTTGGGTTTGATGCAGATACCTGTGGTATTCTTGTTTCCCTTGACGAGCAGTCCCCAGATATTGCTCAGGGTGTTGACAAGGCTCTGGAAGCTCGTGAGGGCAATCTGGATGAGGAAGAGGCTACCGGTGCTGGTGACCAGGGTATGATGTTTGGTTATGCTACTAACGAGACTCCTGAGTATTTGCCTGTTCCAATTGCTTTGGCCCATCGTTTGGCTCGCCGTTTGGCTGAGGTGCGCAAGAATGGCACACTGCCATATCTCCGCCCAGATGGCAAGACTCAGGTTACTGTTGCCTATGAGGATGGCAAGCCTGTAGCTATTGATACCATTGTTATCTCTACTCAGCATGATGAAAGCGTTACTCTGGAACAGATTCGCAAGGATATGATTGAGTATGTAATCAAGGCTGTTATTCCTGCTGAACTTCTCAGCGAGGAAACCAAGTATTTCATCAACCCAACTGGTAAGTTTGTTATCGGCGGCCCACAGGGTGACTGCGGTCTTACCGGCCGTAAGATTATTGTTGATACCTATGGCGGTATGGCTCGTCATGGTGGCGGTGCTTTCTCCGGCAAAGATCCAACGAAGGTTGACCGTTCCGGTGCCTATGCAGCTCGTTACGTAGCAAAGAACATTGTGGCCGCTGGTCTGGCTGACAAGGCAGAGGTACAGCTGGCTTATGCTATTGGCGTAGCTACCCCTGTATCCATCATGGTTGATACCTTTGGCACTGGCAAGGTTAGTGACCGTGTTCTGGAAGAGCTGGTTACCAAGAACTTTGATCTGCGCCCAGCTGGCATTATCAAGATGCTGGATCTTCGTCGTCCTATCTATGCTCAGACTGCAGCTTATGGTCATTTCGGCCGTACTGATGTGGATCTGCCTTGGGAGCATACTGACAAGGCAGAAGCCCTGAAGGCTCAGGCTGGACTCTAAGTAAAAAACGATACGGTCGACATCCTGCTATTTCTATAGATAGCAGGATGTTGCGCACTCTTAATGAGCTGTTTCCTTGGGGATTTGTATAGCACCATGAAAATATGATATTTTCATGGTGTTAGCTTAATTTCTCTCCTGAGGAGACAGCTCTTTTTTGTTATAAGTGCCAAGGTGAACCCGTTTCACCATGGGGAGTTGGAAAACCTACCTATATCAATTACTATAAGTGTCTGGTTTATGGTATAATAAAAGCAGTAGGGGGATCGGCTTTGGGAGAAAAAGACATTACGCAAAAGAATTTTGAGGCATACAACGATGTTTTTGCAGATATTATCAATGGCTGTCTTTTTGATGGGGAGGAAGTAATTTCTGAAAACAGCCTGATGGATGCCCAGACTTATTCACAGTATAAAGCAGATGATTCTGCTATACATGAACAGGAACGGGATGTAGCAAAATATTGGCTTGATAAAAAGTGTTGTCTACGCTTAGCACTTATAGGTGTGGAAAATCAATTGGCTATTGACACGGATATGCCTCTGCGAATCATGGGTTATGATGGTTCAGCTTATCGTGACGAAATGAATCAGGATGAGTTGCAGACCTGTCAGGTTACAGGACAGGAGCGCAGAGTCAAAAATAAGCGTTATCCTATCATAACCTTAGTTTTGTATTTTGGTAAAACACCTTGGAAAAAGCCACTTTGTTTGTATGATTCGTTGGATATTCCTCCCAGATTGAGGGATTTTGTTAGTGATTATAAAATAAACGTAATAGATGTGCCTAGACTAGCTGACGAGCAGGTAGGAAAATTTGTAAGTGATTTTAGAATCATCGCTGATTATTTTGTGCAGATTTATAATACGAAAGGATATCAACCTAGTAAACAAAAAATCCGCCATGTAGACGGATTGCTGAAGCTTATGTCAGTATTGACTAACGATAAGCGCTATATGGAGGTATATTCTACAGACTTAAATGAAATGGAGGGATTGAATATGTGTGAGGTATTGGATAGAGCCGAATCCCGGGGCAAGGAAATTGGCAAGAAATATGGAATTGAGACGATTAATAAGCTATATGCCTTACTCTTGGCCAAGGGATTAAATGATGATGTAACCAAGGCTATTCAAGACAAAACTTATTGTGACTATTTGCTGAATAAATATCACTCTGCACTGGTGTAGAATTTGGGGCTGTTCCTTAGTGAACAGCTCTTTTTGCTATATTGCAGATTGGATAATGATCGGAGCTGTAGGCAATAACAGCAGTGTTGCCCAGATGTTCCAGCTGGCAATAAAGAAAAAACGACTACATGTCGGGTAACCTGCTGGATGTGCAGAATTTATTTTAGAACATTTCGATGGGGTGCTATATGCACCCCTCGTTTTGTTGACCACATTTTGGCCAACATAAAAAATGACCTGCGAACCACCAAAAGTAGAGATAAGACAACATGAGAAACAACTGTGTAAAACACACTATTATTGCGTATAGCAAAGCAAAAGAATCATATGATATTTTGCAAATCTGCTTATTAATTGATATAATGTATTTTGTATGCATTTAAGATAGGAGGAGCGGGTTTTGTATAGTTCCGAGGAATATAAAGAAATAGAAAAAAAGATTTTTGCAGGGGAGAGATTAAGCCGTGAGGATGGTATAAAGCTTTTTGCCTGCAAGGATATAGCCTGGTTAGGTAATATGGCAGATTATGTCCGCCAGCAGAAATGTGGGGATATTGTTTATTACAATGTGAATTGCCATGTTAATCTAACCAATATTTGTACTTCCAAGTGCAAGTTCTGTGCCTTTGGCCGGGATAAGGATGACAAAGGGGCTTATGCCATGGAGGTAGAAGATGCCTTGGCGCTGGTACGGGATGCCTCCAAGGATCCAAATCTGGCTGGGCTTCATGTGGTAAGCGGACTGCATAGTGATTGGAGTTTTGAGGATTATCTACAGCGGTTGCAGGCCTTGCATGATGAGTTTCCAAATTTATATCTCAAAGGATTTACTGGGGTGGAGATTACCCATTTTGCCAAGATTTCTGGGTTGAGCGTTGAACAGGTTCTGCGCAAGCTGCAGCAGGCAGGTTTGCAGGCTATTGCTGGTGGCGGAGCGGAAATCCTCAGTGATAGAGTACGCAATGAACTGTGTCCTAACAAGGCTACGGCAGCTCAATGGCTGGAAGTGTCTAGAACAGCTCATAAGCTGGGCATCAAAACCAATGCCAGCATGCTCTATGGTCATATAGAAACCTTGGAGGAGCGAGTAGATCATCTGCTAAACTTGCGGGATTTGCAGGATGAAACTGGCGGTATCCAGACCTTTATCTGCTTCCCATTCCTGCCGAAACATACAGAACTGGGCAAAACGGTTCAGCAAACCTCCATGTGGGATGATTTGCGCACCATTGCAATTTCAAGATTGATGCTGGATAATATTGCCAATATCAAGGCCTATTGGGTTATGCTGACAGTGCCGGTAGCTCAGATCGCTTTGGGCTTTGGTGCCAACGATATTGATGGTACCATTCACAAGGAAACCATTCTTCACGACGCAGGAGCTTCCAGTCCTACTGCTCTCAGCGAGGACAATATTATCAAGATTATTCGTGAGGCAGGCCGGATTCCAGCAGCCTGTGACTGCAATTTCAATATTCTGAGAACTTTTGCAGATTAAGGATTATATAGGCGATTTTTACAAATAAAAGGGGATATTATGACCAAAGAATTGATTCTGCAGGCCAGAGAAAAAGCCAATGCGGGCTTGCGGTTGAATTTACAGGAGGCCTTGGCCCTCTATGAAGATAATGATTTGTTGTTTTTGGCAGATTGTGCTAGACGCATGAAGGAAAAAAAGAATGGACGACAGGTTTTTTATAATGTTAATAAGCATATTAATTTGACCAATATCTGTACTTCGGGCTGTCCTCTTTGTGCCTTTCAGAAGAAAGAAGGGGAGCCGGGAGGCTTTGTACTGGAGGAAGCAGATATTGCCAAAATTCTGGAGGAGGCCAAGGCTACCAGAAATCTAGGCGAAATCCATATCGTCAGCGCCCTCCATCCAGATAAGCCCTTTGAATATTACCTCAATGTAGTAAAACAGGTACGGCAGGCTTTGCCACAGGTGGATATCAAGGCTTTTACTCCGGTGGAAATTGTGCATTTTAGCCAAATGACTGGCAAATCCATCAAAGAAGTATTGGAGATTTTGCAACAGGCTGGCCTTTCCTCTCTGCCAGGAGGTGGCGCAGAGATTCTTAGCGATAGAGTAAGGGAAATTATCTGTCCGAAAAAGGCTACTACTGCCCAGTGGATTGAAACTATTAAGACAGCTCACAAACTAGGCATCCGCACCAATTGCACCATGATGTATGGTCATATTGAAACCATTGAGGAAAGGTTGCAGCATCTATTTACCCTACGGGATATTCAGGATGAAACCGGTGGTTTTCAGGCCTTTGTTTCCTTCCCTTTCCACCCTGCCAATACAGGGTTGGATTATTTGAAACGGGTTGGTTCCTGGGAGGATATGAAAATGATGGCCTTGTCCAGATTGATTCTGGATAATGTGGATCATATTAAGGCTTTTTGGATAATGCTGACCATGCCTATTGCCCAGCTAGCTTTGGGCTTTGGAGCTGATGATTTGGATGGTACCATTGGAGAGGAAAAAATCATTCATGCCGCTGGGGCCAATACAGGCCGGGGGATTACCCGCAGCAAATTGCGTCAGCTGATTACAGAAGCTGGTTTTGAGCCTGTGGAGCGAGATACTTTCTATCATCCTGTGGAAACTGGAGAGGAGGCAGTCAAATGATGAGAATGAATGCCAAGGAAGCAGAACATCTGCTGATAAATGGAGATCCTATCCAGTTAGGACAGCTGGCAGGCGCCGAAGCTAGAAAACGCTTTGGAGATAGAATTACCTTTATTGTAGATAGAAATATCAATTATACCAATGTATGTGTTAATGAATGTAGATTTTGTGCCTTTTTCCGTCGTAAGGAAAGCAAGGATGCCTATCTTCTGACCTTTGATGAAATTATGAACAAGGTGAGAGAGGCAGTAGATGCTGGGGCTACTCAGGTGATGATTCAGGGTGGTCTTTATCCCGATTTGGGGCTGGAGTATTATGAAAAAATGCTGCGGCTTATCAAGGAAAATTTCAAGATTACCATTCATTCCTTTACGGCTACGGAAATTCAGCATTTTGCCCGTCAGGCAGGTATTTCTATCTTGGATTGCCTCAAAAGATTGCAGGCAGCAGGTTTGGACAGCCTGCCTGGTGGTGGAGCCGAGATTCTGGTGGATGAGGTGCGCCAGCGGGTCAGCCCCAAGAAGATTATGACGGAGGATTGGCTCCATGTTATGGAATGTGCTCATTCCATCGGTATGGAAAGCACTGCAACTATGGTTATCGGCCTAGGGGAAACCATGGCTCAGCGGGTGGAGCATATGGAGCGTATTCGTCAGCTGCAGGATAAAACAGGTGGTTTTAGAGCCTTTATTACTTGGAGCTTCCAACCTGGTAATACCGAGCTGGGGGGAGAAAAAACCTCTGGCTGGGATTATATGCGGAATCTGGCTATAACCAGACTTTATATGGATAATGTGCCTCATATTCAGGGTTCTTGGGTAACTCAGGGAGAGCGTATTGGACAACTTACTCCTGCTTTTGGGGCAGATGATTTGGGCAGTATTATGCTGGAGGAAAATGTGGTCAAGGCAGCCGGCACAGCCTATGATATGTCTATTCAGAAAATGGTGGACATGATTCAGGGAGCAGGCTGGCAGGCGGCTCAGCGAGATACGGAGTACAATGTAATCAAGACATATGGAGGCAAGGCTGATGTTAGATAACAAGATACCCAAGGCTGAATATGGTATTGTGGGAGGTTCTGGTACTCTTTCCAGCGATTTTCCTAACAATATTCAGGCTCAGGATGTAGAGATAATTGCAGATAATCTAAGATTTGAGACTCCTTATGGCGAAAGCCCTGCTATGCGGCTTTTTTCTATAGGTGAGAAGCAAGTATTGACGGTGAAAATGCACGGCTGGCGCAGCGGCGTCAGCAGAAGTGATGCTTCTCGACAGGTTTTCTGGGTGTTCCGGGAAGCAGGTGTTAAGAGGATTCTGTCCGAGGGGGGAGTAGGCACCGTAAACAAGCTGCTGGATTTGCGGGATTTTATTGTGCCTGATGATTATTTGGATATGTCTGTCCGCAAGGATGTAATGCTAGATGGAAGATATCTGTTGATTATGCGAGAGGCTCTTTGCCCAGAAATGCGTAAAACTCTCATTGAGGCTGTTTCCAAGCGGTTTGATGGTAGAGTTTTTCTGCGAGGAACCTATGCTGTAACTGATGGCAGGCATTTTGAAAGTCCAGCTGAGGTGGCTATGCTTAATGGACATGCAGATATTGTGGGCCAAAGCATGTGCCCAGAGGTATATCTAGCCCGGGAAATTGGTGCCTGCTATGCTGGATTGTATTTTACTGTCAACTACGGCGAGGGAATCAAGGTCTGGTCCCATGAAGATATGTCCAATATCTTCTATGACGATGCTGTTATGATAGGAGAAATTTTGCTGGAAACCATCCGTAACATCTCCGCCCAGGATAAGCATTGCCATTGCCAGGAACTACGCAAAGAAACCCTGCTAAAAGATGTATACAACTCCGAATCCGCTAAGGGATAAATAAAAGAAAAAGCCTCGCACAACGCGGGGCCTACTAGCATACGCTATTGTTTTTGAGCACTTATGTTAATTCATAGGTGCTTTTTTTGTAAAAAATTTTCTGATTATATGCCAAAACCAGTGTACATTGAAATAAAATATATTTATTTTATAATAGTCAATAGATAGTATATTGTCAAAGACTGGATTCAAATGCTTGGTATAATAAATATTATTAATTTTTATATAAACTATGCCTTTTTAGTACTTGTCTGTTTGAGTATTCTGTGGTATATTATAGTCAATAGGAATATTGTATACAGAATACAAAATAAGATACAGGGGGCGAGTAATATGAGAAAGGAACATGATTTTCTCGGCGAGTTAGAGGTTCCAGATGAGGTTTACTATGGGGTACAGACATTAAGAGCGATGGAAAATTTTGCTATTACCGGTCATAAGCTGGACGATGATTTCATTACAGCTATGGCACAGGTAAAGAAGGCTACCTTCCTGGGCAATATGTCTACTGGCAGAATGGACAAGAAAATAGGCGATGCCCTTGTACAGGCTGCTGATGAAATTATTCAGGGCAAAATGCATGATCAGTTCCCAGTTGATCCAATTCAGGGTGGTGCTGGTACTTCATGCAATATGAACATGAATGAGGTTTTGTGCAATAGAGCTTTGGAGATTCTGGGTGAGGCTAGAGGACGTTATGATATTGTTTCACCAAATAACCATGCTAACATGGCTCAGTCTACCAATGATGTTTTCCCAACCTCCATTAAGGTTTGCCTCAGAGCCAAGGGCAAGAAGCTGATTGCAGCCCTGACTTCGCTGGCTGAAGAGCTGGATAAGAAAGCTGAGGAGTACAAGGATATCCTGAAAATGGGACGTACACATCTTCAGGATGCCGTCCCTATTACCCTGGGACAGGAAATGGGAGCTTACGCTTCTGCTGTTAGACGTGGGGTGCGTCGCATAGAAGCTGCTTTGGACAATCTCCAGTACATCAATATGGGCGGTACTGCTGTAGGTACTGGCCTTAATGCCGAGCCTGCTTATCTGGCTTGTATTGCCCAGGAATTAGAAAAGGTAACTGGGGAGCAGTGGCAGGAAGCAGAAAATCTCATTGATATGACCAACAACACCGATGGCTTTGCTGATGTATCTGCTGCCATGAAGAATACCGCTTTGGTGCTTATTAAGATGGCCAATGACTTCCGCTTGATGGCTTCTGGTCCAAGAGATGGCTTCTATGAATTGAAGCTGCCTATGCGCCAGCCAGGTTCTTCCATTATGCCAGGCAAGGTAAACCCTGTTATTGCCGAGGTTTTGAACCAGACCTGCTATCAGGTTATTGGCAATGATTTGGCTGTTTCCCTGGGTGTAGAAAATGGCCAGTTCGAGCTGAATGTTATGGAGCCGGTTATTGCATTCAATCTCTTTAACTCCATGAAGTTCCTGACCAATGCAGTAAATGGCTTTGTGGATAAGCTGTTGAAGGATTTGCAGGCCAATAGAGAGCAGTGTCAGCATTGGGTTGATGTCAGCGTAGGCGTTGTTACCGCTTTGCTGCCTCATATCGGCTATGAAACCTCTGCTATGCTGGCTAAGGAAGCATATAATTCCGGCCGTCCTATTAGAGAGATAATTCTGGAAAAGGGAATTATGACTCAGGAGAAGCTGGATGAGGTTATGGCTCCTATGTCCATGACTACCCCAGGTATTACTGGCAAATAAATTAATAATGTAGGATTTTGAATCTGTGATTTTTACATGATGACATATACATAGAGAGCAGTTGCTGTACTATGTATATGTCATCATATTTTTATTGTAGTAAATCATGATATGATGAAAACAGTGTCAAAACTACTCATAAGGTACTCAAAATTTGGTGTTTTCTTATGAAAATAATTGACAGTGGTGAAATACTAGCATATAATTGTTATGTTATTACAGAATGTGTTATTTATGGGGAGCAGGTGACTCCCCTTTTGTTTGCATTAATGGGAGGAATTGAAAAACCAATGAGTACAAACGAGAATTTGAGAAATATTGCAATTATTGCCCATGTAGACCACGGCAAAACTACTTTGGTAGATGCCATGCTGCAGCAGAGCCACATTTTCCGTTCTAATGAGCAGGTTGCCGAGCGCGTAATGGATTCCGGTGACCTGGAGCGTGAGCGTGGTATTACAATTCTTTCCAAGAATACTGCTATTATGTATAATGGCATCAAAATCAATATCGTAGATACCCCGGGCCATGCTGATTTCGGTGGCGAGGTAGAGCGTGTACTGAACATGGTAGACGGTGTTGTTCTGCTGGTAGATGCCTTTGAGGGCCCAATGCCACAGACTAAGTATGTACTGCGCAAAGCCTTGGAGCAGGGACTGAAGCCAATCGTTGTTATTAACAAGATTGATCGTCCTGATCAGCGCGTTGATGATGTTTATGATGAGGTTCTGGAACTGTTCATGGATTTGGATGCTGATGATGATCAGCTGGATTTCCCTTGTATCTATGCAACTGCTCGTGATGGTATTGCCAAGTACAGCATGGATGATGATAATAATGATATGACTCCATTGATGGAAACTATTATCAAGGAGATTCCATGTCCACAGGGCGATGCAGATGGCCCTCTTCAAATGATGATTACCAATCTGGAAGCTGATGAATACGTAGGCAAGGTTGCTGTAGGCCGTATTATCCGTGGTAAAGTAAAGCCTAACCAGAATGTTGTTCTGTTAGATGGTGACAGCCAGACTAAGGCCAAGATTGGCAAGGTATATACTTATCAGGGCCTGAGCCGTGTAGAGGTTCCAGAGGCTTCCATGGGTGAGATTGTTTGCTTGACTGGTTTGGGCAATGTTAGCATTGGTTATACTGTTGCCGATGCAGAAAATCCAGAGGCATTGCCAACTATTAATATTGATGAGCCAACTCTGTCCATGACCTTTGGTGTAAATACCAGTCCTTTTGCTGGTCGTGAGGGACAGTTTGTTACTTCCCGTCATCTCCGCGATCGTCTTTTCAAGGAAGTTGAGACCAATGTATCTCTCCGTGTAGAGGAAACTGATAGTGCTGATGTATTCAAGGTTTCTGGCCGTGGTGAGTTGCATCTGTCCATTTTGATTGAGACTATGCGTCGTGAAGGCTATGAGCTGCAGGTTGGTAAGCCAGAGGTTGTATACAAGACCATTAATGGTCAGAAGTGTGAGCCTATGGAGAATCTGACTATAGAGGTTCCACAGGAGTATCAAGGTACTGTTATGATGTCTCTGGGTACTCGCAAGGCAGAGCTGTCCAATATGACTGAGGTTTCTGGTTATATGCGCATGGAATTCCTGATTCCTGCTCGTGGCTTGATTGGTTTCCGTTCTGAGCTTTTGACCAATACTAAGGGTAATGGTATTATGAACCATACCTTTGCTGGTTATGTACCTTATAAGGGAGATATTCCAGGCCGTGCTCGTGGTTCTCTTGTAGCATTTGAGCAGGGTGAGACCACTGGTTATGGTATTTTCTCCTTGCAGGATCGTGGTACTATGTTTATCTCTCCTGGTCAGGCTGTATATGAGGGCATGATTGTAGGCGAGAACTCTCGTGAGATGGATATTGATATTAATCCATGTAAGGCTAAGCATGTATCCAACATGCGTACTTCTGCATCTGATGAGGCAATTCGTCTTGTTCCTCCTCGTATTCTCAGCTTGGAGCAGGCTATTGAGTACATCAATCAGGACGAATTAGTAGAGGTTACTCCTGAAAGCATTCGTCTCCGCAAGGCTATCCTGGACAGAACCACTCGTGGCCGTGCTAGCAAAAATGCAAGAAAATAATTGAAATATATAAAATAGGTCTTTAATCTCTATTGCTATTTATTGAATTATCATGTACAATAGTAGCATACTGAAATAATATATGATAATACAAGTAACCCTTGAACAGCATAAAAATTATTTTTGGATGAAAGCCGTAGGGATATGGGACTTATTTGGAGGCGGAGATTGTGGAGATACTAGAAAAGCTTAAGAATTTTTTAGCACCTGTAGATGAAGAAGTTATTTTTGATGATGGATATGCTAAGGCAGAGGATGCTGTAGCATCTGCTGGCCAGCAGACACAGTCCGTTAACAGCCAGCAGGTTGTAGGCGGGGAGAGCATCAATGTTAACAGTGTTGATACTAATCCATTTGCTAAGGCAGCTATGAATCGTCAGAACATGAAGCTGGTTGTCAACAACAAGGAGCAGGATATGCGGATTCAGATTTACACTCCTCAGAATTTTGATAGTGTATCTGAGATTGCAGATGCACTCAAGTCCAAGCGCTCCGCAATCGTAAACTATGAGCGAGTAGAACTGGCTGAGCAGCGTCGTATTTGTGATTTCCTCAATGGCGTTTGCTATGTTCAGGATGGCGATGTACGTCGTATCACAGCTACTATGGTATTGTATGTACCTGACTGCGTGGAAATTAACGAGGTTAAGAGCGTAGCGCCTGATGCTGCACCAGTAAAATTTTAATAAAATGATAGGCATGGAGTCAGTTTGCCCTATGGCAGATTGACTCCATTTTTTTAGCTTGCCAGCTGAGCCAAGGTTGACACATTGACAATATACTAAAAAATTAATATAATAATACAGTGTGACTTATGAAAAGTATGGGCTTTGCCCATAACAATATATGAAAAGGAGTTTTGACGATATGGCAGATAAACGTGTATTATTGACAGCTGATGGTCTGAAAAAGCTGCAGGAAAAACTGGATTTTTTGAAAGGCGAGAGAAGACAGGAGGTTGCTGCACGTCTGAAAGCAGCCATTGCTTTGGGCGATTTGTCAGAGAACTCCGAGTATGATGATGCCAAGAATGAGCAGGCATTCCTGGAGGGCGAAATCTTAGAGCTGGAGGAAAGCATCCGCAATTCCAAGATTATTGAGGCTAGTGCAGATAGCAATACTGTATCCCTTGGTGCGCAGGTTGTATTGAAGGATATTGAGTTTGATGAGGTTGATACCTACATGCTGGTTGGTGCTACTGAGGCCGATCCTGATAACGGCAAAATTTCCAATGAGTCTCCAGTAGGCTTGGCTATTATGGGTCAGCCTGTAGGCTCTGTAGTGGATGTTGTGGTAGGCGAGAATGTTATCCAGTATCAGATAATGGAAATTAAGAACTAATAGGAGATAGATTTAAGTGTCAGAAAACAAGGAAAATAGACCTGTTGAGCAGGATATGAATGAATTGATGAAGGTTCGCCGGGATAAGCTGGCTGCCTTTGAGGCTAAGGGTGTGGCTCCTTTTGGCCATCGCTTTGAGGTTTCTCATCATGCCAAGGATGTACTGGAGCAGTTTGGTCATCTGGAAGGTGAGGAGGAAAGCTCCGAGGAAATTACCATTGCTGGCCGTCTGATGGCTATTCGTGGTCATGGCAAGGCAAGTTTCTCCGTATTGATGGATCGCAGCGGCCGCATTCAGATTTATTTCAAGCTGGATGTTTTGGGTGAGGAAAAGTATTCCCAGTTCAAGCTGCTGGATATTGGTGATATTATTGGTGTTAAGGGCCATGTATTCCGCACCCGTCGTGGAGAGATCACTGTCCGTGTTGACGACTTTGATATGCTGTCCAAGTCTCTGCGTCCATTGCCAGAGAAGTTCCACGGCTTGACTGATACAGAGATTCGTTATCGTCAGCGTTATGTTGATTTGATTATGAATCCAGAGGTTATGAATACCTTTGTTGCTAGAACCAACATTATGAAGTCCATCCGCGAGTATCTGGATGAGAGAGATTATATTGAGGTAGAGACTCCTGTATTGGGCACTATTGCTGGCGGTGCTGCGGCTCGTCCATTTATTACCCATCACAATACTCTGGATCTCGATATGTACCTGCGTATTGCTACAGAGCTGAATCTGAAGCGTCTGATTGTTGGTGGCATGGAGCGTGTCTATGAAATGGGCCGCGTATTCCGTAATGAGGGTATGGATGTCCGTCACAACCCAGAGTTTACAACTATTGAGCTTTATCAGGCTTATGCAGATTACGCTGACCTGATGGATATTACTGAAGGCCTTGTATTGAATGCAGCCAACAAGGTTCTTGGTACAACTGAATTTGATTATCAGGGTACTCACATTGATTTGGCCAATGTAAAGCGCATCAGCATGAATGATGCTGTTAAGGAAGCAACTGGCAAGGATTTCCTCAGCTGTCAGACTGTTGAGGAAGCAAGAGCTATGGCTACTGAGATTGGCGTACCTTATGAGGAGCGTTTCGGTATCGGCGGTATTCTCAACGCAGCCTTTGAGGAAAAGGTTGAGGAGACTCTGATTCAGCCAACCTTTATTACTGGTCATCCAACAGAGATTTCCCCATTGGCTAAGCGCAACCCTGAGAACCCAATGATTACAGATAGATTTGAGTTCTTTATCTATGGACGTGAGCTGGCTAACGGCTTTACTGAGCTGAATGATCCAATTGATCAGGAGGGACGTTTCCTGGATCAGTTGAAGCAGCGTGAGGCTGGTGACGATGAAGCTCATGAAATGGATCGTGACTTCATTACTGCTCTGGAATATGGTTTGCCACCAACGGGTGGTCTGGGAATCGGTATTGACCGTCTGGTAATGTTCCTGACTGACAGTGCATCCATTCGTGATGTATTGCTGTTCCCAACCATGAAGCCATTGGCTGGTGAAGGTAAGAAGAACCTGCATGCAAATGCACCAGCAAAGGTTGAGGAAAAGATTGATTTCTCCAAGGTTCAGATTGAGCCTCTGTTTGAGGAATGCGTAGACTTTGAAACATTCTCTAAGTCTGATTTCCGTGCTGTTAAGGTTAAGGCCTGTGAGGCTGTACCAAAGTCCAAGAAGCTGTTGAAGTTTACTTTGGATGATGGTACTGACAATGACAGAGTTATCCTCAGCGGTATTCATCAGTATTATGAACCAGAGGAATTGGTAGGCAAAACTTTGATTGCTATTGTTAATCTGCCTCCAAGAAAGATGATGGGCATTGACTCCTGTGGTATGATCATAAGTGCTGTGCATCAGGAGGATGGCGAAGAAGCTCTGAATTTGTTAATGGTATCTGATCGCATCCCAGCCGGCGCAAAACTGTATTAAAATAATGCAATCCAGCAGCTTGAAAGTTGCCGGTGACTGCAAATAATTGACAATAAACACTCTAATTATGGTACAATGCTACTGTAATTAGAGTGTTTTGTATATTGTGTTGTAGATTTAGCTCCTACTATTACATCCGATAATTTATACTTATCGGATGTAATAGCCTGAAATAGCTGGTAATGTCCCCTAGTAACTTATGGACTAAATCCTTGTGCTATAAGGCTTTATATCAACATTGTGTTATTGATAGATTGAAATGTATAGTGCTTAAAAAGTGCCCAAAATAGCGACTTGCAAAAATATTTTTTTTGCAAGTTTTTTATTGCTCAAACTCACCACGAGTATGTCACTTTCGCTAACACACGTTTATCATCTATGTCGTAATCCGCGCCAACACCAAGATACTTGCCACTTTTGCTGACCTTCCATGAATGAGTGTATCCTATAGTTTTTTCCCACGGCTGATACTCAATTGTATTCAGCTGTTTTTTATATGCCTGGATATTGTATTGGTTAAGATTAACAGTTTCATTCTCATCCAGCTTGTCAAGCTCTACGGCCTCGTCTGAGTGGTCTTTATCAGTGACTATAGAGAAGTCTGCTTTCTCCTGCTTACTAGCCTTTTCAGAGACTTCTTGTGCCTTGTCACCAGTGGTCTGAATAATATATACCGGCTCCCTTTCAGTCACCCTGATTTCCCTGATAGTTTCCGACACCTGCTTAGTCTGCCCGCTGTCTAATTTGATGTGGGCATTGCTGGTAGCCTTTTCAATTCCTGCTGGTGTCTCAGCTTGCTGTTGAGGCATTGTTGTTACAGGTTTGGTTATGTGTGCCTCCCAAGCCTTAACTAAAAAACATACAAGTAGAGTAATCAGTATTACAGCGGTAATAATCTGGGCTGTTTTATATTTATTATTTAGAATCCAATCCTTTATTTTCTGCAACATAACTTCCTCCATGCTGTATATAAGGCGGCAGCCTAAGCCACCGCCACACCATTACATTACTCGTACTTTGTGTTCAGCTGTTTAAGATACACATCTTCGTACAGCTCCTGCTTATCACCATTGTATGTATACTCTACATACACTCCGTCACCATCAACGGTTGTAGAGGCCAGGGCTTTGTAATTCTGCAATGTCTTACACGCCCACACGATAAATACGTTATCTAAGTTAATGTGTCCATCCGAAAACATCTTGTTATATGTTTTTACAAGACGGTTTTTGCAAACGCTCTGAAAATCTTCCATGCCTGTGATAATCATTTTTCCTGCCTCCTTAATTCTGTTTATACCAGTTAGCTTTGCCTCTCAACACATCGCCACCCCGTGTACCGTTAGTAGACCACGGATTATACGCTGGACTTTCAGTAGTACCAAGGTACTCTAAATCGCCCCTGGTATCGCCGTCCTGGTAGCTATCGTTCCACCATGCGTAAGGATTATGAGTACCGATACCGCCGTCCTCATTGTTGGCAGCCTCGCCGTGTGTAAGGACGTGATCCTTGTCGATAGTCAGCCACCATGCAGAAGCCACGGCATTGATCACTTGGGCCATAACTTCAATCTGCTTTGCTGTAGGCGGATAAGAGCTAAGGTCAGCAGAACCAGCTCCATAGGCACAGCACAAAGCAATGCCTAAAGAACCGCTGTTTCTCCGCCAAGTATGACTCTTAGTCTCTGCAAAATTGGTAGTAGATACATAAATTTTGCCATCGCCTGTAATATTAATATGATAATCCGGAAAAGTAGTGCCATATTTGCCTGCTGTCCAATGCAAATAAATCTTCGGCTCGTGGCCATTAGCCTTAGCAATGCTCCACACTTTTTCTCTACTGTTTTCTGCAAGCTGTTTTACCTGCTCTAATGTTACTTCCTGCATATCAATCACCCCCACAAATCAATACCTTCATCATAAGCCCGTACTTCCAGAACACTCAAATAATCAACCATAGCTGCCATCTGCTTATCGTAAGTAGCTCTCGGACATGTAGGTGTGAAATCCAGCTCTCCTGCATCCCATCGCTCACACATTCTCTTCAAACCCTCATATCGAATCCTCAGCTGACGGTACTCAGCTTCAAACCGCTTCTTGTAGTCGGGGCTCTTCATGTTGAATACTGTGGCCAGCAATGGAGAATCATCTTCCACAACATAGGCTTCTTCAAAAACCTCTTTTGGGCTCCAGCTTTCATAGCCGTCACGATACTTCACAAGGTATCCCTCGTCAGCAGGATTTTCATCTGCCGGAATCTGCCAGCCACGATAAGTATTATAGTCACCACGCGTCATAGGTCTTGCTTCAATTCTTTTTACACCAATATACTTCTGCATAATATTGCCTCCTAATAATCACTCAGGGCGCTCCCCGTCACCAGAATTATACTTACTGTCCAGATAGTAGCGGGCATACTTTGTGCCAGCTAAAGCAGCAACACCTGTCATACCGGCTACTACGGCAGAGATACCCTGCCAGCAGCTACCCAAGTCAAACTTTGCTCCGCACAAGCCATTGGCCCAAAAGCCCACGAACCAGCTAACCATCACTAAAGCTAAAAACACCATCATCACTGTTACTAGTACACCGATTTGCCGTGTCTGAACAGCTTTGAACAGCTCTTTCAACTTATCCATAGTTATATCATCTCCTATCCGATTTTCTTTTCTAGCCCGTCAAGCCGGTGATGTGCCGACTTGGTAGACTCTTCAACCCGCGCTAATCTCACATCGAAGCTAGTCAGCTTGTCATTCATCCTGTCAATAGATGTATTAAGCTTATCTACCGACTCTCCCAGGGCATCCACTTTTTCATCAATAGAATGTATCAAATTATCAAATCTAACATTCATTGGCTTCAATGTTACTTTATACAGCAGTGTACAAGTAGCAGAAGCTATCGTGATAATCTGTACAGCGCTAGTCAGTATATCTCCCACCAGCCATCACTCCCCGTTCTTTAATGCGTATAAGCTGAGCAATCTCAGCAACTTGATATTCATCTCAATCAGCTCCTCGTTGCTCCTTACGCTCAACTCTTCTTGCAGCTGCAAGTCAGTTTTCTGCTTAATATTCTGAAAATCATGCTGCATAATCTTCACCTGTGATAATTTTGTACTCATCTTCTGTGATGATACCACGAGTGACACGTTTCTTCATGTCGTCCTTGGTTACCTTGCCGGCTTCATACAGTCTCTTAAAACTTGCTACTACTGCTTTCATTACAGCGTTCCCTCCTCCATCAACTGCTGGGTGTACTCGTCAATAATAGTGGCCTCCCGCTTCAACTCAATGCCCTCAACGCACTGCATAACGTCCAGGGCACTTTTAGTAACGATGTTTTCATCATAGGTATAAATTGTACCACCATTGCCATCGTCGTTTTCTGTGATGTTCTGGCGGATAATGTAGCGGTCGTTGCCTACATTCTCAACCGCCAGTGGTTTTGTTTTGCTCTGACTTTTTGTGAACATGTTTCCTGTCTCCTTTACTTACAATTACCCTCATGAGCTTCATATTTATTTTGCTAGATATGTACTTTTGAAACGCATGATATGTGTCAAAATGACTAAATCTGCCACCATACGATAGCATTTTATGAGCATCGTATGTTGTGATTTTATCTTTCTTAGCAATTCTAGTAGCAGTCCGCTTAGCCCGCAGAAATACTTTATCTTTCAGTACAATTTTCTCTTGTGAGATTGTGGCTCCGATGAAGCCTATCTTCACTTTAGATAACATGTGTATCTGCCAAGGCCTTTTCAGCACTAGCCCCAGGGAGTTAATGTGCTGCTCTGCAAGCCCCAAAATCTTTTTGAGTTTGCGCTTGTTAGCGTGAAAGATTAGCATATCATCATTGTATCTGATATAGTATTTAGCCCCGCTAGCTTTGATTAAATTGTCTAAACTGGTCAGTAAAATGTTAGCAAACCAAGGGCTTGTATATAGCCCGATCGGAGTGCCTCTCTTGATTCTGCTACCGTCTGGCCTGACAATTTTGTTAGCTCTCAGTATCCTTGCAAGCAGCACCAGCACACGCTTATCGCGTATTATGCGCCGTATAGCACAAAAGACCTTTGACGGCTTTATACTGTTGAAGAATTTCCTTATATCAAGAACAGCGAAATATTTCGTGTTCTTTCTATCAGTCTTAGCTTTGCGGATATACTTCACAGCGTACTCAACACCACGTCCGGGAATGCTGGCGCATGAGTATTTATAGAATCTTCTTTGAAAAATAGGTGCGCAGATATTTAGTATCGCGTGATGTACAATCTGCTCATTTACAAAGTCTGGGCAGACTATTTCACGCTTCTTTTGCTGGATGCCATCATTGATTACTTTGACACTATGTATCGCATTAGGCCTCCATGTGCCACCTTGCAATTGCTCCAGCAATTTATCTGCTACCACTTCTTCGTTAGCTAGCACCTGCTGTACTACACGCTTCTTTCGCTTTCCCCTAGCTGCTTTGTGGATAGCTAAGAGAATATTTTCTTTTGTACATATCTTATCAAACAAGTTATTTACAGTTTTCATCTGTCTTTATCGCCTCACGGATATTCGGTATCCCTACTAATCCGTGCTTTTTACGGCTTAATTTTCCCCTTTCGGTGCGGAAAAGTACAGGCATTAATTTTATAAAGATTGGAGGCCCCGATGTTCCAATTCGCATTCGACGGGGCATTGTTCACGTTGAAGCAGAAGAGGCCAGAGGCCGTCCCGTTGTTCACATTGCCGCCGGAAATCAGAGCACACGCCCATACAATCCCTATTTATAGTTTTTTATTCGTTAGTTAGTGGTTTTAGCCAATCCAAGGGAGAGGTTTCTCCCTTGAACCCTCTCTAAAAGCTCTTAAAAGACAAGGAGGCCCCGAGGTACCAAGCCGCAGCCGACGGGGCAGCGCTCACGTCGAAGCAGAAGAGGCCAGAGGCCGCCCCGTAGGCCACATTGCCGCCGGAAAACAGAGCACACACACCGCCAGCAGACCAGCCGCCATCGCAATAATACGTAGAAGCAGAACCGCCAGCAGTACCAGTATCGCCCTTGTACTTAGTAAGAGCAGTCGGTATAGCAAAGCCGTATTTGCTGTTAGCTACATCAACAAAGTAGCTGCTACTCATACCAGATGGCACTGTTATGCCTGTATTAATATAGCCGTCAGCGGTGCTGTTGTAATTCTGCACTGTTGAGCCGTCGACGATAGTCTTTGTCATTTTCACAAAGACTTTATAATCTTTTGTAATCAATCCTACGCAGCGCCGCCATCTATGCCCCCACCAGTTTTCCATGCCGAAAAATTTGGTGGCATATGCTGAGGTCGTGTAATGACCAAAGAACATACCTTTCTTATTCGCAGTACCGACTTTGTGGGTTAATACGCTGGAGCTAGAGCCACAATTGTAGCCTATTGCCATCGCGCAGTTCAGCCTGCCCATTACCAAAACGCCCAACATCGCCACAAGATTTTCATCAGCCCAATTGGTAATGTTCCAGCCTGTGCCGTTGGCCTTGGCGTAAGTCATTTCCTGGTTCATAGTTGTGCTAGCTGTCGGCAGTGCCGCTCCCGTGCCTGTACCATCTGTACCGGTAGACAAAGACCTCATAACATTATTTACTACCCTGCCTTCATAAATTGGCATATACCAGTGCTCACCATATGTGCCGTCGTCCTTCTTTGCAGAGTAGCACTCATAGCTATCATCCAGCTTCTCAGAGCAGAAGTAGATATAATGCTTGGTGCCGATAGTTTCATTCTTAGTAAAGACTGGGCTCCACTCCATCATTGCATTACCGTCATAATTCACATCAGAAATATCCGTAGTAGGGGAGCCATCGGCTTTCTGATTGTAATTATTCGGGTTGAGATAGTAGTCTACAGTGCCGTTGTTGCGTAACATACAAGACTTCGGCATAAACTGAGCATTTTCCCAGTCACCCCAATCCAATACATTTTTCTCGACATCGGTATCGAAAATCATCTTGATTGGCCGGTAGCCCTGGTTATCATAGCCGTCTACATTGTGCACGCAAGTAGACTCTACGCCATCTTCTCTGTCAATCCAAATAGCATAGTGCCAGAAGCCAAATTTGTTGAGTCGGTGATAGCTGGTGTTACCGCCGGCAGATACAGGAAATGCACGATAGTACCACTTATCCGCGTCAGCCTGTGTGTCGGTGTACGGATTTGTTTTATACTTGTCACGCTCGGTAGTCGTAACTACAGTAATACCATCGCTTGGAGACTCCGGATAAGCCCCCTGCTTCTTTACAATTACAGTCTTAGCCCACTGTGCGTATCCATCCAGCGGATCCTCCCACCATAGTTTTACTGTGTTGCCAGACTTTTCAATACGGCGCTTTCTACACCAGCCCATTGTTGTCTCTCCAGCTTCTACAACAATATCTTCTTTTGTGCCGTCAGCATACAAAATACTAATAGCATCGTCATTCTTGGTAATATGAGCTACTGTATTTTTCGCTATCTCACCGCCCAGAGTGTCTGCATAAATCTCATTAGTGCAGACCTGCTTCCATTTCAATTCCGGCGTGCCTATCTGGCCAGCCCCATTCTCCCAGGGTGCAATGCCTTTTCTTGCCATTTCATCATTCCTCCTTAATTGTGATAAATCCGTCTTTATTCAGCCTCAGCAGATTGCTAAATGTAGGGTTCTCCGCAGGTACTAAATAGCCTTGGTCGTTCAGTGTAAAAAAATCATCCATTGCGACTTTTATTTTTACCCACACATCGCTCGCATCCGGCAATGTCCCCGGTGCGGAATAACTTGTGCACTGATAGATATAGCCGTCATTGTACACTACTACATCATTTGCGTTATACGCTTTATCAGCATACCAGATACCTGCTGCCCGCCCCATTACCATTGCTGCATAACCCACAGTTTCATTTTTGCTGCTTTCGGCCTGCTTGGCCAATTCTGCTATCTCGTCTACTCTGTTCCCCGCCTGCTGAGCAAATCCCAGTGAGTCACTCGCAGAAGCAGCTGCTGCACTTGCAGAATCCGCAGCCAGTTTCGCATTTTCATTTACTCCTTTGATAATATCATCAGGGGTAAAATCCGCCCCCGCCGATACTTTTACAGCTCTGCCAATTATTTCGTTCAGCTCTTGGATCAGCATGACCGCCCGGTCGTGCATTGCTTCCAGTATAGCTAGGGGATATTTATCCCCTAGATCTACCGGCTGACTTAGCTCTGTCTCTCGATATATAACAATTTTATGCCTACTATCTACAATAGCCGGCCGTTCAGCTTCTGCCATTTCCTGCCCCGGAGGGTAGCCAGGATAGTTGACTGTACTTGCTGTAGTATCAACGTAGTAGTCTTTAGTCAGTACCGTTGTTGAGTCGCTGGCTATATCATACAGTGCCACCTTTACATCTTCAGCAGCAGCATATTTAAAAGAGAAAGGAAACACGGTGGTTTCTCCATCTCCCAGATACACAGCTTTAGTTTCCGCAGAAGGTATCATTTTTTATCAGCCCCTTTCTTTTTCTTCTTAGGTTTTACCGGCTCCTGAGGTATTTCTCTTTCTACCGGTTTTTTGTTCCAGATGGCAGACCACACGATATTAGACAGTGTCTTATCATATCTGCCGTCTCCATCTGCCATATACTGCAGTGTAGTCATAGCCGCATTGGCCATAGTATCAGTTATGCCGGTTTTGGCTGCACTTGCAGCTGTAACCGTCTGTGCAAAACCCTTAGCAATATCTGCCCAGGTAATCCTATGAGCCGGCTTCATATACTGTCGTTTTTCATCAAATTTCTTTTTAGCTTCCGGTGTCATTTTGTCATACTTAGCTTGACGCTTTGCCTCCTGCTCGTCTATCCTGGCGTTTTTTTCTTCCTGCTGAGTTACTAGTTTGAAGGTATTAGTCAGCTTGTCAATAACTCCCACGCTGATACTTCCGATGCTGGCACCTCTGCCAAAATCTGTACCTTCAAATACAAGATTGTTATAAAGGCTTACAATGTCTCTTAGTCCAACAAAAGAGCCGGATGCTGTAGATACAGTATTTTTCGCTAGCTGTACAAAGAATCTTTCTATCAGAGGTATTTCTTCTTTTATGTCATTTCCTTCATCGTCCTTTACTTTTCTATATTTATGGTCATCATCACTGCCATCACCCAGGATAACCATTTTTAAAAGTGTGGCCATAGCACTTGTGAGCACAATTCTATAGAATACCGCTTTGGCAAAAGGCATCCACCTTTTATAATTCTGGCCGCCTGCAATATCTTGTTTAGCAAATTTGCCCTTATAGTAAGCTGCTAAAATAGCATTCATTTGAGTGCTGAAGAAACTATAGAAGGCAGTGAACAGCTTTAGAAACTCCCCGCCTTTCTGCACAGATGCCAAGTCTTTAGTCTGACCAGAACCGAAAACATTTCTAACTACAGCATCAGCATCTTGTATAGCTCTATGCTCCGCTTCTTTGATTATATCAGACTGGCTCTTAAACGGCCTTTCAGACAGCCGTTCTACTTCGCATGTTGCTTTAAAAAGACTTTTCTTCAAAGGCTCCAACTCAATCTGCAGCTCTGCAATCCTTTTCCTTATTTCATTTATCTCTTGTACAGTGCCTGGACCGGCTTCCTGCTCGTAGGGGCTTCCTTCCGTCAATCTCTGCTGCAGGATATATATTTCTTTGTTGGATTCAGATATTTGGATGCGGTATTCTTTTACAGCCTCCTGAGCTGCTTCTAAATCCGCTTTAGCCTCCTTCTCTTCTCTAAGTACCTCTTGATAACGGCTGGCAAAATTATCTTTATACGCTTTACACCACAGCGGCTTAGAGAACATCAAATCAGTAAAAGCCAATGCTGTATATGCGTGTTCCTTTAGCCAATCAGTAGCAGCATATCCAGCTTTGAAGATACCTGGCATTGCACCTATGTCTCTATCCATGCTGTTAATGCGGTTAGTCATAAATATTGACTTCAATAATAGTTTGTCATTCTCCTTTCTATGCTTCATGTAGTCGCCTATTGCCGTAACAGTTTCAGCAGCTCCGATGCGGTCCATCATCGGAAAAATATTTGTTACATTTTCTATCACCGGCCACCATCTCCAGCCCATGATATTGATAGCAGCATTCCTTCGCAAGAAGCCAATAGCACTGCTAAAAATACTTGAACCCAGGTCGTTATCTGTAGGCATGGTTCGCCAGCAGTCCACTACCCACTGATCAATAGCTCTTAGCGCATCATCTCCCAAAGTGCCCCTGACCAGATCCTCAAACCCCTGGGCATGAGTTAGTCTGTAGGCATCTCTAGCAGCAATGCGGAATGTAATGTTTTGAATAACATTTTGTAAATGTGTCGGAATGACATTGAATTGCAGTAATAGCGGGCGTTCAATGTTTTGTGTGTCGCTTCTGCTCTTTGTAAACCCACGGCCAGTACCCAGCACCTGCGCACCGCTCATATTTGTTTGAGTTACAGCATCCATTGCCTGCTGTTCTGCCTTAGGACTCTTCATGGGATTGTAGGCTATAGGATAATAGCCGCCTCTCATTTTTATAGGCTGGCCATCACACATTACAGTAAACGGAGTAGGCTTTACCCCCTCCAGTGTTACGCCATTCAGCTCTTCTTCAACCTTTACTGTCTCCGGCCAATAGCTGCCGATAAGGTCCCAAATAGCTTGAACTACTTCCCAATCTTTTTTAGTCATGTTGCGCTCTACAAATCCTTGGAGCACATTGCCCATAACATCCAAACCCTTATAAAGTCGGATGAAGTTTACGTCGTTGCCCATGTTCAGTGCCATGCAAATAATATTTTCCTTACTAAAGGTTTCTTCTTTTTTACCAATGCGGAGCTTATATTGCTGTTTGGAAAAATTCTGTTTTTCTTTACGGCTGTACACAGACATGATCTCCTGCAGTTTTTGAGTAGCTTCCGCGGTACGTCTGCCGTTTTCTCCAGCAGCTCTATCATAAAGTCCATACAGATATTTGTGTGCTACTGGTCCCAAAAGCCTAATCATTTCTTCTGGCTTCATGTGGGCCACCAGATACTTAGAGCCATACTGACTTAGAGTCGGACCAATACCTGGTATTTTAGCAAAGTAATCATTGTAGCCCAACCCGCCAATATTATCATTAACTTTATTTTGTATAACATGAGGCAAATTAATTACATCGCCCTGCTCGCTAATATCAAGGCGTATGTCATTCAGTACATCAGAGATAAGTTTGCCATCAAAAGACTTTAGCTGGAATTTGTTTTTACCCGTTTTGTAGAGTACAGAAATAATATCTATGCAAGCTTCAAACTGCTTGGCCGTCAATGCTCTGTAGTCAGTAAAACCTGGCTGGTAGATAACATCCAAGGCACCCAGCATATCTTCCTGTACATCCAGGCTGTTTTTCAATTCGGCAAAAATTTCTGCCAGTTGGCGGCAGTCCTCTGGCCGTACAGGTTCCTTGCGTACAATTCTGCCATTCTCGCTTGTAGGCCTGCCAATATCCTTCTGCCAATTCTTGTCCAGCTTCATATCAAATGCAATCTTCTGAATCCAATACCTATGCTCGACAGGAATACGCACGCTTCTTGCAGTCAGTTGCTTTGCCACTTTGGCCAGAATTTTATTTACCTTTTCCCGGTTTTTCTCCGCCGCCTCAGCTAAAGCAGCAGAGGTAAATCTGGCTTCCTGCTGTATCATAGCCACATCCCAGCGCCCAGCCCGTACCATTTTATGCATCATTTCAGCAGCTCTTTTTTCGCTGGCTACATAACGGCTGTAGTCGCAGGATTCAGATATAGGCTGATTGTGGAGCATAGAGCGGGTAGTTTTCTTGATAATCTGCATCCGCCCCTTGAAGGCTTCTTCCAGAGTTTTGAGATTACGCTTCCAAGCTGTAGCCTCCTTAGAAAATTCTTTCAATGCTTTTTCTACATCAGCCTTTGTAGCCTGCTTAGCTAACCCCTCTATATCTCCTAATTCCTTGGCCGTCCATCGGGTAGAGAAGCGCAACTTGTTGATTGCCTGGAGCAACTTCTTTACTTCCTTGTTATCCTTCTCAGCGGTAATATCTATATCATCTGGCAAGTTATTTACAGCAGCATTTACCTGATCCATAGCCTCCTTAGCCTTGGCATTAATCTTGTTAGCAGCCTTTTCTTTTTCCCGCAGTGCCTCAGCCTCGAAAGCCATTAATTTTTTATGGTAAACGGTTTGCTCCATCATCTTGGAAAGCTGTTCCTCAGAAACATGCTCCTGCAAAATCTTCTTGTCCATTTCCTCTGCAAACTCCTTCATGTAGTTTTCCAGAGTATCTTCCAGACTTCCATATTCTGCCAGCTCTGCATGATAGGCTTCAACAGTAGGGTACAGCCCAATTTCTACAACAGCATTATCATTGCCGGTTTCCTTAGCTACCTTTTGAGCAATATACAAAGGCAAGGCTTCCAGATTTTTTCTAGTCTCCTCCCTCTCATGCTCCAGGGCTTCCTTGTATTTCCGCTGGTGCTCTTCGTCAAGGTCTTTCATCATAACCTTCAGCAGCTTTTCTTTGGCCTCCTCCTTGGCCTCCTGATACCATCTTGCATAGGTTTCCTGCTGAGTTTCGTTAAGAAGCTTTTCACCGCCTGCCTTGGCAATATCCTTATATCTATCATCCAAAGTCATAGCCTCTATTTCTTCATCACTGGCCAGCATTCTTGCCATAACCCTCTCTACCTTGGCATTGGCCCGTACACCTTCACCAGTAAAGGCAATGTAGATTGCGCTAAGGAATTGCTTGAACCGTCTAAACACGCTCTGTAAGCCTCTGCTTGGCGCGGTGCCATGCTGTAAATACATTTCAAAACCGCGGGCAAATCTTTCATGAGCCCACTGGCGACGAATTTTATCGACAGTATCATAGTCTCCTGCCTGCTCTGCTGCCAACATGTTATTGGCCATTTGGCGAAATTCTTTAGCAAAAGGACTGCCCTTGAATTTCTTTTCGTCTCCTTCGTGATAGTTAGCCCACTCCATGATAGTATTCAAATCCGCCCGGCACTGATCATCCAGCTCTGCCAGCTTCTCCAGCTCCAGAAGATATACATGAGCCATTTCATGCATAAAGGTAGATTCATCTGCTTTCTCAAACAAAGAAACAATGTATCGGCCATTAGCTGTAGTGCCGGTCTGGCCTTTAATTTCCTGATTGAATTTTTCTATTATAGAAACCGCTTTATCATCAAAGACAACATAGCACCGGCCATCCCTATCGCCCTCATATGATATGCCTTCAATACCTGCTTTGCTGAGAGCCAAGGAAGCCTCTTTCTGACTGCCGTACCACCTGGAAAGCATATTGTATATATTTTTACCTGACAAGAAATTATGATATTCACTGTCACTAATTCCTGCTGAAGCCAATGTATCTTCATCCTTGACTACTTTTAGTGTTTCGTCAAAACATGCTTGCATTGCATCGTCATCAATAGCGCCTCTATCGTATTCTGCATATTCAGTGAAATATTTATGTATGACCTCACGGCCTTTATCACCCTCATTTTCTACAGCCAGTTTTATAGACTTGTAGATAGCAGGCGATATTGCCTTTATTTTTACCAAGGCTTCCAGCACTGGCAACGGCTGATAACATATGCTTTTGTTTTCATCCAGCATATTCTGACTTTCTGGTATTTCTACTTGCATCAAAGTAGGTTGATTTTTCAGTCTACCAGTGCCTTTTTTTAAAATACTTATAGCCTTCATAGCTTCATCTGCATATTTGCCGCGTATTCTTCCGCTATCAATAGAAGCCTGCAAATCCTTAATTGCTTCTTTTCTTGTCATTCCTTCACTTAAACAATCAAGAACATAGCACATTGCTTCGCCGTATTTATACTTTTCATCACTAAATATCCCTGCACTCCAATCAAAATCTCCATCTTCTGATGCAAAATATTCTTTTCCGTCCCAAACGACTACCTGTCTTTGAGTACCTACAACTTCTTTATACGCTTCCGAAACTTTCCTGTCTTTAGCAAAATACAATCCCCAGCCATGAACCTGCTGGCCTTCACCGGTGCCAATAGCTCCCAAGTCAAAGCTATCAAAATTGTACGGGCTTCCATGCCAAGCTGTTTGATTGAAAGTCTCATTTTGCTTGACACTTTCCCCATTACCAGATAATATAGATAAGTTATGTCTATTGACTTTTCCTATCCAATCGCTTATAATAAAAGCAGATTTAGAAGGATTTTTCACAGGAGGCCCGGATTTGTGCTCCGGTTTCCCGAACTGTGAAGAATCCTTCTTTTCTATTTCATAATTATCGACATTCAAATCATAATAATATCTTCCGTCAGTGGCAATGCGTATAGTAGACCTTACAATCACTGGCCGATTATTCAAAATAACTTTACAGCCATATTGTCTATAGCTAATTGTGCTTGCAGCATTTTTCTTAATCCTACTTTGAAAAGGCTTTTCCTCAAAGATAAAAATGCTGTTTTCTATAATTTCCTTTATGTATGGTATTAATTTGACTACATTCCCATCTGCTGAGTGATTCGTCAACTCCTTGAAAGTGCCATTAACAGTTATTTTTACAGGCTCACCATATTTTGTGTAAGCCGTAATTGGCTGCGGGTGTTTCAAGCCAGGGACAATATGCTGATACATTTCACGAAAATATTTTTTCAGCTCTGCTTTATCTTTTCCGGCTAAAATATTTTCAGTAATCTCTACCACAGGCTCTGAGTTCAGCAATTCCTCCTTGGCTCTAATCTGGCGCTGCACTTCTTGTTCATCACCATGCAAGGTATTTTGAGCACTTGCCTTCACAGTAGCATTTGCTGGAATAGCCATTTTGCCATCCTGGCCTTTAAACCAGCCAGTAGCTTTATAAATATCTTCCGGTGTTCTGCCATCTTCTACCATAGCCTTAGCCTGCTTCAATTTATCCAGTGCAGCAGTTTTGGCGTGTTCGCCTGCCATTTGATTGAGTGCATTTCCATTCTTGACAATCCCTAATAATTCCTGTATATTAGGAATTGAAAGAGCACGGTTACTGTCTGTAGTCAGGTCACCTAGATTGATCGACCTCTCAGAACCGTGTTCTTTTTTGTATGTCTCAAACATTTTTTCAGTAGTGCGGGTGGCTGTCAAGAATACAGTTTCCCCATCCGGTCTAAACTCCAGACACACAAAGTATAACTGTCCGTCAATGTTACTCTTTGCAAAAACAGGCACACCACCGTACTCTCCAACTTCAATTTTCGATAAGCAAACATCTTGCAACTTATTTACGCCGTCCTGTATATTATTCAAATCATTCATGTTAAGACTATGTTTTCTTATAGCATGCTTGACTTGCGCTCCTGGGTAAGTAACTTTATTTTCATTATCAACCCACTTAATTTTAGATACATTCACCCCTTCTTTTCCCTTTTCCGCTATTTTGTCAGCAAATTCTTTTAAAGATGACACTCCCACTTTAGATACATCAAACATAGCCTGATTCATATTGCTGCCGCTGTTATAGGCCCCTCCCAGCTGCAGCTCTATTTTTTTGGCCGCATCTACAGCAGTGTATTCCTGGTTGCCGGTAGCTCGTCTGGTATTTTCTGCCAATCGCTCTGCCATGTGGGCTAGAAGCACGGCATTTACCCTAGCAGCTCTGCTGGCAGTGCCAGGCGCATTCCCTAGCATAGTCATATAGTTTCTATAAACTTTGTATGCCTCTGGGCTCATAGACTCTGCTATCTTCATTTCAGTGCTGTTAATCTGCTGTACTTTATCTTTTACGCTGTTCAGTGCCTCCAGCCTATCATTGACAGCACTCAAATCAGCAGACACCTTGTCGGCCTCTGCTGCCATATGTTCATCAGTTACAGTGAAATACTCAATATTTGATTTACCGCTCACCATATCAGAAGCTATATCCATAAGCTCCTGCTTGGTGGGCTTTCTTTTGTGCTCCCGATAGAAATCCTGATACCACTTAGCATTTTCAGACACACGAATACCACGGCCGTCACCGGTATCAATAATGGATACACCTTGGCCGTGAGTATCATTAAGAAAATTCAAAGCCGGCTGTAATATGGCCAGCTTCTCTGCCTCTGCCTGCTGGATGAGCTGCTTTAGACCTCTGGCCGGATTTTCCATATCCGTTACAATAGCAGCCTCTACCAAATCTCTATAAACTTGTGCTTCCTGGGTATCTTCTGGATACAGCTCCTGGGGAATAGTTTTTACCAAATTTATCTGCTGCTCTACCAGCTTTTCAGCATTGGCTTTCATGGTTTCCAGAGTATGCTTTGCATTCTCTCTCATTCTAGCCATAGATTCAGCTTCTACATTGAAGGAAGCTGCATCCAATATTTCAGAGCTAGCCTCTGACTGAGCAAAGCTCTCTAGCGGTACAGCCAATGTTCCTTTGGTTTCTACCGCCGTCTGCAATGCTTCTTCGTCAATGCCGGCAGCCTTGGCCACCTGTGCCAAATCCTCCTTGCCGTTCTCTTTCTGCATAGCCATTTCGGTATCAATATACATGACTTCAAAACCGGTGCCGGCAGCCTTATCATGTATCAGTTTCTTCTGTACATCTGGAGCCGTCTGCTGTAAATCGCTATCATGTACAGCCTCCTGCAGTTCCTGGGCCATGATAGTACCTGTGTAGGTATGTCTGGCCATAGCTCCGTTGTTAGCTTCTATCTGAGACAAATGCCTCTGTCTTGCTGCATATCTGCCAGTAGAAGCAGCACCAGAGCCTATAGAGCCTGCCATACCAAAAATCAAAGAAGAAGGTATGGCCGCCACGGCTGCATCTATTGCATTGCCCAAAATCTCCTTAGCTGTTAGTGCCTTGCCTTCATCATACAGTACACCATACTTCTCACTGTATGCCCGGCCACCGTTAGCATTCTTGATATTGTTCATAATAATATCATCAGAGATTTGCTGAGTAGCTTCTTCAAAAGATTCAGTGGCGCCGACTTTCAAGGTACCACTCAAAAACTTCTTGAAGCTATCCCCCATATGCGAAGCCAGTTGCGTTTTTGCTGTATGGCCAGCAATAATATCCTCAAACACTCTGGCTGATTGTTTGCCAGGTGTGGCCAACTTGCCTAATGCACCGAATGTAGGCACTACCTCCAAAGCCGCATTAGCAGAACCACCCAGGATTGCATTGTTCCAAGCCTCATCATCAGATAAAAGTGGATTGCCCTTTGAATCCCGCAGGTTTTTATACTCGTCATATCTATCACCAATTTCCGGAGCCGCCATACCTCGGAATGCGCCAAACTGCATACCAGCCTTCATAAGCTGAGGTGCTGTTGCCTTGGCTGCACTTTCCATTGCTACCTGACGAAGCACTTCCCGTCTTGCCTCGCTGGTTGCTACAGCCTTAGCCACACCTTTCACTGTGCCGATAATACCGCCGGCAGCGCCACCTGCTACAGCACCGGCAGCTGCACCACCTGGCCCTAATGCACTGCCTACTCCAGCACCGGCCCAAGTACCAGCAGCCCACCATGCACCTGCATCTTCCATACCAGCATAGATAGACTGGCCCATTTCCGGCAAAGACTGACCTACTGTCGACAGGGCATACAGAATTGGATTATCCCTGAATTTCACATCATACAGTTTCTGCTCTATATCCAGCTGCTTTTCCAAATCCTGCATACGCTGTTTGTCATTTTCAGACAAATCTCCGCCATGAGATTTAAACCGAAGATTATTTAATTCCAGCTGTTTGTTACCCATGCTTAGATACTGAGAAAAGCCGTCTATAATGTCCAGCTCCCGTCTTATCTTTGGTGCATCTTTCAGTATCAAGGCACCAGCAGCAGGATCCGCTTCTGCCACTTCCTTCACAACAGGATAGCGGGAATAAAAATCGTCAATACTCCACTGCTGGCCATTTTCCTCTGCCAGCTTTTTATATTCCAGATTTTCCTGGTACATAGCATTGGCTTTTTTCCACGACTCCGAATCAGCCATAGTAACAGCTACCGGTATGCCCAATTCCTGCTCCACAGTCCTTGCCTGGGACAGCTTGCCTGTCTCACTGAAGAAATAGTCGGCTGCTGTAGAGCTTTGCTGTATAGCCTGGGCCACAGGCTGAAAAAAGCTGTTATTATCATTAGCTACCGCATTGATATTAGCTGTTAAATCATGTCGATTGTATGCCTCGTGGGCCTCGTCCCAGCTTTTTGCCATCAGTACATCCCGTGTATCTTTATAGGCATCTGTACTTTGGATAAACTGGCCAACGGCAGAATCAGCCACCCACTCTGCCGCCTCCTTAACACCGTCTATCATGGTATCTAATATACCCTTGTCATTTTCCTCTGGCTCTCTTGGCTGGTATTCCGGCTGTATATTGCCATTCATACCCTCTAATCTCTGCCTTATCGCATTACGCTGTTCCTCTGTCATAATTACTCCTTATTCACTAAAAGCCGCCCGCAGATAATACTCCTTGGTTTCGTCACTCACAACACCTTCAAGAATATTCCATATCTGGCTATAGCTGTATCCCTCATTTTTCTTTTCGTTAATCATATCCAGCACTTCTGTATCGTTCAAATCCGCAGTACCTGTGCCATGATGGAAATTATATCTATGCGCGGCAGCATCATATTTCTTTTGGTCAGAGTCCGAAATTTCATCGTCCGGATCCTCTAGCCTCTCATTGTATTCTTCAATTAAGCTCAAATCTTTTTCCTCTGTCCAGGAATTAAAATATCTATCAGTACCACCGCTAGCAGCCTTTATAGCCTGCTTCTGTGCTTTGTTCAGCCTATTAAGATATGTGTTCTTAGTCTTTGCATTTAAGCCAGAATTTTCGATAGCCGCCCGCTGTTCTTCAAAAGTGTTACAGCCAGAGAGGGTTGCTTCCAAATCCTGCATTTTCTGCTTCTGGTCGATATTATAAAATCTGCTTTGATCAGCATATAAGCTGTACACGCCATCCATCAGCTCCTCATATTTATCTGCATCAAAGGTACTGCCACCACTTCCCAGCTGGCTTGACTTGATTATCTTGCTAGGCTGCTGCCCGCCCATCTCCCGATAATCACCGCCTCTGATTACCATATTCTGACTGGAGCTGTTGCCTACATAGCCAGTGCCTCCAGTAGCCACAACAACATGATCATCATCTCCGTAGATAATCATATCTCCTGGCTCCACCTGATCAGCAGAATAGGGAATTACCCCAGGACCGCCATTTGCCGTCTGGCTTTTAGAAACCAGCGTAGGCACATAAGTATCTCCTTGTATAGACTGAATCCAGGAATTGCTATTGTCTGTACCTAGTATTCTAACGGCAGCCTCTACACAGCCATTTGTGCCGTGTGGCATTGTCTGGCCACCCCATTTCTGATACCCTGCCTCAACACTATCAGAGGATATACCATTGCTTTTCGTACACATTGCACGGGCTTCTTTCTCCAGGCCTGCTATATCCAGCTCGTTAGTCTCCGGATTGTAAAATTTGCCTATCAGAATCCTTGATGTGTCTTTTTTGTCCTTGGCCTTTTTCTGTTTTTCTACAGTGGCATAGAGAGAATTAAACTCGTCCTGGCTCATGTTCTTTCTCTCGCGCTTCAACCATTCGTAAGCATCATCATATTTTTCATCAGCCACGCAGGCCTTAACAAGACTTGATACTGTCTGGGTACGGAATGTCATTTTCTTGGCTTCCGTCGTGGCAGCATCCCAGCCCTGCTTATCCGCCCAGCTGTTCAGAGTCTCGTTCGCTTCCTGCATTTGCCCATAAACAGTATCTGGATCCGCATAGCTGAGAGCCATGCTGTTTGAAAAGTTGCTCATTCTAGCGTTGAAAGTGTCAGTTTGATACGCTTCCCTTTCCTTGTTTTCCGTCTGCATACCAAGTTTGCCGTACTGCTCCAAATCCTTGGGCAGGTATTTATTCATCAGCTGATAGCGTACACGGCCATTATAATTTCCCGCTACCTCCTGGGTAACATCCTGCACAGACTGATTTACCCTGTCTGTCATGCCCTGGGCATTTTTACCCTTGCCGGTAGTGATAATACCATCTTCTGAGTAAAGGCTTTCATTCAGTTTTTGACTAATCTCGTTGCGGGCTGCCATAATGTCCGCCGCATCGTCCTCATCCTGTCTCTTTTGGATAATGCCAGCAATATGATTTGCAGCAGAGCTCCAAGCTCCCAGCTGGCTTCCATCAGTGCCGAAGGCTTCCTTAGTAACGCTGGTAGATACCCTGGCATTAATTGTGTTAGCTTTTACCGCTGGTGTATATGTTGAAAACTTCATTTACAGCACCTCACCAATAATTTTTCTTGTTGGGATTGGTAATAGTCCAGCCCCTGTTTTTGCCGGCATTGAAATTGCTCATACCGCTGACAGTATTTTCCCGCCATTTCATAGTAGCATTGCCAATGCTTCCCCCTGTACTTCCACTGCTTCCAGAGACTGTAGGTGTTTGTGCTCCTGCTATACTTGCAGCCGTGGAAAGCAGAGTAGGAACAAGCTGACCTTTGGCCTGGCTGACCACATTATCAGCAGCCGCCCGCTTCTGGTTAGCATCGTTAATATAGTTAGTCTGCACCACTCTACTGTTGTAGTTATCATTGCGCTGATTAGTTAAGAGCGTTGCCTGGTCCTGTCTATAGGCATCAAGACCGCTGGATAAAATGTCCTGCTGGGAACCGCCAAAGCCAAGGCCTGCCGCTCCCGCTTGGGCACGCTGGGCACCCTGGGCCAATCTCTGTCGATTGCGCAAATCCCTTGCTTCCTTAGCATAGTTATCCGCTATCTGTTCCTGCTTGCGTCCTTCAATCCTTGCATTCTGTTCATCCGCCTCTGCCTGTGCCCTCATAGCCTTGGCCTGTGTGTTGGCCTGCTGAACCTGCTGCTGATAGCCTAATAGTGCAGAGGCACCTATTAACCCTGCTGTAAGACTACACATTACTTTCACCGCCTATTGTAAATTTCCAAAACTCATTGCTTCCTGCCATGTATCCCTTGTCAAACTTAGCGCCGTATGTACGAAGCCAGCGGATAGATAAAGTATTTTCTTTAGATACAAAATTCCAAAGCACCTTGTATCTTCTCCTCCATCTTTTCAGTATCTCCATACAGCAGCATACAAAGGATTTCTTATAATCGTTGAAGATGTTTGAACCCAGGCACCATATCTGACCGCCCGGCTCCTTGTCAATTACTCCATATATGACAATTACTTTTCCCGTACTATCATAAGCAGCAAAGGCTTCATCAGAAGCCATGACCGACTCCTTGACTTCTTTATACCTATCCTTTACCCCCAGCTTATCCATCTCATCAATATCCTGCTGGCGCATATTCTCCACCAGATTTTCTATAAACCAATCGCTATTTGCCCATATCGGCACAATGCTATATTTACAAGCCTGCTCCACCTAATGTCACTCCTCTCACTACTGACAGCAGGGTAAACGGATACGGCTTATCATGCCTTATATACACCCTGCCATTTTTATTAAAACCACCACTGCCCATTGTTACATTCTTGTCACCAGAAAATAGGCAGGGCTGACCTAAATCCATTTCTCCTATGTCGTAGACAATATCATGCAGAGTATCCTTGTCCGGGCCTATCTCCCCGCCAAAGCTTTTAGACAGACGAAGCACCACAGTGTTTACTGTCTGCTGCATACCCTGAATGTTGCCCATACCGGATACCGATGTATTAAAATTAGGCTGTTCCAGCACCATTGTGTACGGGATGCCTATCACCACATTACTTGCTGTCTGTTCCAGCTCAATAGCGCCGTTCTGAACTGTCTTAGGATTAAACAGATAACCATCACCCATCGCCAATACAGTACGGCCTTCCAGGTGCTCTAATCCATTAATAACACATTCTGCTTTTTCGTATGTTTTTCTTACGGCACAATCCAGCATGATATAGTCCTGCTGATTTTCGCTATCACTATCCAAATCCAGCTTCTCAATATACCTGGCAGTCTTGCCGTTAATCTCCCGTGCCACCTGGCAATACACTACATCATTGTTCCCCTGCTGAGCCGCCAACACAGCCTCAACTACTCCGTCGGTCACAATGTGGCTCCAACCATATACCTTCTGCTCCATGATGTATGTGAGACAAAGCAGTGTGCCATCAGACCGCACAAAGTAGATAACACTGTCCGGTTCCTGAGCAAAGCTGCTATCTATAATCTCCTTGCCATGTACAAGGTGCTTAGCTAGCAATGTTAAATCATAACCGCCATAGCTATCTGTATCATAGCTGTATGCCATATCACGGATAATACTTCCCCGTCTCTGTACATATACCAATCTATTGCCTACCCTCACCGGCTCCACATCATTACAGCCGTAATTCTGTTGGAGTCTTGGTGTGATATTTGTAGGTGTCACTGTTTCAGAGCCTGATATTGTCCACTCGTTGCCTTCTGTTAATACAATCAAATCGTTACCGGCATCCATGTGTGTTATCTGATACGGCCTCAGCGATAGCAGGTCAGCTGATATAGCACTATCATCAGTTACAGTGCCGGATTCCTTATCTACAGAAAAATTTTCATAATCCCCTGTCATACTCATCCATATTCTTTGGGGATACTTCACATTAGCAGCAAAGCACAATCTGTCTTGGAAGAATGTTGCACAGCTAGGATACCCCTGCTTTTTTCCCCATGCCGATAGATACCAATTGTTTGTCTTATTCGTACCACCCAGGGCTTTCTCCACATCAGCAGTTACTTCCCTGGTACTGACAAAGCCTGTTATCTTTGCATATCCAACATGCGTGTATGGATACACTGTTAGATCTGCAGTACAGCTTCCAGAGCTTTTTGCTACAGTAACACGCACCAAAGCATACTCTTCTACAGTACCAGATTCAGTAGGGTTATAATCGTCGCTGGATGTGTACTGCCTAAGCTGAAGCCATGTAGCACCATCGTCATATGATATTTCTACCGTCACAGTACCGCTCCATGTTCCATGACATGTGATTTTCCAAGTATCCCCCGCCAGGATGCTTTTACTTGTACCGCCGGTACAGCTTACAGTCTGCCCGCTCATGGATTGTTCCAGCTTTATCCAATCCCCTACACTCTCTGCTGTCCATGTATCCTTTACGGCTGTCAGCGTAACATTCCCCGTTGTGCCGGATGGAGTTATAAAATTCTCTTCGTCAACATTCAAATCCCCATAGGGCACCTGCTGCCAATCTACATCAGCCAGTTTCCACTCCCGTTCTGAATACCTCATCAGCTTCTTTACGGGGTGTTTTCCGCTGGCTATATACAGAACATCCACAGACTGCACAAAACGCAGTCCTGCAAGCTCTCCTGCCTCATACGGTGTATCCAGCTCTATACCAAGGTAATGACCATTGCGCCATACTCTTATATACTTATGGCCAATCTCCAGCATATAGGAAATAGTCACTGTAAAGTTAAACTTAACCAGCATACTCTTTTTATCCTGGTACTTTGTCTGGCCACAGTAAATCATGCCAGGCCGTTTCCGTACCGCCCCATAAGGGCGTACAATGGCATTCTCTGCCTGTAGTAGTGCCACCTGATATTTATCCAGGTCTATACGGCTGGCCACATCGACAGATATTTCACCGCCCGTAAATGCCGGCTGTATAGAATAAAACGCGTTGGGTGATGCCATTTATTTTCCTCCTCATTGAAATCTGGCCTGAGCATAGCTTTCCGGGAAAACAGTGCTCTTCCTTCGCTCCTGTGCCGAATAAATCTTAGCCGCCTCTATGCTATCCTGATACAGTTGGAATTGTGTCTGCTGGATGCTGGCACTGCCTGTCAGTACCATAGCCATGTTGCAGGCCAGATAGTGAGCAAAGGCCTCTATAAACTCGTCTGGAAACATATCAACATCTTTCACATTGTATGTGTACTCGCACCATGCCAGTTCTACATCAGTCAGCAGTGCCTTTTGATTGCCTGTCAGCATAGCTGTATCAAAGTCCTGTACCTGCTCTTCTTTTGCGCTGGCTCCTTCCTCGTCAAACACATAGCGTACTGCCAGGCACCCTGCCGGATATGCATAGGCAAAATCCCACCCAGGTTCCTTGCCGGCAAGCAGTGCCAGCTTTACAGTACGCTTGGCAAACCCCCAGGGATACTGTCTAAGCAGCAATCTTCTGGCATGGTCGTAATGTATCTTGCACTGTGCAGCCTCTTCCGTATTATCATCCATAGAAGTAATCTTGCCTTTTGATAAATAGCTCAGTGCTAAGTTGCAAATATCTGTACTTGTCATTTTTCTTTTCTCCTTTCCTGTCCTTTTGCTATACCGCCCAGAGGGGATAGACGATATAGCAAAAAGGCAGGAAACAAATATGATTTTGTCTCCCGCCCTCGGCTTAATCTAATATATCATCATCCAACACCAGCGCGGCTGTAAGCTCGCCATCGGTGTATGTGCTGGTTGCTTCCAGCTTCATGTAGCCCTTATTGCCTCTTGGCAGCTTGGCCTTGATTGGCAACTCTGTATATGTGGCCAAAGTTACCGGGCCGGTAAACGCTTCATCCGCAGCCGTAATAACAGCTACAGACAAAGTACCGGTACCACTGGCGCCAGTTACATCAGCAAACAGAATCAAAGGATCACTGGCCTCGCCAGGCCCCAGCTTGATAATGTCGCTGGCCAGCTTGCCACTGGATAAAGTCTTTTTGTCAAAGAATGTATTTTCAGCATCGAAAATCATATCAGCACCTCCTGTTAGGTAATAGCCGGCTCCTGCTCGGAAATAGCCTCACACTTCTTAACCGGCAGACCGGTGAAGAATAACTGTGGCATCTGGCCCATCATTTCCTGGCGGGTAATATGCACATTATTCTTATCCATCAGCCACAGCTCCAGCATGTCATAAATGCTTGGAGATACATACATGGCCATCTGCTTATCCCCTCTATCCAGTCCCTGGATGCGGTTCTTGGCCTGTACGATAGCTTCAATGATAGCCTGCTTGTTGGCAGCGGTTTTCAGCTTAGTAACATCAATGTTGCGTACCAGCGCATTTGCACGGATATTCTGTACAGCCAAGCCTGCCTTCCAAGTGAACAAAGACTGCAAAGCCTGGTACTCACGGCCCTCGGCATCAGTTACAGTCTTTTCACCCAAATCACGGTGCTGCAAGCCCATAGTAGAGTTCTTTGGATAGATACCGCAGGTGGCCTGTGTGCCCCAGCCTACAATGTAGATACTGGTATTGGTATCAGTACCAGCTGTACCAGCGGAAATAACCTGGTGGCCAGCGGTGCCATTACCGCCATCAGTCAAGGTATTGTAGCGCACACTCAATCCGTTGAAGGTATCCGGATTATCATCGGTACTGCCATAAAACATATTGGCTGCCACCACATCAGCAAAGCCCTGTACAAAAGCAGCATCCTCAGAACGGCGGAAGCCTTCTTTGTCCTTCTGCAATGCCAAAAGCTCAATATCCACGCTGGAGCGATCCTCCAGGATAATGCAGGTATCCTGTACCTGCTTAGTGGTGCTCTTGCTACGCTTAATACCACGGTTAATCTTACGAATAGACGGGGTAGGCAGGCTGGTACGAATGGTAGTTACATTACCAGTAGGCAGATTGCCTTCCTTCCAGCGGGCATCCTGAGTAATAGGATTTACCTTTTCCAATGCCTCAATAATAAATGCTGTAGTCCCGTCCGGGTTGATACGTTTCTTGTAGTCGCTCAGCGTCAATGCCTGGGTTCCTAAAACGCTCATGCTTTATCATCTCCTTAATAAATTCCAAAATCAGTATTGCCATACAGGCTAGAGCGGGTTGCTCCACTGTTGGCTCCAAAGCCTTTGAAGGTATCCTCTTTAGTCAAGTCACCCACAAAGGCCAACATTCTGATAAACTCAATGCGATTACCGGCACCAGTGTAATTCAATGCCTCCCGCAGGTTAGGTATTGCTTTCTCCATAGCCTCAAGGCCGGCGCCTGCCTTCTGCAAGGTACGGTCAAAGTCAATGCCCAATTCCTGCTTGGCTTCCTGTCCCCAGCCGGCAATTTCATTCTGTCTCGCCTGCTGGGCAAGCTGTGTCATACTACCGGCATAGTTCATACCGTATGCAGCCAGCTTGCTTGCCTGCTCGTTGGAAAGCTTCAGCTCCTTGGCTATGGCGGCAAACGAGTCCGCCTGCTCCTGATTGTATTCCATGCCTTCCGGTACAACGGATTTAAAATCATACGCCTCAGTTTCTTCAGCTGTTTTTCCAAGCAGCATTGACTGATTCGCCTTACCAGTTCCGACTTCATTCTCCTGGCCTTTGCTGTTTTCCTCTTGGCCAGTCGCAACTTTCGAATCTGGTTGCGGATCTCCCGCATTATCTCCGCTTCCTGCTTCTCCATCTCCTCCAGCCTCCCCAAACAGCTGTAAATCAAAATCAAAACCAAATTCCTTGTCCATAATGCCCTCCTATTCCTCTGCCTTCATATACCTTGATACGATAGACCTTTTAATTTCCTCCTGCTGATCGTTATAGGCCTTGCTTTCAGACTCCATTTGATGATACAAGGATAAACCATCGCCCATACTGAGAATGTTTTCCTTTATCACCAAGCCTACCCGCCTTTCGCCTTCCTGCACCAGCATAGCATTAGTATCCATAACCATGCTGCCATCAGAACGGAGCAAACCCAAAGCAGAATCAATGTGGCAATTCTCCAGCAATCTAGCTACAAACCACCGCCCGTCTGGGCTTTCCATTACATAGCTGATAGCTGCTTTATCCCTGCCTGCAACATTATCAGATAGTACCTTGTTAATTTCCTGGTGCATTTCTCCAATATCGTATCCTGCTCCCATAGCCCACTCCTTTACATCATACCGCCCAGCCACTGTTGAAGAGCTGGATTTCCATCGTTGGCAGCATCCGTAATATTCTTTGCCGCCTGTGCCGCTGGAGCTGCAAGCTGTACGGCCTGTGCCATTTCTGCCTGCTGTTCCTGCTTGGCAGCAGCTTCTGCCTTCTGCTTCTGAATTGCTTCAAATTCATCCTCAGTACGCTTCAAACCTGCTGGAGCACCTACCATATCGAAGTAATCATCAATAGCCTTGGTCCAATTAACCTTATCCAATACCGACTGGTCAAACTGTGCTAACTGGCCAGTAAATGCAATAGCCTGTTCAATGTTAGTTAGGCCTGCCATCTTCTGCGCCTGTGCCAGCGGGGAAATATACTCTATAGTTACTTCCTCCTGGCTCATTATCATAGCCAACTCTGGGTCCTCGGCTTGCGGCAATACTCCTGCCCGGTCAAGTATGTTATAGACACGCTCTATAATCTTGCGGAGGAATTCAAACTGCAAGCGCTGGACCACTGGCCCAAGTTGCTGCAATTGCTCCTGCTTTCTCTGCAAGACTTCCTGTGCCGTCATATGCTTATCTTCCAGCCTCTCTAGCATCATAAAGAGGTCAGCGCTGTAAGCTCTCTTTATTCTGTCCTGCAAGTCCATTATCTTTTCCTGCAAGTGCTGGAGATTGATGCCCACCTGGAACAATGGCTTAACAGGTTCATCCCTGCCAACAATGGTGTAACTGCCAGGGGCCAGGTTAATGCCCTGCTTGAATGTGCTGGCACTTCCCATCATTGGAGGACGGATGCCAAGCTCTACCGCCACAATATCGTCCTTCTCCAATTTCTGGAGGCCTTTACTGTCACCTTCCGCAAACCAGCCAGGCCCCTTGCCATAGGTTTCACTGCCTGTTACAAGGTATCTTGCTACCGGTATTGGCCACTCCTCAAAACCGCCAATATCAAGGAATGTATCTGTATTACCTGCTTCCAGCCAATACAGTGACAAATATTTCATGTGATACTTATCCATTATTTCCTTGTTGCGGTCGTGGAAGCGGTTAGGCTCCACCAGCCACCACACACGATATTTTGTTTTCATACCGCCATTATCCAGGTCAGCCCTGATTTCAGCAGGGATTTTGTCAGCGCCATACTTATCTACCAACTGGCGGGCCGTCATTTCAAACTTTGTACAGAATGTATCCACGATGCCATCCGGCCCGTTTTCCATCATGTAAGTGCCTATGGTAAAAGGTACAAAATGCACTCCTGTGTCACTGTCCTGAAATATGGCCATAGGAGCCTGCCCAAAGGCAAGTTCCAGATATGCACTATGGATTGCATTATAGAAATTAGACTTCAGCAGCACATCCTGTAATACAGCCATCCGCTTGTCAAGCAGCTCCCCAGCTTCTGGATGATTTCTCATATCATCACTAGACCATGTTAGACGGAACCATTGCCTGGAAGGCGGTGTTAATCCCGACATAACACCGGCCGCAAAAGCCTGATTAGCCTGCCATGCTACAGAGTGATAGATGTTTGTATCCCGTCTCCGTGCATAGTCTGTGGTGTCGGCCGTATCATCGAATTGGCCAATGTACGGCAGCTGGAAGTCTCTAATTGCTTTCCACCTTTTCAGATAGTCCTGCCTGTTAGACTCCATTTGCTTTACTTTGGCCTGATACTTTCGCTTTTCCAGATTCAGCTTCAAGGCCATATCTGAGGTTGTAACTAATGTTGCAGGTGCTCTTTCCTGCTTCTCTGTATCATACATGCTACTTCACCCCGCCCAGGTTGCTTACGGTACCGCTAGTATCACCAGCAGAGCCACCGCCCAGCAATGTACCACTGTAACGGTCATTACTAAGGCTGGTGCTAACCCGCTTTCTCTGCTTCTTCTTAGCAATTGCTTCTGCCTGGTCAGCTCCTGTATTAGCACTTGTTACCTGCACCGGAGTTGGATCTACCTTTGCTGGTGCACTTGAACCACCGCCGCCTCCACACATACTATCATCCTCACTTTCAATCATCATATAAATCAAAATCTACATTGCACATTGCGCGCCTGGTCCCGCTAATGAAACCTTTCGGTTGAACCGGATACGCAAAGGTTAATGCCAATGAGTCAGCTATATCCGGAGACTTGCCCATAATCTCCTTGATGTCTTCCTTGCTGCTCAGCTTCATTCTGTTGGCAGCATCAAAGCTGTATTCTGGTACTACCAATTCGCTTTTCAATTCTGGAACATTGGGCAATGCTCCACCAGATTTTATCCATTCATGCATTTCATCCCACATCTCTACACGCTTGTTGATATAGCGTTCCGGATTCAATGCACGGGAACCAAAGTTGACTTCTGTCACGTCATAGCCCATCTGCCGGCACCGGTCAATAACACCTTCACCACGGCCAGCATCTACAAAGACCGCATCCGGCCTATGCTTATCTATCTCACGCATGAGATAAGCAGCAAATGTCATGTTGTCAATATCCTTGTACACCTTTGGCTCATAGCATACAAGGCCCTGACGTCTGGTAATAACACAGCTATCATCACCATATCTTGCCACATCTACGCCAAAGATTACCGGAGCCAAGCCCACATCTTCCTTTGTGTAGGTGCGCCCCGCAGACTCTGTTACCTCGTCAATGGTTATCAGCACATTTTCGCAGGATGCCGTAAAGTCACATAACATTTCCTGTCTGAATTTCGTTTCGGACATTTCTGCTTTCAGCGTTTCCAATGCTTCCGGTCCATATCTGCCGCCAACATCAAAAAGCCCCGACTCATCGCAGCGTATCATGCACGAATACCATTTATCATCGCTCTGTGCATTCTGCCATATCTCATAGAATTGGTTTTGCCCTTTAGGCGTGCCGATAAACACCGCCCAGCCGTTTCTATCCATCAAAGCGGGGAGTATAACCTCATCCCACAGCTCGCTCTTTATCTGAGCCGGCTCATCAAGCACAACCCCATCAAAGTAAAGACCTCTTGCACTATCTGGATTATCAGCGCCCATGATATATATCCTTGCTCCACTGCATCCCTTATGCATACTGGCAAACTCTACATAAAGCTCACTTTCATTCACTGTGATGCCTGGCAATACATGCAGGTAGTATTTGAGATAGCTCCACGCAATTGTCTTTGCCTGCTTTCTGTACGGTGCAATGTACGCAAAGACCGGCATCTTCTTTTTGCACTTGATAGCCATTTTTATCATGTGATTAATAACAAGTACCGTCTTTCCGTATCGTCTATGGCACACCAGCACAGACCGTGAATGACTCTCAAGGGCTGGATGAATAACTTTTCTGGCATACGCTGTAGGGCAATACGGAATTATATATTTAGCCATCTTCATCATCCTCCCAAGCCGTTGTAGCTACCCCGTCACCATCCACATTCTTAATCTCTGAACGCTCTCTATATTTTTCCGGTGCATTAGCTTTTAGAAGTATCTCCATCAGCTTATCAGAGTATTTTGTGACAGTGCCTACCTTCTGCCCTTTGTAGTACACATCCTCCTCGAAGCCCGTTGCCCTTCTCTGTGCCTCATCTTCAAGAACGGATATGGCCTGGGGCCTCACATCATTCTCATAGACAGCAGCATATCTGGCATCCTCTTTCAGCCAATTGTAATGTGTCTGCCTGGTAATTCCGGATTTAGCAGCCGCCCGGCCAATATTTCCACCACACGATATTAGATTATTAAGAAATACGTTTTTCTTTTTCTCGTTCGTAAATCTGTAAAGCTTGGCCACTTTATCCATCACCTCCCAGCCCTTGTATTATCTACATCCGCAGACGATTGCGTTTTTAGATTTTTCCGGCCGACTTTATGTGTAAAATTTTTGCTCTGTGAAAATCATATCATACACTCCAAAAAGTGACCATGTTTTAGGGGCGGTACAGATTGCTCCATACCGCCCCTTGTTTTACTTATCGCTTATGTGATTTTCCCGGATGCTTTTCTCTCTGGCACAGGCCATAGCCATCAGCGACCGCATGACAATGTGGCTCAAATGATCCTCCATTCTATCCCCGTCACAGTACTTCAAGATGTGGCGAAAAGCCCTGGCTAAATGCTCCTCTGTAGGAATGCTCCGCCATGTGGCCCCAGGATGTTTCCTAGCTCCTGCAGTCAGTCCTTCTGCTACTTCCAGCAGTACACCGGATAAACCGTCTTTCAAAAGATACCTGCACTCGTCTCTTTCCTCGTCCTGGGGAAATCTACTCTCTTTGTCTAAAACCTTTGTCATTTTTCTATTCCTCCTTACAAGAACACTGTTGCTCCTTCTTTATCAACACCCAACTTTTTAAAGATTCGCCGGTTGGTTGCAAAACTTACGGCATCTGTTTTGGTCTGGCAAACCTTCTCCATCTCCTCCAGCATATTCTTGAATGTGCTGAAAGGCAGATTAGTAATATGCTCGCGAAAATACTCCTCGCACAGCTTCAATCTCTTTTTACCAAAACCAAAAGTGGTCCACATGGTATGCAGCCAAATCAGCCTCATATTGTCCATCGTTCTCATTGCGTGATTCCTGGCATGGTAGCGCGCGTATTCGTCAATGCTTGCCTTGGCTGGTGCCTCATTCTTTTTCTGCCATAAGTAGGAATAGCCACACTCCACCTGCAAATCGCTCTTTATGTCATGGAGGCTCAAATAGTGGTGTGGGTATTTACCCCCAGACTCTGGCAGTACCACTCCTTGGAGTCTCAGCTTATCTGATTCATTTGTCTCTGCTACCAGCCCAATGATTTTATTAAACTGCTGGGCAAATCTTACCAGCCGTACATAACGATAACCAAAGTCTTTGTACAGCACCCACGCGAAAAGTGGAACATAGTAAGCTCGACAAAAATCCACAATGCGGGTCAGGTTTTTGTTAGCTATAGCAGCCCCCGCCCCGCTCTTGCGCAGCTCCTCCTTCATCTCTCTCATAGCTTTCTTTTCGTCAAGGCTGGATGAAGCCCCTAAGCTCATGTTGATTCTATCAAGGACATTGTTATGCATCGCCTTTTTAACGCTTTTGTATTTTCCCATTTTGCCTCTCCTTTCTTTTTCTCGCGTGACAATAGGCAGACTGAGGATGATTCATCTCCATCAGCTCGCCTATCTCTTTCCATGTGCACCCAGCTTTGCGCAAAAGTGCCATGCCTATATGGTCAACCCGTCTTTTCATGCCGGGATTTGCCAGCTTCTCAAAAGCCATCTCTGCTGACATTGGCCAGGGATTCAGGATGGCCAGTACCAGAGCACAGATATTTTCAGCGTGTATTGTTTCTTCTACCTCTCCCATTCTCCGGCCCTTTCTTTTTCTCCACCTTTTTCAGCCTCATACGGCAGAACAAATACATTTGCCCTGTTTCTTCGCTTACGCTCCTTTCTACATCCTGCAGCTCATAGCCGGGATTATCCCTCTCTATAGTCACACGCAACAGCTCAGAGTCCTCTGGTATGCTTTTCAGAACTTCAAAACGCTTACGGGATATTTTTGTATTTTTACTGCATGATACCCAGGGCTTGATTAATCCTTTGCTGGAAATCCAGCGTTTGGAGTTTTTCTTGTCAGTCTCCCCACCCTTGGAAAGATAGCTGATGATTTTCTGTAGACCTATCTTGGGATCACTTCTCAGCCGATCCGCATTGCAGTAACCTAACTGCCATTTGTTTTCGACTTCCTCTCTGGAAAGTTGGCCATCCATCAGTACATGAAAATGCATTCTGCCTCTAGGGCTTTTCTCAAAGACTATTATGTACTTGCAGTTTGGCAGCCCCAGCTTCTTGCGACGATAGTTCAACCTCGCTATCCAATTCTTCACCAGCTTGTGAGCCTGCTCCTCAGACTCTGGATAATTTTCTTCGCTAAAGGTAGGGTGTACTACCAAATCTCTATTGCCTTTGAAGTTAGCCTCTACTAGAGCCTCAAAGTATCTCTTTGCTTTCTTAGCATTAAGTCTCTTTTGCTTAGGCGTAGACTCACGATACTTTCTCGGTGCCCATCCTGGAAGAGCACCCTCAGAAAAATTAAAATAGGACACCTGTATATAATCTGCCCTTGTGTTCTTCTTTGATGAATTTCTTTTAATCTTTCTGATGATGTTCTTCATACTCTCTACCCCAAATCTAAGTGATATGCTTTTCCCTCACTTGTTACTACCCCAGTACAAGCCCCAAAGGGCTCCATCGAACCCTTTGAGACAAATACTTTCTATATAATTATTCCGCCCAGGCTGTCATTTCCAGAACGCCCTTCATTAAGTTTCTAATAGCTGCACCATAGTTATATTTCTTTTCCCCTTCCATATAACTAAGCTGGGTTAATAATGCTTCTATTTCAGTACGAATGTTCTCATAGTGCCGTATCAACTGTTTTTCTTCTGGAGTCCGCTCCGGCTTTACCGCTTCCAGCTCTGCCACCCTGGCCTGTAACATTTCTAACTGTTTCGCCTTATCCTCTGGCATCTTCTCAACGGTAACAGTGGTAGTTTCTATCGGCGCCTTCTTGGCTTCTTCCAATTGGTTCTTTGTATCCTCAAACAGATTTTGATACTTTTCTACTTCCTGGGCCATAGCTTCATGCTGCTTATCCGCCCGGCTTAAGTCGCGCTGCAAAGACTCACATTTTTTCTTTAGCTCTGTCAGTTCCTGGCTATCTCCAGCAGACTGCAGCTTCGCTTCAGCTTCCTGCCATTTCTTCCTCGCCTCATCACAGTTGCCCCGCATATCATCATATCGGCCTCGCAAGGCCTTTATTTCATAATCTTTCTTGGCCACAGTTTCCTTGACTTCCTTTAATTCAGCTAGAGCTTTGGCCAGCTCCTGCTTGCTCATGTCTGGCAGTTCTTCTTTGTGCTCATTCATAAACTCAGTACGCTTCTCTTCATCTTTAATAGAAGATAATGCTAACAATTGGCTCTGATTCAGCTTGCCCAGAAGCTCCGCATCCGGCACCGTACCAAATAACTTAGTCTCCTTATCATTGAAGTTTTTGTATATAGTGATGATATTCTGGGCGGTTCTTTCCGAATAATCTACATTATCCTTTAGCCACTGGCCCCAATTGCCATGCCCTACAGCTCCCTTGGCTAGCAACAGCTTTTCACCTATACGGCAGGTAGAAAGGTATACCGTCTCTCTTACCTGCTCCTTGATAGCATTTATTTCAGCCGCCAATTGGCTTAGCTTCTGCTCTGCTGGCAATTGGCTCTCTTGATTTATTACTTCATTCATGCGGTTTTCCTACCTTTCTTTTTCTCCAAAACTTCCTTACGGAATTTGTCTACAAAATCCTGTACTTCTTTAGGTAAGTCTTGATTATATTTTCCCCTAGCCTGTTTGATACAGCCGTCACATATCTCCATCGTGCCAAGGGATTTGTTTATCTCGGCCACTTTTCTGATATACACAACATCAGTCTTTCCGCTGGCCACTCTGCTGATGTAGCCGCCCACGCAATTATGCATATCCTTTCCTTCCCGGATAAGGTCGTTTATTTTCTCAGGAACCACAATGGCATATCCATCCGCCTTGAAGCTGTACTTAGCCTTTAACTTCTTTTGTCTAGCTATCCATTTGCGTTCGGCCTCTTCGTCCTTCTTGCGCTTTATCTGCTTCTGGAGCTTGACATGAAGCTCCTCCAGATTCTTCGGGAAGAGTGTGGCCTTTTCCGTGAAATCCATTTCCAGCTCCTCACAGTCCCGCAGGTAGTCTGCATAAGTAGTTATGCTGGACTTTTCTTTGCTTATGTACGATAGTGCTTTTGGCAGCTTCACATGTTCCATAATCACTTCTAGGGTATAGAATGGCCACAAATTTAACTCTTTGTTCACTATTTCCAGAGTTATACCTGCACCCGCAGGATGTCTCCTGATTTTCTGGTATCTCTGTAATGTCCGTATATCTACACAATGCTGTTTGATATACTCCATATCTTCTTTGGAAAATTTTCCCCGTAAGATACCTTTGAGTGTATTGGCGCGCATATTGAACGCAGCTCCCAGCCTATCACCAGCTTTAAGGCTCATTGACAGAACATCTTTAAACCCACACTTAGCCAGGTACTCTATTTGTAGTGGGTACTTGGCTATTGTATGCAGTACTTGCACAGAGCTAAAGGCTGTATTGATACACTCTTTCATTGAAGCATATACATATTGCAAGGCATGTCCCTCCACAGCATCTGCAATCCCCTGTGGATATGTCTCAGAGCCTATTTTTGTTGTTACAGTATATGCATTGATTCTATCCCTGCAGCTTTTCCGTAGAACCCAATCTGCTTCATCCGGCGGCGGGAACCATCTAGTGAAATATTCACCATCATAGAAATTCTCTGGATAAAACCGGCTTTCTCTTGATATATAGTACCCTCCCTTGCCAGGCACAAATATATACTTTGCATCAACATACATGTAAGGCCTTGATGCCCAAGGTTCCGTAGTAGAAAACCAATAGAAACTCAATATAACTGTGCATGTCAATATGTCGGGGTTAATCACAGAAGGCGCCCAATGATACGTCAAGTTGCCTTGCCGTAAAGACTTTGCTTCTGACTTGTGATATTTTGTCATGTGTACCACTTTGCCATATTTCTGGCAGTAGGGACACTTTCGCGCTGTAAGATGTGGTTCATATCTTTGAAATCGGCTACCACAGTTACCGCAGACGGTATTACCTTCTTTGTCTGTTTGAAACAAATATATAGGCTTGGCATTGTCAGCCTCTTGGAGAAATTCTGCTGGTACTTCGTCTGGGAAATGGGATAATACCTCGTCCACAGTCATAACAATCCCTCCATACTAAACGCAGACAGATCTACTAACGCTCTATGGGGCTGTTCTACTGCCACATCTTCCTCTATTTCCTCTGCTTCCTCCACTTCCGCAACTGGATGCGGTTTTTCCGTTTCCGGTTCTGTCATTCCATATGGCTTGTACTTCTTGCTGGCTGCCATCATCATCTGATACAGAAGTCCATGCTCCAGCTTCTGCTGAACATCTTTCATGCCATAGTATTCTAAGATAGTACCTACCGCTTCCTCTGGCGGTGTACATACACAGCTTGCACTGCCTCTGTTTTTGCTGGCATTTCCTCTCATGGCGGTATATGCTCCGCCTACTGTTTTGCCCTCTTTCAGTATCAGCTCAGCAGCTTCATCAGGTGAAGCCTCCAGCCACAAAAACAAAATTTCTCTGACTCTATCCTTAGCACTACCGGCAGTAAGTTTCTCCTGCTCCAGCTTCTCCCGTGCTTTATCCACATTCTTATCCACAATGAAAACCTCCTGTTCATAAAAACAAAACTATCAATAACATAGCTATAATCCCCAGCCATGTTACAGCTCTATCTGAAAGCATAGGCCTACTCCTTTACCCAGTAGTTGATTCTAATCTCCTGTCCAGGGTAGATTTTGCCTCTATCCTGCTGGAGCTCTGGGTTGAGTTCCACTATACCTTCTTCAAACTCCAAGATATAACGGCGCCCGCCTGTATTGAGAGGCAGGTACGCTTCGGATATATCCCGCAGGGTATCACCCTCTCTAACAATATATGTAGTCTCTACCAGCTTCTGGGGGCCGTCATAACAGCCTACCAGGAACCCCACAGAAACTATCAGCGCCACACCTGCAATAAACTTTCTCATATAAATGTCACCAATCCTTTCTCTACCATTTCATCCGCTTTATATCCATATTTTCCCTTTACTCTGCCACACAATAGGCACCTCCAGCAGCGCTTCTCAGAAAGGATAGTATAAAAAAGCAGAAGAGCTTATCCCTGCTAAGGGAGGGTAATGTTCAATGTTGCCCTAACAGGTGCAGTCTCAACTGGAAGCGTCTACTGTGTGGCAGAATATACTCAGTGTTGGACATATGCTCCCCACAGCTTTTCGTAATCTTCTTTAGTGATTTGTGGAAAAGCCTTGGCTATATCAATTTCTTCTCCTATCTTTTCCTGGAGGAAATCATAAACCAGCCTTGCCTCTAAATCATTACGGCAAAGGACAAATACATAATCGTCGCATAAATGGGAAATTATCTTAATCCCTGTGTGCTTTTCCATATCTCGGGCTATCTCGCCCATTTTCTCCGCCCAGCGCTTAATGGCATAGATACGGCCGGCTTCTACCAGCTTCCTTGGCACCAATATTCTTACTGCCCTTATATACACAAATTCTTTTCCCATTTACTTGCCTTCTTTCATAGCCACGATAGTATGCAAATTATCTCCCTGGTGCTCCCGAATAAACTCAGTCAGCACATAGATACTGATGCGCTTGTGTCTGCCAAACTGTATGCAGGGCAACAACGATGTGTCTATTAACTTTTTTATAAAAGCTTGATTTGTACCCAGGCGGGCTGCCGCCTCTTTTTGAGAAATAAGGCGATCCCCCTCTGCCACATCAACCACGGAAAACTCTGACATTTCTTACACTCCTTTCTATTTTCTCAACTCATTTCCTACTCAACACACCGACCAAAGTGTGTGCGCCTGGGGCGCAGCAGGCACCCATAGCAGTATTGTGTTTAAAACACGACAAAAGCCACAATACTTATCCCCTCGTGATAGCGCAAGGGTGCAGTCTAAACTATGGATACCTGCTCTGCCACAGGCTAGCCCCGCTGGATGGCGGGGCTATATTTTATTTTCTCCACTTGGCATCCATAATCTTATAGCGAGTATCCAACCTCAATGAGTAACGAAGAAGATCTAACTGATTTTCCAGTTTTGTAGCTTTAAAACGAAGTTTAAGCGACTTTACGCATACATTCCCAGCCAACTTCTTTATGGTATTCTCACTTTTCTCACCTAAAACATACAGCTTCACTATATCCCCAGCATATCCGCCGAAAGTTTGAGCCAGACTACGAAGTTCTGCACACCGCTGAGCTGTTACGCGCTCCAGTGCTCTAAGCTCCTGGCACTTTCTCTTGTACTCCTCATAAACATCAGGATGTATGCCTGTTGTGTACTTGTCCATAACCACAACCTCCTTTGCTATTCCCTGTTTTTCGCCACTGCCAACATCTTCTTTGTTAGCTCTATGGCTTCAGCTGCATTCTTGCATATTATTCCCATACGATAATACGCTTTATCGTACTCATTATTGTCCCAGCAATATATATCAAACATAAACTCCGATTTTGTGGTAATACGCGGAACATAGTATTGCTGGCCTTTCCGGGGTTTCGGTGACACCTGGATAATGTTAACTTCCCCTGTGAGCAAAAGGGCTAAAACCCATTCGTCCCCTTCTATCCATTCTCCGGTAGCATTATCTCTTTGCTCCAGACCATCCTCTGTGAGTCTGAAATCCGTTTCTGCAATACCGAGGCAATTGTCAACGCGGAATACTTCGTCCAGCTCTACCTCTAATAGCTCCGCAACTTTACTCATGTGATTCATCTTGCCAGCTCCCTTCTATCCAACATCTTTAACAGCTCTCTTCTGATAACCCCTGGCTCCTGAATGGCCATGATAGCGCAGGTGATATTCTTGCGATGGTACAGCTCGCTTGGAGTGTTCTTCTGTACCTGCAGGTACTCCTCGCCAATGAATCTGTAGATTTTGAAAATGTCAGAATCTGCTTCACTGTCGTACTTGTCGCCCAATACCTTCTGAGCTGCTTCCATGAGCTTGGCCTCATAGGCTTCTTTTCTAGCCTTGGCCCAATGGAGGGCGGCTACTGTGATAATTGCGATGGTGCATACAATAATAATGGTTGTCATTTTTTATCATCCTTTCTTATCTGCTTTACATTTACGCTGACTTGTTTTCCTTCTTCTTAGTTACGGCCATTGTGGCATCATATACACCGTGGGTGTAGGTCAGTACCTTTTCCTGTACTTCCTCTGGCAGTTTGGAAAGCTGTTCCAAAAATTCTATAAACCGCTTATCCATTTTGTTCACCTCCAAAATACTAATTGTTTGTTTCTATGTCTTTATAATACACTAATCATTAGTTTATGTCAATATGATATTGATTTTTTTACAAACTATTAGTATAATTAAATAAAAGGAGGTGAAGTACATGACTATCAATCAGAGAATTAAGAGCTTGCGTAAAGATATGAAGCTGAATCAGAAGGAGTTTGGCGCCAAGATTGGTCTTGGTCAAGGTGCTATCAGCTGGATGGAAAAAGATGATAGCACTATCATTGACCAGAATATCCGACTGATATGTGATACTTTCCATGTAAATGAGGATTGGCTCCGCAATGGCCAAGGCCCGAGGGAAGCTGTAGATATTCCCAAGAATCTTCTGGACCAGGTACGGGACGAATATCACCTTAACCATGTTGAGGATCAGATTATGCGGATGTACTTGAAACTGCCAGAAGATGCCCGGCAGACTATCAGCGACTATGTAAAGGAGCTGGCCAAGGCCATCGTTGAAGATGCCAAGCCGGTGGCAGCGCCACAGATTACCCTTACCGTATCTCCAGAGGATTATAAATTATTCCAGGAGATTAAAGCAGAAGAAGCGGAGCAACAAGCATCCGCCTCTGGAAGCACCGCCAAAGAAAAAGAAATTAGCTAACAAAAAAGCCGCCCCTGCCAGGGCGGCTAATTGAAAGGAAGTATCATTATGAAAAATGTAGTAAAGGAAAGCAAGCCACAGGTAGAACCGCATGTAATTACCAGTCGGAATTCTCCAGAGCTGGCTCAGCGTATCCGTCAGGCTTCTGCAGCTATCCTAAAGCGCAACTACAATTTATATAAGGAGCTGAAGAATAAATGAATGAAGTATCTGAAAACATTCAATTACTGCTAGACGACATTCTTTTGTTCCCATTTAGAACAGCTATCAGGCAATAGAGATGGCGAATACAGTATAAGAATCAATAAGCAGTACAGAATTTGTTTTACACTGGCTGGCACAAATGATTTTATCAATGTCGGCATAGAAGACTATCATTGAGGTGATTATTATGACTTCAACCCCTACTATTTCAGAGATATTGCGTGAAGAATTTATGATACCTTTCGGCATATCTACATACAGACTAGCAAAGGACATTCATGTACCAGTATCACGCATACAGGATATATTGAAAGACAGACGAAAAATAACGGCTGACACCTCGCTTCGCCTTGGCAAATATTTTGGTGTTGATGAAAAATATTTTCTGAATATGCAGAATGACATCGAACTCAGAAACAAAAAAATAGAGATGAAAGAGGAACTGGACAGTATAGTTGCTCTCATCGCATGAGCACTGCCCTATCGAAGTAATAGAGCCGCCTCTAATGGCGGCTTTATTCGTAAATCTGGCAAGGTCACAATACCTTTCCACAAGAAGCCTAAAGACCTGTCAACTAAAACCCTGAAATCTATATTTAAGCAAGCCGGGCTGTAAGTCCGGCAAATGCTATCTGAAAGGATGATTTATATGTTAGAACATTGACCATTTCGAGCAAGTGCACGAAATGGTATCCTAATACACTTTAATAGCACTATACATTTCCTACTCAGCACACCGACCAAAAGTTTATCACTAGGAGATGTATAGAATGAAAAACCCAAATGTTAAAGATGTGCCCCATGTTAGATGCAGGGGCAAGAATTGGTATTTCCGTATTAAGAAACCGAATATGTATGGCGAATGGATCTGGACTGAGATTAAGGGTGGCAGTACCAAGGAAGAATGTATTGCGAGCTACTATGCCACCAAAGAACAGATTGGCCAGGAAGTAAAGGTATACAATCCTGATACCATTACTGTACGCAAGGTTTTTGAGGTATGGTTCAGCGAGTATGTTGAGCTTAACACCAGGCCTTCAACCCAAAAATCTTATGAGGGCATGGTCAAAAAGCATATTCTGCCTGTAATTGGCAATCTTAAGCTAAAGGATGTTACACCCCGTGCCATCCAGAAGCTTATCAATGTGAAGCACACTGAATTGGCCAGAGCTTCAGCAACAAAGCTGCTGACTGTATTGAATCAGGCTATGGCCTATGCTGTATCGCCATGCTGTTTTATTGATGTCAGCCCGGCGACTAACATCAGAGTGCCAAGAGCGATAGATGCCAAGCCCCAAAAAGCTCATGTATTTACATTGCAGGAGTTAGCAAGCATCGAAAAGCGTTTTCCGCCTGGCCATCAATACTATGTGCCACTTCATATCTGTTTGTATGCAGGCTTGCGCATCGGTGAAGCTCTGGGGCTTCGCTGGGATGATGTAAATATGGAGAACCAGGAGCTTTCCATTAGAGGTACAATGATGGAAAATGGAGTTTGGCAGGATGTACCCAAAACAAAAAGCAGCTTCCGCACCATACCCTATGGTGAGAAGCTGCAAGAGATTTTGAAAGCTGAGCGAGAGCATCAAGACTCCGCCCGGCTGACATTCAAGTATGGAGTCTACAATCCACGCAATTATGTATGTTGCCGTCCTGACAGCGGATACAGGATGTGTGGTCGAGACTTCCGTTACTTTAATGAATGGTGCAAGGAAACCTTCGGCGAAGGATCGACACACTCCCTCCGTCACACCCACGCGACAATGCTTCTTGAAGCTGGCGAATCGCTGGAGGCTGTTTCCAAGCACCTAGGTCACACTACCGTAATAACCACATCTAAATATTACTCCCATGTAACGGAAAAAGGCAAGTCCCAAATGAAAAAAACCATGGATGCAGTCTTTCCTATCGGTGAGTAGCTTACGAATTTATTATCGGATGTAGTCGCGACGGGTAGCTGTGAATGACGATTCCTTGCAAATGCAGTCTTTTTGCAATAAGCCAAAAACTATATAGCGATATAGGATTTTATGCCTAATTTATACTTATCGGATGTAATAATCTAAAATGGTTGGTAATCTTTATAATCTCACTGCTTTTTTACCTATTCATTCTAAGGAAATTTGCCCTCTGGCTACAGTTTTATAACCATTTATCTGTGTGTTCAAGCATGAATACCTGTATACAAAGTGCAAATTAATAAATATTCCGTAAAGGATTATAATTTTTATAGATTTTTCTATAGTTTTGATATATAATGTTATTAAATAAAGGAGCGATGCTAGTGTTAGAAGTTTGTTTGTTTTCTATTGTTTGGCTTGCCTATGCTGGCTTTAATCTCTATCATATTTTTCAAGAATCGGAGGATGGGGATTTTGTAGACCAGCTTATGGAGATAGAGCGTTTTATCGCCCCCTCCTACATTGCCAAATGCATGCTGATGATGGCCTTTGCCCTGTTGGCTTTTGATATAGTTGGATTTTATCTAGCCTACAAATTTGCTTACGCCCTTGTTAATGATATATATTATCGTATTACATTTTTCTTTGTTTGCTTCTGCATATTCTTTACGGAGCAGATTATAGCTCTTCGCTTCACAGTAAGGGTTAGTTCCGTTATCAAGCGTGCTGAGGATAAGCCGAGACTTTTGCAGCGTTGGGTTGACAAAAATGAGCCAGATCTGAAAACCTTTGAAATTATAGCTATTATTTCCAAATTTACTATAGCCTTGCAGCTGTTTATGTTTACAGTTTTGGCTCATATCTAGTGGGTTGGCTATGCTTCTCATATAGTCAATAAATATATTTTTAAGAAATTGTGGTGCGGACAGTTTCTTAGCATAAAAGCCTTCATATTCCCATATCCTAGGCCGAAGGAATATAAAAGGCATATCTTCATACATTGTCTTTTCCCTAGACAGTGTATGCCGGATGAGTATATTTTATCTATACAATTTAGGAGGGTTACTATGAATCTTTCAGTCAAAATTCTAATTTCCCTGGTACTGTCTGTTGTTGTTGGCTTGATGGCAGGGGTTGAAGGTCTACCATTTATTAAATGGTGGATTGCTCCAGTTGGTACTATTTTCATCAATTTAATCAAGATGGTTATTGTACCTATCGTATTTACATCCTTGGTAGTCGGTATGACCAGTCTTGGCGATTTGAAAAAGCTGGGGCGTATTGGTATAAAGACTATTTTCATTTACCTGTTCACTACTGCTATTGCTATTATGATTGGCTTTATTGTAGCCGGCATTATCCATCCAGGTATTGGTCTTGAAATGACCGCTGGCGATGCTGTCAAGGTAAAGGAAGCACCTTCCATTATGCAGGTATTTGTTGCAATGGTGCCTACTAATCCAGTTGCTTCCATGGCCAAGGCTGATATTTTGCCTATCATTATTTTTGCACTCTTTGTTGGTGTGGGTATTCTTCAAGTTGGCGGCAAAAAGAGCCAGCTGTTGATTGACTGGTTCGATGCAGCTGCTGAAGTCAGCTATAAGATTATCAACATGGTAATGCAGTTCGCTCCTATCGGTGTATTCTGCTTGCTGCTGCCAGTTGTAGCCGAGAATGGCCCTAAGGTACTGCTGCCTTTGTTGTCTGTTATTGCATGTATGGCGTTTGGTAGTGTTATTCACGCTGTTGCTGTTTATTCCAGCATGGCTCGTATCTGGGGCAATACCTCCCCTCTTAAGTTTTTCCGTGGTATGTCCGAAGCAATCCTGATTGCTTTCACCACCTGCTCTTCTGCAGCTACACTGCCTATCAACATGAAGAACTGCCAGGAGAAGCTGGGCTGCTCTCGTGATATTACTTCTTTCGTACTGCCTTTGGGCGCTACTATCAACATGGATGGTACAGCTATCTACATGGGTGTTTGCTCCCTGTTTATAGCAAATGTTTATGGCATTGACCTTACTATGGCTCAGATGGGTATGATCATTTTGACTGGTACTCTGGCTTCCATTGGTACTGCTGGTGTTCCTGGTGCAGGCTTGATTATGCTTTCCATGGTTCTCCTTTCCGTAGGTCTGCCTATGGAGGGTTTGGCTTTGGTAGCGGGTATTGACCGTATTCTGGATATGTTCCGTACTACTCTTAATATCACTGGCGATGCCGCTGTAACCTGCGTAATTAACGAAACCGAAAAACAAGCTTGATTTATTCAATAGATAAAATAGATTCCTCGGTAACAGACTAGGCTGTGCCGAGGAATTTTTTTACAAAAAAGGAGACGACAATCAGCCGTCTCCCCAAAGTTTAATTTTGAAGGTCTCCTATCTTCAATGCTTTTATTAGATAAATGGTTCAGCAGCCTTCTGAATCCCCTCGGGATTTGCCTTGAGCCAATCAGCAAAGCTCATACCGCTATCTGCTACAGTTCTTCCCAAAGTCACCAGAAAATCCGGCACCTCTGTCTCAAAAATTACGCCTACCTCTTGGCCAAAAACCTCCTTGCCCTGTAGCTCACAGCCGTTAATTGTCAAAAGCCAAGCGGACTGTCTTTCCTTAACAGCACCTCGGAAACCTATAACAGCCAGCTGTGGAGTGGCACATGAGCCAGGACAGCCAGAAATATGAATAGCAGGCAATGCCCCATCAGGAAGACCTGCTTCTCTTACAGCTTCTACTGCTGCCTTAAGCACAGCCTGAGAATCCCGTACTCCCTGCTGACAGATAGAGGAGCCAATGCAGGCAGAGGCCATCTCAAACTTGGAACGTGCTGTATCGCTAGCTGTTATAGCAATAAATTTCTCTGCTTCTTCGGCATTAAGATTAACAATATAAGCAGTTTCATCAAGGGCTAATCTGATTTCTCCCGCCTCAACTTCCTGCAGTGCATCGCTAACCTGACAGAAAATCTCTGGATTTGGACATCCTCCCAATGGATGCCATATTACACTATAAAGCCCTTCCTGTTTCTGAGGAATAGCTCTTGGATGCTGAATAGTATCTGTGCCAGTCTTAGTAATCACATTGGGATGAATCTCAAAACCGAAATCATCAGTCCCCTCTACCTCGGCCAGCTTTTCCTGAAAAGCCTTCCGATAATTCTCTGGACCTCCCAAGGTTTCCTGCATAAAGCGGCTTCTGGCTCTCATGCGATTTTTATAGTCTCCGTAGGTACGAAACAATACCCACATGGCTCGAACATATTTTAAAATATCCTTTGGTTCTACAGCTTCAGCTACCTTAACACCTATCATTGGATTTAACCCCAGACCACCTGCGCTGTATACATCAAATTTGCCATCAGGACGAGCTGCAAAGCCCAAATCACGCATGGTGGCATGGGATTGGTTTTTAGGGGAGCTGGAAAAACCTATTTTATATTTTCGAGGCATCTTCTCAGCATTGATAAACTGCATAGCATACTGTCCAGCAATCTCCGCATAAGGCATAACATCAAAGTATTCATCCTTATCTAAACCAGATAAAGGAGAGCAAGTGATGTTACGAGGGAAATCTCCCCCACCACCAACAGTTACAATGCCTACCTGCAAGGCATCCTCCATAATCTGGCATACTGGCTCCAGTTCCAGATTGTGGAGTTGAACTGTCTGACAAGTGGTAAACTTCATTTTATTTATGGCATATTTTCTCACAGAATCGGCTATAAAGGCCATTTTTTTAGGTGTAAGTCTGCCGGCAGGCATTCTCAATCTCAGCATGCTCAGAGGCTTATCTCCCTTCTGGGCATAACTGCCAAACTTGCCGGAAATGCCCTTGTATTCAGCTCTTTTCAGCTCGCCTGCATAATATTTGGCTGCTGCCTCCCGAAAAACCTTCATGTCCTCTTTCCAATTTGCTTCTGGAATAATCTTCATAAATATACACCTCTCCAAACTTACAATTCACACATCTAATACACAAGCAAAATCTCCTGACTAAATTTTATTTGGCACAGGTTATTTGCTGATTTTGGCTAGTATAATCAAATAAGCCGTCATTTTTCTCCTCCATAGCTTTAATCATATGATAGGTATATTCATTGAAAGGAGTCGGTATCCCAAGCTCCTGCCCCATTTTTATCAAAGCCCCAGAGAACATATCAATTTCCGTATGTCTGCCGGCATCCAAATCCTGCAAGGTGGAATATCTGGCTGCTGGCGGTACTGGACAGCCCTTGGTAACAGCTTTTTCAGCCAAAGAAATATCAATTCCCTTGGCTGCAGCAATGGCTTCCAGCTCACGGCGCAGGGCTTTGCTAATAAACTTCATATGTTGACTATCACGATAACAGCCTACCCCTGCCCCTAATATTGCCTGGGGTAAATTATTGGTAACATTGAGACGGAATTTGCTCCAAATTTCCTCCCGGATATGCTCTGTTATGCGATAATGAATATTTGTCTTAGCAAAGAGATTTTCTATTGCCCTTACTCTAATACTATCAAAGGGAGCTTGTAGCTCGCCTAAAATAATGCCAATTGTAGATTCTACATCAAATACATATTCATCCTGCTCCTTGTGGGAAGCTATTTTGATAAGAGAATAAAGCACCTTTTCCGGCCCAATAACAGAAGCTATTGCCTCCTCGCTATCCACACCGTTCATCAAGCTTATAACTGTGGTATTTTCCCTCGCAATAGTCTTAATATCCTCTAACGCCCCAGCTAAGGCACCATATTTCAGTGCTACTACCAGAAGATCCACATTATGAGCCTCCTTGGGACTCCACACCTGAGGATGATAAATTTTATTATTTATCTTGCAACCCTGCCCAAGACGCTGAGCCCGCTCTCCTGTAGCCACAACGCCTAGAGTTATACCCGGTTTCTCTGTTAAACCTTGAATTATATAGGAACCAACTGCTCCTGCTCCCAGAACAGCCACTGATTTCATCTTCATAATGATAACCTCCTATCAATACATATTATATATATATTCTTTATTATAATCCAATTTGTTCAGCTTGTATATTATTTTTTTGCTAAAAACAAAAATCCCCTAAGGAATACTGTTTTCCATAACCTTGTCCGTTTTTCCAACGAGGTCGCTATAAAAAACAGTATCTCAAAGGGGATATGTACTTTAGCCAGAATGACGATTTAACAATTTTTTACATTTAGAGCACGAATAGCGTTCAATACTGCCAAAATCATAACTCCTACATCGGCAAATATAGCAAACCACATATTTGCTATACCTACAGCCCCTAGAAGCAGGCACAACGCTTTAATACTAATGGCAAAGATAATATTTTCGTAAACTATGCTCATACATTTCTTTGCTATATTAATGGCCTTGGCAATATTTCTTGGATTATCATCCATAAGAACTACATCGGCAGCTTCAATAGCCGCATCAGAGCCCATAGCTCCCATAGCAATACCAATATCTGCTCTGGTTAATACAGGGGCGTCGTTAATGCCATCGCCCACAAAGGCCAAATTGCTGTCCTTTTCCTTGGCAGTCAGCAAATTTTCTACCTGTGTAACCTTGTCTGCAGGCAGCAGCTGACTGTGAACCTCATCAATAGCCAGCTCATGAGCAACCTCTTGGGCCACAGAATCTCTATCACCAGTAAGCATAACAGTTTTTTTGATACCAGCCTTTTTTAGAGCCTGAATTGCTTCCTTTGATTGAGGCTTAATAACATCGGAAATCACAATATGTCCTGCATAGTCATTATTAATAGCAATGTGAATAATGGTGCCAGTGCTATGACAGCTTTTATATGCTACATGAAGCTGATCCATGAGCTTGTCATTACCTACAGCTACAGATTTTCCATCTACCTTGGCCACAATACCATGACCACTGATTTCCTGAATATCTGTAACTCTATTTCTGTCTATCTCTCCCTTATGGGCCCGTTGCAGACTCAGGCTTATGGGATGAGAAGAAGCACATTCTGCCAAGGCTGCATATTCCAACAGCTTTTCCTGAGCCAGAGTATTGTGATGTACGGCGCTAACCTGAAAAACTCCATGAGTCAAGGTGCCAGTTTTGTCAAAAGCCACATATTTTATCTTGGACATGGCTTCAAGATAATTGGAGCCCTTAACCAAAATTCCCTCTTTGCTGGCACCACCAATGCCAGCGAAAAAGCTCAAGGGCACACTTATAACCAAGGCACAAGGACAGCTGATTACCAAGAAAGTTAAGGCCCTATATACCCAAATATCCCAATTAGCCCCAACCTGCCAAATAAACAGGTTGGCTAAAGGTGGCAATATGGCCAAGGCCAAGGCACTATAGCAGACAAATGGCGTATATACCCGAGCGAATTTGGAAATAAAATTTTCTGATTTTGATTTACGGGAGGTAGCATTTTCCACCAGCTCCAAAATCTTGGCTACCGTGGAATCATCAAATTCCTTGGTGGTACGAATTTTCAACACGCCATTAGTGTTAATACAACCACTAATGATTTCATCCCCTACCACAACATTGCGAGGAACGCTTTCACCAGTAAGAGCACTGGTGTCCAGGCTGGCTTTACCCTCAACTACAATGCCGTCCAAGGGAACCTTTTCCCCAGGCTGAACTACAATAATATCCCCTACAGCCACATCATAAGGATCTACTTTGGTAAGCTGTCCATCCACTTCAATATTGGCATAATCAGGCCGAATATCCATCAACGCTGTAATATTGCGACGGCTTTTGCCTACCGCATAACTTTGGAATAACTCACCAATCTGGTAAAACAGCATAACTGCAATAGCTTCATTGTAATCTCCACTTTGTTCATAAATTGCCAAAGCAAAGGCGCCTATGGTAGCTACAGCCATCAGGAAGTTTTCATCAAAGACCTGTTTGTTGCAAATCCCCTTCCAGGATTTCCAAAGAATATCATAGCCAATAATGCCATATATCGCTAAGAAGCATATTAACTGCAACACACCAGTAATAGGTACAAATTGCAGGGCTATTAGCAAAAGGCTGGCTATGATAATGCGCTTCAACATTAGTTTTTGTTTTTTGTTCATTGCTTACCTCCCGAATATTGAATATTCCAGCACAGGATTAAAGAATACTCAATCAGAATTCAATTTCGCAGTCAGATTCAACCTTACGGCAATTCTTCAGCACTTCTTCCATAACAGCCTTAGGATCCTGACCGTCCTCAAACTCTACAATCATTTTCTGAGTCATAAAATTCACTACAGCATTGGCTACCCCAGCAGTTTTCTTAGTGGCCTCCTCCATAAGATTAGCACAGTTGGCACAATCTACCTCAATCTTGTAATTTCTTTTCATTTGAAAATCTCCTTTCTAAAATGGATTGATTTAACGATTAAGTATTTGTTTAATTGTTATGTCTGTAGTATAATATATGTACAGATAGAAGTCAATACCAATGAGAAATTTTTTCATTAGTATGCTATCTGATTTGTATATTAATACAGGGAGCTGAATTAAATGAGTCAGGAAAAGCAACTTCCCCATGACCATCATGAAAATGAAATAGCCTTTAATTTTCTTTGCGCCAATATAGGCCATATTGAAGATTTTCGCATTGTTTCAGATATTTTCAAACAATTAGGAGATCCTACCCGTTTGCGGATTTTTTGGCTGCTTTGTCATTGTGAGGAATGTGTACAAAATATTGCCGCTATGATGAATATGTCCAGTCCGGCCATTTCCCACCATCTTCGGCCACTTAAGGCCAGCGGGCTGATAACCAGCCGTCGGGAAGGCAAGGAGGTTTATTATCGGGCTGCCGATTCTCAACAAACAAAATTACTACATATTATGATGGAACAGGTTATGAAGATAAACTGCCAAATTTGTCCCAAATAAAGTAATCCCCCTAAGAAGCATGAAGCAAATTTCATATTTCATAGGGGGTTGTGTTTTAGATACTATTTATATAATTTCATTTAGGCAAGATACCCTCTGCCTGGGCCTGCTGAATATCACCTGTTAAACGAGCCATATTATACATGGCAGCCTCTATAGGCGTAATTTCCTTAGTAGTGGTAGAAGTCATGGAAGATGCCACTGGTTCCCCAGAGGTTGTAAAGAAGCTGGTTTCTGTAGCAATTCTATACAAATTGGGATTTGCCTTGTCCATAGTACCGCTAATTTTTATCTGGGCAATATATTCACAGCCCGCCTGCTCTGCTTCCTGACAGGCTGTAAACAAGGTATCCACTTCATTGGAGGCTGCTACAGCATTTTCATCCACATGTATTCTCTGGAACTGATTCATAAGCAGATCTCCAACTGCCAGCTGCATATAAGCACTATCATTCTGAATATTTTCAGGCAGCTTCATCTGCACAGGGGCAATATATACTCTCCCCTTATCAAATTGCTGATTCCACAGGGGGCCTGTTGCCATTCCTTCCTCACTTATAGCCTCTGGCTTGTAGGAGGCCAGCTGCTGCAAGGTCAGCACTCCTCCTAAAGATTCATCATAATAGCCTCGAATGGCTGCATCCAAATAGCCTGCCATAGAGTGATTAAACCTGTGGGAATTTTCATTTTTCTGCCATTTATACTCTGTACCAAATTGTACATAGCCGGATTTTAGCATTTGCAGGGCGTTTTTCACCAAATCCCCGCTCATGGTATAGCGGCTTACATCCAAGAGACAGCCGTATTCCTCAGCAAAAGCTGTATTACCTACCGTGGGAGCACCAAAGGTAACAATACTTAGCTTGCTGGCATCTGCTCCAGCGGCCACCAATCTGGCCCCTAACAAGGTAGCCACTGCTCCTCCAAGACTGTGACCTGTAATATACAAATGATCATTGGATTCTGACAGAAATTTTTGTATTTCATCGGCAGCTATTTTCCCGCTCTCCCGTGGCGTAAAAAAAGCTGTCATGGTGTAGTCATTAAAGCCTCTATGGACCATAGGAGCATTGCTATCTACCTTTTCCTGCTCAGCATATTGACGAAATTCATTAATATTGGAGCCACCAAACAATACCTTGCTGCAGCGCAAATCTACCTCAATATCCTTAAGCTTTTCTGTGCCAGGAATAACAATCAAGGTTTCCCTTTGGCCTGGTTCTGCCTGCATATTTACTACAGTATAAAAAACCGTATTTGCTCTGGCGTTCTTATTACGATAATCAGTGAAACGCCAGCCAAGGCGATCCATTTCCTGCCGCACCGCATCATTCATATCTGTATCATATACCGCCATATCTGCCAAAGCACAGATATAGGCCAATCTGGCTTGTTGAAGCGAACTGCGGATTTCAGCTCCAGCTTCCATGGGAACTAAAAATAGGACCGCTAAAAGCCAGATAAATATTTTCTTCATAATTAGAACCTCCTTCACAATTAAATGGCTTGACTATTGTGACAAAAAGCAATATATTATTGCCTAGTAAAGTAATTGATAATAGTTATCATAAAATACAGTAGAAAGGAGTTTTATCTATGTCTGAACTATTAAATACCAGTATCTGGCAAGGGTTATTAATCCCCTTTGCCGGCACCACCTTAGGAGCAGCCTGTGTCTTTTTCATGAAAAAGGAGTTGAACCAGCTGGTACAGCGCAGTCTTACTGGCTTTGCTGCTGGAGTTATGGTGGCTGCCTCTATTTGGAGTCTATTGATTCCTGCTATGGAGCAATCAGCAGATATGGGCAGTTTTGCCTTTATACCTGCTGTAGCAGGCTTTTGGCTAGGCATCCTGTTCTTGCTGCTGCTGGATCATATTACGCCCCATATTCATATGTACAGTCAGGAACAGGAGGGCCCCAGATGTTCCTTCTCCAAAACCATGATGCTGGTACTAGCAGTTATCATCCACAATATTCCAGAGGGAATGGCTGTAGGTGTTGTATATGCCAGCTGGCAGGCAGGGATATCCGAAATATCCCTGGCCGCAGCTACTGCCCTTTCCATTGGCATTGCCATTCAGAACTTTCCTGAAGGTGCCATTGTCTCCATGCCCTTGAAATCTGCTGGCATTAGCACCAGCAAAGCCTTTGGCTGGGGTGTGTTCTCCGGGGCTGTGGAGCCTTTGGCCGGCATATTAACCATTATCTTTGCCAGCCTAGTAATACCAGTATTGCCATATATGCTTAGCTTTGCTGCTGGAGCCATGCTTTATGTAGTAGTCGAGGAGCTAATACCAGAAATGTCCACTGGTACACATTCCGATATGGGCACTATTATGTTTGCCGTAGGCTTTAGCCTCATGATGACCTTGGATGTAGCCCTTGGCTAAATCAGATTTGCTCCAAGGCAGCCTTGGCCAGCTGGTCTGCCCGTTCGTTGCCTTCTACACCTGTGTGGCCCTCCACCTTCTGAAAGCGCACCATATTCAAACGAGAGCTCATGAACTCTGCATAAGCCTTGGTTTCTGGCAATTTAGCCTGCCACCGCTTCAGTGGCCAGGCTGCAATCCCCTCATAATCATGGCAAATAGTAATTGCTTCTTCTCCCTGAGCCTCAGCCCAGAGAACAGCCTGCTGGGCTCCAGCCATTTCACCAGCCACATTCCGCAATCTAGCAGCTTCTGGAGAATTGCCCCTGCCCTTGTCCTCAAAAACCAGCTCTCCATTCTGATAAGCTGCAAAGCCCCAGCTATAGCAGCCATGACGATAGGAGCCATCCACAAAGATAACAGTTCCTTGTTTTAAACTATCTGCATCAAAGGACTTGGTGCCTTCGCTGCCCTCCATATAGCTTTGAGCCTCTGCCAAGGTTACAAAACCCTTGAATCTGGCTCCCTTAAAACCCACCACCTGTCGCTGGCATTCTGCCCAAGTTTTGTAGATACCTGGCTGACGGCCAGAAAGAACAGCATAATAATTATTCCTTGGTTTTGCCACAGGAACCTCCTTCATTTTCTCATAATTTTTGTAATAAAATATAAATAGATAAATATGGAAAAACGGCATGACCTTTCCAAATTGGAGTGGCTATGCCGTCTTTTATTGCCCTAATTATCTATTAACCAAATCCAAAGCACATTTATTGGCCTCAAAGAGAATCTTTTCCTCATCCATAGTTTTCAATTCTCCCTTTTCCATAATAATACGGCCATTGCAAAGCATGGTATCTGCACTAGAGCTATTAGCAGAATAAACCAGCAAGGATACCAGATTATGTCGTGGACACCATTCTGGACGACGCATATCATAGAGAACAATATCCGCCTTGGCCCCAACCTCAATTTTGCCTACATGATCCAGCCACAGAGCCTTGGCACCATATTCTGTACCCATACGCAGAGCCTGGGCTGCATCTACAGCCAGGGGATCCAGCTCCTTTACCTTGTGCAGCATAGCAGCCAAGCGAACCTCCTCCAGCATATCCAAATTGTTGTTGCTGGAAGCTCCATCAGTACCTAGAGCAACCTGTACCCCCTGAGCCAATAGCCAAGGCACTGGAGCTACACCACTGGCCAGCTTCATATTGGAGCCTGGATTATGCACTGGTGTTATCTGATGCTCCTTCATAATGGCCAAATCCTCATCATCCAGCCATACGCAATGAGCGGCAATAGATGGACGCTGGAACAGACCAGTATCCTCAATATACTTAAATGGACGCTTGCCATATTTTTCCTGAATCTCCTTGATTTCTGCCTGAGTTTCAGACATATGAATATGTACATTAATGCCATTTTCCACAGAAGCCTTAGCCGCTGCCTGACAGAAATCCGGTGGACAGGTATATGGTGCATGAACGCCTAACAATACACTAATTCTGCCATCTCCAGAACCATGATAGTTGTGGAACAACTCCACATTTTCCTCCAGAGTTTTCATTGCTCCCGGCATAAAGCCAATAGCACCACGGCTCAGAATACCTCTAATACCTGCGCCAATGGTTTCATCAGCAACGATTTCCATCCAAGGCCCGTACATATCTGCAAAGGCAGTTGTGCCAGTGCGAATCATTTCCACCAGAGCCAGCTGAGCACCAATGCGAATGTCCTGCTCCTTCATCTTGGCTTCTAATGGCCATATTTTATTGTTGAGCCAATCCATCAGCTCCATATCATCGGCATAGCTTCTCAGCAAGGTCATAGATGCATGGGTGTGAGCATTAACCAAGCCTGGCACCGCAAAATGATCCTTGCCCTCAATAATATGATCAGCCACAAAGCTCTCAGGAATATTTCCTACAGCAGCAATTTTGTCATTTTCTACAGCAATATCAGCAATATCAGTAGAATAATCAGGCCGCAAAACATTGGCACCCTTGATTAAAATCTTCATATATATCCCTCTTCCGTACTTATCTTTTCTCTATTCTTAGCACTGATGCAGATAAGCATACTGCTCTGGTGTCAGCTCGTCAATTTCAATGCCCATAGCCGCCAGCTTAATCTTGGCAATCTTGGCATTAACTTCCTCTGGCAGCACATATACCTTGTTTTCCAGCTTGTCATGATTCTCTACAATCTCCAAGGCAGAGAAGAACTGTACACCCCAGCTCAAATCCATAATCTCTGCTGGATGTCCGTCACCGCAAGCCAAATTTACCAAACGGCCCTCGCCTAACAGATACAGCTTTTTGCCGTTGGCAAATTTGAATTCCTCAATACCAGGCTTTACTGGACGACGGGACTCAGATACCTCCTCCAGCTCAGGAATATTTATCTCCAAATCAAAGTGACCAGAGTTAGCCATAACAGCGCCATCCTTCATGGACTCATAGTGCCAGCTCCGCAGGATATCCTTATCACCGGTAAGAGTCAGGAAAATATCACCAATCTTGGCAGCCTCATCCATAGGCATTACCCGGAAGCCATCAAAAACAGCCTCAATAGCCTTGATTGGATCCACCTCAGTAATGATAACATTGGCACCCAAGCCCTTGGCACGCATAGCACCACCCTTGCCACACCAGCCATAGCCAGCAATAACTACAGTCTTGCCTGCAATTACCAGATTAGTAGCCCGCATAATGCCTTCCCAGGTGGATTGGCCTGTGCCATAACGATTGTCAAAGAGATACTTGCAATAAGCATCGTTAGCAGCCATCATAGGGAATTCCAGCTTGCCAGCGGCCTCCAATGCTCTATCGCGAATAACGCCAGTAGTAGTTTCCTCAGAACCACCAATAATCTTTGGCAGCAGCTCACGGCGCTGATTGTGGAGACGATAAATCAAATCACCGCCATCATCCATAATAATATCAGGCTCACAATCCAGTGCCATATCAATATAAGCATCATATTCGTCCATATCACAGCCATGATGAGCAAAAACAGTTACCCCATCCTCTACCAAAGCTGCACAAACATCATCCTGAGTGGACAAAGGATTGGAAGCTGTAGCAATAACCTCCGCCCCTGCTGCCTGTAATACCAAAGCCAAATAAGCGGTCTTTGCCTCCAAATGCATGGTCATAACCATGCGAATACCAGCAAAAGGCTTGGATACGGAATACTCCTTTTCAATAGCATTCATTACTGGCATAAAATTCTTTACCCAGTTTATTTTATCATGACCAGATGGTGCCAAATTAATATCTTTGATTTTGGATTTCTCTACAGAATTCATTGTCTACATTCCTCCTATGTATCTCTTGTTCTCTTTATGTTTGTATTATAACATAGTTCCCTACCAAGTTGTAGTCAGGGAAAATAATATTTTCTACATATTTAATTCCGTGCCTGGGCAGAGATTCTCATATTTGGTTCTCTCCAGCTGAAGAGGGGTTACCGCAATATTTCCTGCCAAGGTAACCATAACATCAGTATCCTCTGGATTTCCTCCATCCAAGGGACCACCACCGACTACATAATATAGTCTGCCATTTTCATCGTGATGGGGCTGATAGGCATTGGCATAATCCCTTACTCCCTGACGGCACCACAGCCATTTTGGCTGCTGAGCCAATCTTTTGGGGAAATTTATATTCAAAAGGGTTTTGCCACAGCCTACAGGGAAAAGCAACTGCAACCTAGCTGCAATTTCTTTGGCCACTACTTCAAAATCATATTCTGCATTATAGTCTAGAGACACTGCCAAACCATTAACGCCCTGCACATATCCCTCAGTAGCGGCACCAATAGTGCCCGAATAAAGAATATCCGTACCTACATTGGAGCCATCATTAATGCCAGAAATAACCAAATCCGGCTTCAGAGCAGGATTCCTTTGAATAATCCCTTCTACATACAGCTTGACAGTATCTGCTGGCGTACCGCTAATGGCCAAAGCCTTGATGCCATAAGCCTCCTGCAGTGGAGCATATTCCTCCACATATAGCCGTTCTCTTACGGTAATAGCATGAGCCTTGGCACTTTGCTGAGAAGCAGGGGCTGCCACAATCACCTGATGCTCCTTATGCAGTACCTTGACCAGAGCTTCCAGACCGGGAGATTGAATGCCGTCATCATTAGTAATCAATATGCGCATAGATATCCTCCTTGAAACAATCATATATACAAAAAAACAGGTTAGAAGCACGTTCCAACCTGCATATCTCAAATGGTGTCCCACCGGAGACTCGAACTCCGAACCTGCTGATTAAGAGTCAGATGCTCTACCAGTTGAGCTAGTGAGACATTTACCACAATATATATCATAGAAAGAAAAATGGTGTCCCACCGGAGACTCGAACTCCGAACCTGCTGATTAAGAGTCAGATGCTCTACCAGTTGAGCTAGTGAGACATTTACCACAATATATATCATAGAAAGAAAAATGGTGTCCCACCGGAGACTCGAACTCCGAACCTGCTGATTAAGAGTCAGATGCTCTACCAGTTGAGCTAGTGAGACATTTTTCTGAGGCCTTAGCGCCTCGCAACATTGACTATTATAGAGGGGAAACTAATCATTGTCAACACTTTTTTGAAAAAAATTTCGTTATTTTAAAAATATACGATTGCAAAACTAACTTCAACCCCTTTTTGCGTATACTATTGCCTAGTAAAAAACATGATGATTACACAAAGCGATTTTGATAATCCTTGCTTCGATGTATATCATCATGTTTTTATTTTACATCTGCTTGTGATGACAGCAGTGTTTGCCACAATAACAACCATGTCCACAGCGTTTGAAACATTCCTGCTCCAGACAATCATTACCCTCGCAAAGCTGAAAATCTCCACCTTGAATTTTGAGAGGCCTGCCTTCTACCAAGGCATCAGCCACCTTACGACGAGCTGCTTCATAGATTTTCTGCACTGTAGTCCTGGCCACGCCCATGCGCTTGCTGCATTCCTGCTGGGACATACCCTCCCTGTCCATAAGGCGGATAGCTTCATATTCATCCAGATTTAGAATAATCGGTTCATCTTCCATCTGGCCTGTCGGCATAAATTCCTGCACCAGTGGCATATGACAAATGCGCCGGCATTTTGTTGGTCTAGCCATAGCGAGCTACCTTAGAGCAGCTGCTCAAGATTCTCTATAGGCTGTAGACCTACAGTTTGAGCCGCAGCCTTACCACCCTTAAATACCATCAATGCAGGAATGGCATCTATCTGGAATTGCGTTGCCAGCTCTGGCTGTTCGTCCACATTAATTTTTCCTACCTTGATTTCAGGATGCTTAGTGGCCAGCTCCTCCAAAATCGGCCCCATCATCTGGCAAGGACCACACCAGGCTGCCCAGAAATCCACCAATACAGTCTGAGAGGCTGCCACTACCTCCTGCTGGAAATTATCCTTAGTAATATTTATAACTGCCATAATATTTCCTCCTTTAATACGACTCTTTGTAACTTATACTAATCTTATAATAGTTGTTTAGTTAATGTCAACTGATTTTTTGACATATGTCATTTTCGAAATGCTCAAAGCTTATATTCATAAATATAAATCCAGCACAGCTTAATTACCCTAATCTGATTTGCTTGTTTTTATTGAGAATTTTTTGACATTTTCTATCAACAGTGTTATTATTATGTCGTAATAAATATTTTTTATCATCATTTTGTACAGTGATTAACAGCTGTACCCTTATAGGTAAAAGAAAATTCATTTGAGCAAACTGCATTGATGAAGCATTTCCTTATCCATAAGGATGATTGGTATTATTTTAAGGGGGTATATTTATGTATTCATTCCTCGGTTGTTTGGCCATGCTGATTATCGGCTTCCTGGTTTATGGTAAGCTGGTGGACACAATCTTCAAACCAACTGACGAGCCAACACCTGCTGTGCGTATTAATGATGGTGTTGACTACATTCCGCTTCCTACTTGGAAGGTATTTATGATTCAGCTTCTAAACATCGCTGGGCTCGGTCCAATCTTTGGTGCTCTGGGCGGTGCGCTTTGGGGGCCAAGCGTTTATCTCTGGATTGTTTTCGGAACCATCTTTGCCGGTGGTGTGCACGATTACATGTCCGGTATGATTTCTCTCCGTGAAAACGGTAAGAGTATCTCCGAGGTTGTAGGTCACTATCTTGGCAAATTCATGCTGCAGCTTATGCGTCTCTTCTCCGTTGTATTGCTGGTTCTGGTAGGTACTGTATTTATGACTGGCCCTGCTAACCTGCTGGCAATGCTGACCGGCATGGATCCAACCATGTGGCTGTTAGTTGTTTTGGCTTACTACTTCCTGGCTACTCTGTTGCCAATTGATACTTTGATTGCTCGCTTCTATCCATTATTTGGTGCCTGCTTGCTGATTATGGCTTTTGGTATTATGTTTGCCATGCTGTCTGGCGTAGGTGGCCATACCATGCCTGAAATCACCTTGCAGAACCTGCATCCAAAGGATCTGCCTATCTGGCCTCTGATGTTCATCACTGTTGCTTGTGGTGCTGTATCTGGTTTCCACTCCACTCAGTCTCCTTTGATGGCTCGCTGCTTGAAGAATGAGCATATGGCTCGTCCTGTATTCTACGGTGCTATGGTAGCTGAGGGTATTATTGCTCTGGTATGGGCTGCTGCTGGTGTTACCTTCTATGAAAGCACTGGTGGTTTGATGCAGGCTATGGCTGATGTTGGTCAGAACAAGGCCGTTTACGAAATCTGCGTTGGCTTCATGGGTTATGCTGGTGCTGTTATGGCTATGCTGGGCGTAATTGCCTGCCCTATTACTTCTGGTGATACCGCTTTCCGTTCCGCTCGTTTGACTCTGGCTGACTGGATTGGTATGGATCAGAGCAACAAGACCAAGCGCTTGTATCTGGCTGTACCTCTGCTGGCTGTAGGCGGTTTGCTTTCCCAGATTAATTTCACCATCATATGGCGTTATTTCGCCTGGACCAACCAGACTCTGGCTATGATTGTTCTCTGGACTGGTGCAGTATATATGTATCGCAAGTTCAAGGGTTCCAAAGCATATCTTGTAGCGGCTATTCCCGCTACCTTTATGTCAGTGGTAACTACTACCTATATTTTGCAGGCTAAGGAAGGATTACAGTTGCCAACAACTATCAGCTATCCAATGGGGTTTGTTTTCGCAGCTATCTTCCTGTTCCTCTTCCTACGGGTAACTGTGCTTCGCAAAGAATCATAATTTAAAGATATTGTACTTACATTGTTAAGAACATATTAGTATTTTGTTAAGAGCAGGTTAGGACAAACAAAATCCTACCTGCTCTTTTCTGTAGTAAAAACAAAATATTTATTTACTTTTGAAGCTATAACCTTTATAATAATAACAAATGTATTGTACAATCTTAGCAATATTCATTCCATCTATGGTATAGGAGTTGATTTCATGTACAAATTGGACAAAATAGACAAGGAACTTCTACGCTTGCTGCAGGCTAATGGCCGAGCTACTATTTCCAGCCTTAGTGAAGCTGTTTCTCTATCCATGCCAGCTGTTAGCGAGCGTGTTAAGCGTTTAGAGTCCTCTGGTGTTATTCAGAAATTCACCGCCATGCTGAACCCTTCATTGGTAGATAAGCAGCTCATGGCATTGGTTCAGATTGGCTTTAAGCTTCAGCGCAATGCAGATGCCTTTGTAAATTATGTTTCTACAGAACGGGATGTTAAGGAATGCTTCCGGATTACTGGTAACTATGAATATACCCTAAAGGTACAAACCAGTAACACCTCTACCTTGGCAGAGCTTTTGAATCGCCTCAAGGCCCAGCCAGGCGTTAGCAAAACCCATTCCATTATAGTTTTGTCTACGGTTCTGGATCGCCCATCCGTAACCATTAGCTAATAGATACTAATTCAGGCTAAATTCAAAAAGGTACTATTCGGATTATCATATCTAATCTGAATAGTACCTTTTTTACGCTTATTTTAGAGGATAGCTCTTTGACGATTAGCCTCATAGAGTACAATGGCTGCTGCTGAGGCCACATTTAGGGACTCTGCCTTGCCAGACATAGGAATGTACACCTTGCGGTCCACCGCCTCCATCAGCTCTTGGGAAACCCCATTGCCCTCATTGCCAAATACCACTGCTGTAGGGCTGTTATACTCAGCCATATAATGCTTAAGAGAAAGCTTATCCAGGGCTGTAGCCACCATAATAACATCATTATCATGACAGGCATCTACAAAGGTGTCCCTGGACACATTATCCAAAAAAGGAATATTGAATATAGAGCCCATAGAAGCCCGTACCACCTTGTCACTAAACAAATCTACCGTACCTGTCAGGCAGATTACACCTGTACAACCTAAGGCATCAGCAGTACGAATAATATTACCAGCATTGCCAGGGTCCTGAATCCCATCAAGAACAGCCAACAAAGGAGCTTCTCCCTCCTTGCCAGTCAGTACCTCCTGCCAGGTAAAAAGGCGCTGTCCCATAACCAACAGCAACCCCTGACCATTAACAGTATCTGATACCTTGCTATACAGGTCCTGTGACAGATCATAGACAGGGCATTTTCTTTCCTGCAGCTCCTCTACCGCTTTAACCACCCTTGGGTTGCTCAAAGACTCTGTAGCTGCTAAGGCAAATTTTACAGGCCACTGAGCCTGGATGGCCATTTCAGCCAAACGTATTCCTTCTGCCACAAAAAGATTTTCTTCCTTGCGATATTTATGATTATGCAGCTTGTTAACCAGCTTTAGCTTGCTATTAGCAGAGCTTTCAATACGCTCCAATTCCTTCAATGTATGCTCCTTCCTTAATACAAGCCTCCGGTAGAAATTTCCCATCTCTCCCGGAGGCCTTATTATAACTCTGTTTTATTTTAGCATATGACTATATGCTTCTGCCAGCTTTTTGATATCCATATCAGTAGTATTAATGCAGACATTGTAATTCTGGCGTGCGCCCCACTTCTGACCTGTATAAAAATCATAGTATTTAGCACGACTCTCATCAACATTATTGATTTTCTTCTTCATTTCTTTTTCTGTCAGCTTTTCCTCTGGGGTAGCTCTTTCCATACATCTGGCAATCCTGGAAGGCATATCTGCATATATGAATATCTTATAAGGATTATAATCCCGCAAAATATAGTCAGCACAGCGGCCAACAATAACACAGTCAGACTGCTCTGCCAGCTCCTGCAACACCTCAGTTTGAGCTGTATAAACAGATTCCTCCACCATAAGAGGATAATACACCCCTACCGCTGCAAAGGTAGCACCAATGGTCATTGGGAACAAAGGCATAGGGCGCTTCTCCACTACCTCCTTAACATAGCCCTCAGACAAATCTGCCTTGCTGGCTATCTTGGATATAATTTCTTTATCATAGTATTTAATACCGAGATTTTCCGCCAAGCGACAACCGAATTCACGACCGCCACTACCGAATTCACGACTTATAGTAATAATCTTGTTCATATAAATCACACCTTTCTGATACATATATATTTCAACAAAAATATTCAAAATCCTGCTAAATTATAAAAAAAGAACGCCGGACTTTGTAAAAAAATCCGACGTAATCGTTTTTTAGGCAGGCTGATGGCCCTTGTGCATCTTATTCCACAGCATTCCCACTATAGCTCCTGCCAAAGCTGGCAATAACCAACCAAGATTAACACTATAAAGTGGCAGATATGTCATCAGGAAATCATGGACACCTGGCAATGGAAGCTCTGCTGCCTGCAAACCATCCATAATACTGAAAGGCAAGGTCATACCTATACTTAGACGATAAACCAGGGAGCTCCCCTGAAATATATCATCGCAAAGAGACAATATTACCAACACTATAAAAATTGGATAAAGCGCCACCAAAAATGGCACAGAAATGCGAATCAACTCTGTTAAACCCATATTAGCAGCCCAATAACTGAATAAGGTAGCTCCCAGCAGCAGCTTTTTATATTCCAGTCTACCATCAGACACATACTGATAATAGCTGGCAAAAGCTGCACTGACACCAATACTGGTGGTCAAGCAAGCAAAGCCAATAATAAAGGCCAATACCAGCTTGCCTGCATCACCGAAGAATACATAGGTGGCAGAGGAAAGTATAATACCTCCATTGGCGGAATACCCCAATACAGATGGACAGGTAGCGCCCAAATAAGCAAGAGCAGTATATACAGCTCCCATAAGCACAATAGCCACTAAACAAGCCTTGATACAAGTTCTATAAATAGTCTTTTGCTCAGTTACTCCTTTGGCTTTAACAGCAGAAATGGCCAAACCACCTACTGCCAAGGCCGCCAGCAAATCCATAGTTAAATAACCATCTGTAAACCCAGAGGCAAAAGGAGCATCTATATATTGATCTATCGGTGGGAGAATTTCGCCAATTGGAGCATAAAATGTCCTGACGAAAAGCACACACAGAAATAGCAACAATACCGGGCTAAGTACTTTACCTACTGTATCTACCAAGCGGCTTGGATTGGCGGCAAAGAAATAAGTCAGAATAAAGAATATGGCTGTATATATATACTGTCCTTCCGACATAAAATCTACTGGCAAAAAAGGTCTAATACCAATTTCAAAAGAAACAGCTCCTGTTCTTGGCACAGCAAACAATGGTCCAATAGCCAAATATAAAAGTCCGAAGGTAATTATACGAAACCAAGGATGAACCCTTTGCTCCACTAATTCAGTATATTTGCCACTAACCTTAACTATAGCAATTAACCCCAACAGTGGCAAACCTATACCTGTAGTAAGAAAGCCTATTACAGCCATAGGATAATTAGTACCAGCATTCTGAGCCAGTAAAGGCGGAAAAATAAGATTACCTGCTCCAAAGAATATGGAAAAAACCATAAAACCAACGGAAAGCATTTCCTTCATAGATAATTTTTGCAATTCATACACCCCAACTTACAAAAAAAGAGCTGCCGAAGCAGCTCCTAATTTCTCTCTCTTAGAGGTTTTCCTTAGCAACAGCAACCAACTGTGCAAATGCATTTGCATCACTGATAGCCAGATCAGCCAGCATCTTACGGTTTACCTCAACACCAGCCTTGGTCAGGCCAGCAATCAGGCGGCTGTAGGAAATACCATTAGCACGAGCGGCAGCGTTGATACGAGCAATCCAGAGACGACGGAAAACGCCCTTCTTAGCACGACGATCGCGACGTGCATAGTAGAGAGCCTTCATAACGGTCTCATTAGCCTTCTTAAACTGCTTGCTCTTGGAACCCTTATAGCCCTTAGCCAGCTTCAAAATCTTCTTATGTCTTCTATGTGCAGTCACACCAGTTTTAACTCTTGGCATGTTCTTATCCTCCTCAAATTCAAGCTTCTACAACGATATTATGCGTATGGCAGGCACTTCATAGCGCGCTTCTTATCAGCAGCAACTACCAGAGCAGCCTTACGCAGATTGCGCTTACGCTTTGGAGACTTCTTCTCCAGAATGTGGCTCTTATAAGCCTTGTTTCTTCTAATTTCGCCACTACCAGTTAAAGTAAAGCGCTTTGCAGCAGCTCTGCGAGTCTTCATCTTCTGCATTACTGTTTTCCTCCCTTAGATGGGGCCTTTGGGGCCAAAATCATAATCATATTTTTACCTTCAAGCTTAGCATCTCTTTCAATAGATACTGAATCCTTTAGCTGTTCAGCAACCCGGCCGAGAATCTCACGGCCCAGCTCTGGATGAGACAGCTCACGGCCACGGAACATAATAGTAACCTTGACCTTGTTTCCCTCTTCCAGAAAACGAACGGCGTTCTTCAGCTTGACGTCAAAATCATGCTGCTCAATGTTTGGACGCAGCTTTACCTCTTTGATAGAGATAACCTTCTGCTTCTTACGGGCTTCCTTCTCCCGCTTCTGCTGTTCATATCTATATTTGCCAAAGTCCATGATACGGCAAACAGGTGGCTTTGCCTTTGGAGCAATCTCCACTAGATCCAGATGCTGTTCCATGGCCATGTGCAATGCATCGCGCACCTGCATAATACCGAGAGTCTGTCCCTCAACATCTGTTACACGGATCTCTCCGCCACGAACCCGGATTTCCTCATTGATTCTTGCAATTTCCTTAGCTATTTAAATACACCTCCTGATAGATATTTCAACGGCAGTGTCAGCAGATCCGCCAACAAAAAATGGAGGCGGCACAAAGCCACCTCCATAAGTATTCAACAGTTACCTGCATGGCCTGCAGCCATCAGGTGAGAAGGTGGCGCCTTCTGCTTCAATCACTTGCATTATAATAGCATACCCTTTAGGATATGTCAACACCCAAAATTAATATTTCTGAGATTTTTCAGCAATATTTTTCTGGATATACTGAATAAACTCGTCAACAGTCATGGTAGTAGTTTCCTTCTCACCATGACGACGCATATTAACAGTACCAGACTCCATTTCCTGATCGCCAACTACCAGCATATATGGAATCTTCTTAACCTGGGCCTCACGCATCTTGTAGCCAACCTTTTCATTGCGGTCGTCTACCTCTACTCTAAGGCCCAAATCAAACATCTTCTTTTTCAATTCGAAAGCATAATCCATATGCTTATCAGTAATAGGCAGAATCTTTGCCTGTACTGGAGCCAGCCAGGTTGGGAATGCACCAGCATAGTTCTCAATAAGGATACCGATGAATCTCTCAATAGAACCATATACTACACGATGAATCATAACTGGACGATGTTTCTGGCCATCCTCACCAATATAGGTCAGGTCAAACTTCTCAGGCAGCTGCATATCCAGCTGGATAGTACCACACTGCCAGGTACGGCCAATGGAATCCTTCAGATGGAAATCAATCTTTGGACCATAGAAAGCACCATCGCCCTCGTTAACCACATAGTCCAAACCACGATGCTCCAAAGCATTGCGGAGGCCATTGGTAGCCAGCTCCCACATTTCATCGGAACCCATGGAATCCTCTGGACGAGTGGACAGTTCAGCATGATAGGTTAAGCCAAAGGTGCTATATACCTCATCAAAGAGGTTAATAACATTCTGAATCTCTTCTTCAATCTGATTTGGCATCATAAAGATATGAGCATCATCCTGAGTGAAGTTACGCACACGGAACAAACCATGTAGAGCACCGGACAGCTCATGACGATGTACCAAACCCAACTCGCCGGCACGCAGAGGCAAATCACGATAGCTGTGCTGCTGAGTCTTGTATACCAGCATACCGCCTGGGCAGTTCATAGGCTTGATAGCGTATTCCTCGCCATCAATCTGAGTGAAATACATATTTTCCTTGTAATGAGCCCAGTGACCGGAACGCTCCCACAGCTCGCGATTCAGAATCATAGGAGTGCTGATTTCCTGATAACCATAACGGCGATGTACCTCACGCCAGTAATTAATCAGCTCATTGCGGACAATCATGCCATTTGGATGGAAGAATGGGAAGCCTGGGCCTTCCTCATGAATACTAAAGAGATCCAGCTCCTTGCCCAGCTTGCGATGGTCACGCTTGGCAGCCTCCTCCAGCATCTTCAGATAAGCATCCAGATCATCCTTCTTCTCAAAGGCAGTACCATAGATACGCTGCAGCATCTTGTTCTTTTCACTGCCACGCCAGTAAGCACCAGCCACGCTCTGCAGCTTCAAAGCCTTTACCTTGCCTGTAGAAACTACATGAGGGCCTGCACAAAGGTCAGTAAACTCACCTTGAACATACAGAGAAATCTCTGCATCCTCTGGCAAATCATTAATCAGCTCTACCTTGTAGTTCTCACCAGCCTTGGTGAACATATCCAGAGCTTCCTGACGGCTAACCAGCTTACGCTCCAGCTTCAGGTTCTCCTTGACAATCTTGTGCATTTCCTTCTCGATTTCCTTCAAATCCTCATCGGTAAGGCGCTTCTCCATGTCAATATCATAGTAGAAACCATTTTCAATAGCAGGGCCAATGGCCAACTGAACATTTTCGTCCTTGTACAGACGCTTCACAGCCTGAGCAAGAATATGAGAGGCAGTATGACGGAGGGCATGACGTCCCCCTTCATCCTCAAAGGTCAAAAACTGAACAGCAGCATCCTTGTCCAATACTGTTGTCAAATCCATAACTTTATCATCAATACTTACAGCCAAAACCTTCTTAGCCAGGCTGTTGCTGATAGACTTTACCAACTCCAGGGCAGTAATACCTGCCTCTGCTTCTCTGATAGATCCATCCGGCATAGTCAATTTAATCATAGTAACCCTCCTGTATTTAAAGAAATTTTTTATTTCTTTTAAAGTACCATTTCTCATTATAGTATTTGCCGTAATTAGTTGCAAGATTTATTTACAAAAATACATTTTATTGTTTTTTGCTATAAAAATTTCGTAAATTTGTTTCGAAAATACTTGTCAAGAACATTACTTCGTGTTATCATATAGTCAAACAAACATGTTGCGAACTTCTCTTTCCGGAAAAAAGGTTTCTCAAAAGTCTTTTCGTAGATAGTACGTGTCATTTTATCTTCTGCGTTTAAGACTTCCAGCGACACACCATTAACAACAGACAAAAATTAGCTGTTAAAGGAGCTGTTCACCATGAAAAAAATATTAGTTATCTCTTTAATTTTCTTTGCGGCTTTCAGCCCATTGCATTTAAACAATGAATATCTTAGATGTAGCAGCTTTGATACTGTTACCACCCGTACAGGTGATACTCTGCTTACTATTGCCGAAAGATATACTGTTAATGAGGACGACAGAGAAAAGCTAGTAGAAGCCATCTCTGACATTAACAGCCTGCCTATAGATGGCCCACTTCCTTCAGGCAGAGCTATTCAAGTGCCCGTACTACCTGCTTACAGCCTTGGCCAAGTCGCCCAAAATAAATAAAAATATGCACAATATGCTAAAAGACCATTATAGTTCCTGTTTATGCGTTGTAGCCTCCTTAGATTTTGAACCCTTTGGAAATACTAAACATTACAGTTGCCACAATGGTCTTTTTATATTACTTTCCTATACTGCAACCTGATGATTTGGGAAGCACTGCAACTTCTTCTCCTGATTGCAGCTTACTAGGCATCCTCCAGCAGCTCCATTAATTCATCATAGTCCTTTTGCAGCTTATCATATTTCGCCTGCAATTCCTTCAAGGCATCTGCCTGTTGAGAGGACTTGCTATTCAGCTCATTCTGCAGAGCTGTAACCTGCCGTTCCTTGGAGGCCTGCAGCTCTGTCAGGGCTGCTTCCTGACTCGACTTTAGATTAGCCATATCAGCCGCATGCTCCTGCTGCTGTCTGATTATTTCCTGGGCATGTCTGTCCCGCAGTTCCTGCATAGAGCTGCTATACTGAGAACTTTGGGCTGACATCCTTGCCTCATAGGATTTGCGCTCCTTTAACAGCTTGGCCTCGTATTCAGCCTTTTGTTCAGCTAACAGCTTTTCACTTTGAGTCTTTTGCTGTTTGACAATATCTTCGTGCTGCTGCTTGATTCTTTCATAAGCCTGACGCGCCTCCTGCTTCAGATTGTACATTTCCTCTTCCAACTGGAGGCCAATAAGGATGCTGGCATTTAGGGGATTGAATCGCCGGCTGCCACCGGCGATTTTATCCACTCTCCCATTAAAATCCTCAGCCAGCTTTTCCAGCCAGCCTTCTTCATCCCTATCAGTGGTCAGCTTATAACGATTACCAAGAATGACTACTTCTGCTTTTTTTGCCATAGGAATCAACCTCTCAGCTCTGCGTCAAACTCCTTCTTTACAGCCTCCAGAATCTGCTTAAAGCCCTGATCCGCATCAGCATCAGTCAAGGTCTTATCATTGGACTGGAACTGAATATTGAAGGCCATAGACTTCTTACCTACTGCCACCTGCTTGCCCTGGTATACATCAAAGAGAGTAACATCAGTAAAGTACTCACCGCCATTTTTGGCAATAGTGCGCTCAATCTCAGCCGCGCTGACATTTTCATCCACCAGCATAGCCAGATCCCGACAAATACCAGGATATTTAGGCAGAGCCTCTGTCTTGGTCTTTTCAGATTTATACTTCATCAAGGTCAGAAGATCCATCTCAAAGATATATGCTTTTTTGGTAATGCCAAAGTTCTCAGCCACCTTTGGATGCAGCTCACCTACAGCGGCGATTACCTCCTTGCCCTTCTTGAAAAGGGCAGTCTTGCCAGGATGCATAGCAGTATATTCCCCTGCCTCTACCTGATAACGGCTGATGGAGAGAATCTCCAGCAAATCCTCTATAATACCCTTGGCATCATAGAAATCAATCATATCGCTGTCATTGCTCCAGCCTACAGGATTGCGACGGCCTGTCATAAAGCCAGCTACCTTTACAACCTCTCTTGGCAGTTCAGTCAATGGCAGAGCCTTTGGATAAAATACAGGCGCTACATCAAAGATCTTAATATCCTCGTTCTTGCGGGACAGATTGCGAACTGCATTTTCCAAAATGCTGCCTAACAGAGTAGTACGCACCAATGGGAATTCATCAGTCAGTGGATTCATAATAGGAATAGCCTTGCGAAGACTGCTTTCCTGTGGTATTTCCATCTTGTCAAAGATATCAGGGTTAGTAAAGCTGAAGGAAACCTCCTCGCTAAGGCCCATATGGCTCAGAGTCAGCTTCAATCTGTCCTCAAAAATCTGGGCAGGCTTCTGGCCACCCTGAGTGACATTGCCTCGTGGCGTAGTAGAATGAATATTATCAAAGCCGTAGATGCGAGCTATTTCCTCAGAGAGATCCTCCATAAAGGTTACATCGTTGCGCCAGGATGGTACTTCTACACTATATACACCATTACCAGCCTCAGAAACCTTGAAATAAAGCTTCTCCAGAATATCAATCATTTTCTCTGCTGGCAAATCAATTCCCAAACGATTGTTAATCTGCTCAGGAGTGAATTTTACATGAACAGGCTCCTTAGTTGTTGGATATACATCTACCACACCCTGAGTTACAGTACAAGCCCCCATATCCTGCAGCAGCTGGGCTGCTCTATCCAAGGCACGAATAGTACCTGTTACATCGGTGCCACGCTCAAATCGTCCAGATGCCTCAGAATGCAGACCACAGCCTCTGGAGGTACGACGGATGCTAGGGCCATTAAAGCAAGCTGCTTCCAGTACAATAGTGGTAGTTTTCTCAGTAACCTCAGTTTCCAAGCCACCCATAACACCAGCCAAGCCAGCTGCCTTTTCAGCATCAGCAATAACCAGTTCTGTACCCTTGGCCAAACGCTGGGAATCATCCAGAGTATGCAGTTTTTCCCCTGCTACAGCCTTGCGGGCTACCAGACTATGACCAGCAATTTCATCATAATCATAAGCATGCATAGGCTGTCCCAGCTCTACCATAACGAAATTGGTAACATCAACTACATTATTGATAGCACGTATACCAGCACCCTCCAAACGCTGCTGCATCCACTTTGGAGAAGGACCAATTTTTACATTTTTCAATACACGACCGGAGAAGCGACTGCATAGATCATGAGCCTCAATGCCGATTTTAATCATATCAGCAGCCTTGGCAGCATCATCCTCATTAACCTTGATTTCTGGCCACTTTGGCTCATTGCCAGTAAGAATAGCCACCTCGCGAATCAGGCCAAAGACACTAAAGCAATCCCCTCTGTTAGCTGTCAGCTCAAATTCCAAAACCACATCATCCAGGCCAAGAACCTCTGTAACTGCTACACCAACTGGAGTATCCTTTGGCAGAATATAAATGCCGTTTAGCTGCTCTTCTGTCATATTGGTGGTGTCCAGCTTCAACTCATCGGCAGAACACAGCATACCATTAGATGGTACACCACGAAGCTTGCCCTTGGATATCTTCTGTCCTGTTGGCAGCTTAGCACCTACCATTGCTACAGGAACAATATCATCCTGATGAACATTCTGAGCACCAGTAACAATCTGTACAGGCTCAGCTCCACCTACATTCATGGTGGTAATAAGCATATGATCAGAATCTGGATGAGGAACGATATTTTCTACCTTGCCGGTAACAACCTTTTCCAGTCCTTCATCGGCACGAATAACATTTTCCACAGGAATCCCGGCCATAGTCAGCTTATCAGCCAATTCCTCGGCGGTTTCTGTGAAATCTATATAATCATGAAGCCATTTTATAGATACCTGCATTTTCTCAATCCTCCCTATTACCAGAACTGCTTCAAGAATCTCAAATCGTTGTCATAGAACAAACGCAGATCCTCAATACCATAACGCAGCATAGCAATACGCTCTACACCAAGGCCAAAGGCAAAGCCGCTAACCTTTTCAGGATCATAGCCACTCATTCTTAATACATTTGGATGAATCATACCAGAGCCAAGAATCTCCAGCCAGCCTGTGCCCTTGCAGACACGGCAGCCCTTACCCTGACACATAACGCAGGAAATATCTACCTCAGCACTAGGCTCAGTAAATGGGAAGAAGCTTGGACGGAAACGCACCTTTACCTTGTCATTGAAAATCTGCTTTAGGAAATTCTCCAAGGTGCCCTTCAAATCAGCCAGGCTGATGCCCTTATCAATAACCATACCCTCAATCTGGGTAAACATTGGAGAATGGGTAGCATCATAATCATCACGACGATATACACGACCAGGAGCAATCATACGGATTGGACTATTAGGCTCATGAGCCTCCATAGTTCTAGCCTGTACAGGAGAGGTCTGGGAACGCATGAGAATATCTTCATTAATATAAAAAGAATCCTGCATATCCCGAGCTGGATGATCCTTAGGCAGGTTCAATGCCTCAAAGTTATAATATTCCTTCTCAATTTCTGGGCCTACTTCCACAGTAAAGCCCATCTTCATAAAGATATTTTTGATTTCCATCAAGGTCATGGTCAATGGATGGATATGGCCACGAGGTGCACGGCGTCCTGGCAGAGTAACATCAATCTTCTCATTTGCCAAACGCTTCTGAAGCTCCTTCTCCCTCAGCTCTTCATTTTTCTCTGCAATCAGCTGTTCCAGTTGCTGACGAGCCTCATTAACAATCTGACCAATACGAGGGCGATCCTCCTTGGACAGCTGTCCCATACCTCTCAGGATACTGGTTAATTCACCTTTTTTGCCCAGATACTTGACTCTGATTTCATTCAGATCTCCAAGGCTGCTTACTGCCTGCTTTACAGCCTGAGCAGCTTCCTGCCGCAGCTGTTCAATCTTTTCTTCCATGTTATCCTCCTTTATCTATCCGGGAGCAGAACAACAAAAAAGCCCTCGCCCCCATAGCTAGGGGCGAAGGCAAATAACTTGCGGTTCGCGGTACCACCCTAATTTTTACTTAATTAACTCCCTAACGCGGAAAACGTTCTGACTACATCTCTTCACCAGAATAGCTCCAGAGCGAACTTCATCTATTTGATACTGTTCCGGTTCCACCCTTCCGGCACTCTCTATAAGTCTGCAAACAGATTACTTTCTCTTTCTTCGCTGTACCATGTATTTTAACACTATTTTTATTACATGGCAACTATTTTTCCTGGCCAGGTCCAGGATGCATCCTTATTATCAGGTATTGCGAATATTACCACAGATTCGTTCAGCATATGTCTTAAGTTCATTCAGTTCCCTAACTGACAAGCCATTATAAGCCATATTTACCCAATCATCCTCAATCTTCACGATAGCCTCACCAACAGTTCTGCCATCCTCAGTAAGGAAAATATGATTTCTACGGTGATCCTGAGGATCCTTTAGCCGATGAATCAAGCCTGCTTCGCTAAGAGCATTAAGCTCTCTGGTGACAAAAGCCTTGTCCATGCTCAATCTGTTGCTGATATCATCCTGTACCAGACCTTCATTTTCAAAGACTGCATAAAGCACAGAACCTCTAGAGCTGGTTTTGATTCCCAGTGGCTGCAAACGAGCCATCATAAATTCCTTGTGCCGCTGACGGATGAATGATACCAATGTATCAATCTCATCCCTGACCTTCCTATTTTCCATATAGCTGCCCCTCCCTACATCAAACATAAAACTATACGGTAAATTTTCCTATGCTTTCCAATTATATAAAAAATTGCAACTTTCGTAAATATCAAATGTGCATTTTTGTATATATTTACAAAAATTGGACTTAATACCTATTCACCATAGAAATTAAATCTTTTTTACAATCTACACTTAAAATTCTCATAAGCAAATTTCTTAATACACTTTAACTCGTCCTGACTATCTACATAGTAAATATCAGGCAACGCCATGCCATTAAATGTATTATTTTTTACCATAGTATATATGGCCATATCACCAAATACAAGCCGCTGCCCACACTGCAAAGGCTCATCAAAGGAATAAATGCCTATATTATCACCAGCTAGGCAGGTAGCTCCTGCCAACATATAGGAATATGTCTTTTCGCCCTCCTCGCCACTATTAAGAAGAGGTGGTCTATAAGGCATTTCAATAACATCTGGCATATGACAGGCAGCAGAGGCATCCAGAATGGCCACCGGCATTTCCCGCTCCGGCCCCTCTATCAGCTCCAATACCTCTGTGACCAAGAAACCTGCATTAAGAGCTACAGCTTCCCCAGGCTCCAAATAAACCTTCAAGCCGTATTTTTCCTGCATCCGATTAATGCATTTTTCCAATAAAGGAATATTATACCCCTCTTTGGTAATATGATGTCCACCGCCAAAATTAATCCATTTTAGCTGAGGCAAATACTTGCCAAATTTTTCCTCTACAGCCTCCAAGGTTTCTGCCAAAGGCTCTGCTCCCTGCTCACAAAGAGTATGGAAGTGAAAGCCTGTCAATCCCTCCAGCTCCTTTGGCTGAATTTCGCTGATTCTTGCTCCCAATCTGGACAAAGGAGAGCAGGGATCATAGATAGCATGATCCTGAGTAGAATGCTCTGGGTTGATGCGCAAACCGCATTCTTTATGAGCTGCCAAGGCTCTCTCCCGAAATTTTTTCCACTGAGCCACAGAATTAAAAACAAAATGGTCGCAGTATTGCAACAGCTCAGAAAATTCTTTATCCTGAAAGGCTGGATTAAAAACATGATTCTCCCCAGGAAATTCCTCATAGGCAAGACGAGCCTCAAAAAGACCACTGGCAGCAGCCCCTTTGAGATACTTGGCAATCAAAGGATAACAGGCATACATGGAAAAAGCCTTTTGGGCCAACAGAATACTGCAGCCTGATCTATCCTGAACTCCCTTAAGAATTTCCAAATTGTGAATCAATTGCTTTTCATCAATAACATAGGCCGGCGTGGCAACCTCCTGCAGCCAAGCAGGCTGCTTCTCCATAGCTGCCATTAGTCAACCAGCTCCGGATTGAAGCTTTCCTGCCAAGGCAATCCCCATTTATTCAGCGCATCCATAAATGGATCTGGATCAAATTCTTCAATATTATATACGCCTGGCTTGCTCCAGGTACCGTTCATTACCAACATAGCACCAATCATAGCAGGTACACCGGTGGTATAGGAAACAGCCTGAGAACCTACCTCCTTGTAACATTCCTGATGATCGCAGACATTGTAGAGATAGTAGGTCTTATCCTTGCCATCCTTCTTGCCCCGGAAGATACAGCCAATATTGGTCTTACCTACAGTTCTTGGGCCAAGGCTGGCTGGATCAGGCAATACTGCCTTCAAGAACTGCAAAGGAATAATCTTCTTACCCTCAAACTCAATTGGCTCAATAGAGGTCATGCCTACATTCTCCAGACATTTGAGGTGACGGAGATAGCTTTCCCCAAAGGTCATAAAGAAACGAATTCTCTTGATACCAGGGATATTGATACCAAGAGACTCCAATTCCTCATGATGAAGCAGATACATATCCTTTGGGCCTACCTCTGGGAAGTTGTATACCCGCTTAATCTCCATAGGCTCTGTTTCTACCCACTTGCCATCTTCCCAATAGCTTCCCTTGGCAGAAACCTCTCTAATGTTAATCTCTGGATTAAAATTAGTAGCAAATGGATAGCCGTGATCTCCTGCATTGCAATCCAGAATATCAATATAATTAATTTCATCAAAATGATGCTTCAAGGCATAAGCACTAAATACACCGGTAACACCAGGATCAAAGCCAGAGCCTAACAGAGCAGTAATACCAGCCTTCTCAAACTTCTCACGGTAAGCCCACTGCCACTTGTATTCAAACTTGGCAGTATCCTCTGGCTCATAGTTAGCAGTATCTACATAGCTAACCTTGCACTCCAGGCAGGCATCCATAATGGTCAAATCCTGATATGGCAGAGCCAAATTCAACACAACATCTGGCTTTACCTTGTTAATCAGAGCTACCAGCTCCTCCACACTATTGGCATCTACCTGAGCTGTAGTAATCTTGCATTTGCCACCAGAAAGCTTTTCCTTCAAAGCATCACATTTGCTAACAGTACGGCTGGCAATGCAAATTTCATCGAAAACATCGCTATTCTGCACACATTTGTGAATGGCTACGCTGGCCACACCGCCACAACCGATAATTAACGCTTTTCCCATATTTATACCTCCAAATAATTTTATTTATTAAACATTTATTGGCCCTTGAATAAAAGGAGCCTCCAATTTCAAAAGCATTTCCCGCATAATCTTTAAGGCCGCGGCTGTAGAAGCACCGCTCTGATCATAGGCAGGAGAAAGTTCCACCAAATCACAACCTACTACATTCAAGCCGCAGCCAGCCAAGGCTGCTTCCAACAGCTCCTTAAAGGACACACCGCCATATTCCGGCGTACCTGTTCCCGAAAATACAGATGGATCCATAACATCCAAATCAATGGTAAAATAAACCGGCTTCCCCTGCAAAGCAGCTAATGCCTCTGGCATAGCCTGCAAATCAAAAGGACGCAAATTGGTATGCTCCTTGGCCCACTGAAATTCCTCCCGCATACCGCTGCGGATTCCCAGCTGCCAAATACGATTATCTCCCACCAAATCCCAAATACGGCGCAACACAGTAGCATGGGACAGCTCTGCACCAAGATATTCCTGGCGCAAATCTGTATGAGCATCAAAATGCAAAATATGCAAATCAGTATACTTTTTCTGGACAGCCCTTACAGCTCCCAAGGTTACCAAATGCTCACCGCCAATCATAAAGGGCAGCTTGCCAGCAGATACAATCTCATCTGCCCTAGCCTCAATATCCTTAAGGGCCATCTCTGTATTGCCAAAGCACAGTTCCAAATCGCCGCTATCCATAATAGCAGCATCCTCTAAATCCAAATCCTGATAGGGACTATAGGTTTCCAGGCCATAGGATTCCCCCCGCATGGTACGGCTGGCAAATCTGGTACCGGGACGAAAAGAGGTGGTAGAATCAAAGGGAGCACCATAAATAACGATTCTGGCTTCCTCCCAAGGGGATTCACATCCCAAAAAGGTTTCTACATTAGTCTTCAACATCTCTTAACAATTCCTCCACATAATTTGGCAGGGCAAAGGAGCCTGCATGCAACGGACAATTATAGTACCGGCAACGAATCCGCAAATCCTTCCAAGCCTGCCAATTTACTTCCTTTACAGGATGATATTTTCTGGAAGCAAAGCCAAAAAGCCAGTGTCCCGAAGGATAGGTAGGAATATGCACCTGATATACCCTGCTTATAGGGAAGGAATGACATATTCTCTTATGGGCTCGTTGCATAGCATAAGCATCCTCCTGATAAAAAGGACTTTCATGCTGATTAACCATAATGCCATCCTCATGGAGACCCTTAAAGCAATTGCCATAGAACTCCTTGGTAAATAACCCCTCACCAGGCCCAAAAGGATCTGTGGAATCCACAATAATCAAATCGTATTCGTCCTCCACATGGCGAATAAATTTCAGGCCATCCTCATAATAGCAATGAACCCTAGGATCTTCCAAGGCACAAGACACCTTTGGCAGATATAGCTTGCTGATATCCACTACCCGTTCATCAATCTCTACCAAATCTATTTTTTCAATAGTTTTATATTTGCAAAGCTCCCTTACTGTGCCGCCATCGCCACCACCAATAACCAAAACATTTTTGGCTTGGGGATGTACACACATAGGAACATGGGCAATCATTTCATGATAGATAAACTCATCCTTTTCCGTAAGCATCAAATAGCCGTCCAAGGTCAAAACCCGGCCAAATTCCTCTGATTCAAATACATCAATACGCTGGAATTCACTTTGCTCACTAAAAAGCTGACGATCAACCTTGATAGAAAATCTCACATTAGGAGTATGCTGTTCTGTAAACCAGAGCATGCCAGTCACTCTCCTCTCACTATTGTTCACCCTAAAACTATGACAAATATTTTCTATGCCTCCACTAGATATGAGTCAAAACATTTAGCTGTTTTAGCTCCATATCCTCTGGACCTGTCATTTGGCAGCCCTTTTTGCGGGCATAACGGATATAGCGAAGAATTTCCTCTGTGATTCGCTCTCCCGGTGCCAAAATAGGTATCCCCGGTGGATAGCACATGACAAACTCACTGCAAACCCTGCCCGAGGTATCATACAAAGGCAGAGATTCCTTCTCCCCATAAAAAGCTTCCTGAGGACCGCATACAACCTGTGGGCTGATATACTCAGCCTTCATCATTTCACGACCGGTTTGTCGATAATTACGCCGAATTTCCGCCAGAGCAGAAACCAGTCTTTCAATATCCTTTTCCCTATCCCCAACAGACACATAAGCCAAAAGATTAGCAATATCACCAAATTCAGTCTGAATATCATATTCATCCCGCAGCAGGTCATAAACCTCTACTCCCGCCAAACCAATAGAGCGGGTATATATAGCCAGCTTGGTAATATCAAAGTCAAATATGGAGTCCCCATTTATCAGCTCTGAGGAATAGGCATAATAATCCCCAATGGTGTTGATTTCATCCCTAGCATACTGCACCTGAGCAATGATTTTGTCCACCAGTGCCTTGCCTCTAAGCGCCATGTTGCGACGGGAAATATCCAGACTTACCATAAGCAAATAGGATGCACTGGTAGTTTGAGTCAGATTAATAATCTGATGAACATAGCCCTGGGATACCCTATCCCCTATCAACAAAATTGAGCTCTGAGTCAAAGAGCCTCCGGATTTGTGCATGGAGATAGCGGCCATATCTGCTCCGGCATGCATAGCGGCCACTGGCAGCTTATCACTAAAATACAAATGAGAGCCATGAGCCTCATCTGCCAAAAGCAGCATGCCATGCTCATGAGCCAGCTTGGCAATTGATTTTATATCAGAGCAAATGCCGTAATAGGTAGGGTTATTTACCAGAACTGCCTTGGCATCAGGATTCTCCTTAATAGCCCGCTCCATATCAGATACACTCATACCCAAGGAAATTCCCAAGGTAGGATCCATTTGAGGATTTACATATATTGGCACAGCGCCACAAAGTATCAGAGCATTAATAGCACTGCGGTGTACGTTGCGAGGCATAATAATCTTATCCCCCTGCTTGCAGGCAGACATAACCATAGCCTGCACCGCAGAGGTAGTTCCTCCCACCATAAAAAAAGCATGGGCTGCCCCAAAGGCCTCTGCTGCCAGCTCCTCTGCCTCCTTAATAACCGAAACAGGATGACAAAGATTATCCAGCATTTTCATTGAATTTACATCCACAGACAGACACTGCTCCCCCAGAAACTTAGTAAGCTCCGGATTGCCCCGGCCCCGTTTGTGACCTGGCACGTCAAAGGGCACAAATCTGGCAATTTTCATTTTTTCCAGTGCCTCCAGAATAGGAGCATTTTCCTGTGAGATATATTTCATTTTTTATATTCCCCCTGTATAGCATAACAAATTCCAGCAAAAAACGATTCTGCCCCCCTAAAACAGAATCTTAGCTGAAGATATTACTGCCACTGTAGATTTCAATCATTTCCCGACGCAGGCTGTTATGAATATCCAATCTTGTCTTGGGAGGAATCTCGTATATATCTGTATTAAACAAATAATTTTTCAGGTCCAGCTCCTTAATCAGCATCTTGGTATGAAATAGATTAGCCTGATAGATATTGATATCCACAGCATCATATTTATCCAAAGTTTCCTGCTTAATAAAATTCTGGATAGAAGTAATCTTATGGTCCATAAACAGCTTGCGGCCAGCCATATTTCTGGTAAAGCCCCGCACCCGATAGTCCATAGTAATAATATCCGAATCAAACATGCCAATAAGGTAGTCCAAAGTTTTTAGCGGAGTAATCTCCCCACAGGTAGCTACATCAATATCCACTCTAAAGGTAGCAATACTGGTCTCTGGATGAAACTCCGGATATGTATGAACTGTAACATGGCTTTTGTCCAAATGAGCCACCACTGTATCGCTTTGCAATACATCTGGAACAATCTGGCCTTCCTGCAGCACCTCTGCACAGTTTAAAGGTTTTTTCTTGCCAGAGGTAACAGCTGCCTCCTCGGCTATGAGAAAGGTTACACTAGCACCCTGGGGATCATAATCCTGTTTGGACACACTAAGAACCTTGGCCCCTATCATTTCCGTTACCCGGTAAAGAATTTTGGTCAAGCGCTCTGAATTATATTGTGCATCAATATATTTTATATAATCCTGCTGTTCACGGGATGTCTTAGCGTAGCAAATATCATAGATATTAAAGCTAAGGGATTTGGTCAGGTTGTTAAACCCATACAATTTCAATTTATCTTCCAATCTGATCTCACGCCCCTCAATATAATATGCTGTCCTTCAAATTTAACCTATAAGGCTCAGCAGCTGTTTGCCGATTAAGAGAGTAGTAACCACTATAAACATAGGCCGTACATAGGTTACACCCTTGGTAATGGCAAATCTGGCACCACAATAGGCACCAAAAATCATGGTTATACCCATGAAAATACCCATTTCAAAATTAATCATGCCGGACAAACCAAAGAAAATAGTTGCCGAAAGGTTGCTGGCAAAGTTCAAAGCCTTGGTATTGGCTGTAGCGCTGATAAAATCAAAACCAAGCATCAAAAAGATAAACAACAGCAAAGAACCAGTACCTGGCCCAAAAAAGCCATCATAAAAACCCATAGCCAAGGCAGCTACCATGCTTAAAGCCAGCATTTTGCCAGTCAACTTGCCTGGCTGGGTATCCTTGTCCCAATCCTTCTTCAGAATACTATAAAGCACCACCACTATTAGCAAGACTACGATCAATGGGCGAAGAAACTCCGAAGGCACTTGCTTTACAGCCAATACACCCAGTACAGAACCGATTAAGGAAAGGGGAAACAACTTCTTGATAAGCTGTACATCCATCTTGCCTGAACGCACAAAGGTAATAAAGCTGGTACATGCTCCCATAACAGCAGCCATCTTGTTAGTACCAAGAGCCTGCAGGGGAGAAATTCCCGTCAGCATCAAGGCTGGCAAAGATATCATACCACCACCGCCGGCAGCCGCATCAATAAAAGCTGCCACAAAACCTGTTACAGCAACAAAAATGTATATTTCCATGTCCATGTATACAAAAACTCCTCTTTTGGCTATATTATAGCAAAAATAAAATAACAAAAGCAACCAACTAGCGAATAATCACCTTATCAGGCAAAATAGCCTGCTGAGACACATCAAAATGCCCCATGCCCACAAAATTATCCTGGCAATATATCCGAAGGGGTACATTCTCCGTCACCTGATAACGCGCTATAAATTGCCTGTCATGTGTCAATAAGCCATTAGTAAAAGCCTTTAATCTGCCCTCTGGCAAATCATAGGCCATAATATGCTCCAAATACCCATCCATAGGCAGTAGAGCCTCAGCCTTCAACTCCGCCAGTTCCTCTACGGAAACAGTATCCTCCAAAGCAAATTTACCTACACCACGGCGCACCAAAAAAGACATGGTGGCAGGTATCCCCAGCCAACTGCCCAAATCGGTACAAAGACTGCGGATATATGTACCCTTGGAACACTCCACGTCAAAAACAATATGGCGTTGCCCTATATGCATTAATTTTATGCCATGAATCTGCACCTGTCTGGCAGGAATATCTACCTTCTGGCCCTCCCGCAGCAAATCACAGGCCCGTCGTCCATTTATCTTGATAGCAGAATGAGCCGGCGGTATCTGAGTAATACTACCAGTAAAATGCTGAAAAGCCTCCAAAAGCTGTTCCTTTGTAGGCATCACAAAACTGTCTGCCTGCTCCAGCACCTGGCCGCTATCATCACCGCTGTCCGTAGCATAGCCAAATAAAAGCTCTGCCCTATAGGCCTTCTCCACTCCGTCCAAATACTCTATCAGCCTAGTGGCCTTGCCTACGGCAATGGGCAATACTCCTGCCGCACCCGGATCAAGAGTACCTGCATGTCCAATTTTTTTCTCTCCCAGCTGTCTCCGCACATATCCTACAGCATCATGAGAGGTCATTCCTGGTGGTTTCAACAGATTAATAAATCCATCCACCTGGCAACCCTCCTTCTCACATGGTTTCCTAAATCCCATTATTTTACACTATTTCTATAATATCATATTGGAACTTTTGCTACAAGAACAGTTTACAAAATGCTGCCTTGTTCACAAAAAATCGACAGAGACATTTCTATCTCTGTCGACCAAATTTCATTAAATCCTAATGTATTATGAAATTATATAATTATCAGCCCTTCAACTCTTTCACAACTACCGCACTAAGAGCAAAGAGAGCCAAAGCATTCGGGATTACCATGAGATTGTTAAACATATCTGCCAGCTCCCATACCAAATCATTAGAAAGACAGGAACCAAGGAATACAAATACTACCGCCATGCAGGAGAATACCTTGGCAGCCTTGGCACCAAAGAGATAAGTCACATTAATCTTGGCAAAGAGGTTCCAGCTGAGAATAGTGGAAAAGGCAAAGAACAACAAGCTAACTGCTACGAAAACACTGGCTACGCCATGACCAAAAACAGTTGTAAAGGCCATCTGTGCCATATTAGTCTTACTAACACCCTCAGCAGCACCGGAAGCCAGTACGCCGCCTTCGGTGTACAAGCCGGAAATAACAACCAAGGCAGTCAATGTAAGAACTACGAAAGTATCAATGAATACGCCGACCATAGCAATAACGCCCTGCTCATGAGGATTCTTTACATGAGCCAAAGCATGGGCATGAGGGGTAGAACCCATACCAGCCTCATTGGAGAACAGGCCACGTTTAGCACCCTGGCTGATAGCAGTTTTCAGAGCTGCACCCCAGCTGCCGCCGATAATTGCCTCTGGATTAAAGGCATAATAGAAAATCATACCAAAAGCTTCAACAAGATGCTCTACATTCATGAGAAGCATGGTCAAGGTACCAGCAATATATATAAGAGCCATCAAAGGTACCAGCTTCTCAGTAATAGCTGCAATACGCTTTACGCCACCCAGGAAAACGAAGCCTGCCAGAATAGCAATTACAATACCCACACCCCAGGCTGGAACGCCAAAGGCCAAGGAACTGGTTTCACCAATGGAATTGGACTGTACCATACAACCCATAAAGCCCAGAGCCAAGGTAATAGCTACAGCAAAGAATACTGCCAGCACACGGCCCAAGGTACCAGGGAAAGCCTTATGAATATAGTAAACAGGACCACCATGATAGGTTCCATTAGGCTGCTTAACCCGTGTAACCTGAGCCAGTACAGCCTCGGCGTAAATGGTAGCCATACCAAAGAAAGCAATAATCCACATCCAGAAAATAGCACCAGGACCACCAGTCAAAATTGCACCGCAGGCACCTACGATATTACCAGTACCAACCTGAGCAGCAATAGCAGTAGCCAAAGCCTGGAAGGAACTCATCTGGCCTTCCTTGGCTTTACCGTTAATGGAAAAATTACCAAATACTCTCCGCAGGCCCTCACCAAAGCAGCGAATCTGGACAAATCTGGTACGGATACTGTAGAACAAACCTACACCCATCAACAGGAACACCAAAATGTAGTCAGACAAACAGGCATTAATAGTCTGCACCACTGGCAACAAATCATTAAACATCAAAATAACCTACCTCCATTTAGCATAAAAATAATTGCACAAAAATAGGTGCTTCCACATACATGGAAAGCACCCTGGAGTACAGGACCAAAAGCCACACAATGTAAATAAATCATCGCATCACCATTAGCTCTGTCTTTTTACCTGAGAGATTCGAAAGGTTACGGCACAGCACCGCCACACAATCTTGCACCTTCGGTACCCATTCTGTTGCAGATTTTGCCTGTCTGCAAGCCTATGGGATTCTCCAGAGATTCCTCCACCATCAGTCTTTGGATAAATCCTAATGGCTTCCTAGGAAATGTCAGCAATGTCATTATACGGCAAAAATATCTATTGGTCAAGGACATTTATACATTTTTAATAAAAATCAGCAAGAACATTATTCTGTCCTTGCTGATTGCAACTTAACTATATTTTAATTACGCTGCTGATAGATTTTCATAACATGGTTTAGAATGATATAAGCTAAATCCTTCTTGCTCATCAAAGGAAGCTCCTCAATGGAGCCATCCCGCTTCAAAAGCTTGATAAGATTAGTATCCACATTAAAGCCTGCCTGGGGCTTAGATACATCATTAGCCACAATCATATCCAGATTTTTCTTTTCCAGCTTGCTTTGGGCATACTGAATCAGATTCTGGGTTTCCGCAGCAAAGCCCACCAATACCTGGCCCTTTTGCTTCTTCTGGCCCAGCTCTTTCAGAATATCAGGATTTTTCTCCAAAACCAAAGTCAATTCCTCATCATTCTTTTTAATCTTATGATCCGCTACATTCTTTACCCGGTAATCCGCCACCGCAGCAGCCTTAATAACAATCTGGCTTTCTGGGAAGTTTTCCAGTACCAGACGACGCATATCTCTAGCAGATTCCACCTTAAAGAAATTTACCCCAGCCAAAGGCGGCAAAGCAGATGGCCCAGAAATAAGGGTTACATTTGCCCCCAAATCCCTAGCCGCCTCAGCAATGGCATAGCCCATTTTGCCGCTGGAACGATTGCCAATATACCTAACAGGATCTATTGGCTCTCTGGTGCCAGCAGCCGTTACCAGAATATTTAGACCGCTAAAGTCCAAACCCTGAGCCAGATACTGGCGAGAATCGGCCTCATCTGGCTCAGCAAGTTCCTTACCTGTAGCAAAGAAATCTGCCAATATTTCCACCAATTCCTGTGGCTCTGGCATTCTGCCTACACCGCTAGTACCACAAGCCAAATGGCCTGCAGCCGGATCTATAATATGACAGCCCCTTTCCTGCAGAGTATGAAGATTCTGCTGGGTTATGGAGTTTTCATACATATTGGTGTTCATAGCCGGCGCAAAAAACACTGGAGCCTTAGTAGCCAGCAAGGTGGTAGTCAGCATATCATCTGCCATGCCACAGGCACATTTAGCAATAACATTAGCTGTTGCTGGAGCCACCAGCACCACATCAGCCAGCTGAGCCAAGGCAATATGCTCCACATCATATTGCTGTATTTCCTGCCACATGGAGGTTACAACAGGATTACCGCTGATTTCCCGCATAGCAGTTTCCGTAACAAAATTCTGGGCACCCTTGGTGAGAATCACATGAACATCAGCCCCCTGCTTCCGCAGACGGCTAACCAGATCCACACATTTGTAGGCGGCAATACCGCCAGTTACACCCAAAATAATATTTTTATCTTTTAGCATAACACTGTCCTATGATTATTTAATACCGCTATTCAGACGCTTGTAGGTAATTTTGCCCTCGTAAATCTCCTCCATAGCGTTGGTTACATCACGGGTAGAAGTTCTATCCGCAGTAACAGGATGGCTGTTATCCATAATATCGCGAGCTCTCTTGGCAGCCAAGGTTACCAGTGTGTAGCGGCTGTCTACCAATGGAGTCAGCTGATCCAGATTTGGGGTTACAATATTGGTAATGGTGTTTTTGCTCATTATTTATTCTCCTTCCACACCTGCAGCTTTGCCAGCAGGCTTTCATTCAAATCACTGCGATGATGCTCTGCCTCAATAATATTGGCAATAGTTTCCTGAGCATCCTCTACCTTGTCATTTACTACCACATAACGATATTTAGTGGCCAGCTTGATTTCATCTACAGCAGCCCCTAAACGACGGTGCAGGCTTTCCTCTGTTTCAGTGCCTCTGCCTTTGAGGCGGACAGCCAGTTCCTCCAGAGAAGGAGGCAGCAGGAAGATAAACAATCCCTCTGGCATAACCTTCATTACATTCAAGGCACCCTGGGTATCTATCTCCAGCAGAATATCCTCCCCAGCTTCTAACCTATCCATCACCTTCTGCTTGGGAGTACCATAAAAATTGCCATAAACCTCTGCCCATTCCAGCAGCTGTCCTTGGTCAATCATTTCCCGAAATTTTTCCTTGGTGTAAAAATAATAATTTACGCCATCCTGCTCTCCCGGTCTTGGCTGACGGGTAGTGGCAGATATGGAATAGGAAATCTCTGGATGCTTTTGTCGCAGCAAATCACAGACAGTTCCCTTGCCGGTACCGGAAGGACCGGAAATCAATATTAATAATCCTTTACGCATACGCTCAGGCCTCCTCAGTCATACGATGGGACATAGTATCAGGTTGGACAGCAGAAAGAATAATATAACCGCTATCCGTAATAACCACTGCCCTGGTGCGTCTGCCATAGGTAGCATCAATCAGCTGACACCTGTCCCTGGCATCCTGCACCAAACGCTTGATAGGGGCGGATTCGGGACTAACTATAGCCACAATGCGATTGGCTGAAACCACATTGCCAAAACCTATATTCAGCAGCTTAATTTCCATTGGCAGAACCTCCCTCGACTATTCAATATTCTGAATCTGTTCTCTGATTTTCTCAATTTCGCTTTTAACATCTACCACAAACTGTGCTGCCCCGGCAGAATTTGCCTTAGAGGCCACCGTATTGATTTCCCGATTCATTTCCTGAATCAAAAAATCCAGCTTCCGGCCTACTGGCTCACCAGCAGTAATAATCTGGCGGAACTGATCAAAATGACTTCTCAGCCGTACTGTTTCCTCAGTGTAGTTCACCTTGTCAGTAAAGAGAGCTACCTCCTGAATAATTCTGCTTTCCTCAATATCCTCCTTAGCCAGATATTCCCTAAGGAGATTTTCCAAACGCTGACGATAAGCAGCTACAATCTCAGGAGCCAGCTTCTCCAGCTCCCCGACAAAATTCTCCAAAGTATCAATCCTGGCCAACAAATCCCTCTGGATATTCTGTCCCTCAGCCTCTCGCATAGCTACAAAGCTTTTCAAGGCCTGCTCCATAGCCTGCATCAATACCGGCTGAGCAGCCTCCAAATCAGCATTTTCCTCATTCAGCTTCAATACATCAGGATAGCTGGCAATCTGAGCCGCAGTTACCGGGGCAGACAGCTCCAACTGACTGCTAATCTCCTGCAATGCCTGACCATAGGCAGCAACCAAGCCCTTGTCAACCTTTACGGTTACGGCCTTATCCCGCAAATCCTGAAAACGTATGTTGATATCCAGCTTGCCTCTGGAAGCATATTCCTTAATCTTCTTGGTAAGCTGATTCTCAAACATATTCATGCTATATGGCATATGATAATTGGTTTCCAAAAACCGCTGGTTTACAGCCTTTACTTCAATATGAACCTTGAAATCAGCAGTTTCGGCATCCCCGGCCCCAAAGCCAGTCATACTTTTAATCATGAATAAATCCTCTTCTTTACAAAATTTAGCCTATCTATTATATCACTAAATAACAGTAACATTCAACTTACAAAAGAAAAACCCTGCTTAACCCTTGATTTCGTAGGTGCCGGTATAAACCTCCAGAGCCGGGCCTGTCATGTACAGATGATTATCCTGAGCCCATTCCACCACCAGCTTGCCGCCATCCAGTTGAATTTCCGCCCGGCGATCCGCCAAATCATTCAGCACCGCTGCTGTTAAGGTTGCACAGGAGCCAGTACCGCAAGCCAAGGTAACTGCTGCTCCCCGCTCCCATACTCTCATGCGCAGATGCTGACGATCCAAAACCTGCACAAATTCCGTATTGGTCTTGCGAGGGAATTTCTCGTGGATTTCAAAGGAATGACCAATTTCAAAAATAGGAAAATTCTCTGCATCCTCTACAAACACAACACAATGAGGGTTGCCCATAGATACACAGGTCATTTTGAAATTCTGTCCCTCCACCTGAATATCCTCATTTACCACCCGGTTCATGCCGTAGCCAGCCACAGGGATTTTATCTCCCTCCAGAATAGGCTCTCCCATATCCACCTGAATCATGGCAATGACATTATTTTCCTTAATGATTTTTGGCACCAGAATCCCGGCCCCGGTTTCCACCGTAAATTCATCGCTTTTTACATAACCCATTTCGTAAACATAGCGGGCAAAACAGCGAATACCATTACCGCACATCTCTGCCTCACTGCCATCAGCATTAATAATCCGCATACGAATATCCGCCTTATCAGAAGGCAGCACCAGCAAAATGCCATCAGCCCCAATACCGTAGTGACGGTCACAGATTTCCTTGGCACAATCCACCGTAGCTACATAAGCAGGATTCTTCAAGCAATCCGCCATTACAAAATCATTACCTGTACCCTGCCATTTGCTAAATTCAAATTTCATAATCACTTCACTCCTTAGGCACTACAGCCCTACACTATGCAATGTCACAACCTTCCTCACAAGAGAAATACAGACATTCCATTACACTAATTGCTCCTGAATATCCAGCAATATTTCTACCGGCACATCTCCCTCCAGGGCAGCTTTGCTGGCGACAAAATTCTCTGCCAAACGATTCTGGAAACGCTCCTTTACCTGGCCTAAAACCTTCTCTACCCCTCGGCTCATTTCCTGAGCCAGCATTTCCTGTTGCTGAGCCAGATACTTATCAGCCAGTGGATGCAAAAGCTTCTCCAAGGCATCAGCCATTTCCCGACTGCCTCCCCCTTCAAAGAATGCTTTGGGATTTTTATAGATAGCCAAAGCAGATTGGAAATATTTCCCCTCTGCCTGCTGAAAAGCTGTAACAAACTCCAAATCACAGCTATAGGACACATCCTGCAGAGAAAGAGGCAGTTCTCCGCTGATTTCCCGCAATTTATCATTTATCTGCTGCTGCAGCTTCACACCTTGCTTCTGGAGGAATTTTTCCAACCGCAGACTGGTTGCCCGCAGCTCCTGAGCAAAGTCAAAGCCCATGCTGCTGAGAAGCTCCGTTAGCGCCTTGGCCAGCATTTTGCTATTATTGCCCTTTTTCTGCAGGGTAGCAGGATTAAAGGACTCCCGATAGAAATCCATATAGCGAATAAACACCCGCTGATTGACATAATATATCAGCTCCTGCAGTTCCTGCTGCTGGCGCTTCTCCATTTCACCATTATCCAACCCAGCCAGTATCCCATCAGCCTTTTTCTGCTGCTCCTCCAGTTCCAGACGGCGCTGCTGTTTTTCCTCAGCATTCCCCTGACTTAGCGTAATCAGCTCCTGCAGACGCTCCTGAGCCAGTTTGTACTCACCAGCCGCAGCATTTACCGCAATATCTGTCAGCTCATGGAAAACAAAATTGTAAAAGGCATCCTCAAAGGCAAAGCCCTGCGTCTGTCCCGCCTCCTTGCTTTTCAGAATTTCCTGACTGGACAAACCAAACATTCTTGGCTGACCTACCCCGAATTTCCGAAGCTGATCCGCCACATAGTCTATTACGCCCTGGGCTTCCTGCTGATTCTCTGCCAAATCAATGGCATTGACAATAAAGAACATCTTGTCCAAGGCAAAGGAATCCTTCACACGGCCCAGCTGAATCAAAAATTCTCTATCCGCCCGGCTAAAGGCATGATTGTAATAAGTAACAAACAGCACCACATCAGATTGACGAATATAGTTAAAGGACAAATTGGTATGACGGGCATTAATGGAATCCGCTCCCGGCGTGTCCACCAGAGTGATCCCTAATCTGGTTAGCTGGCAATCATAATAAACCTCCAGCCAATCCACAAAGCAGGACTTTTCCTCCTGGGCAGCATAAGCTCCAAAATCCTCTAGCTGACACCAAATCTCCTGTCCCAGATGAGAGGAAGCCTTTGGCAATCCCTTAAGAAAAGCTCTCAGGAAGGATTTTTCCCGCTGACGATCATTGCTATCATCCTCTAAGGCTATCCCAGCCTGCTTCTCCGCCTCAGCTATACTGCCTCCCTGTAGTTCAAAGGCTCCCAAAGCACGGTTAATATCCGCCAACAGCATGGCCTCATCCTTTAGCTTTACCACCACAGTACCATGAGGATGGTTTTCATCCACAGGACAAATCTTATTAATGGCTGCCGTAGTAGGATTTGGCGATACAGGCAACAATCCCTCCCCCAACAGAGAATTAGCAAAGGAGGATTTACCTGCACTAAAGGCACCAAAGAGAGTTACCATAAAGCCCTTATTATCCAACCGCTGGGCTCTTTCCGCCAATTCCTCAGACAGCTGTTTCAGCATAGGAATATTCTGTATCAGCTTGCTGCCCTGCCGCAGCTTATTCCCCCAATAGTTCAAAGCCTCATGGCCGGACATATTATTCTCTGCCTTAACCGCCTGTGCTTCCTTAGATTCAGCAATCCCTGTTTTTTCTGTCTGTCTATCAGCAGCCACGTTTTCCTGATTTCCTGAATCAGCCATTACTTCTCCAGCAGATACGCCTTGGTGAAGAACAGCTTCTTCCTTACCTATAGGTGGAACGATTTCCTCCTCCAAAGGCGCTGCAGCAAAAACCTCCTGCCAATTTTCTGGCAGTTTATTGACCTTTTCCAGCTCCCTCAGCTCCAGAGCTTCCTCCTTGGCAACCAGCTCAGCCTGCTTTATCTCCTCCCAGGCTGGCCCATAATCCGCCAAAGCCTGCAGCTGTTTAAGGATTTCTGCACCTCTGGCCTTGCGCCGCTGTTCCAGCAAAGCCCCTGCCTTTTCCTTGTAGGTATAACAAAAGCGCCTAGCCACCGCCTTGGTGCCCTCAGCAAAATTAGCTGTATAATTCATCACATAGGTGCCATCCTGAGTAAGCTTGGCTCCCGAACGCATAGCCTCTGTCAGTAGTTCCTCTGGTGGCAGAATCTCCATCTTTTCCACAAAATCCAGCAAATCCGCTTCATCAATATGCTGTTTTCTGGCAAAATCCACCAAATAGCTTTTAATATGCCAAGCTAGCTGGGTTTTCGCCTTTTCACTGGCATCCTCAAAAAAAAGCTGACGGCGCCTTGCCATTTCTGCCAAAGTTTTCTTGCCCCGGCCAAAGAATCCCACCTTGAAATCAGGCTGACAGGCCTCCAGATAATCCCTGGCCAAATCTCTGGTAGAGGTTGGCATCAAATAGGCATTATCCATAATCTTCTGTACAGCCTCATCCAGCTCCTGCTCCCAATTGGACTGTAAATTCTCCTGCTCCTGCTGGAGGCGGAAATAATCCTGCCGTAGCTGTTTTTCCCTTTCCGGTTCCAGCCTTGCCAAAACCGCCACAGCCTCAGCCATATTTTCCTGTCTCAGCTGTATCTGCTCCTGCTGATATTCCTGCAATATTTTATGCAAAGAAGCCTCAATAGAGGTAAACAAGGTATTTTCCCGCTGGGCAATCTGCTTTTGAAGCATTTCCTGCAGCTGAACAAATTGATTATCCGGATGGTCTGGATAGCGAAGAGAGGTAAAATAAAAGCCTGCTGGCTGAACGCCCCAATTCAGAAAAGCCTCCCGTACTCCCTGACAAAAGCTGTCAAAGGACAGTTCCGTTGCCACATGCTTATCTATCTGATTTACCACCAGATAAACCACCTTGCCGGCCTGAGTCAAATCCCTGGTAAATGAAATATTCAGCTCCGCCTGCACATGATTATAATCCATAACATAGAAAATAATATCTGCCAGATGCAGTGCTTCCTCTGTAGACCTTCTATGGGCATCATCAGCCGAGTCTATACCAGGTGTATCCATAACAATTACCTGCTCTGGCAGGGACAAATCACTGCGGCAAAGCTCTATTTCCCGAATGGCATCCCCATCCCGGCAAAATCCCCGCAAAAGGTCATAATCATAGGGAGCTAGATACTTCCTTGGCTTATCCTGATGAAAATAAACTCTGGCATAAACCTCCCCCGGCTTGCCCTTATGCACCCGTACCAGATTGGCACTGGTAGGAATCGGACTGGAGGGCAATAGATTCTCCCCTAAAATGGTATTAATCATGCGGGACTTGCCAGCAGAAAAATGGCCGGCAAAGGCAATGCCATATTCCCCCGTTTCCAGCTTTTGGGCCAGCTCCTTGATTCTCTGCATATTTTGTAGATGCTTGCGCTGATGAAAATAATTATAGGCTGCCGTTAAACGAGCCTGTAAAAGGGTTTTCATAGATTATTTCTTTCCTTTATTCAATAATTTATCTTGTCAAGAGGTAGTCAAAGGATCTATATCCACTGCCACCTGCATATTGTCAGCCATTCCCTGCTGCCGCAGGAAATCCAAAACGCCCCAGATATCCCCTGTTTTCAGGAGAAGTACATAGCGATATACCCCCCGCAGACAGGACATCATAGCCGGGGCAGGCCCTACAGCCTGATAAATTGCGCTATCCCCAAAGACAGCCTGATAGGCATCTCTAAGGTCTATGGCCATCTTTTTGGCCTCCTGCTCCACAGAACTCTGAAAAATCAGCTTTATCAGACGGCTATAAGGAGGGTTAAACAAAGCCTGCCGCAGACGCATTTCCTGCTTGAAAAACTCCCCATAATTCTGGTCCATACCGGTTTGTACCGCAAAATGCTCTGGATTGTAGCATTGCACCACTACCCGCCCAGGTATTTCCCCTCTGCCTGCTCGGCCTGCTGTCTGGGTAATCAGCATAAAAACCCGTTCCGCCGCCCGAAAATCCGGCATATTCAGAGTAGAATCCGCACTAAGGATGCCTACTCCTGTTACATTGGGAATATCGTGGCCTTTAGCTACCATCTGGGTGCCTAATAATATATCATAATCTCCCCGACGGAATTTGTCCAATATCTCCGTATGAGCAAATTTGCGACTGGTAGTATCCCTGTCCATCCGAACAATTCTGGCCTGGGGCACCAGCTGAGACAGCTCCTGCTCCAGCTTTTCCGTACCAGAACCAAAATATTTAATATAATGACTGCCGCATTTAGGGCAAATATCTGGCACCGGCATCTGAATATCACAGTGATGGCACAGCAACCGGCCATCCCGATGATAAACCAAAGGCATGGTGCACTGAGGACATTTAATAGTCTCACCACAGGAACGGCACATAACAAAGGTGGAAAACCCTCGCCGATTCAGCATCAGTATTAACTGCTCTTTTTTGGCCAAAGTATCCAATATCAGCTGTTGCAAAGGCTGGGATATTACACTGCGCCGCCCCATTTTCAATTCCTGCCGCATATCCGCACACTGAATCTGGGGCAAAGGCATATTGCCGATACGCTTGGTGAGCCTCAAAAGTCCATAATCACCTTTAATGGCATGATAATAGGTTTCCAAGGAAGGAGTAGCACTGCCTAACAGCAATACAGCTCCATGCAGCTGAGCCAGCTTATCGGCCACCACTCTGGCATGATAGCGAGGAGATTCATCCTGCTTGTAGGAATTGTCCTGCTCCTCATCCATAATAATAATGCCTACATTCTCAACAGGCACAAAAAGAGCTGAACGGGCACCAATAATAATACCAGCTTCTCCAGTTCTAGCCCGCAGAATAGCATCATTCCGTTCATTGATAGAAAGACGGCTATGCATCACGATAATATCCTGACCAAAATAGGCCTTAAAGGCTTGCACCACCTGTCCCGTCAAGGCAATTTCCGGTACCAGCACCATAGCAATTCTGCCCTGCTGGCGCACCTGCTTCACAGCCTCTATATATACCTGAGTTTTGCCACTGCCGGTAATGCCATAAAGCAAATAAGGCTTGTAAACCTTTTCCGCCAGCTTGTGAGACAACTGGGCTACAGCCTGTTGCTGTTCCTGGGTTAGTTCCTCAACGGTGCCAGCCTGTCCAAAATTTCCATAGCTATTCCGCAATACCCGTCTTTGCTCCAATTCTGCCAGACCAGAACCACACAGCCCCTTGATAACCAGCGGGGAAAAGCCCTGCTTTTTCAACTCCGCCAGAGAATACTCAGTTCTGCCATCCTGATACAGCCACTGGGCCAAAGCAATCTGTCCCCGTTTTTTCTTCTCTATGGACTGTAGCTTTGCCTCTGTCATAGGAGCAGGCAGCACCAGATAGGGAGCTGTATTCTCCTTGGCTCGCTGGCTGGCCTGATAAACCCTTTTAGCCAGACCATGCCGCAGCAGTCCTTCCAGAACTTTGTCCAACTGGGCGGCTGCTTCCTCCCTGCCAGCCTGCAGCAAACCTTCTCTTAGCTGTTTTTTGCTGGCAATTCCCTGCTGTAATACTTCATAGACCTGACGATATACATCCACCAGAAGCAGCATATTTTCTCCCTCGGTCTGCACCGCCTCATATTGAAGCTGGATTCTCAAACCGCTTTTCCCCGGCATAAACAACCGCATGATTTCCCCTGGCGAGCAAAGATAAAACTTGGCCAGCCATTGGGATACCTCCAGCACCACAGGATTGAACCAAGGCTCCTCATCCACAGCTGCTTTTACCGCCTTTAGTTTCTCTAGGGGATAATTTTCCTTTTGGCTATATTCTGTTTCCGAGTACACCTGCACCACAAAGCCCTCTATATCCCGCCCCCCAAAGGGCACCAGAACCCGCCAGCCTGCATTTACATTGGCCAGATTGGCTGGCAGAATGTAGCTAAAGGCCTGTGCGATGCTTTTTATTGGAATGTTTATATATACATCTGCAATCCGCATAATTCAAATCCCAAAGAAAGCTGCAGTCCTGCCATAACAGTCTTGCAGCTTTGCACTTTCCCTATAAAAATATTTGTCTACTCCATCTGAGGCAAATCCACAATCTCCACCTCATTGCCGTGGTTTTCCACCAGATTCTTCAAATCATCAGCCTTAAGCCATACGGTAGCAGTATTGTCATTAGGATGAATACCGATGATGCCAGGCTTACGGAAGAAATCCCCATCCAGATACAGCTTTACATTGCACTGCTGGTTGTTCAACAAGCCCAAAGGAGATACGGAACCAGGCTTGATATGAATCAGCTCCCAGAGATCCTCTGCTGAGGCAAAGCTAAGGCGTCTTGTACCATGCTCCTGACGAAATTCCTTTAGATCCACCCGCTTAGGGCCGCAGACCGTAATCATATAATAATTCCGCTTTTTATCATCTCTTATAAAAAGATTTTTGGCATCACACTGAGGATAAGGCAGTTCCACGCTGATAGCTTCTTCCATGCTGAATACAGCCTCATGCTCTGTTATTTCATGCCAAATATTTTTCTCGTCCAAATAGTCGAAGATTTCCTGTTTATCCAATATTTACACCTCGATAATTTACACTTAGTCATATTTTAGTATATACTATCTCCTTATTATAGACAATTTATTTTAGAAAAAAAGACAGATGAGAAAGAATATGGTATATTTAGTATAAGATATTTTTTATAACAATGGATGTGATAATATGGCAAAGAATACATTGAAATTTCCTTTTTTTACTGCTGATTTTTCCTTTCCCCTCCCCCAGGAGGAGCTGGTATTGGCCACTGGCGGCCGCAGTCCTAGACAGGAATGGCTGCTAAAGCTGGTTCAGGACAGACGACTCTGGTGCATTGACCACGGCCTGGATTATTGTTATGCCGCCAATCTCCTGCCAGAGCGGTTAATTGGTGATGGAGATAGCGCCCATACCGAGGCTTGGAACTGGGCTAGGGAGCAAAAGGTTAAAATCGACCAGTTCCCCCCAGAAAAGGATTATACAGATACTCAGCTAGCCCTGCATATGGCTGCCAAGGAAAATGCCTCTGTGATTCTCACCGGCCCCTTTGGTGGACGACTGGATCACGCCTTTAGCACAGCTTTCAGCTTTGCCTACAGCCCTCTCCAGGGACTGCTTATTGACGACAAGGAAGCTCTGATTTTTATCAAGGATTATCAGTCTGTTTCTCTGGATTTTCTGGTTCAGCCCAAGGTTCTTTCCCTCCTTGCCTTCACCGAGGAAGCCCATTGTGTAAATATTAACAATGTAAAATGGCCTCTGATAAACAAGGATTTGAAACAAGGATTTCCTTATTCTGTCAGCAATGAGGTAAAAGAAAATCCCGTTCATATATCTGTAAAGAACGGGATTCTCGGTGTTTATATTTGTTGGGATTTTATTTGATAGCTGCGAAGCCCTTTTCCAAATCCGCAATAATATCATCAATATGCTCAGTACCAATAGACAAGCGAATGGTATTCTGATAAATATTCTGATCTGCCAGCTCCTCATCAGTCAACTGAGAATGAGTGGTAGTAGCAGGATGGATTACCAGGCTCTTTACATCTGCTACATTAGCCAGCAGGGAGAAAATCTCCAGGTTATCAATAAACTTGTGAGCTTCCTTCTGGCCACCTTTTATGTTAAAGGTAAAGATGGAAGCACCGCCATTAGGGAAATACTTCTCATAGAGAGCATGGTCTGGATGCTCTGGCAAAGATGGATGATTTACCTTTTCTACCAATGGATGATTGCTCAGGAACTCCACTACCTTCTTGGTATTCTCAATATGACGGTCAATGCGGAGAGACAGAGTTTCCACACCCTGCAGCAGGATAAAGGCATTGAATGGGGAAATAGCTGCACCGGTATCTCTCAGCAGAATAGCTCTGATATAGGTAACGAAAGCAGCAGGGCCAGCTACATCAGCAAAGGATGCCCCGTGATAGCTTGGGTTTGGATCGGAAATACCAGGATATCTGCCGCTGGCCTTCCAGTCAAAATTACCGGAATCTACAATGATACCACCCAGAGAAGTACCATGACCGCCAATAAACTTGGTAGCAGAATGAACTACAATATCTGCCCCATGCTCAAATGGACGAATCAAGTATGGAGTACCAAAGGTATTGTCCACAACTACTGGCAGGCCATGCTTGTGAGCCAACTCAGAGATAGCATCAATATTTGGAATATCACTATTGGGATTGCCCAAAGTTTCCAAATATACAGCCTTGGTATTAGGCTTAATAGCAGCCTCGATTTCCTCCAGATTGTGAGCATCTACAAAGGTGGTTTCAATGCCGTAGTGAGGCAAGGTATGAGCCAACAGGTTGAAGCTGCCGCCATAAATGGTCTTTTGAGCTACAATGTGCTCACCAGCACCAGCCAAAGCCTGAATAGCATAGTCAATAGCAGCTGCACCAGAAGCTACAGCCAACGCTGCAGAACCACCCTCCAGAGCTGCAATACGCTTCTCCAAAACATCCTGAGTGGAATTAGTCAGACGACCATAGATATTACCAGCATCCCGCAAGCCGAATCTATCTGCTGCATGAGCGGAATTTCTGAATACATATGAGGTAGTCTGATAGATAGGTACCGCACGGGCATCAGTAGCTGGATCTGGCTGCTCCTGGCCAACATGTAACTGCAGGGTTTCAAATTTATAGTTGCTCATAGTAAATACCTCATTTCCTTGATATACTAGCACCTCCATGCCCCATCAAAACAACCAGGCACTTCGGTTAATGATTATCTAACAGCTTAGCTTAAGCTTATGATTGTATATTAAACCTATTTGATAAGTATGTCAAGTAGTATTACTATTTTTTTACAACATTTTTCTCTTTACACGTAATATGATACGTAATATAATGTAACCGAAGAGGGAGGGACATATGAATAAACCAGATTTCTACAGATACATTGCTTTGCTTGATTACGAAAAAGACGGCGTCCATGTAACCTTTCCGGATTTACCTGGTTGTGTAACCTTTGGGCAGGATGAAGAGGACACCATCAAAGAGGCCCGCGAGGTGCTGAAGCTTCACCTTTGGGGCATGGAGGACGATGGAGACACCCCGCCAGAGCCTTCAACTATCAAAAACTTGTCCAGCAGTCAAAAACTAAAGGATAACGAAACATTTTTCTTGGTTGATGCCTTTATGCCTCCCATCCGTGAAAGAATGGCAAAACGATTTGTCAAGAAAACCTTGTCCATACCAGCTTGGCTCAATAGTCAGGCAGAAAGCTATGGCATCAATTTTTCCCAGACCTTGCAAAAGGCTTTAAAACAGGAATTGAGCCTTGCTCAGTAAGCTGACAACTCAGTACACCGAAAAACCGCCCCTTTAGGCATGAGGGGCGGTTTTCATATTTTTCTTTTAACAGGAATTCCTGCCCAATCTTGGATGTTTTACCCAAAGTCACCCGTTTATATACATATATTACCACCCCATCAGGACAATATATGTACTTCTAAGAATATTTCTGTATTTTTATTACATGAAAAATAAAAAAATACTGTTTGCAATTATTGTTGATAATTCTAAATCGATTATATGTCAGAACGGTATAAAAATCAATTACTCCCATATATTGCTCGCAAACAAAAACTTTACCTTTGCAATATTCGACATATTTTTTCTATATCCTGCCACCTTTGACAATCTCCCTCCATATTCTCCCCGCAGTACCGTTCCTGTTTCGGGTGCTCAAACAGGTACAGTTTACTCAACTTTCTAATAAAAAGATATGGATAAGTTAAAGGTCGGATGAGTTACTTCTCTTACAGAGCTTATCTGCAATTCCCCACCGGTCATTTCTACATTTACATCAGTTGAGTATGTCGGATAATCCCCTGCCTGGGGCACGGAATAATCCTTTGGTGTATTTTCCTCTTCCCGCTGTCTTGCATTTTCTTCAGAAATTTTGTGATCCTCCTGATCTTCCTTTATCTTCTCCATAGCTGCAGCGACCTTAGCCAGCCTATAAAGCTCCGGAAACATCTGAGCCAATTCCTTTTCATCATCCTGTGAAACCTTCCGCCCTTTCATCATGCGGGTTGCTGTATTCATTGCACGATTTTGAGATTGTGCTTGTTTTTTCCATGCATCAGACTGTTGTCGAGAAACGGCTAGATCATGTTCCAATGTCATTCTATTATGCACAGCTTCCCTATCCTTTTGCATAGCCAGTCCGACATTGCGAAGCTGCTTCAACTGTTTTTCATCCAAAGTAACCTGATGACCATCAATCATCATATATCCCTGCTGGAGAACTCTGGATAGTATGGCTGTGCTATCAAAGCTGATTTTATACTTACCATTGCCCTGCTTGGTAACATCAAGCCATTGGGTTGTTTCTTTTGCCTCACTCTTCTTCAGAAAAGCTTTGGCAGTATCTGAAAGCTCTATGTTATCATCTTGATTAACTGCATTCTGAACTACCGTAGCATTTGCAACCCCTATCTTTTTCCCAGATTCTGTATATCCACTGGCATTGCATTGTTGGATTTTAGAATTATTTATTTTGTACGCCCCTAAAGGTATATTCTGCAAAATATTCATAGTCTCATCTCCTTGCAAAACCAAGTTATCACTATACACCATATATCGAAAAAACATTTCAGTACATTAATATTTATCTTATGTAAAAAGCAATTTAAGAATATAATAAAAGTGTGATTGTTTAAGTTTATTTACTGAATTCAATTTAAGTATATACCTGTTAAAAAAAGCTGTACACAAGTCGCAAAACTTGCATACAGCTTTTTTATTACTTATCCCTATGGAATTATGTTAAGCAAAATTCTTTAGATATGCCATGAAAGTTATATTTCCATTACTTATTTTTAGGAAATAGCAATTTAATAAATTCTCCATAATTATTCTCGATTTCCTTGACGGTTACGGCTACCAGACTATATAGAAGCTGGCTGGATATATTGTCCTTTTCATAGGGAATACATACATCCAAAATCACTGACAAATCTGGCGTGAGATAGTATTTGAATAATTTGCTTTTATTATTCAATCTCATAATCAGATTAAAGATTTCATAATAATTATCATCCGTAATAGCATGCACGGCAATATTAACTCTTATCATGGCATAAATTGTGTCATCAATAATTACACCCAGAGGAATAGACTGGCCATACAGAATTACAGATGTTCGAAAAATCACACTGTCGTTTTCATCATGCAGTTCCTCGAATTTAAAGCTATCTACATTATTTTCTTTGAGATATGTTGCAAATTTACTTGCTTCGCTATTCATATACTCGATTCCTTTCAAAAAAAGAGTGCGGAGAAAATCAAATCCCCGCACCATATTCTCCTTAGTATTAGAACTTGAAGGCTATATTGGCCATAATATCATTACTATGCTGATTGCTATTAGCACTATAACGATAGCTCAAGCCCCATTCCCAGGAATCACTTTCCTGCTTTACACCCAGGCTGCCCACAAAGGCAGAACCATAGGAGGCATCATAAGCAAATACATCCTCTGCATCTATGCCGCATGCCTGTACTCTCATATCGGCAGAACGCCCACCGAAAACAGGTACATAGGCAAGATCTGCATAGAAACTGGTTGTATGTTCAGGACTCTTGCTTTCATAAATATACCCTACACCAAATGGCAAGCTAAAGAGATCCTTGCCCTCTGGATGGTATCTGAAAGCCTCAGAACCCTTCCAATAACCTGAATATCTAGGCGTACCAACATGGCTATAACGCAGGCCAATATGAGGTACAATAGCACCATGCCCATCATCGCCCTGTGGCAGTCTAAATTCATTGGTAATACCCATAGTAAATACGTCTGTCTTTGGTTTAGCATGAAAGATGCCATTAACATCATGCTCTGTGTGATAATAACCCACATCAAAAAGCATATTGTTATTGCCTGTATTCAGACTTCCATACCAGCTTACGCCCTTGGTATTAAAATCATCATTTTCCCAAGCACCATCATTTGAGCCCTTACCATAACTAAAAGCAAAGCCATGATGGAAGGAATCAACAGCTGGCAGATCGTAGCCTACGGTAACACCATTGAAGCTGCTATCATAACCGGTAGACATACCGCCAATATCCAAACTATCTACAGAACCATTTCTGTGACCGTATTTAATCCATGCCTGATCGGCCTTGACATCAGCACCATTAAAGAAGGACAGATGCCCCTGTGCCTGCTGAGCAAAATCCAAGCTGTGCTCTACAGCAGCTGCTGTTGCACCAACTGTTTCTGCTGGCTGAGCAGCTACATTAATCAATGCTGTAGACATACTGTCAGAATACAGACCATTGGTTGCCTGAGCAATGAACTCAGAGGCAGGACTCTTGGCCTTTTCTGCTGCGCTAAAGGTCATCTTATCTACAATATTAGGTAAGACGGCTCCTGGCAGAGCTTCCTGTAATTTCTTGCGGGAGGCAGTTATGGTGCTATCCGCATTCAGGGTAGCACTAAACAATTTGCCTGTAATAATATTAGAATGATTAGTATACCAGCCCTTAGCATCTGCTGTATTTGTGAAATCAGCTATCTTATAAGTACCACCAGTAGAAACATTATCCAGATACAGCTTGGCACTATCAGCAACCGTCAAGGTAGCCCCAGTCAAAGCTGCAGTACCAGAAATGGTAGAAGCATCCACCATCAACAGGGAATTATCTGCAAACTCTGCTTTATTAGCCTCAGCAGAATTTGCTGTTACATCCGTTGCGGTGCCATCTACCTTGATACCACCAGTAGCATCTACTGTTACCGGCTTAGCCAGATACAGGGCAGCTGAGATATCATTCTCTCCCCATTTCAAGCCCGTAGCCCCAAAGGCGGCAATAGCCTTTGAACTGTCTGCCGTACCAAGGCTGGCCAAGGAATTGCGTCCTACAGTCAATAGATAATCCACATTGCTAGCGGACTCTAAAGCAAACTGGGAAGCATCGCTAATAGTAGCGCCATCCTTCCAAACAGGATCCAGGAAAACCTTGGTACCTGTTAGGGTAGCATTATTATTGCCACCAATAAGCATTTTACCAGCCGAAGCATCATTACCAATCAGAATAGATGAATTACCATCACCAGTTATATTGGTATTGTGAACAGTACCATTTACCTGCATGGTTGCCCCTGTCAGCTTAATACCATCTTCGGTAGAAAGAGCCGAGCCACTGCCAACATTTATCTTAGTGTCAGTTTGAGCATCAATTTTTCCTACGGTAAGCTGACCAGCTTCAACAGCCATTTCAGAATTTGCATCTGTCAGGGTTACATAACCTGTCAGACGGTTCTGTACATCAAATCTGCCCAAGGTCAGCTTACTGCCGCCCTGTACCTTTACATCTACATTCTTGGCAGGCTTCTCATTATCTACTGTAATCAGTTCCCTGTTATTGGCATTACTGCCCAAATACAGATTTCTACCATCCTGAACTGTAATGCTATTGGCACTACCATCTGTAGTGCTAGCCATATTAAGATATGTAGCATTAAGCTTATTTACAGTAGAGTCGCCACCCACTCCCAAGGTAATTTTAGACTTATCAGTTGTAACACCAACAGCATAATTATCATCCTGCACAGCATCCAGCTTTAGTACCGGTGCAGCCTTGGTAGCAGTATCCTTAACTACAACCTCGGTGGTGCCACCATCAGCTTCCTTGATTAGCTTGTTGGCCTGAGTCAGGTATGCATCATTGTAGGATTCATCATCCAGCAGCAATTTACCAGCCTCAAATTTGATGGCATCATTGGCATCTTGGCGTACACCGTCAGGATTGGTATTAGTTCCATCCAATCCCATACCTTTTTGGAAAATCTGAGCGGAATTTGCTTCCAGAGTTCCCTTTTCTGTCAGTATAATATAATTATTACCAGATACAGTTTGGCCATTCGAGCCTATCCAATTCTGAGTATTAAACTTGGTATTACCCTCCAGCTTGAGAATAGCATGGGCGCTAACACCTACTTCTCCTGGATCTCCTATTTTGATTTTACCATTTTCAGGATATCCTTCAGTCAGATGGCCTTGACCGCCATAGAGATTCTCTGCCTTAACCTTGGTGGTTCCGTTGATAAATACAATTTCTCCAGTTTCAGCCTTAAACTGAACATTGGTCATATCGGCAGATTTATCGGCATTATCCTTGATGTTCTCTGGATGATCGTAATCAACATTACCATAAGCAATGCCTATATAACCACCTTCATAATGAGGACCAATTGGATCAGTTTCACCATAGCCATAGGTTGGTCTCAGAGTCATAGGCTGAATAACGCTCTTATCCTTTACGGAAAGCATTACAGTACCTTCTCCAGAAGCACGCAACTCTTGATACTGGGAATTGCTGTCAAGAGCAATTGTCTTGAATTCACCTGACTTAGCTTCAACAATTTCTCCAGCCGCTTTAGAGGATTCCGCAGCTTCTCTATCCAATACAGCCTGATAGGCAGGATATCGTTGTGCTAAATCTGCTTTATACTCATTGAGCGTTTGAGCATGTGCCACATTAGGCATAGGCAAAACCGACAGTCCAGCCGAAAGTCCTAGCAGTACCGAACTGACAAGAAATTTCTGTCTGTCCTTGTTCTTCACTCTCTTATCTTCCTTTCCATAAGTTATTCACAAAATAGCTTCGTGTACCACTATTATAGTACATCTGCCCCCCTAGCAAGACAGTAGCGAAAAATATTTTATTCCCACTCATATTAATAAATATCCACCCGCCAGACTGTAGACAAAAATGCCGCCCTGGCAAGCCAGGACGGCAAAGAAATATTTTACATTATTTTGTTTATTTAACCGAAAGTAGTTTATCCCACCAATCTACAGTCCCATTTTATTTTAGGATTTACGGATAAATTCGCTGACTCTGGCTGCAACCTGCAAAGGGCTTAAACGGCCGGTATCTACATACAAATCAGCGTTTTTGTACATTTCCTGCCGCTCCTCCAAAAGAGAAGCAATAGCCGCTCTCCGATTGCCACCTAGCTGAGCCGCTCTAGCATCCAGCACGGGACGTCTTCCCTGTCTGGAGGTTCTCTCCACTAGAGTGTCTATATCTGCCTGAAGACAGATAATTTTCCCATTTTTCCTTAGGCAGGCAGTGTTTTCGGGATTTTTCACAGTGCCGCCGCCAGTAGAAATTACCACATTCTTCTGGTGAGCCCAATAAGCTACCATTTCCTTTTCTTTCTGACGGAACCAGTCCTCTCCATGTACCTTAAACATGGTAGGAATAGGCATTTTGTATTTTGTTTCAATTTCCTTGTCCAAGTCCACCAGACGATACCCCAGCTGTTGAGCAATAGCTCGGCCACAGCTGGATTTACCTGTACCCATGAAACCAATCAAAACCACATTTTTCATGCTATTACCCCTGGACTCTGGATTTGTAGTTTTCCATATTGGCCAACAAATCACACATGGCATCGCCGCCAAATTTGTCCAGCACAGCCTGAGCCATAACAATAGCCGTCATGGCTTCTCCCACCACAGAGGCAGCAGAAACAGCACAGACATCGCTGCGCTCCTTGCAGGCCAACACTTCCTTGTCCTGAGCAATATCTACAGAATGGAGAGGCTTCATCAAGGTTGGAATAGGCTTCATGCAGGCTCTTACCACAATTTCCTCTCCGTTGGTCATGCCGCCCTCCAAACCGCCTGCGCGATTGGTTTTGCGATAAACATGTCCTTCCTGAGACAGGAACATTTCGTCATGAATTTCACTGCCTGGCAGCTCTCCACATTGGAAGCCAGCACCGATTTCCACGCCCTTGATAGCCTGAATTGCCATCATGGCAGCAGCCAGCTTGCCATCCAAACGCTGATCCCACTGAATATGACTACCTAACCCCAAAGGTGCGCCACGGACAATAACCTCAAAAACACCTCCAAGGGTATCTCCCTGAGCCATAGCTTCCTGAATCCTCTGCTTCATAGCTTCCTCAGCTACAGCATCATAGCAATTCAGTTCAGAGCTGCCACTGACGATTTCTTCTCTATTAATGCGAGCTTCATCTACAGCTACACCGCCGATTTTTACCACATGGCTGACTACCTGAATACCACAGGCCGCCAAGAATTCCTTACACAAACCACCTACTGCTACTCTGGCAGCAGTTTCTCTGGCACTAGCCCGCTCCAGAATATCTCTGGCATCATCCCGATTGTATTTCAAAACGCCAGTAAGATCTGCATGACCTGGACGGACAGCCGTTACCTTGTCTCCATATTCAGAGCCAAAAACACTCATCCGATCTGTCCAGTTCTGCCAGTCCTTGTTGACAATCCGCAAAGTGATGGGATCTCCCATAGTTTCGCCAAAACGAATTCCACTGGTAACCTCAGCCTTGTCAGTTTCAATTTTCATGCGGCCACCTCGGCCATAGCCCTGCTGCCGCCGAGCCAAATCACCATTAATAGCCTCAATATCTACAGACAAACCTGCAGGAATCCCCTCTACAATGGCAGTGAGACACTGCCCGTGAGACTCACCTGCTGTCAAAAAACGCAAACCAGACATACACACACCTCTTACTCAGATTTTATTTTTTCTCCAATTCACCCTGCTCCGGCAATCTGAGAAAATACCTTGCTAGCAAATTTCCTTGCCCAGATCCAGCAAGGTTACATGCTTGTTCAGCAGCTCGATAATAGTACCACGATTGGCTGCTAGATAGTCCAACCGCTTCATTTCCTTCTGAGCTGCCAAATATTTAGACAAATATCGTACTGACTGATGAATCAACGCCATGCCTATAATATCTCCAGGAAATCTATCAGGCTCAGTAACCTGCTTCAATCTGAGGCGCTGGTCATCTGACCGCATGGTGTTAAACATCTCATCCAAATATTTCAGGAATCTTTCTGTAAGGGCAGTGCGGAAATCGCCTTTTTCCTCAGCCGGTACATCCTGCACAGCCAATTCCTCTACAGCACGATTGAAAAAAATCAGGCTTTTATTCAGCGGAAAGGTAGTAAATGGATAGTCATGCTCCTGACTATAGCGCTTGCAACGACTAACAGTCTGCTGAATTGCCACCTCCAGCATATCATCCAGCTCTTTTTCCATTTCGGTGAGTAGCAAATCTGCCTTGCGAACTTCACTAGGCCAGCCTGCAACAATAAAATCCCATTCCTGGCGTTTGTCTAACACACTCTCCTCTTCAGACATAGCAACTCTCCTTCTCATACATTATTTTTCTACCTGTCCCCTGGCGGACTCCAACCGCCTATTAACACCCATGCCTAGGCACAGGTGTAAACAGGTAATTATTAGCAAACTTTTTACGTAACCTCTAGTTTACTATATTAATTGTGGATTGTAAATACTATATACTTAATCCAGTTTCTGAGCCAAAAGCTGGTTAACCATCTGAGGGTTAGCCTTACCCTTGGACTGCTTCATAACCTGACCAACCAGGGAGCCAATAGCCTTCTTCTTACCGCCCTTGTACTCCTCAACAGCCTTTGGATTATCGGCAATAACCTTGTCCACAATAGCCTCAATAGCCTTGGTATCAGTAATCTGTACCAATCCCTTATCCTTAACAATCTTTTCAGGACTGTCAGGACACTTCCACATTTCCTCAAATACCTTCTTGGCAATCTTGGAGGAAATAGTCCCCTTGGAAATCAGGCCAATCATTTCGCCTAAACGCTGAGCCTCTACAGGAGATTCCTCAATACCAATGCCCTCAGCATTGAGATTCTTGGACAGATCGCCCATAATCCAGTTAGCAGCCAGCTTGGCATCAGCCCCAGCAGCTACTACAGCATCAAAATACTCTGCCATCTGACGGGAGCTGGTAATAATACCAGCATCATAGCTGGAAAGACCATATTCAGACTCCAAACGGGCCTGACGAGCATCAGGCAGCTCTGGCAGACTCTCACGGAACTTCTCGATTTCCTCATCAGAGGTAATAATAGGCACCAAGTCAGGCTCCGGCATATAGCGATAGTCATGGGCATTTTCCTTGCTGCGCATGGAAAGAGTTACACCACGATCAGGATCCCAGGTACGAGTTTCCTGAATAATATGGCCCCCATCCTCCAGAACTTCTTCCTGGCGCTCAATCTCATACTCCAAAGCTTCCTCAACAGCCTTAAAGGAGTTAATATTCTTCATCTCTGTACGAGTGCCCAATACATCAGAACCTTTTGGACGAAGAGAAACATTCAAATCCGCACGGAGATTGCCTTCCTCCATTTTACAGTTGGAAACATCAATATACTGGAGAATTGACTTTACCTTCTCCATATAAAGGCGAGCTTCCTCTGGAGTGGACATATCAGGCTCAGAAACAATCTCTATCAAAGGTACGCCAGTACGATTGTAATCTACATTAGAGGTTTCAGAATCCTTAATGGTGTTACCGGAGTGAACCAGCTTGCCTGCATCCTCCTCCATATGAATGCGGGTAATACGAATCCGCTTCTTGCCCTTGGAGGTTTCAATATCTACATAACCATGTTCGCAGATTGGCAAATCATACTGAGAAGTCTGCCAATTCTTTGGCAAATCTGGATAATAGTAGTTTTTACGGTCAAATTTGGAAAAATTATTGATTTTGCAATTCAGGGCCAAACCAGCCTTGATAGCAAATTCCAATACTCTTTTATTCAAAACTGGCAATACACCAGGCAGGCCCAGACATACAGGACATACATGGGTATTGTGTTCTGCACCAAAGGAGGTGGCGCAACCACAGAATATCTTAGTTTTTGTTTTTAGCTCACTATGTATTTCAAGTCCAATGACTGCTTCGTAGCTCATACTTATTTACCTCCCAACTGAGCTCTGTCCTCATGGTAGGACTGGCTCTGCTCATATGTATAGGCAACTCTCAGGATAGTTTCCTCATCCAGTGCCTTGCCGATAATCTGCATACCAATAGGCATCTTATCCTTGTTGTAACCACAAGGAACGCTGATACCAGGCAAGCCGGCCAGGTTAAGAGGTACAGTGCAGGCATCCTGCAAATACATTTCCAATGGGTTAGAAATCTTTTCCCCAATCTTATAAGCAACAGAAGGAGCAGCAGGACAGATAATAACATCCACATCCTTGAAGGCCTTATCATAATCTTCCTTCACCAGACGGCGTACCTTCAATGCCTTCAGATAATAAGCATCATAATAACCAGCACTAAGGGCATAGTTACCAATCATAATACGGCGCTTTACCTCCTCGCCCAGATACTGGGTACGAGTCTTGGTCATCATCTCCACCAAATCTGCCGCATCCTCAGCCCGCTCACCATAGCTTACGCCATCATAACGAGCCAGATTGGTAGCAGCCTCAGCTGGTGCAATCAAATAATAAGTAGAAATAGCATAATCGGTATTTGGCAGGGAAATCTCCACTACCTCTGCCCCTAGCTTTTCCAGTTCCTTAACACCATTCTTTACCGCTGCTTCTACCTCTGGATCCATACCTTTGACAAAGTATTCCTTTGGCAAACCGATTTTCAGGCCCTTAACATCCTGAACCAAAGCCTTGGTAAAATCAGGCACCTGAACATCCAAGCTGGTGGAATCCATTTCATCACGGCCAGCAATAATATTAAGAATATGAGCGCAGTCAGTTACGTCCTTGGTAATAGGCCCAATCTGATCCAAGGAGGACGCATAGGCCACCAGACCATAGCGAGAAACACGGCCATAGGTTGGCTTCATGCCTACCACACCGCAGAAGGAAGCTGGCTGACGAATAGATCCGCCAGTATCAGAGCCCAAAGCCCATACAGCAGTACCGGCTGCTACAGCTGCTGCGCTGCCGCCAGAGGAACCACCAGGTACGCAATCAGTATTCCAAGGATTGCAGGTTGGATGGTAAGCAGAGTTCTCAGTGGAACCACCCATAGCAAATTCATCCAAATTGGTCTTACCCAAAACTACAGGATTCTGAGCTTCCAACTTCTGCATAACAGTAGCATCATATGGTGGCACGAATTTCTGGAGAATCTTAGATGCACAGGTAGTCTTAATACCCTTGGTGCAGATATTATCCTTGATAGCGCCTGGAATACCCTCCAAGAAAGCAATCTCCTCACCCTTGGCGATTTTCTCATCTACAGCCTTGGCCTGAGCCAAAGCCTCCTCACGGGTAATAGTCAGATATGCCTGCACATCACCCTCTACCTCGTCAATTCTAGCCAATACAGCCTGAGTCAGCTCCAGAGAGGTAATTTCTTTATTTACCAGCATGTCATGGAGGACATGGGCAGGTTGTTCAAACAATTTCACAGTTGTCCCTCCTAATTAATCTTCCAAAACCTTTGGCACACGGAAATAGCCATCGTCCTTCAAAGGAGCATTGGACAAAGCCAGCTCCCGGCTAAGGGATTCCTTGACTACATCCTCACGGAATACATTGCTTACAGGCAATACATGAGCCATTGGCTGAATATCATCAGTAGGAACAGCGCTGAGATTATCTACATACTCCAGCACATCGCTAAGCTGTTGGGTATAAAGCTCTTCCTTGTCAGCAGGTATTGACAAACGAGACAATACTGCTACATTTTCCATATCTTTTTTGGTAACTTTCACTTTTCTCACCATCCAAATCACGAATCTTGTTAATATCAAAGGGCATAATACACCATCTTCAATAAAACACCTTAATATTATACACTATCTTAACCAATCACGCTAGCCATAGAACAGAGTTATTTGCTATTTTCAGTTCTCCTGCCAAAATAACTCCCTCATTCGCTAAGCAGCCAACCTAGAATTTTTTACACTAAAATACTAACTTACATTCCTAAAATTAACAATACCTATATCTATAATTTCTGATTGATAAAGCACTTCCTGTTTTTCGCGATACAGCCTGCGGTCATAACGACTTTTGCTCTGTACGACTTAATGGCCCTATCTGGTGGTTTATCCTTACGCATTAATACCGCTTGTCGCTGAGCCAATTCACAGAGGCCGTAATGATAGAGATAGCCACTGGGCCACTTTTGCTATGCAAAAGCAGGAGTCTCCCGACGCAAAAGTGTCATGCCTCTCCGGCTGTTGCCGAATCATTCTGCCTTTACTGTACTTAATAGCCACATCAGAG